>Ga0123339_10002192_pt1 | contig 13259 bp, 13 predicted proteins | sample lystaG_FD_89956 | JGI IMG/M metagenome (GOLD analysis project Ga0123339, IMG submission 89956) | Glacier valley bacterial and archeal communities from Borup Fiord, Nunavut, Canada, to study Microbial Dark Matter (Phase II) -... | ecosystem: Environmental > Aquatic > Freshwater > Ice > Glacier ... | reverse complement strand
TTCGCGCGGTGAGTAATTGAGTTGTAGCGATGCGTTCCAGGTCATGCAAAAAGTGTAGCCGCCAGCAAAGCAGTCGTAAATGCTATTTAATCAGCAGCTACTCGCACTTGTATTTAAAGGGCTAGGGCCAGTTTTATACCCTGAAAATCGCTGAAAACGATGTTGTCAGCTTTATCGAAGGTTTCGTAATTTGCCCGATACCCTGGCTAAAAAGCGTTTGCGTTCACTCATATCCACATCGTTCATGTTGTGCATTTGTAGCCAGGTTACTTTGCATTTCTTGGCCATCAGTACCCTCAGACCGCCAGTAAACAGCTTGCGATGCGGATCACCTATGACTTTTAACCACCACCACGGCGCGCCTCCGGTAGTAACCACCGTCAGCCGCTGGACATGCTGCAAGCCCGGTGCAGTAATTTGCCCTTTTTTGGCCGGTGGCGTAAAGGCCACGCCGGGCAGCCACACCCGTTCCAGCCAACCCTTCAATACGGCTGGCGGGCCATACCACCAGGTGGGGTGGACAAACACCAGATGCTCTGCGGCGCGCAAAGCATCCACATGCTTTTGCACCCTGGCCTCAACAAAACCTGGATTAGTAACATACGCGCGACGCTCGTCAAGCGTCATGATTGGGTCAAACCGTTCGGCATACAAATCAAGCGCTTCAACCTCGTTGCCCGCAGAACGCAGCGCTTCACAAGCAACGCGAAACAGGGCAGTATTGAAACTCTCAGGGTCGGGGTGGCAATGCACGACCAGCGTTTTCATACGCCAACGGTCATGACCGGTGCGGCCATGTTGGCATGCCAGCCTTCAGTCTTGCCGGGGTTCATCAGCCCGCAGGGGTCAGCAATTTTCTTGAAGTCAATTTGTGCTGTGTCAATCGTCTTCATCCCGCCGCCTTCAATGGTGTAGACGTGGTTGTCCAGCACCACGCAGCCATCGGCTTCAAATTCGCCAATAATTTCGTACAGCCTGTCTTTGTCAAAGTAAGCCACCAGCGGCAGGCCAAACACCACCGGCCCGTTGTGGTCGCGTGCAAATTCATGGTGCATCAGCACCTCATCGCCCCAGCGTTGCATTTGTTCTTCAATTTTGGCTATATCGACCGGCCAGAAATGAATGGTTTGCAGATTGGTCCAGCTCCGGTCTTGCCGCAGCGCCATCAGCGTGGTGTGGTTCCAGCCGCATTCAAAAGCGGGGGGCAACCCTGCCGCCATCAACTCGACCTCAGTCATGGCCATGGTTTCTACGCCGCCATGCTGCACGACCATCGCCCGCCAGCGCTCCAGATAGTCCGGGTGAATCATGCTGAAAACAGCATCGTGATTGGCTGGAAAGCGTGCGCCAAATTCTTTCTCATAAAACGGTGCAAAGCGCCTTTCTACGGCCGTGATCAAAAATGCATCCATCAATTGTTCATTGGGCCCGGTGGGAATTGAGGCGTTGCCGCCAATCGGCACGGTGCGGTTAACGGCCTCTGTGGCTGACATGCCAAATTGCAGGGCTTGGGCGTAGCCGTCAAAAAGCGCGATGTGGTGAACCCAGTCAACAGCAGGTTTGAGGCTCAGCGTCAGCTCAGTCATGATGCCGTTGGTGCCAAACGCATGGTGCACTTTTTGAATATCAGCGCCTAGCAGCTCAATCACGCGGGGCTCGGCTTCCAGCGTCACGACCTTGATGGATGTGACGTTGCCGGGGTCTTTTAAAATTCCGTTACGAATCGAGCCCGCGCCACCGTAACCGCCACCAACAAAGCCGCCAATTGTGGCAATGTCGCGGGTACTGGGGTACATCAGCAGCTCTTGCCCACCGGGCACGCAGTTATCGGCGCGCACGGCAAGCTCCAGGTCCATCATCAACATGCCGGCTTCACACCTCACCTCGCCGGGTGAGATGGACAGCACGCGGTTCAAACCCGTGATGTCCAGAATCACGCCACCCTCCAGCGGCACACATTGACCATAGTTACCTGTACCACCGCCGCGCACTGTCAGGTTGATCTGGTTCTGGAATGCAGCCGCAGCGATTCGGATCAACGCCGCCTGGTCTCGAGGCTTGACCAGCACCTCACCCAGCTTGTCGCCAAGCGTTTGCGTGAGAAGCGGGCTGTACCAAAAGTAGTCTTTGCTCTTGACGTTAAGGGTATGGCTGTCTTGCGTGTAGCTGATGCCTTCAATGGCGACAAGAAAGGCGTGCAGGTTGGCTGGGTTGGTCATTTTTTGAGCTGCTCCCAGACCCGCAATTTGCCAGGATTGAGCAAGCCCGAAGGATCAAAGCGCTTTTTGAATTCAAGCACCTTGGGATCCAGGCTGTTTTGCTTGCCGTCCTCCACCACATACACATGTGGGTTGTTGATTTGTACGCCATGCTCGCGGTATATTGCCATGATCTCGTTCAGGCGTTCTTCAGTCGTGTAGCGGATAATTTGTAGGCCACTACAGTTGAATTCGCCTTCTTTGGTGCGGAGAAATTCCAGGTGCATCAGCACCTCGCCACCAAGCGCTTTTTCAAGCGCCCTGACCTGTTCGATGTTGCGTGATGGGGTAAAACCACTTTGAATGTAGGTCAGTGTTTTGTCGATTTTCAGCGCATTGAGTGTCGTGTGATTCCAGGTAAATTCAATCAGTGTGCGGTTGCTGGTACGAATGTCATCGGCGGTTTTGCGGTAGCTGATGTGGCCGTGATGTGCTTTAACCATTTCCAGCATGCCCTCTTCAGACTCTGGCGCGACCACCAGCAAAACGGCATGGCATTTTCCCGGCAAAAATTCGGCCAGCGCGGTCATGTACTCCGGTATCGGTGCAGCCAAAAAGCAGACCTCTTTTTTAACCAGCGCAGGCGCCCGGGTAAAGCGGTTGGCAAACTCCAGCGCATCGTCAAACTGGTCAAACACAGCGATGCATTCCATCCAGGGCAGTGTTGGTGCCAATGCCACTTCAAGCTCCAGCACAATGCCATTGGTGCCGTAGGTGTGGTGCAGCTGCATGGCATCTGATCCGCGCAGCTCTGTGATTTGGGGCTCTGGCTCGACGCTCATCACTCGGGCACCCAGCACATTGCCGGGGGCAGCAACCGGGCCATAGTTGATGGAGCCGACACCGCCGAAGCCGCCACCAAACAAGCCACCCAGGGTGGCGCTGCGAAAGGTTGAAGGCATCCAGCGAAGCTCGTGGCCGCCCAGTTTGGCTTGCACGTCGAATTGAGCCAGGCGTATGCCCGCTTGGGCCCTACCCACAGCGCCTTTGACCCAGCAAAACGCGTTGTAAGCGCTCATGTCAAGTATCAAGCCGCCTTGCAGTGGCGTGCACTGGCCGTAGTTGCCAGTGCCGCTACCGCGCACAGTGATGGGCGTGCCAGTTCGTGCGCAGGCGGCAACAATCCGGCGTATTTCATCTTCAGTGCGCGGCCGTACTGCGATGTCGCCGCGCTTGCCTTCCAGTTGGCGCTTGAGGACCGGGCTGAACCATGAGAAGTCTTGTGACAGACGGTCAATGCGCGCAGCGTCGGTGATCCAGTCCAGGTCAGGCAGTTCATCCACCAACTGCGAGTTGGGTGCGGTTGCCAGTTCAATCGTAGTCATGCTTTTTATCGCTTTTTTCTATCGTGTTAGTCGTGAGATGTTTCGCTGGCATGCCAGTCACCTAGCGCCCAGCGCGAAGCCCAGGCCATGGCTGCAAAAAGCGCAACTCCCGTCAAAGAGATCAACAGCAATGCCGCAAACATGCGCGGTATGTTGAGCTGAAAGCCTGCCTGCAAAATCTGGTACGCCAGGCCTGCGCCTGATCCTCCCGTGCCAGCTACAAACTCAGCAACCACCGCCCCAATTAACGCCAGACCGCTTGAGATGCGCAGGCCGCCAAAAAAGTAAGGAAGAGCGCTCGGTATGCGCAGCCTCAGCAGGATTTGCAAGCGTGTGGCGCGGTTGAGTTTGAAGTAACTTTGCAGGTCTGGCTCGATGCTGCGCAAACCCAGCGTGGTGTTGCTGATGATGGGAAACAGCGCTACCAGCGTGGCACAAATCACCATCGAGGCAGTTGGGTCTTTTACCCAAATGATGATCAGCGGCGCTACCGCCACAATCGGCGTGACTTGCAGCAGTACGGCATAGGGAAACAGCGCCGTTTCAATCAACTTGCTTTGCACAAACAAAAATGAAATCAATACGCCCACCACGGCAGCCGTAACAAAAGCGAGCAGCGTGATTTTGATGGTCACCCACAGCGCCAACATCAGCGGCAGCCAGTCGGTGTAAAGCGTTTTTACCATCAGCCAGGGTGAAGGCACCAGGTAGGGGGGCAACTCGTACGCCACGACCAGCGCCTGCCAGAATGCAATGATAAAAATACCCACCAGTAACGGATAAGCCACGCGCTGTACGGCGGGCTGGGACAACAGCGGTATCTTGTTCAATCGGGTGGTCATGAAACCACGTCCTCATGCTCGGCGCTTGCCAAAAGCAAACTGTCTTGCAGCCGTTTGGCATACGCGCTGAACTGCGGCGACACCATGAAGTCGGCCGTGCGTGGGTAGGGCTCGTCGATGGTGAATTCTTGCACCACGCGCCCAGGCCTGGCGGCCATCATCACCACCCGACTCGACAGGAAAACCGCCTCGTGAATCGAATGCGTGACGAAGATCACCGTCAGTTTTTTCTTGCGCCAGAGGTCGAGCAAATCACTGTCCAGCTTGTAGCGGGTGATTTCGTCGAGCGCACCAAAAGGCTCGTCCATCAGCAGCAAATCAGGTTGCACCACGAGGCCGCGCGCAATCGACACCCGCATTTGCATGCCACCGGACAGCGCGCGCGGCAGCGCCTGGGCAAACTTTGTCAGGCCAACCAGAGCCAGCGCGTCGGCCACGCGCTCATCGGCCTGCTTGCGATCCATACCCGACAGGTCCAGCGGCAGCCTGACGTTGGTCTGCACACTGGCCCACGGAAGCAAAGTTGGCGACTGAAAAACAAACGCCATTTTTCGGCCACTTTGCTCCAGTTGTTCAACTGGCTTGCGCCACAGCAAAAGCCGCCCGTCAGTTGCATCCAGCAGCCCCGCCACCATTTTCAGCAAAGTGCTTTTGCCGCAGCCTGACGGCCCGAGCAGCGTGACAAACTCGCCCTCTTCAATCCGCAGATTCACGGGCATCAGTGCCCGCGTACCGTTGGGGTAGGTTTTTTCTGCTGACAAGACCTCTAGCGCGGGTGCATGATCTATCTGCTCATGGATTGAAGTACTCACAGCTGCCCTTGGATTTGGCTTTGGCAGAGCGAAAGCAGACCAGTCAAGGCATAACCTTGATGTCTTTCATGAATGAAAAGTCGTACGCCTTGCCCAGTTCAACTTTGGCCGGGTCAATCAGCTTGGCGCTGACCAGAAACTCGTAGCTGGCCTTGGCACGCGCCTCTGTCATGACACCAATGCCCAGCTTGGCGGCGTCTCCTGCCGTGACCATGCCCATTTCTTTAAGCTTGGTCACGCTGTAGGCCAGCTGGTCGTCGGTCATGCTGGGGTTGTCCTTTTTAATCAATGCATTGCCAGGCGCTGGGTCGGCGAGGTAGCTTTTCCAGCCTTCGGCTGACGCTTTAACGAAATCAGCTACCGCCTTTTTACGGTCAACAACGGTTTTATCCATGCACGAAATAGTGGTGGCGTAGGCCGGGTAGCCTTGGTCACTGAACATCAGGGCATTGGCTTTGACGCCGGCCTTTTGAATGGCAAAGGGCTCAGACGTCAGGTAGCCCTGCTGGGCCACATTTTTGTCCGCCACAAAAGGCTGGATGTTGAAGGTGTAAGGGCGGGTTTGTGCATCGGTAAAACCATACTTGGCTTTGAGCCAAGGCCAGTAACCCTGGTTAGCCGATGCAGCGATCAAAATGGTTTTGCCTTTGAGCTCTTCAAACTTGGTGATGGGATCATGTGCGATCAGCACCTGTGGGTCTTTTTGAAACAAGGCCGATACCGTGGTGACGGGTACGCCACTGGCACGGACCTGCACCATTTGCAAATCACTCGAACCCATCACGCAGTCGGCCTGGCCCGCCGCCAGTAACTGCACATTGTTGACCTGCGGGCCACCCATTTTGATGGTGACATCCAAGCCGTATTTTTTGTAAATACCCGTGGCTACCGCCTGATAGAAGCCGCCATGCTCAGCCTGCGCATACCAGTTGGTCATGTAAGTGAACTTTTCTTGCGCCTGGGCACCGCCGAATGTGCCGCACAGGGCGCTGATAGCCAGCAAGCGAAAACTGAAACGATGTACGAGGGACATGGTTAGCTCCGTTTAGAAAGTTGAGTAAAAAGCTGTGTGTTTGCACGTTTCATGCCAGGGCGTTTTGTACATGACCCGCGTGGTGTGCCCGGCTCCAGGTGGGCTCGCTCCGGGCTGCCCAGCGCAGCTGATGCAGTTCTGTAATGGCCGCCGCCCAGCTGTTGGCCAATGACTCCAGAATGGCATGGCCTTGCTCAGCGGTTGCAGGCAGTGGGTCGCCAATGATGCCGCTGGGGCCAAAGTCGCGCGCCGTCCAGGCGCAAGCCGGCTTACCGTCCGGCGACAACAGCTTTGAAGGAAATTCTGGCGGGTAGTTGGTCACGGCTGTATCCATTCGCACGGTGTCTGGGGCCAGCGCCAGCATGATGGCGGTCTCACCGTGGCCTGCGTGCATGGCGAGCTTTTTCTCGCGCTCTGACATGTATTGCCCTGCGGCGTTGGGCATGCGCCAGGTTGAATGCGGCACCACAATAAAGTCGCCGTGGCGCAGGCGCATCTCGCGTGCTGACATTTCCATCACCTGCGGCTGGCCACCGTGGCCGTTGACGATCAGCAGCTTGCGAAAACCCGCGCGGTATACCGACTCGCCAATCTCATTCATCGTGGCCAGCAGAGTTTCACCGGTCAAAGTAATTGTGCCGGAGAAATGCAGGTGCTCTTCCGATTTGCCGTAAGTAATCGGCGCCATGGCGAAGGCGGGAATATTTGCTGGCAACCGCGCCAGCGCATGACCCACTACACCGCTGCAAATGACAGTGTCTACCGCGCACGGCAGGTGCGGGCCGTGCTGTTCTGTCGCGCCAGCGGGCAGCACGATAACGGTGTTTTCCTTATCCGGCAGCTCGGCAATTTGCGTCCAGCTCAGGTAGGGTAAAAAGCGGTGTGGTGGGGTGTAACCGTGCAGCATAAAGGGGCCTTGATAAAAATGTATTAATCAACGAAGTGGCAACCAGGCCGTGGCTTCGACCTCGATCAAAATATCTTGCGTGGGCAACATTGCGCTCACCTCAACAACTGTTGACACAGGTGGCTCGCCAGGAAAGAACAGCTTGCGCACCCGGCTGTAGCGGGGGAAGTGGTCCAGGTTTTTAAAGTATTGCACCAGCTTGAACACGTCAGACATTTTCCCGCCTGCTGATTCAATCGTTTGGCGAATGCTGTCGAGTACGTACCAGCTTTGCGCCAGGACGGGGACGTCTTTGGCGTCGCTTGAAAACTCTCCCGTGCGGCCAATCAGCTCTGCAGCATCTGCTGGAATGTCGCTGAAGCCGCGCACAATGCGGCTGGCCGCGGGGTCAACCGCAATCACGCCTGACAGAAATATAAAGTCGCCCACGCGCCGCCACGCGGCGTAGCGTGCCAGGGGTTGTGCTGCTTGGGGTGCTGTTGGGTTCATAGGGTGCTTTCTTTGCGGCTAATGACTTGACCTTTTCGCAACACAACCCGCTCATGCGTGCGCGATGGAAAGCTCCATGCGCTGCTGTTTTTGAATATCAAAAGGTCAGCGGCGCTGCCGGGTTGCAGAGGCGGTGCAGCTGGGCCGCCGCGCAGCCAGTCGGCACGGCACAGGGACTCGGACCACACATCAAACGGTGCCTCCAGCTGGCCTGCCAACACGCCCGCCGCAAACGCCTCCAGCGGGTCGTAGCTGCCGACATGACAAAACGGGTCTTGCACGTTGTCACTCGCCATCAACACATTGATGCCGCGTGCCTTTGCTTCTTTAACCAGCGTGATGCCGCGCAGCTTTGGGGTTTTGCCCGTCACCGCGTCTTGCAGCAGCAAGTTGGTCATGGGCAGCGTGACCAAGGTGATGTTGGCCTGCGCGACGGCATCCAGCGTTGCCAACGCTTTCGATTCGTCTTGTGCGCTCAAGGCGCAGTTGTGACCGCACACCACGTGGCCCGCAAAAGCCATGTCTTTGACCAGCGCTGCCGTGGTTGCCAAACCGCAAGCTGAAGGGTTCAGTTCTTCGTCCATGTGCAGGTCAACGTTCAGCCCATGGTGCGCTGCGGCTTCCAACAAATGGCGCAGCGCCTGTGCGTTCCAGTTGGTGGTGTGTACAAAGCCGCCAAGGCGTGCGCACGGCCCGCTGGCCGCTATTTTTGCGGCCAGCGCTGCGGCCGTGCTGCTGTCTGCAAACAGGTGGAGCGGCATCAGGCTGACGCGCTCCAGTACCAATTTGTCCCGCCATGCATCAGCCAGCTCACCCAGTACATCCCATGCAATCGGCGTGGCCTCAGCCTCCCACCAGTCGCAGTGGGTACGCAGGTGGTTGACGCCTGCTTCGTAAGCCCATTGCAATGCCTGAGTAGCGCGCTGCTCAACGTCCAGAGGTGTCCAGTTGCTGCGGTCTTGCATCATGGCCGCAATAGCGCCCAGCAAACCGGGCTCGACCGCACCCATGCGCCTCAAGGTGAAGGTTTTGTCGAGATGGGTATGCGCGTCCACCAGCGCGGGCAGCACCAGCGCGCCGGCCACGTCCCAGCTGGGGGTGTTGGCATTTGTGCTGGGTTTGATGCTGGGTTGGATATTGACAATTAGCCCGTTGGCGATGTGAATGTCGGCCAACTCGGGTTGCCCGTTTTTAGTCGGCCAGTCGCTTGCCAACAGCCATCGCGGCAAGCGGGCGTTGATCAGCTGATCAGGCGGGTTGGTATCTGTTGGGTTAAACATAAAAATTTTTCAGGTGGGGGCTCACGCAAATCGCAGCATGGCCCGGCCCACTTTGGCCTTGAAAGCGTTAAGTCGCTCGGGTGTGGCCACATTCATGTGGTATTGAGCGTGATAGTCTGTTCGCGCGCGGCCGCCCGTTAAAAGCTTTAAATAGCGCGTCACAGACTTGCGCGGCGGGTCTCCCATCAACAGAGCCGTCCAGCGTGGGCGGCCATAGGTCACCACGGCTGAAATTCGCTTGATGTGGGTCAGCGCAGGTTTGACGTTTTGCGGGTCGCTGATGTCAAAGGCCACGCCGGGCATCAGCACACGGTCAAAAAAGCCTTTGAGCATGGCGGGCATGCCAAAGCACCAGGTCGGAAAGCAAAACACCAGCGCCTCCGCCCACAGCAGGCGGTCAACATAGCGCTGCACCGGCAAGCGGTTGCTAGGCACCTCGTGGTAACCCAGTCGTTCGGCGCGGCTTAGCACCGGGTTGAAGTCTTCAGCGTACAAGTCGCAGTTGTCGACCTCGTGGCCGGCACTGCGCAGGCTCTTGAGCACTTCCTGGTGTAGCGCAGCATTAAAGCTGGTTTCTACCGGATGGCTATAAATTACCAAGACACGCATCGATCAACCTTTCAAATGCACATTAATAGTGCATTGAGTGTGTAAAATTTTTGAAATTGGTGCAAATTGTGTGTTTAATCAGGCTTTCCAGAACCCAATATGAGGCGCGCTGCATTCGTCCAGCATTACCGGGCCAATGCATTCGATCGCACGTGGTGATGCGTTAAACACATCGCGGCACGACAGCTCGGCATCTTTTTGTTCGGCCACTTCCCCTCTGAAAACGCGCAGCCGCACCGCATCAATACCAAAAATAACCCGGCCAATACCTGACCAGAAAATCGCACCTGCGCACATCACGCAGGGCTCGGCAGATGAATACAGGGTGCTGCCGGCAAGCACCTCGCGGCTGACCTTGGGGCTGAGTTGCCGCACCGCATTGGTTTCTGCATGGCCAGTGCAGTCTCCGGTTTCAGTGGTGTTGCAATATGCTTCTATGAGCACGTCACCGCTGGTTGCCACTACCACCGCGCCGAACGGGCGGTTGCCGCGCTCGCGTGCTGTTTGCGCCCAGCGGTTGGCCTGGCGCATAAAGTGGCTGTCAGTTGGATTTAGCGGGGCGGGGGTGGGTTCTTGAGTCATAGCATTTTGGATTGGCATACAACACTACAGCACGCAGCGTGCCATGTCTACTCTTGCTACAACAAGTGCAACAGTGGCTCGCTTTATGCTTCAAAATTTACACCCGCAAGAGTAGAAGCGTTCAACCGGCCCACAGACAGACAAGTCATGGCGCAGGTGGGAAATTGCTCTTGTTTTTTATCTTTAAAACCCTTTAAGGAACGCTTCATGTTAGTCACCCAACAACCCATTCTTCGCAAATTCTGGCATGCCGTCATGCCGCTGTCGCAACTATCTGACGGCCCAAAACCCTTCACACTGCTGGGTGAAAAAATCGTGGTTTTTTTAGACGCTGAAGGCCAACCCGCCGCCCTGCGTGACCGCTGTTGCCATCGCACGGCCAAGCTGTCGAAAGGCTGGTGCGTTGATGCTGAAGGCAAGGCCTGCAAGCAAGGCAATATTCAGTGCGGTTACCACGGCTGGACGTATGCGCCCACTGGCCAAGTCATCAACATTCCGCAGTTTGAAGCAGGCCGGGCCATCATGCCGGACTACAAAACCACCGCCTACTATGCCACTGCCAGATATGGTTATGCATGGGTGGCACTTGATGAGCCTGTAGCCGACATCCCCGACATACCCGAGTTCACAGACCCGGCCTACCGCACCATCTTTCAGTTTTACGAACGCTGGCAAACCAGCCCCATGCGCGCGCTGGAAAATTCGTTTGACAACTCACACTTCAGCTTTGTGCACCGCGCTACCTTTGGCGTGGCCGCCAGCCCCAAGCCCAGCAAGTATCAGCTGATAGAAAACAACACCGGCTTTTATGCCGAAACGGTCATTGACGCCGCCAACCCTGAGCGCTTTCAGCGCATCAGCGGTGTGACAGACGCCATCACAACCCGCCACATGCGCAACGCTTACTTTCTGCCCTTTTCACGGCGACTGGACATTGAATACCCATCGGGCATACGCCACATCATCATCAACTGCTTTACGCCCGTCGACGACGGCAGCATGATGCTGTGCCAATGGCTGTTCAGGAACGACACTGAAGCGGATTGCCCCGCCCAGATGCTGATTGATTTTGATGCCGAGATCACTGGAGAAGACAAAGACATCCTGGAATCGACCGACCCGGATGCAGTGATTGACCCACGTCGGCGCGGCATTGAATATTCAATGGATTCCGACCGGCCGGGGATTTTGATACGTCGAAAATTGATGGAACTGCTGACCAAGTACGGTGAGCAAGAAGTTCACGGTTAACCTTAGGCGCTATAAATTCAGGAGCTTTTAGCCCCAATGAAGATTGGGTTTTCTTCGTGTTCTTAAGTAATTCTGAAGATTTTGGAGTTGTCAAACATATTGACTGGCCACATTTTCTCCAGGCAGACCGTGAAAAATGAGCTAAGAGGATTGATCGTCGTTAGCTGCCAAGCGGACCAGTGCCGCATCACCACAAAGCGCTGCTGATCAACAAGCTATTGCTTGCGCTGCACAAACAGGTTGCGCTTGGCGTCCTCAGGGTACGCAAAAGTGACCGCGCCGTTTTTAACGGTACCCATCACCAGCATGTTTTGCGTAATGGCGTCTTTGTCTTGCAGGCTAAAGGGTTGATCGTAAGTGGCGACCACGCCGTAGTAGGTGCGGGACTTGGCCTCCAGCGCCTTTTTGATGGCTGGACCGGTCAGGTTGCCATCGCGAATCCCGAACAGTGCGTAGACCAGGATGTAGACCGCGTCGTAGCCTTGCGCAGCAGCCATCGGAACAGGAATTTTGCTCACCTTGAATTTACGCGCGTAGGCCGTCAAAAATGATGCGCGGCGCTCGTTGCTGGGTTCGGCGATAAAGGTTTGCGCCATCAAAGCGCCCTCCGCTGCCTCTTTGCCACCATCAATAAAAAACGGAAACGACAAAGGCCATCCGCCCACTTGAAGAACTTTCCAGCCCAAAGCCTGCCGCCCTCTGGCAATGACTGCATTTTCAGGGCCCACCGTCATGCTGAAAATAACTTCTGCACCCGCACTGCGGGCAGCCTTGAGTTCTGCAGTCAGGTCTTTCACGCCGACCGGAAAACGCGCCACATGCACGGCCTTGAGGTTTTTTGCTTTAAAGGCTATTTCAATGTCTTTCAGCCCAGCTTCTCCATAACCAGTCGTATCGGCAAACACCGCCACATTGGTCCACCCGCGCTTGACAATGTCGTCCACCACGAAAGGAACTTGAATCGCGTCTTTGGCCGACGTGCGAAAAACATAGCTTTCAGCAGCAGGATATTTGACCGTCAGAGGCGAGCCGCTCGCGCACGGAATAATCAGCGGAAGCTTGGCATTCTGGTAAACCTCCAGAGACTTGGCCGCAACACCCGTGTTGCAAAAGCCGAGGGTGGCGGCGACGTTTTCAGCCACCAGTTCTTGCGACATTTTCAGGCCCACATCGGGATTGCCTTGGTCGTCCTTGATAACCAGCTCAAGCCTGCGGCCCAGATAGCCGCCGACAGCGTTGATTTCATCAACCGCATGCTGAACGCCGTTACGCATCGGTATTCCAAAGTCAGCTGAGCCCCCGGTAAACGGGCCGATCAACCCTATTTTCAATGTGTTCACGGCGGCAGGCGCTGCTGGCGTGCCAGCTGTCGGGCTCTGTGCCTTTACCTGCGCGCTCAAGCAGGCAATCCCGGTCAATAAAACCGTTATAAAAATCCGCGCGCGGGCTTGCTTGGCATACGCAATTGAAAGTCGCAACATGGCTAAGTCTCCTGTTTATCGTTATCGCTTTTTCCATTTTAGAGTTAGTTTTGGCCCGCTGATGCACGCAACACCCCCAGTAATTAAGTAGGAGTAAATTTTTACATGGCGTGGGTGGCCGCAGCAGCGTCGGTCTGTGACGCCATAAATGGGGCGGCAGATATAGGGCGCGTTTATCGGGTTAGCCAAGTATGTTGACAGGCCGCGAGCTGCCTGAACTGCTCGTCAAATTCGGTAAGCCGGAGGCTCCAGGCTGAAATCAGATGCTATAAAAATAGGAGTTTGTCTAACCCGTATTTATTGGCCGGATACTGATTCAATAAGTAGTCGCCCCTGAGAAACCCCATTTTCGATTTTCATAATTGCCCAGTGGAGGGTGCTATTGAATTT
>Ga0123339_10002187_pt1 | contig 13273 bp, 12 predicted proteins | sample lystaG_FD_89956 | JGI IMG/M metagenome (GOLD analysis project Ga0123339, IMG submission 89956) | Glacier valley bacterial and archeal communities from Borup Fiord, Nunavut, Canada, to study Microbial Dark Matter (Phase II) -... | ecosystem: Environmental > Aquatic > Freshwater > Ice > Glacier ... | reverse complement strand
TTTTGCAGCGTGGGAAAGCTGAGCAGGTCTCCAATCAGGCGCAGGGGAAACATCCAGCCCCCGGCCCCGATGATGCTGATGTTGGCCATGCCACGTCCTTTGGTTTGCTCCGGCCCCGAGCGAGTTAAAAGCGGGTGCATCTTTTGAGCGGTGTTATACTGCCGAATAATCCCAAAGTAGCGCCCCTCGCTCGAAGACACAATTCAAGATATGTTTGATAAACTGCACGAAATGCCAGGTGAACCTGCCAGCAGGCTGCCCGCCGACCCCCCGACCCAGCGGGACCCCGGCCCGGAGTGGGCACCGCTGGTCATCCCCGGCCTGCCGCTGCGGGCTGCCGGACAGCACCGCGCGCCCAAGGGTCAGGATTTCCCGCTGCACTACCACCGCACACTCGAGTTGGTGATGCACCGCGCCGGACACATCGTGTGCCGGGTGCTGGACTCGTCGGGTCGGGAGCGGCAGCTCGAGACCTTTCCCGGCTGCATCATCGTGATGCCCGCAGGCGTGGTACACGGTGATGTGGCCCGCAGCGCCTACCAGCACGACTATCTTCAACTCGAGCCGCTCGGCTTCCCGCAATTTAACGAAGTGGCGCTCTACCGCGACACGCCAGACCACCGACTCGAGCGCCTGGTGACCGATTTGGTGGTCGAGTGGCACGGCGCGCAGCGTGGGCGCGAAACGATGGTGCGCCTGTTGCTCGAGCAACTGCTGCTCACGCTCGAGTGGGTCTCGCTTGAGACAGTACCCGACGAGGCCGAGCGCAGGGTGCGCCGCTTTGAAGGGGCGCTCGAAGAGCGTTATGCCGAAAATCCCAGCATCCGCAGCCTGGCCGGAGAACTGGGAATGGGATACTCCAGCCTGCGCGAACAGTTTTCCCGGCGGCGCGGTTACACGCCCAAAGCCTTTCTCAAGGCGGTGCGGGTGCGCCGCGCCCTGGAACTCATCGGCGGCAGCTCGCTCACGCTCGAGGAGGTGGCTTCGGTGAGCAGCTTCGACTCGGCCTCGCACCTGTGGCGCGACATTAAACAGGCCACCGGGCAAACGCCGGGAGATTTTCGGCATCCGGGGATGACGCAGCAAGGGGATGTGGAGAAGTAGGCGGACTTTGGACGTCAAACTTTGGGTCAAAGACTTTTGCCCCCGCCGCTCGAGCCTTCTGGCATTTTTTGCATCCGCCTGGGCAGCTCCTGCATTGCTCTTTGCCCGAACACGGGTCAATAATGCGGGCAGTCCATCAACCTATCCGGGCCGCTCGAGCGCACAAGCGTTTTTGGTGATATTTCCGTGCTCGAGCGGTTCCGAACCTCCCAGTGGGGTATTACAGGAGACGTCATGAAAACTTCCCTCGCGCTCGGTCTCACCCTCACCCTCCTTCTGGGCATTTCACAGGCCCAGACCAAGAAAACCCTCACGGTTGCGGCCTGGGCCGGAAACGACAAGCTCATTACAGCGGTGTTGCCCGGATTTCTGAAGACCCACCCCAATCTCGAGGTGAAGGTGGTGGGGGGCTTGGGATACGGTGACTACCACCCGGCGCTCAACAACCGCCTGCAAAGTGGCAGCGCCGAGGACGTGGTGGCGCTCGGGGGTCAGTTCGTGGTGGACTACGCCGACGGCACTTTCTTCGAGGACCTGTCCAAAGCGCCCTACAGCGCTGGAGCGAGCTTTCAGCGGCAATTCGTGAAGTCTCAGGTGGCGGTGGCCACCGGGGTGCGGGGCAACTTCATCGCCGTGCCCAACGACGCGCCGCCCAACGTGATGTTTTACCGCCGGGACGTGCTCAAAAAAGCCGGGGTGACGCCCGAGCAGCTCAGCTCGAGTTGGGAGGGTTACATCGCCGCTGGGAAGAAACTCAAGGCGCAGGGCGTGTTCATCACCAACGGGGCTGGCGACGTGGCCAGCACCGCCTGGAGCGCCAACATCCCCAGCGGCGAGGGGGTTTATTTCGACAAGGACGGCAAGCCCCTGGTGGACAACGCCCGCTTCTTCCGGGCGTTCAGTCTGGCCAAGCAAACTCGAGATGCGGGCCTGGACAGCAAAATCGGCGGCTGGACCCCCGAGTGGTACGACGCTTTTAAAAAGGGTAAGGTGGCCACCATCGTGGTGGGAAGCTGGTTTGAAAACATCCTCACCGACCAGATTGACAAGGACGGCGCGGGCAACTGGGGCGTGACGCTGGCCCCGGAGAAGAGCAACAGCGTGGGCGGCGGCGCGTTTTTCGCCATTCCCACCAGCAGCAAGAACAAGGCCGAGGCCTGGGACCTGATTCGCTACCTCACGGTCAACACCAAAACCCAGGCCGAGGTGTTCAAGCAGTCGGGCAACTTTCCGGCTAATCTGAGTGCCCTGCGCGAACCCATCTTCAAGGAAGCCAGCGCCTACTTTGGCGGTCAACGGGTGCGCCAGACCTACGCCCTGGCCGCCCGCAACATGTCGGCGGCGCTGCCCAGCAAGAACTACGCCCTGGCCGAAACTATCATCAACGACCAGCTCACCCAGGTGCTCGAGCAGGGTAAGGACATCAAAACCGCGCTGAGCGAGGCCAAAGCGCTCATCGAGCGCCGCACCAGCCGCTGAAGCCTTAATGAGCGCGCTCGAGAAGCGCTTCAAAGGTTCTCGAGCGCTTCCTTCTCGCATGGCCCACCGCTCATTTTCCACCTTCCACCTTTCTCGAGGGACCCCATGACCCACGCCACCCTGCGACCCGCTCGGCGCGCCGAATCCTCGAGCACTCGAGCGAGGAGGCTGGCCCCCTACCTGTTCATCAGCCCCTTTTTTGTGTTCTTCGCGGTCTTCGCGCTGTTTCCCACCTTGTTCAGTTTCTACCTGTCCTTTCAGAAGTGGCGGCAAACCTCGGGGCTGGGCGAGATGAAGTTCAGCGGTCTCGAGAACTACCGCTTCACCCTGTTTGGGGACCCCTGGTTCTGGAAAGCGCTGGGCAACACCCTGATTCTGGGGGTGTACGGGCTACTGATTCAACCCCTCGCGCTCATACTGGCCTTTGCCATTTTGATGGGCCTGAAGCGCTTTCGCGCCCTGGTCACGGCGCTCTACTTCCTGCCCTACATCACCTCCACGGTGGCGGTGGCTTTAATTTTCACGGTGGTCTACTCCAAGAACACCGGCCTGCTCAACGCCTTGCTAATCACCCTGCACAGCTTGCCGCTGGTGGGGGGCCTGTTTCCCAACGGCGGGGTGGACTGGCTGGGCGACCCCAACACCGTCAAACCGGCCATCGCGCTGGTGGTGCTGTGGCGCTACCTGGGCTGGAATGTGCTGCTGCACCTGTCCCGGATGCAGGCCATCCCGCAGGACCTCTACGACGCGGCCAAGCTCGATGGGGCCAGCACAGGGCAGCAGTTTCGCTTCATCACCCTGCCGCAACTGATGCCGATGCTGTTTCTGACGGTCAGCCTGACCATCATCGGACAGATGCAACTCTTCGACGAACCCTACATTCTGGTCGGGGGCGAGGGCGGACGGGCGCAGGCGGGCCTGACCGTGGCCACCTACCTGTACACCACCGCCTTCAAGTTCGGCGACGCGGGCACGGCGGCGGCGATGGGCTGGATTCTGTTCGCCGGTATTCTAGCGCTGAGCACGCTCAACAACAAAGTCTTCGGGGCGCAGGGCCGCGCCAGGGGAGAGTGAGGCGTGGCGGTCAAAGCGCTTTCCACACGGGTGACGCCTCGAGCACGCCCGCCCAGAGTCTCGGGCGGCCTGCTCGTCGGCTACCTGTTGATTGCGCTGGGCGCGCTGTTTTGCTTGGCTCCCTTTTACCTGATGCTGGTCTACGCTACCCACAGCGCCGCCGAAATCTACTCGGTCCCCACCCCGGTCGGCCTCGGCAGCGCGCTGGGCGAGAATTTAGCACATTTGCTCGAGGTGGTTCCGTTCGGGCGTAACCTGTGGAACAGCCTGTACATCGCGCTGCTCAGCACCGCCGCCACGCTGTTCTTTTGCTCGCTGGCGGGGTTCGCCTTTGCCATGTACGAGTTTCGCTTCCGAGAGCTGCTTTTCTCGGGGGTGCTGGCCACCCTGCTGATTCCCGGTTTTCTCAATCTGGTGCCCTTTTACCTGATGATGAACGCCTTTGGCTGGCTCAACAAGCCGCTCGCGCTGTGGCTGCCGGGCGCGGCTAGTGCCTTTGGCATCTTCCTGATGCGCCAGTACATCGGCTCGACCCTGCCCAGCGCGCTGCTCGAGGCCGCCCGCATAGACGGCTGCACCGAGTTCGGGCTGTACTGGAAAATCGCGCTGCCGCTTTCAAAGCCGGCGCTGGGCGCGCTGGGATTGGTGTCCTTCGTGGGGGCCTGGAACAACTTCCAGGGCGCGCTCATAGTGATGCAGGATAAAAATACCGCCACGGTGCAACTGGCGCTGGGCAACCTCAAAGGAGCCTACAACACCGACTGGGGCGCACTGTTTGCCGGAAGCGCCCTGGCGGTCATTCCGCTGCTGGTGCTGTTCGCGGTGTTTTCAAAGCAGCTTATCGAGGGCCTCACCGCAGGCTCGGTCAAGGGGTGAGCAAACGCGGGTGGCTCGAGCGCTCGGGTATCTACGTGCCCGAAGGGTCGGCGGCATCAGAACCCGTCGCGGCACTGGAATGACTTGGACTACACTGAACCCCAGGTAGCGCATCGCCAGCATTCTCTACCTCCGGCCCGAGATGAAAGCAACCTACCTCGAGCTGCACCAAAACCCTCCGCTCGAGGTGCTCGAGACCCTCGAGCGGGTGGGGTGCAGAACTAAAGCATCTTCTTGCACGCCGACCTGCTCTTTTCCTACCTCGAGTTTACGGGTGGCGATTGGGACGCCGCCCAGCTCGAGATAGCCGCCGACCCGGACCAGGGCGTGGTGGCGACGGACTGACCCCTGCCCGCGTCCGCTCGAGCGCGCCCCCGAGGGTGTGAGCTGGACCGAGACGCCCTCAGTCTTTTTCCTGGAGTGAACCTTGAACCCTTCTTCGATAAAAATTACTGCTCTGCGCGCCCTGGACGTGCGTTTTCCCACCTCTCGTTCGCTCGACGGCTCCGACGCCATGAACCCCGACCCGGACTACAGCGCCGCTTACTGCATCCTGGAAACGGACGGTGAACTCGAGGGGCACGGCTTGACCTTCACCATCGGACGCGGCAACGAGCTGTGCGTGGCCGCGATACGGGCGCTCGAGCATTTAGTAGTAGGTCGCACCCTCGAGAGCTTCACCCGCGACATGGGCGCGTTTTGGCGTCATATGACCTCGGATTCGCAACTGCGCTGGGTCGGCCCCGAGAAGGGCGTCATCCATCTGGCCACCGCCGCAATCGTCAACGCGGTGTGGGACCTGTGGGCCAAACTCGAGGGAAAACCGCTGTGGAAGTTACTTTCCGATATGACCCCGCTCGAGTTGGTGAAGTGTGTGGATTTCCGCTATATCAGCGACGCGATTACACCTGACGAAGCGCTCGGGTTGCTTCAGAAGCTCGAGGGGGGAAAAGCCGCACGGGAAGCGGAGATGCTCGAGGGTGGGTATCCGGCGTACACCACCAGCGCGGGCTGGCTGGGCTACTCGGATGATAAAATTCGGCGGCTGTGCAAAGAGGCGCTCGAGCAGGGATTTAATCACATCAAAATCAAGGTGGGCCGCAGTCTTGAGGACGATATCAGGCGCTGCGAAATCATCCGTGAGGAGATTGGCCCTCAGCGCTTCCTAATGGTGGACGCCAATCAAGTGTGGGACGTGAACGAGGCCGTCGAGTGGATGAAAGGACTCGAGCGTTTCCATCCGCTGTGGATTGAGGAACCCACCTCGCCTGACGACATTTTGGGCCACGCCACGATTGCCAGGGCGCTTGAAGGCACGGGCATCGGGGTGGCCACCGGGGAGATGGTGCAGAACCGAGTCGTGTTCAAGCAACTGTTACAAGCTCGAGCGATTTCTTACTGCCAGATTGACGCCTGCCGATTGGGTGGGGTCAACGAGGTGCTCGCCGTACTCTTGATGTGCGCCAAGTTCGGAATTCCAGTGTGCCCACACGCCGGGGGAGTCGGGCTGTGCGAGTACGTGCAGCACCTCAGCTTGTTTGACTATATCGCGGTCTCGGGGTCGCTCGAGAATCGGGTCACGGAGTATGTGGACCATCTGCACGAGCACTTCCTCGAGCCATGTGTGATTGAGAATGGACGCTACATGCCCCCCCGTGCTCCGGGATATTCCATCGAGATGAAAAAAGAATCGCTCGAGCAATATGCCTTTCCAAATGGCCCGGTGTGGGCGGCGCTCGAGAACACCCATGCCTAGCGTGCGTGACCTGTCCCCCCTGGGACGCGCTGGACTCGAGGCAACCCGGCTCTCGTTCGGAGCAGCCACTCAGGGTGGGCTGTTCGAGCCTGTCTCGGAACAGTCCGCTCGAGCCGTCTTTGAAGCCGCCTGGGACGCGGGCATCCGCCACTTCGATACCGCCCCGTGGTACGGCTACGGTCAGAGTGAAGCCCGATTAGGGCAATTTTTAAAGCACAAGTCGGGCTACACGCTCTCGAGCAAGGTGGGCCGCTTGCTGCTCGAGGGCATTTCCCCCCATCCGAGCCAACTGGAAAGGGATGGCACTCGAGGGTTCAAAACCGACAGTCCCCTAAACGTGGTCTACGACTACTCTTACGACGGGGTGATGCGCTCGTTTGAGCAGAGTCTCAAGAGGTTGGGTCTCGAGCAAATAGACGTGCTCTACATCCACGACCCGGACGTAATGAATTTGAGTGTGGGGGAGGTGCTCGAGGGCGCGGGAAAAGCGCTGGCCGAGCTGCGCGACCAGGGATTAGTGCGGGCCCTCGGCGCAGGGATGAACCAATTCGAGATGCCCTTAGAACTCGCTCGAGATGGGCGTTTCGACGCCTTCTTGCTGGCGGGACGCTACACCCTGCTCGAGCAAACTTCACTCGAGTTCATGGATTACTGCGCTGGACATAAGATTTCGGTGGTGATTGGCGGGGTGTATAACAGTGGGTTACTGGCGAAGCCCAAAGTGGGCGCACACGACAATTACGCTCCGGTATCAAAGGAAAGGCTCGAGCGGGCCTTCGCCCTGCAAACCGTGTGTGAGCGATATGGCGTTCCCCTCAGAGCCGCCGCCCTCCAGTTCCCCCTCTTTCATCCGGCGGTCTCGAGCGTGCTCACTGCTGCGAGGAGTACGGTGCAGCTCGAGGACAATGTTCGGCAATTTGAAACTCCAATTCCGCTCGAGCTATGGGCCGACCTGAAACGTGAAGGGCTGCTCGAGGACGGGATTCCCACCATTCGAGTGTCATAGGAGAACACATGACTCAGGGTAAAGCATGAAACGACTTTCCGGCAAAACTGCGCTCATCACCGCAAGCGGACAAGGCATCGGACGGGCCATCGCCCAGAGGTTTCTCGAGGAGGGCGCACAGGTCATCGCTACCGATGTGAGTTTGAGTCTGCTCGAGGGCTTCGCGGGACGCATCGAAAAGCTCGATGTGCTCGATAAAGCCGCCATCTTCGCTCTAATAGGTGCGCTCGAGGTGGATATCTTGGTCAATTGCGCCGGAGTGGTGCATTCGGGCACGGTGCTCGAGGCCACCGATTTGGAGTGGCAATTTGCCTTTGACCTCAACGTGAGGAGCATGTTCTGGACCATCCAAGCCGCGCTGCCAGGAATGCTCGAGCGCTCTCGGGGGAGCATCGTCAACATCTCCAGTGTGGCCTCGAGCGTCAAAGGGGTGCCCAACCGCTCCTTGTACAGCACCAGCAAAGCGGCGATTATTGGCCTGACCAAGAGCGTGGCAGCGGATTTTGTCACCAGGGGAATTCGGGTGAACGCCATCTGCCCGGGGACGGTGGAAAGCCCGTCGTGGATGGAACGGGTGTTGGAACAAGCTCGAGCTAGTGGACAGGACGAGGACGCGGTGCGGGCACAGTTTGTCTCGAGGCAACCGATGAATCGGGTGGGTAAACCCGAAGAAGTGGCCGCGCTCGCAGCTTACCTCTCGAGCGATGAGGCAGGGTTTACCACCGGGCAGACCCATGTGATAGATGGCGGTTGGAGCAATTGAGTATGCGTTATCGGAGCAACTAACATGAAACTACTGCGTTATGGCCCCGCTGGACTAGAAAAACCCGGAATGCTGGACGGAAATGGATACCTCCGTGACCTCTCGAGCGTGATTCGTGATGTGGGCGGTGAGCATCTTTCTTCAGCTTCGCTCGAGCAACTCTCAAAACTCGACCCTTTGACTCTACCCATCGTTGAGGGAAATCCTCGAGTGGGGGCGTGTGCTTCAGAAGTGGGCAAATTCATCTGCATCGGACTCAACTACCGTCAGCACGCGCTCGAGACTGGAGCCAGTATTCCGCTCGAGCCAATAATCTTCCTCAAAGCCACCAGTGCGATTCAGGGACCCAATGACGACGTGTGGATTCCTAAGAACTCGAGCAAGACCGACTGGGAAGTGGAACTGGGGGTAGTCATCGGCGCGAGGGCCAAATACCTGAGTGTCGAAAAAGCCTTCGAGCATGTGGCTGGGTACTGCGTCATCAACGACCTCAGTGAGCGAGAATTTCAGCTCGAGCGCGGGGGACAGTGGGACAAGGGCAAAGGGTGCGACACCTTCGGTCCACTGGGGCCTTATCTGGTCACGAAAGATGAAGTGCCCGACCCGCAAAATTTGAACCTGTGGCTCGAGGTGGATGGAGTGCGCTATCAAGACTCGAGCACCGGGGACATGATTTTTGGCGTGTCTGAACTCATTAGCTACGTGTCGCAGTTCATGACCCTGCATCCAGGCGACGTGATTTCCACTGGAACCCCGCAAGGTGTGGGCTTGGGGATGAAACCGCCGCTGTATCTCAAAGCGGGACAGACCATGAGATTGGGCATCGCCGGGTTGGGGGAGCAGACCCAAAAGGTCTTGGACGACCCCGAAGGACGAGGGCCGTGAGGATAGACGCGCACCAGCACTTTTTGTTCCCCTCTCGAGTTCACTATCCCTGGCTCGAGGGGGAAGCCCTACAGCCCTTACAGCGTGATTTCGGTCCCGCTGACCTCAAAAGTGAACTCGAGCAGAGCGGTATTCAACACACGATTCTGGTGCAGACCCGCTCGAGCCTCGAAGAAACGTGGGAATTTCTTGAAATAGCCGCCCATACGCCCTATGTGGCGGGGGTGGTGGGCTGGGTGGACCTGACCGACCCAGGGGTGGGAGACACCCTGGACACGCTGCTCGAGAATCCGACGGGACGGTTTCTGGTGGGGATTCGCCATCAGGTTCACGACGAAGCCGACCCGATGTGGTTGCTGCACAGGGACGTGAACCGGGGTCTCGAGGCGCTGAGTGCAAGGGGGCTGACCTACGATTTGCTGGTCCGAGCCAGGGAACTGCCAGCGGCCTTGCAAACCGCTCGAGCACATCCCAAACTCCATTTTGTGATAGACCACTGCGCCAAACCAGACCTCAAAGGGGGGAACCTCGAGCTGTGGAAACGTTCGCTCGAGCCACTGGAGTCCTTGCCTAACGTGTTCGTCAAGCTCTCGGGTCTGGTGACGGAAGCCAACTGGACGACCTGGACCTCGAGTCAAATCGTGCCGTACTTCAAAGCTTGCCTCGAGCGGTTTGGTCCCGAGCGTTGCATCTTCGGCAGTGACTGGCCGGTGTGCCTGCTGGCCTCGAGCTATGCTCAAACCCTCGAGCTGATGATGGAAGCACTGGAGGGCCATCCTCAAACCGCCCAAGAAGCGGTCCTGGGTAGGACTGCTGCTCGAGCTTACCGTATGAAGGAACGTGGGTTGTGGCCGTAACCCCGTATGTGTTGCACATAAAACGTTGCCCTAAAGCATTTTTCACTATTCAAAAGCGTCACTTCCGTTTCACTGTCTTGGGCAAAGCGGCACCTATCGAGCCTGCCCGCTCCAGTCGCTCCATGTCTTGGACAAAGCGGCACCTTCCGGGCCTGTCCGCGTCTTGGACAAAGCGGCACTGTCTTGGCGAAAACGGCATGTCTTCTTGGTCAAAACAGCGCCGATGACGACGCTTGACCGCTTGAGCAGAACGGCACCTACCGGGCCTGCTCGCCTATCGGACCTCACCGCCCCGTGGGGCCTGCTCGCTTACCCGGCCATCCCGCCTGGGGTGACACCCTCCGGCTCGAGGATAGGGAAGTGTACTTCAACCCGTTCTGGAAACGGACTTGATGTCGTTACTTTGCATTTTGGCTAGAAACAAGCAGCGGAACCGTCAGTGGCGGTAGGAAGCCAATACACAGGTCAGTCCTTAAACCGTGTGTGATGAGGCAGCACATACACCGCGTTGTCAGTCCATTCGCCCCGGTGAAGGTACGTGCCAACCTGGGTTTCTTTACACACGAAGCCCAGACGTTCCAGCAACCGCGCCACCGCCAGATTGCGCGGATCAATCTCGGCCACCACCTGTTCCAGCTCTAAGGTTCCGAAGGCGTAGTCAATAAGTGCTTGTATCCCCTCGGTGGCGTAGCCCTGACCCTGCGCCGCCTTAGAGAGCGTGACCCCGATTTCGGCCTGCTGGCCCTGCGTACTGAGCGCCACGTCCCCAATCAATTCGCCGGTGCCCGCCCGTTCCAGCCCGATCTGCACCCACCCGGGGTCGCCGGGCACTTTATCGGCCATCTCCGCGATGAGTGCCCCGGCGGCAGCAGGCGTGTACGGCAGCTCCCAGCTTTGATACCGAGCGATGTGCGGGTCATTGCGGTAGGCCAGCAGCGCGGGAGCGTCCTGGGGCCGCACCACGCGCAGCTTCAGGCGCGACGTGACGATCAGGAAGCTCACCTGCTGATTTGCTGGGGTCTGAACGGTCATGAACTCCGATTATACCTATACAGGGTTAAAACGAGTAACGGAACCAGGAATGGTTTTAACAAGGCAAGTTACACTTGAGCCATGCCCGTAGCCTTCCCGACCGACGACAAAGGTGAGATGCGCCAGAAGTACCGCGAAGGCATAGAAGATCAAATCGGGGCGTTAGGCTTGGTTGTCAACGCCGTGGTGCTGTGGAACACCCGCTACCTCGGAGCCAGCCTGGAGTGGCTCAAGGCGATGGGCAACGAGGTTCATCCTGACAATGTTCATCCTGACGAGGTTCCCCGGCTTTCGCTGTTACGCTTTGCCGATATCAAGCTGCGTCCCCGGCGGGACCCGGACGGCACAGACGCTTTTGAGACTGCCTGGAGAGAGGGCTGAACTGTGCATTGGCATCCTAATGCCACTGACGGTTCCGCTGCTTGTTTCTAGCCATTTTCCTGAACAGCACAATGACTAACAGAGACGAGCTTTCCAGGGTTGAAGCCGTCCCGCAGGCGGAGGTTCACTTCACCCGCTCGAGCGCCGCTTCCCAGGGTGGGCCGTGGGTCCACTCCGCTTCATAGCCAATGCCTGGATGGGTGGGAATTTTAATGTTCCCCTGCTCGTCCACTCGAGCCTCACGCACCACCGGATTGCTGCGAATCAGCGACTCGTAGTAGGTGTTGTTCCGCAGTGCCAGACACAGGTGCGCGTGCTCAAGCGAGCCACCGTGAACCTCGGCCCGCAGGTGGTGGGCCTCGGCGAGGTGCGCCACCCGCAAGGCTCCGGTGAACCCGGCCTTGAAGGTCGTGCTGGTCCGCACATGGCTGGCGCAGCCCGAGGCAATCCAGTCGGCGGCGGTCCAGTGCGCCCCGCCTGTCACCTCGGCCACCAGCAAGGGAATCTCGAGTTCCTGCCCCAGGCGGCGGTAGGCCCCGATGCTGGCCTCGCGCATGGGTTCTTCAAACCACAGGTAGTTCGCTTCCTCGAGCGCCCGACCCAGATAGAGCGCGCCCGGCAAATCGAATCCGGCGCTGCCGTCGTACATCAGCGGCACCTCGGGTCCCACATGGTCGCGCAGTGCCAGACAGAGCCGAGCGTCCCTTTTGGCGTCGCCCCAGGCGTGCAGCTTGATGGCCGGGTAGCCCAGCTTCAGGCACTGGTCGGCCACCTCGAGAAACTCAGCCGTGCTGTCGAAGGTCACAGTGCTGGCGTAGGCGGGCACCTTGCGGGCTGAACCCCCCATCAGTTGCCACACCGGAAGCCCAGCGGCCTTGCCTGCGATGTCCCACAGCGCCAGGTCCACGGTTCCCTGAGCGTAAATGGGCAGGCTCTCGATGCGGTCAATCTCCCACATTTGGTGCCACAACGCTTCGCGCTCGAGCGGGTCCCGGCCCATCAGCTCACCCTTCCAGCGCCGCTCGACCAAATCCTGCAAGATGATGCCGCGCAGACAGGGGGCCAGACCCACCAGACCCGCGTCGGTCTCGAGCCGCAGCCAAGCCCCGGTGAGGGCGGGTTCGGCTCCGGGCAGGCCGTCGCGCCAGCGGTAGGGGGGCTGGGCGGGAATGGGGGCCAGGTGAACCTGAACGTCGGTGATTTGCATAGTTTTGACCTCGAGTTCAGCCTTTTTCCGCGCCGGTGAGCAGTCCGCTTCTCACGTAGCGCTGGGCGAACAAAAAGATGAGCACGATGGGCACGATGACCAGCAGTGCGGCCAGCGCCACCTCCGGGCGTTTGATGTCGAGCTGGGAGCCGCCCAGACCGGGGTTGAGCGCGGGGGTGCCGGAAATGAGTGCGGCCAGGCCCACCGGGAGGTTGAACTTGCGGTCGTCGCTGAGCAGCACGTAAGGCAGAAAGTAGTTGTTCCAGGAAGCCACGAAGTTCAGAAAGGCGACCAGGGCCAGCGCGGGGCGGGCCAGCGGCAGGGCGATGCGGAAAAACAGCCGCAGCTCGCCGCAGCCGTCTACCCTTGCGGCGTTGAGCAAGTCTCGGGGCAGGCTGATGGCGAAGTACACGAAGCTCAGGTACACCCCGAAGGGAAAAAAAGCTGACGGCAGCACCACCGACCACAGGGTGTTGCTGAGTTTCAGGGCGCTCACCCCCAAAAACAGCGGCAGCACCAGCGCCGAGGCGGGCATAATCATGGTAATCAGGGTGAGGGTGAGCAGCGCGCCTCTGCCCCGAAAGCGGGTCATGGCCAGCGCGTACCCGGCGGGCAGGCTGACCGCAGCGGCTAAAAGCACCGAAAGCCCGGCGTAGAGCAGTGAGTTAACCGCCCAGCCCAGGATGGCGTAGTCGTTGAACGGCACCACGTTTTTCCAGGCTTGCAGGTAGTTGGTCAGCGTGCCGGGGGCCAGCGGGGGCAAATTGACGAGCTGGTCGTCGGTCTTGCCCGGCGCGATGAGCAGCCACAGCAGCGGAAGCGCGAAGGGCAACGCGATGAGCAGCAGCGCCCC
>Ga0123339_10002186_pt1 | contig 13276 bp, 10 predicted proteins | sample lystaG_FD_89956 | JGI IMG/M metagenome (GOLD analysis project Ga0123339, IMG submission 89956) | Glacier valley bacterial and archeal communities from Borup Fiord, Nunavut, Canada, to study Microbial Dark Matter (Phase II) -... | ecosystem: Environmental > Aquatic > Freshwater > Ice > Glacier ... | reverse complement strand
GCGCGAACTTGTAGCGGAACGGCTCGGCGGCGCGGGCGCGGCCTATGGCGAACGGGGCCGCTGCGGCGCCGGCCAGCACGGCGCGGCGTGTGGTCTGGGTCATGGTTGGTCCTCCCTTGTTGTTGCAGCCTGGGTTGTTGCAGCCTGGCTTCTGTTCGCCAGGTCGATCCGGAACAGCAGTGCCTCGCCGCCGCCATAGGCGGCCGCTTTCTCGAATGTTCCGACTAGCACGCCGCCGCACCCGAGGATCACCCGTTGGGACGGGATGTTGCCTGGCTGCGTCGTGACCTCGACCCACTCCAGGCCGCGCCCCCGCGCCTCCGTCAGCATCAGCGCCAATCCCCAGGTTGCGTGGCCGGCCCGGCGCCGCCACGGCACGATGGAGTAGCCGATGTGCCCCAGCACATAGCCGGGCAGCTCCGAGGTCCCGTCCTGCCAGCGCAGCCCGATGGAGCCGCAGAACCCATCGTGCCAAATCCAGCGCCGGATGCCCGGCAGCCGCGGGACGAACGACCCGTCCGGCCGCTCGACGGGACCCTCGCGTGCCTCCGGGTCATCCATACCGGCCAGGAAGCCCTCCGGGTCCTGGGCAATCCGGGCCAATTGCTCCCGCACCGCCTTCTCCGGCTGCACGTTGTCGGGGGACCAGCCGCGCTCCAGCGCCGCGACGTATTCGGGCAGTTCCGCAAGCGTGGGCCAGACAAGGCGGGTGCCGGTCATGCCACCCGGTCGCCCGCCTTCACCTGCACCGCCCGGTTGTCGGCGGCGGGCAGCATGCGGGCGGGGTCGCGCGTCACGACGAGGTCGATCACTGATGGGCCGACGCCAGCCATCGACTCGGTCAAGGCGGGGCCGAGCCGGTCCGGGTGCTCCACCCGGATGCCGCGGCACCCCAGCGCCTGCGCCACGCGGGCATAGTCGGTTTCCGCAAGGTCGGACGCATGGTAGGCGCCCGGCCCGTACATCAGGTGCTGCAACGCCTTCACGTAGCCGGACGCCGCGTTGTTCACGACGACGACGGTGAAGGTGAGGTTCATGCGCCGCGCCGTCTCCAACTCCCCCAGCATCATGTTGAACCCGCCATCGCCCGTCAGGCTGACCACCGGGCGGCCCGGCGCCGCCAGGGCCGCGCCCATCGCGCCGGGCAGGCCGTAGCCGATGCTGGCGAAGCCGCGGTCCGGCACGAAGGCGCGGCCCGGGCGCTTGGTGTCGAACAGCAGCCCGCCCCAATGCGCCGCAAACCCGCCATCGGCCACCAACAAGCCATCGGCTGGCAGCAGCCGGTTCAACTCCCCCATCAGGCGGCCCATGCTGACCGGGACCTCGGTGGACTCATACCGCTCCCGCGTCGCCGCCCGCCACGCCGCCATGCGCGCGGCCACATCGGCGGCGTAGGCGGCCTGGCGCGCATGGATCGCGCGGGCGTCGTCGGCCAAAGCCAAGTGCAGGTCGCGCAGCGTCTCCCGCGCATCGCCCCACAGGCACAGCTCGGGTTGGGCGGTGCGGCCCATCTCCTCCGCCACGATGTCGATGTGGATGATGCGGGCGCCCGCCGGCGGCACGGTGTAGCGCTTGGTGGCGATCTCCCCCAGCTTGCAGCCGACCACCAGCAGCAGGTCGGCTTCCGCGATCAGTGTGTTGGCGATGCGGTCATACCGCCCGAACAGCCCGGCGCTCAGCGGGTCCGTGCAGGCGATGGCGCCCTTGCCGGTCATGGTGTGCGCGACCGGCAGGTTCAGCGCCGCCGCCAGCGCCGCCAGGGTGTCGGCGCCGCCGCTCAGGTGGACGCCGCCGCCGGCCAGCACCACCGGGCGGCGGGCGCCGGCCAGGGCGCGGGCGGCCTGCTCCACCCCGGCACGGTCCGGCCGGCAGCGGAGCGCTGGCGCGGCTTGGTGCGCCTGGTCCACGTCGAAGGCGCCGTCCGGGTAGCCGTGGGTGGCGTGGCACACGTCTTCGGGCACATCGACCACGACGGGGCCGGGGCGCCCGGTGGTGGCGACGGTGAAGGCGCGCCGCATCAGCTCCGGGATACGGGCAGGGGTCTCGACACGCAGGAACTCCTTGCAGGCCGGGCGCATGATGTCGGCCTGGCGCGCCTCCTGCGTCATGTTGCGGCCCGCGTAGTCGCGGTGCGCGTCGCCCACCAGCGCCACCATGGGCGTGCCGGCGTTCAGCGCCTCGACCAGCCCCGTCACCATGTTGGTCGCCCCCGGCCCCAGCGTCGCGTCCACCAGCCCGACCCGGCCGGACACCTTGGCGTAGGCGTCGGCGGCAAACACCCCGGCGCGCTCGTCGTTGATGAGGTGGTGGTTCAGCCCCAGCCGGCGCGCGGCGTCGTAGAAGGGCAGCAACTGGAAGCCGCCCATGCCGAACATCGGGCCGCCGTGGTAGGCCTGGATCATGCGGGCGAGGGCCTCGCCGCCGGTCATCTCGTTGCTCAACGCACCATCTCCTGAACCGTGGCCACGATCTTGCCCGCGCCCACGCGCACGGCATCCTCCACCGGAGGCGCATAGCCGATCAGCGCGCGCGGAGCGCCCAGACGGCGCGGTGCCACGCGCAACGACCCGGCACGATGCTCGGCCACCGTCGCCACCACCTCGGCGCCGAAGCCGCCGACCGCCACGGCCTCGTGCACCACCAGCAGGCGCCCCGTGCGCTCCAGGCTGGCGAACACGGCGGCCTTGTCCCAGGGCCACAAGGTACGCAGGTCGATCACCTCCGCCGACACGCCGGCGTCGTCCAGGGTGCTGGCAGCATCCAGGCACACGCCGACCTGGGCGGACCAGGACACGATGGTGATGTCCTGGCCCGGCCGGGCGATTCGGGCCTGGCCCAGAGGCACCAGGTGGTCCGGGTCGTCCGGCACCTCGCCCTGCATGGGCCACAGGCCCTTGTGCTCCATGAAGACCACGGGGTCGTCGCAGCGTATCGCGGATTTCAACAGCCCGTGCGCGTCGGCGGGGGTGGCCGGGCAGGCGACGACCAGGCCGGGGACGTGGGCATACCAGGCCTCCAGCGACTGGGAGTGTTGGGCGGCGCTGCTGCGCCACATGCCGATGGGTTCGCGCACCACCATCGGCACCCGGGCCTGGCCGCCGAACATGAAGCGCGCCTTGGCGGCCTGGTTCACCAGCTCGTCCATCGCGCACAGGGCGAAGTCGCTGAACCGCATCTCCACGACAGGCCGCGTGCCCATCATGGCTGCGCCGACGGCGGCGCCCATGATGGCGGCCTCGCTGATCGGGGTGTCAGCGATGCGGTCCGGGCCGAACTCGTCTTGCAGGCCGCGGTATTGGCCGAACACGCCGCCGCGGCCGAGGTCTTCTCCAAGTGCCCAAACCGCTGGGTCCCGCCGCATTTCTTCCGCCAAGGCCGTGCGGCCGGCGTCCAGGTAGGTCATCTTCACTGCTCCCTCTCCCTCCGGGAGAGGGTTGGGGTGAGGGGGTCTTGGCCGCCGGGCCGGAATCCTTCGTTGCCGGCGGCCGGTGGTCTCATGTGGGCAAGGGTTATGCTCAAAGACCCCCTCACCCCTGCCCTCTCCCGGAGGGAGAGGGAGCAGCAGTAGCGGTTCATCAGTATGCCTCCTGTTCGGGGCTGCCCACGTCCTGCACGTCGCGCAGCGCCTCCGCCGGGTCCGGGAAGGGCGCGGCGCGGGCGTCGTCGTAGGCGGTTTGCATCTCTGCTTCCGCGTCGGCGCGGTCGGCCTCCAGGTCCGCGATGGGCACGCCGGCCTCGGCTAGCAGGGCTGCAAGCCGGGCGATGGGATCGCGCCCCCGCGCTGCCTCCACCTCCGCCGCCGGGCGGTAGGCGGCCGGGTCGGACCCGGTGTGGCCGGTGATGCGGTAGGTGCGGGCCAGCAGGAACCGAGGCCCGCCGCCGGCGCGTATGTCGGCCACCAGGGCACGGGCGGCGGTATCGACCGCCAGGGCGTCGTTGCCGTCCACCTCCTGCGCCGGCACGCCCAGGCTGCGGGCGCGGGCCGCTGGGCCGGGGCCGGCTAGGGTGCTGCTGGTGCGCGTTGTAGCGGCGAAGCCGTTGTCTTCGCACACAAACAAGACGGGCAGATGGAAGCTGGCGGCCCAGTTCAGACCTTCGAGGAACGGCCCGCGGTTGGTGGCGCCATCGCCGAAGATGCAGCACACCACGCGGTCCCCGCCTTGCAGCTTTATGGCGTGCGCGGCGCCCGCTGCGATGACGATGTTGGCGGCGACGACGCCGTTGGCGCCCAGCATGCCCACGCCGAAGTCGGCAATGTGCATGGACCCGCCCTTGCCGCCGCATGTGCCGCCCACGCGGCCGAACAGCTCCCGCATCATCGCGTCGGGCTGGGCGCCCTTGGCCAGCGTGTGGCCGTGGCCGCGGTGGGTGGACAGCAGCACGTCGTCGGCCCGCAACGCACCCACGACCCCGGCGGCGACGGCCTCTTGCCCGATGGACGGGTGGATGGCGCCCAGCACCAGGCCGCTCTTCAGGCCGCGCAGCGCGGCCTCCTCCAGCGCGCGGATGCGGTGCATCAGGTGGTGGTGGGCGCGCAGGCGCGGCAGGTCCAGGTTGCGCCGGTCTGGCTCGATGTCGGCTGGGGGCAAGGGGCGTCCTCCGGCGTGGCGGCTTGGCGCGGCCTTCGCGTAACGGGCCGAGCGTGCCACGCTGCCGGGACACCGTCCAGGGAGGCCCCACCGATGCACATCCTTGCCCCGACCGTGACCAAGCTGCCCAGCGAGGCGCGCGGGGCGGTGCTGCTGACCGGGTCGCACGGCGGGCGCTACGCCGGGTGCCTTGCGCTGGCTGCGGGCGTGCGGGCGGCGGTGTTCCACGATGCCGGGGTGGGCCTGGACGATGCGGGCGTGGCGTCCCTGCGCCTGTTCGACACCCTGGGAGTTCCCGCCGCGGCCGTGGGGCATGAGACCGCGCGGATCGGCGACCCCGATGACATGCTGGCCCGCGGCCGCATCAGCCGGGCCAACGCCGCCGCACAGGCGCTGGGCGTGCGCCCCGGCATGGACGCGGCCGAGGCCCTGGCGGCGCTGAACGCCGCCGCGCCCGTCGCCTACGCACGCCCACGGGCGGACGAGGCGCGCGCCACCCTGCCGGGCGTCCGCTCCCGGCCAGTGGTGCTGATCGACAGCGCCAGCCTGATCCATCCGGAGCTGGACCGCCGCGCGGTCGTCGTCACCGGGTCGCATGGCGGCCTGGTCGGCGGCGACCCGGCGCTGGCCCTGCGCGCCGACGCCTTCGCCGCCGTGTTCAACGACGCCGGCATCGGCATGGACCAGGCCGGAGTCGCCCGGCTGCCGTCGCTGGACGCCCGCGGCATCGCCGCCCTGTGCGCCGATGCCCTGACCTGCCGCATCGGCGAAGCCGCGAGCACGTATGAACACGGCGTGATCTCTGCCGTGAACGAGACGGCGGCAGGCATGGGGGCCTTGCCAGGGATGCGGGTGCAGGATGTGGTGTTGGCCTGGGCCGAATAGCGCCGCGGGCGGTCGCAGCTTGCGGTGGCGCGGCCCTGAACCGGATGGCATCCTGATGAGCGCACACCGATGAAGGCCGGCGACCAGCAATGGGGCCTGGTGCCGCACCCCGGCGGCGTTGCCGCGAGCATATGGGCGCCCTCCGCGCACGAGGTGTCCGTTGCCGTGGAGGGGCGCCCGGCCGTGCCCATGCAGGCATCCGGCGGCGGCTGGTTCACCGCCGAGGTGCCCGGCGCCCAGCCCGGGGACCGCTACCGACTCGTCGCGGACGGCAAGCCCGTGCCCGACCCGGCCTCCCGCTTCCAGCCCAAGGGCGCCGAAGGCCCGTCCGAGGTTGTGGATGGGGATGCCTACGCTTGGCGCTGCACGGATTGGACCGGCCGCCCCTGGGCCGAGACGGTGCTGTACGAGTTGCACGTTGGCACGTTCTCCGCCGCGGGCACCTTCCTGGGCGCGATCCCGCATTTGGACCACCTGGCGGCGCTGGGCGTGACGATGGTGGAGCTGATGCCCGTCGCCACCTGCCCGGGCCGGCGCAACTGGGGCTACGACGGCGTGCTGCTGTTCGCGCCCGACCGCAACTATGGCCGGCCGGAGGACCTGAAGCGGCTGATCGACGAGTGCCACCTTCGCGGCATGTCGATCATCCTGGACGTGGTTTACAACCATTTCGGCCCGCTGGAGAACTGGCTGCACCATTACGCCGGGCCGTTCTTCACCGACCGGCACACGACACCTTGGGGGCCGGCGATCAACTTCGACGGCGCGTCCGGGGCGGCCGTCCGCGGGTTCTATGCCCAGAACATGCGCCAGTGGCTGCACGACTACCGCTTCGATGGCCTGCGCCTGGACGCCGTGCAGGCCATCGTGGACGACAGCACGCCGCATATCCTGGACGAACTGGCCACACGCGCCAGGGCCGACGCGCCGGGCCGGCTGATGCACCTGACGCTGGAGAACGACTTCAATGAGGCGCGTTGGCTGGAAGGCGCCCCGGCTGGCTATGACGGCCAATGGAACGACGACTTCCACCATGTCCTGCGCGTGCTGATGACCGGGGAGGCCGACGGCTACTACGAGGACTATGCCGACAACCCGGCGGACCACCTGGGCCGGGCGCTGACGCAGGGGTTCTCCTACCAGGGCCAGGAATCCAAGCACCGCCCCGGCATGATGCGCGGCACGCCCTCGGGCCACTTGCCGCCCACCTCGTTCATCAACTTCATCCAGAACCACGACCAGGTCGGCAACAGCCTGTATGGCCAGCGCCTGACCCGGCTGGCGTCCGCGGACGCGGTGCGGCTGGGGACGGCGGTGCTGCTGCTGTCGCCGGGCATCCCGATGCTGTTCATGGGGCAGGAGTGGGCGTCCGCCTGCCCATTCGACTTCTTCTGCGACTTTCAGGAGCCGCTGGCCGGCCAGGTGCGGGAGGGCCGGCGCGGCGAGTTCAAGCGCTTCAAGGCGTTCCAGACCGAGGAGGCGCTGGCGAAGCTGACGGACCCCAATGCGGCATCGACGCGGGATGCGTCGGTGCTGGATTGGGATGCGGTGGGGACGCCGCCGCACGCGGAGTGGCTGGCGTTCCATCGGGAGCTGCTGCGGGTGCGCCGGGAGGTGGTGGTGCCGTTGCTGGGCGGGATGGGTGGTGGGGCCGGGTCTTACCGGGTGCTGGGGCCGGGGGCGGTGGAGGCGAGTTGGGCATCGGGTGGCAACACTCTGCGGCTTGCGGCCAACTTTTCCGGAAGTGCTATCGACTACCCGGGCTCCGCTATCCAACCCGTGTTCCGCCTGGGACCGACGCTGCTGAATCGGCTGTCGCAGTGGGGACTTGTGCTGACAATCACGCCCGGCTGATGCCGTTCAGTATAAAGGAAACCTACCCTACGTCGTCTTGCTACCGCACCCCACTCGGCCACAAAACCACCCGGATCGTCTGCAAGATGATCAGTAGGTCGAATAGCACCGAGAAGTTCTTCACGTAATACAGGTCGTAGCTCAGCTTGCTCCGCGCGTCGTCGATGGACGCGCCATAGGGGTAGTTGATCTGCGCCCACCCCGTCAGCCCTGCCTTCGCCACGTGCCGTTCCCGGTACAGCGGGATCGCCTCGGCCAGCATGTCCACGAAGTCCGGGCGTTCCGGGCGTGGGCCGACGAAGCTCATCTCGCCGCGCAGCACGTTGAACAGTTGCGGCACCTCGTCCAGCCGGGTCCGGCGCAGGAAGGCGCCGATCCGGGTGATGCGGGTGTCGCCCTGCGCCGCCCACACCGCGCCGCCGCGTTCGGCATCTATGCGCATCGTCCGCAGCTTGTTGATCTGGAACGGCCGCCCGCCGCGCGTCACCCGGGTCTGGCGATACAGCGCCGGGCCGCCGTCCTCCAGCCGGATCGCCAGCATCGCGGCCAGCAGGAACGGGGACGCCAACAGCAGCACCGCGCTGCTCACGGCCAGGTCCAGCGTGCGTTTCAGCACCCGGTCCAGGACGCCGAACACAAAGCCGTCGGAGTACAGCAGCCAGCCCAGCTCCATCCGCTTCAGATCGACCCGGCGTATCTCCTTCTCGATGAAGCCCAAGTACTCCAGCACCGGGATGCCGTTGATCTTGCAGGCCAGCAATCCTTCCAGCGGCAGGCCGCGCCGCTCGTCGGGGGCGACGACGATCTGCTCGGCCCCGAACCGCCGCGCCACGGCGAGGAAGCCGTCGGCCGGCACCTCCTCGACCTCACCCCAGCATCCGTCCGCCAGGCGCGGGTCGATCCCGCCCAGCGCCGGGCTGTGCACGAACAGGATGCGGTAGTTCAGGTACAAGCCCTCCTTCCGCAGCATCCACACGAGGTCCCACGCCCGCTTGCCCGCACCCACCACCAGCAGCGCCCGGCTGAACAGGCCGCGGCGGCGCAGCACGTCGAACAGCACCCGGGCCAGCACGCCCGTCAGCAGGAACCACCCCGCGGCCTGCACCGCCAGCGCCACCTGGCCGGTGCGCCAGCCCAGCACCGCCATCACCACCCCGGCCCCAATCGCCCCGGCGGCGGCGGCAACCGGCACCCTGCCCAGGGACCGCCGGACCTCCAGCGCCACGTCGCGCCGATACAGCCCCAGCGCATACAGCGCCACCATGTTCGCCACGGGATACAGCACCGCCGCCGTGGCGAAGCCGGTGCCGCCATGCCCCTCCAGCCAGGAGATCAGCACAAGCGCCACCGGCCACAGCACCGCCATGGCCAGCAGGTCCAACAGGAAGATCGCGCGGCCCGTGGAGAGGGACGCCAGTTGTTGCGGCATGAACCAACCCCGTCACGGCCCGGCGACCGTAGCCGCGACGTGCTGAACAAAATGCAACCTAACGCGCCGGGGCGGGCCGGGTCATGACGGTAGATTGTTAAGAAGAGTTTACTTCAGTCCTCCCACGCCAACAGCCCCCGCGTCTCCGCGACCGCCACGGCCCAGATGGCGAGCATGTCCTCGTCGCTGCGCTGGTAGCGCCCGCCGAAATTGCCGTCGCCCAGCTGCGCCCGGACCCCATCGGGCGGCAGGGTGCGCAGGCGGTCCAGGTCGGTCATGGGCTTCGCGCCCGGCACGGGTGCAGTGTTCGGCAGGCGGGTCCAGGGGAAGCTCTCCATCCAGCTTGCGTGGCTCGCGACCGGGTCGGCTGCCTGCACGGCGGCCAGGGTGCGTGGGGCGCGCCACCAGTCGTGCCAGCGCACGCGCACGTCCGGGCGGTCCGCCATCAGCTCCAGCCCCGCGGCCATCCCAGGCACGTTGCCGCCGTGGCCGTTGCACACCAGGATGCGCCGGAAGCCCTGGGCATACAGCCCTTCCAGCACCTCCCGCAGCAACAGCAGGTATGTCGTGGCGCGCAGGCTGACCGTGCCGGGATAGGCGGTGAACGCCGGGGTGATGCCGTAGGGGAGGGTGGGGAACACCGGCACGCCTAGCGGCGCCGCGGCTTCCGTCGCCACGCGCCCGCTCAGGATCGTGTCGGTCGCCAGGCTCAGCCCGGCATGCTGCTCCGTGCTGCCCAGCGGCAGCACGCAGCGGTCATCCCCGGCCAGCCAGGCCTCCATTGCCGCCCAGTCCATCTCTGCAACGCTACCCATAACGTGAGCCTCTCCGGATTGCCGCCTCTAGGTCATCCGTGCATACCGCACCGATGCTCACAAGGCGCGCGCCTGACACCCAAGGGAATCCGGGGCGCCTCACCTCCTCCGTCCGATTGCACCAGGTGCTGCTTGCTGCTGCCCTGCTGGTGCCCGCAGCCCTGTTCGCCGCCGCCGCCTGGCACAACCGCCAGGAGGTTCAGCGGGAGGGCGCCGACACCGTCGCCCGCACCATCGCCATCATGCATGAGCACGCCCGCAAGGTGTTCGAGACGGAGGAGCTGCTGCTCTCCTTGATCGAGGAACGGGTGAACGACCTTTCCCCGGATGAGGTCGCGTCCCCGTTCACCAGCGACTTCCTGCGCCGGGTCAAGGCGCCGCTGGAACAGGCGGTGTCCACCTGGATCGCCGGGCCGGACGGCGTCACCCTGGCCGGCAGCCAACCGTGGACGCCGGGGTCGAACATCGGCGGCTACGACTTCTTCCAGGTTCACCGGCAGGCGTTGCCGGATGCGCCTGCCACGACCTACGTCAGCGAACCCTACACCGGGCGCACCACCAGCACCGCATCCTTCGCCATCAGCCGCCGGCGCATGGCACCGGACGGCGCGTTCGGCGGCACCATCCACGTCGCGGCCAGCCCCGTCTACTTCTCCCAGTTCTACAAGGATGCCGTGCCGCCGTTCGCCCACCTGGCGATGCTGCTGCGCACGGACGGCGCGGTGCTGGCCCGCGAACCTGGGTCCGGCCTGCCCCGCTTGGCGGCCAACGGCGTGCTGATGCAGCGGATCGCCGACAAGCCCGACGCCGACGCCTTCGAAGCCCGCCTGCTGCTGGACGGCGTGGACCGGATGTATGCCTACCGCAAGGTCGACTCCTATCCCGTCTATGTCGTGTTCGGCCTGGACCGCGACGCCATGATGGCACGGTGGCAGGGCAACATCCGCATCTACAGCCTGTTCGCCGCTGTCGCGGCCGCCTTGCTGATGGGCGTGTCCTGGCTTGCGCTGCGGCGCGCCCAGGCGGAGCAGGCGGCGTTGCAGGACTTGCAGCGCGAGAGCGCACAGCGCCGGGCCGCCGAGGCCCAGTTGCGCCACAGCCAGCGCATGGACGCCGTCGGCCAACTGACGGGCGGAGTGGCGCACGACTTCAACAACCTGCTGACGGTCATCCTGGGCAACCTGGAGCTGATCGAGCGGTCCGCCGCCCACCTGCCCGCCGCGGACCCGGTCCGGGCCAAGATCACCCGCCTGGCCGGCACGGCGCTGCGCGGGGTGCAGCGCGGCGCGTCGCTGACCCGCAGCCTGCTCGCCTTCTCCCGCCGGCAGCCGCTGCGCATGGTGGAGGTGGAGGTGAACCCGCTGCTGGCGGAGTTCATCGTGTTGGTGCGGCAGGCCGTCGGCGCGCCCATCGCCACCACCTTCACCCCAGGGCCGGACCTCCCGGCCTGCATCGCCGACCCGGCGCAGTTGGAGGCCGCGGTGCTCAACCTGGCCCTCAACGCCCGCGATGCCATGCCGGGCGGCGGCGCCCTGGACATCACGACCGGCACCATGGCGCTGGACGCCGCCGCCCTGGCCGGCAACACCGAGGCGCGGCCGGGCCGGTTCGTGACCGTTGCCGTCGCAGACACCGGCACCGGCATGGCGCCCGAGGTCGCAGCCAAGGCGTTCGAGCCGTTCTTCACCACGAAGCCCATCGGCCAGGGCACCGGCCTGGGACTGAGCCAGGTGTTCGGCTTCGCCCGGCAGCTCGGCGGCCATGTCACCATACGCAGCGTCGTGGGGGCAGGTACGGCCATCACCCTGTTCCTGCCCATCTCCCCGCCGCCAGGGGTGTAGCCAGGGGCCACACGGGCGCTAAGCTGCCGGGATGACCGCGCAACTCCTCCGCACCCGCCGCTTCCTGCCCCTGTTCCTGGCCCAGGCGCTGGGCGCCCTGAACGACAACCTGTTCAAGAACGCGCTGGTGGTGCTGGTGGTGTTCCGCAGCACGGACGGCGCGCCGGGTCTGGTGGCGCTGGCGAGCGGGCTGTTTATCCTGCCTTATGCCTTGTTCTCCGCCGTGGCCGGGCAGTTGGCGGACCGGCTGGACAAGTCGCGGCTGATCCAGGCGACCAAGGCGTTCGAGGTGCTGCTGATGGCGCTGGCCGCCGCCGGGTTCCTGGCCGGCAGTGTGCCGACGCTGCTGGTCGCGCTGTTCGGCCTGGGCGTGCAGGCCGCGTTCTTTGGCCCGCTGAAATACGGCATCCTGCCCGAGCACCTGCATCCCAACGAGCTGCTGTCTGGCAATGCCTTGATCGAGGCCGGGACCTTCGGCGCCATCCTGGCCGGGACCGTGGCGGGCGGCATCCTGATCGGGCTGGACGGCGGGGCGGCCATCGTGTCTGTCGCCGGGCTGGCGGTGGCCGGGGCAGGGCTGGCGGCGGCGCTGCTGGTGCCGCGCGCCGCGCCGGCCGCGCCGGGGCTGCTGATCGGCTGGAACGTGCCGCGGGAGACGCTGGCGTTGATCCGCGTGGCACGCGCCAACCGCCCGGTGTGGCTCAGCATCCTTGGCCTGTCCTGGTTCTGGGCGATCGGGGCGACGTTCCTGACCGAGTTCCCGGTCATGGCCAAGCTGACGTTCGGCGGCGGCAACGCGGTCATCACGCTGCTGCTGACGGGGTTCGCGGTCGGCGTCGGCGCCGGGTCGATCCTGGCGGGGCGGCTGCTGCACGGGGAGGTCTCGGCGCGGCACGTGCCGTTCGCTGCCCTGCTGCTGACGGTGTTCACCTGGGGCTTCGCCTACCTGGCCAGCACGCCGGCGGCGGCGGGATGGGTCACGCCCGGCGCGATGCTGGCGTCCCCTGCCGGGTTGGGGGCGCTGGCCTGCTTGCTGGGGGCGGCGGCGTGCGGCGGCGTGTTCTCGGTGCCGCTGTATGCGATCATCCAGGAGCGGTCGCCGGACACTGGCCGGGCACGGATGATCGCGGCCAACAATGTCACGAACGCCGTGTTCATGGTGATCGGCACGGGCGTGATCGCGGCGCTGGCCCACTTGGGGATGCGCCCGGCGGCGATCCTGGCGGTGGCGGGTGGGCTGAACCTGTTCGTGGCAGGCTGGATCTGCCGGCTGCTGCCGGCGGACGTGTTGCGGGCGGTGTTCCAGGCCTATTTCCGCCGGCTGCACGGCATCACGGTGACGGGGCTGGAGAACCTGCCGCCCGCGGGCGAGCGTGCCGTGGTGGTCGCCAACCACACCAGCCTGCTGGACGGGCTGCTGCTGGCGGCGTTCCTGCCGGGCCGCCCGACCTTCGCGGTGGACACCTACATCGCCCGGGCCTGGTGGGTGCGGCCGTTCCTGGCGCCGGTCGCGGTGCTGACCGTCGATCCCACCAACCCCTACGCCGCCCGCGACATGGTGCATGCCGTGCAGGGCGGCGCCCGGCTGGTGATCTTCCCGGAAGGGCGCATCACCAAGACCGGCGGGCTGATGAAGGTCTATGACGGCGCCGGCATGGTGGCGGACAAGGCGAACGCCGTGGTGGTGCCGGTCCGCATCGACGGGCTGCAATACTCCCGGTTCTCCCGCATGGCCGGCAAGCTGCGGCTGCGATGGTTCCCGCCGGTGCGGCTGACGGTGCTGCCGCCGGTGCGCCTGGTGGTGGACCCGGCGCTGCAAGGCCGCGCCCGCCGTCGCGCGCTGGGCCTCGCGCTGGGCGACGT
>Ga0123339_10002183_pt1 | contig 13283 bp, 10 predicted proteins | sample lystaG_FD_89956 | JGI IMG/M metagenome (GOLD analysis project Ga0123339, IMG submission 89956) | Glacier valley bacterial and archeal communities from Borup Fiord, Nunavut, Canada, to study Microbial Dark Matter (Phase II) -... | ecosystem: Environmental > Aquatic > Freshwater > Ice > Glacier ... | reverse complement strand
TCAACCAGGTGATTTTAAGGGGAAGCCAAATTGACTCAGTGGAGCAACAAATCGGGAATTTTAAATCCGGATTTCCTTTCCTTCAGTTAACCGAGGCAGCCAGTCCGTACCACGGGCTGATACAATTATCGGAGGCTGAAATAGAAAAATACGTTGCTGTTTTTGAAAAAAAGGTTGCCGGGGGAATCGAACTGTTGAAATTTGTACCAGCCTCGGGTGCTGCAAGCCGAATGTTCAAATCGTTATTTTCGGCCCTTGAAGATTTACAAAATGGAAAAGAACGTTCAGAAGTCATCAAGGATAAAGAAGTAGCTCTGTTTCTGGATCAACTTGATCAGTTTGCTTTTTATGAAGATCTGAAACAACTGGCTGAAAAAGAAGGCATTGCCATCAAAGAAGTTTCCCTGCAAAAGCTGCTGGAATGGAACCTTCTTGAAAGGGGGCTTAACTATGGCAACCTGCCCAAGGGATTGTTAAAGTTTCATACCTACCCGCGAGTGTACCGTACGCCGTTGGAAGAACATTTTGTAGAAGGCGCCTCCTATTCAAAAAACAGTGCATCGGTCGTTAAGATTCATTTTACCGTATCGCCTGAACATCAAATAGCTTTCGAGAAACATGTTGCTGATATTTTACCCAATTACGAACAATTGTTTGGTGTTAAATACCAGATCAGTTTTTCGCAGCAGAGACCTTCCACCGATACCATTGCCGTTACTGCTGAAAATGAGCCCTTCAGAAACAACAATGGCAGTTTACTTTTCAGGCCCGCCGGCCATGGGGCCCTCCTTGAAAACCTGAATGATTTGGAGGCGGACGTTATTTTTATAAAGAATATAGACAATGTGGTTCCTGATCAGCTAAAAAAGCCCACGATCGCTTATAAAAAAGCCCTGGCAGGGGTATTGCTGAATCTACAGGAAGAAATTTTCATGTATCAAAAAACACTGAATGAGCATCATTACAGTGATTTAGAAAGTGGTTTTTATGCCGAGGCAGCCAACTTTCTTGAAAACGTACTGAATATTATACCTCCTCACGAACAATATTACAACGAAAAGGAAGAGTTGTACCAGTACTTGTGCCAAAAATTCAATCGTCCATTGAGGATTTGCGGAATGGTAAAAAATCAGGGAGAACCCGGAGGAGGGCCATTTTTTGCACAAAATAAGGATGGGTCCGTTTCACTTCAAATTGTAGAAAGCTCACAAGTTAATTTTAACGACCCCCAACAGGCAGCAATAGCACACCATGCTACCCATTTTAACCCTGTTGACCTGGTTTGCGCGGTGAAAGATTACAGGGGTAAAAAATATAATCTTCTGGATTTTAGTGATCCGCAAACCGGGTTTATTTCACTAAAATCGAAAGATGGTAAAATACTAAAAGCCCAGGAATTGCCTGGATTATGGAACGGTGCGATGTCGGATTGGAACACGCTTTTTGTAGAAGTTCCGGTGGAGACATTCAATCCGGTAAAAACAGTTACCGATTTGTTAAGAAAAGAGCATCAATCAAAATGAGTCAAATCGAAAAGTATTCTTAAATTTGCAAACTTATATTGAGAGTATATGAACGAGGACGCCAACGATTTTGAAGAAGACGATTTTCAGGAGGCGATAGCACGTTTCAATGAAATGGAGAGCGATAATACCTCCAAATACTTTGATGTATTTGAAATTGAGGGAATTATTGATTATTTTCTGGACGATGGGCAAATTTCACTTGCCAATAAAGCGGTGGTGTGTGGGCTTAAGTTACATCCCGATGCCATCTCTATTCAGATCCGCCATGCCCAGGTGCTTATGCACCAGGAAAAGTTGGAAGAATGTCTTGATTTACTGAGTTTTATCGAGAGAATTGAAACTAACAACCCCGATCTTTACCTCACCAAAGGCGCTGCCTTTAATTTACTTGGCAAGGTAAAGGAAGCCATTGATGCCTTCGAACATGCCTTGGAAATGCCCATCGACGAACTTGATGAAACCCTTTATAACATTGGCATTTCATTCGGGCAGGCAGGTGAAACAATGCTTGCTATTGAATATCTGGAGAAGGCTTTTGAGGACAACCCTGAAAATGAAATTGTGCTCTACGAACTTGGATATTACTACGACCGGGATTCACAATTTGAAAAGAGCATAGAATTATACAACAAATACCTGGATATCGATCCATTCAACCATTCGGTGTGGTATAATATCGGAATAACCTTCAACAGGTTAGGCCAATTCGACAAGGCCATTGAAGCTTATGACTACGCGCTTGCTCTGAACGAGGATTTTTTACACTCTCATTTCAACAAGGCCAATGCTTTAGCCAACAATAACCAATTTGACGAGGCCATTGCCTGCTATCAGGAATACATTTTGCTTGACAAAGAAAATGATGATGCCTTTTGCTACCTGGCAGAATGTTACCTTAATTCAGACCGGTACAGCGATGCGCTGGTCAATTACAAAGAGGCCATCCGTCTGAACGACAACAATTCAAGTGCCTGGTATGGTTCGGGATTAATTATGTGGTCGGAAGGGAAACTTCCCGAAGCACAGACTTTCTTCAAAAGAGCACTTACCCTTGAAAGTGACAATGCAGACTTTTGGTCGATGAATGCGAAGGTTCATGCTGAATTAGACGAGATAAAAGAAGCGGTGAAATCTTTCAAAAAGGCCACTGCATTGGAACCCGATAACATTGAAAACTGGCTCTCCTATTCGGAAATGTATTACGATATGGAGGATACCGATAAAGCGATCAAGATACTGAAAGCAGCCAACAAAATCAACAAATCGAATGCTTACCTTGATTATCGGCTGACCGCTTATTTGCTTGATAAAAATGAAGAACTGGAAGCAGCCTGCCATTTTGAAAGGGCATTAAAAATTGATTACAGCAAAAGCAGTGAACTTTTCGAGTTTTATCCTGAAGCCGTAAAAATTGAATCAATAAAAAAACTAATTTCACAATATCAATCAACGAACCTTTAAACAATGAATTTTCGATTGCCCCACATGCCTGATCGTCCGGCACAGCCTCGTGAAAGCGGATTAACTATGGTTATGGACAAAGGCTTAAGTTTACGCGAAGCAGAGGATTTATGCGATATATCTGCTCCCTATTGCGACCTTATAAAGCTTGGATTTGGAACCTCTCTTATTACCAACCGGTTGCTTGATAAAATCAGGCTTTACAAATCCGCAGGACTGAAACCCTATTTTGGAGGTACTCTCTTTGAAGCATTTGCAGTTCGCAACATGATAGATGATTACCGGCGGTTTCTGGATGAGTATGAAATGGAAATGCTTGAAGTATCGGATGGAGTGATGGAACTGAACCATACCCTTAAATGTAAGTATATCACTACTTTGGGCAAAAATTACACCGTTTTATCAGAAGTGGGCACAAAATTAAAGGGGAAAGAGATTTCTAACGACCAGTGGATTTCATATATGAAGGCTGAACTGGCAGCCGGGGCATGGAAAGTAATTGCTGAGGCCCGCGAAAGTGGCAACATGGGGATTTACAATGATGATGGATCTGCCAATTTTGAGTTGGTACTGGACATCAAAAAAGCCCTTGACCCCAATACAATTCTTTGGGAAGCGCCATTAAAGAATCAACAAGTTTGGTTTATCAAGCTACTGGGGCCCAATGTTAACCTGGGCAACATTGCCACCAACGAGATTATTCCGCTGGAAACCCTCAGATTAGGCCTTCGCGGTGATACATTGCTGACTTTTTTACCAAGTATTCATTACCAGATATGAATATAAATTTTACCACAAAAAACATCTGAATCAATGGCGAATGTGGCAGAGAAGATAAGAGGCTTAATCATCCGGACAATTGATTTTTTTTATGCACCCTTTGAGAAACTGGTTCCAATAGAAACATTTAGGTATGCTTCAACAGGAGGCTTTAATACATTGCTCGACATTTCGTTGTACTTTATTTGCTACAATTTTATTCTCGATAAGCAAGTCATTGATCTGCATGTCGTTTCTATCAGTCCGCACATTGGGGCTTTTTTAATTGTGTTTCCCATTACCTTTTTCACAGGCTTTCTGCTTGCTAAATATATTACATTCACGGATTCTGAAATTAGTGGGGGCACACAACTCATGCGGTACCTTTTATCAGTTTCAGGATCCATTTGTCTGAACTATTTTTTCATTAAGCTGCTGGTCGAGTATGGAGGTTTATGGCCCACGTTGTCAAAAATCATCACTACACTTATCGTGGTAATTTACAGCTATTTTGTTCAGAAATTCTATACTTTCAAAACTCCACGGCTCTCTGTTTTGTAAATTAAAGTGAGTTAGATCAGTGTCATCAGTGTTCCCCTTTTTCTTAGTGTTCTTGCGTAAAATGAGTTATTTATCAAAACATTGGACACTTTCGGGGTTCAGTTCGTAGATCAGTGAGCCTCTCTCTATTAATAATAGGTTTTGTAAACATTTAAATATAAAGTAAATATATTGGCAAATTTAACACCTCCATTATAGACATATATTTACTGTCATCACTGCATTATGGATATTATAAATAGTTCCACTCCTAATGAACGCGCCAATCAAGGTTCTGGTAAACTTTGCAAGACGCTGCTATTTAAGTCCTATAGACTTGATCTGCACTCTTTAATTCTTTCTTTTCGTTTCCATTTATTGGTTTAAGAACTATAGCATTTTCCATCCTGTTTAATTACTAGACATATTACAGAAGAAAATTTTATTCCACGTATCGATAGCCTAATTCAATTTTGTCTTATCTTTGTCATCGAATTGGTGATACTTTAAAAAAGTATCAAGAGGGAATCCGGTTAAATTCCGGAGCTGTACCCGCAGCTGTAAGCTCAAAATGTTTTTTTTTTGCAATTCATGCCACTGACCGATTGTTCGGATGGGAAGGCCGCAAAAGAAATGAGTAAGCCAGAAGACCTGCCAATGCGGACTACAATATTCAAAGCTTTCGGGAGAAAAAGCTTGGAGTAACCAAAACGAATATTCACAGGGTTATTTCAGCAGTTTTGCGTATTGTAATTATTTTGATAAACACTCAAAATTATTACACAATGAAACACATCTACCTGGCAATAATTGCCATTGTTTTAGTATTTAATGCAACAGCACAGTCTGTTGCCAGTTTCGACCAGTTAACACTTGCTCCGGAAAAGTTCTGGAATGGCTCTGATGGGTCTGGAAGTTTCACGAGCGGTGGAGTAACCTTCTATAATTCGTATAGTAATAGTCAAGGTTATGAAAGCTGGAGTGGTTTCGCCTACTCAAATATGTCGGATGCAACAACTGAAGGTTTTATAAACCAGTACAGTGCCATCACAGGCCATGGAAATCAGGGAAGTTCAAACTATGCTGTTGGCTACCCATCTCTATCGGCGGCAGTGGCAGATTTTAAAACAACAAACACCGTCAGAGGCTTATATGTTACCAATTCAACGTATGCCTATTGGTCGATGAAAAATGGTGATGATTTTTCTAAAAAGTTTGGAGGAGAAAGTGGAAATGATGAAGATTGGTTGATTTTGACCATTGAAGGATTTAATGCAGATAAACAATCGACCGGCAAAGTTGAATCCTATCTGGCCGATTTTAGAAGTAGCAATAGTATAGACGATTACATTCTAAATACGTGGGAATGGGTCAATCTGGAATCTCTGGGTCTCATTTCGAAACTTGAGTTTTCCCTGAGGTCGACGGATAACAGCATTTGGGGAATGAACACTCCGGGGTATTTCTGTATAGACAACTTGAACTATCAGGATTTGACTTCATCGCCCAACATTCAGCAGGTGCAGGCTATGGCTTATCCAAATCCATTCACCGACCGAATTGCGATTTCAGGATTAAAGGCTACTGCACGAGTTACCATTACTGATATAACAGGCAGAACAGTTGGAGAATACAAAAATGTAGTTAATAACCAAGTGATTAATGGGTTAGATAATTTAAAATCAGGCGTTTATTTCATGAAAGTGATGGAAGGAATCAATCGTTTCACTATCAAAATGGTAAAGAAATAGTACAATCGGCCCCTACTTTCCACTATTAAGGATCATTGATAAACCAAAGCTTGTTTTTAATGTTATCTTTAACAAATAGAAATGAATAGGGCGAACCATTTTATATTACCGCTGAATTTTATTTCTTTGTACTATTAATAAATTTTAAAAATAAAATAGATAGCTATGAAAATAGGTAAAAACAAAATGGTTTCACTTACATACGATCTTCATTACGATGATGTGGAGGGTGATTTAATTGAGAAGGCAACCAGCGATAAACCATTGAGTTTTGTCTTTGGTGCAGGCTTAATGCTGCCTAAATTTGAATCATTACTCGAGAATTTTGAAGCAGGTAACCCATTCGAAATTAGCTTGATGGATGTTGATGCTTACGGAGAGTTGGAAGAAAATGCCATTGTTGACCTTCCAAAACATCTTTTCATCATTGACGGTGAATTTGATACTGAAGTCGTTTCAATAGGGAATTCAGTTCCAATGATGAGTACCAGCGGACAACGCTTAAATGGGTTGGTCATGGACATCAGTGATGATATCGTAAAAATGGACTTTAATCACCCATTGGCAGGAGAGAATTTATTCTTTAAAGGACAAATTCTGGAAGTAAGAGAAGCAACCGATGAAGAAATTGCTGCTACTTTAGGTGGTGGTGGTTGTGGCTGTGGAAGCGGCGAAGGTTGTTCAAGTGGCGAAGGTTGTGGAAGTGGTGGTTGCGGTGACGAAGTATGTGCAGATGGCAGTTGCAGCACCGAAGGCAAAGGCGGTTGCGGTTGCGGCTGTTAATCATACCATGATATAATTTATTAAAATGTTGTTTCAGAATCTCGTATTTTGGAACAGCATTTCTTGGTTAATCAAAGTTCAAAGTTTCAAAGTTCAAAGTTTCAAGTTGCGTGCCGATCTGGATGCAACTTGAAACTTTGAACTTTGAACTTGTAACTTTGAACTTGCAACTTTGAACTTGCAACTTTAAGCTAGTCTCATGAACAGTTTTGGACAAATATTCAGGTTAACTTCCTTTGGCGAGTCGCATGGAAGGGCTATTGGCGGAGTTATTGACGGTTGCCCTGCCGGCCTTGAAATAGACCTGGATTTTATCCAGAACGAACTGGATCGCCGCAAACCCGGACAATCAAAAATTACCACTCAACGTGATGAAAGCGATCAGGTAGAGTTTTTATCAGGGATTTTTGAAGGTAAAACACAGGGTACTCCTATTGGTTTTATTGTACGGAATAAAGATCAACACTCAGCAGATTACAACGACCTGAAAGATGTTTTCAGGCCTTCACATGCAGATTACACCTATATACAGAAATATGGAACCCGCGATCATCGTGGCGGGGGCCGGTCATCGGCACGCGAAACCATTGCACGCGTAGTGGCAGGTGCAGTTGCTAAATTACTACTTAAAAGTGAAGGTATTTCAATCCAGGCTTATGTTTCGCGAGTTGGAGATATTGAAGTCGGCAAATCGTATACCGAACTTGATTTAAGCCAAACAGAAACCAATATTGTGCGTTGTCCGGATGCAGAAACTGCCAAACGAATGATTGCCCGAATTGAGGAAGCCGGCAGAGACCATGACACTGTTGGCGGTGTAGTAACAGGGGTAGTGAAAGGAGTTCCAGCCGGATGGGGTGAGCCTGTTTTCAATAAATTACATGCTGATTTAGGTTTTGCCATGCTGGGTATCAATGCGGTAAAAGGTTTTGAATATGGTTCAGGCTTTGGCGGCACCCGTTTGTCAGGCTCTGAGCACAACGATGTTTTTATTAAAACAGAAACTGGTGTGCGGACCAAAACCAACCATTCAGGAGGTGTACAAGGGGGTATTTCCAATGGCGAGGATATCTACTTTAATGTTGCATTTAAGCCCATTGCAACTTTACTAAAGGAACAGAATACAGTAGATCGTGCTGAAAATGAAGTGGTCATAAATCCCCAGGGACGTCACGATCCGTGTGTTTTGCCAAGGGCAGTTCCAATTGTGGAATCAATGGCTGCCATTGTACTGGCTGATCATTTTTTATTGCATCGGATTAATCACCTTTAACAACGCACTTTCGATATAAGGAACCCATTCATATAAAGCTAGTTATCCAATGCTAGTATCAACATTATACTGTATTGTTGGCTTTTTAGGAATTTCTTAGTTTCACCTTTTTTAGTTTCAAGTTTACTACACTTACTACAGTACTATTTCATTTTTTCACATTTTCACATCCTCTTGTTGTGCCATTGTTATTTTGGGCAGTGGCAGTGAGAAGAGTGAAAGGAAATGAGAAAATGGAAAAAATGAAATAGTACTGTAGTAAGTGTAGTAAGTGAGGTGAGGAAAATGAGAAAAGCCAGAAGAGAGTGTCCGGTAGCTTTTTCCAGAAACATCCTATTGGCATTGATGAAATCGCTTGCATATAAGTACCCAACCTTCATTTCGCTGTTTCGCCATTCCGCTGTTTCGCCATTTCGCCAATTCCCTCAATTAGCGAAATGGCAAAATGGCAAAAATAATGGAATGGTAATTCCGTTGCCGATGATTATAACCTGTTTTATGAAAATATTTTCTTAATTTACTTTTAGTCCGAAGGTACGTTAACAGTATAATCAATTGTATAATGGTCTCTTTCATAGATATCAATTACTTATGAGATCTTCAAAAAATCAACCATTAAAGGATCATTTTCTGGTGTTTCATCATTTACTAAATCAATCATTTGATTTAGTAAATGATGTTTGCCTTCGTATATTCTTCAGGTGTAATAGTCAAAGCTTTAAATTTTATCGAATCAATACATAAAGACCCAGCATAAATGGGTATGGCGTGAAATGTAATCTAATCTTTTAAACACAATTTCGCAAATTAAAAGTACAAAAAATTAAAGGCCATCTTCCTATTGCAGGAGACGGCCTCAACTTTATTTAATTCCCAATTGATTGATTTTCATATTAAAACCCGATAGAGAAATTAACATGGATGGGAGCAGGAACAATTTCATATCCTCTGGGTGAATGGCTGAAATATAAATCTCCATTTCTGAAAAATACCTGGCCATTTACATTCTCTCTGCTACAATTAAAGGGTAAATCTCTGAAATATACCTGGCGGGGAGGTTCAGTGGCACAATAACCTATTCCGTCGCGATAAGTATAAAATTGATTGTCTGAATAATAGTAGTTACCATGTGAATGTCTGAAAACGTAAGGGGTATGATCAAACCTTTGGTAAACCCTTCCATATTTAGGATGGTTAGAATAACATTTTTGATAATGATTAGGTCTTTCAGAATAGCGTTGACTATACTCATAGTGACCATTATTTCTATTCGACTTGTGTTTTTTGTAATGTTTCTTATCTCCGCGGTCATCATCATCATCATCATCATCATCATCGTCATCAGATGAGTAGGAACGGTCATCCCGGTATTCTTTATGGTCGGTATCTCTATCGGATTTATTATTCCGATAATTTTTTGAACTTACTTCAAGTGAAGTAGCCATCGCTAATGATAAAATTAAAACCAGAAGAAATGGTCTAATTGGTTGAATGGTTTTCATGGCTTTTTTTTTAAAAAGATTGAAAAATAAAATTGCGAATATTACTTGTAATGCGATCAGGTTAAAACAAAGCTTGTGCCAAAGTATTCTTTTTCAAAATATTGTTATTTTTGCCACAAATAACAAAAACTGTGGGGCGAATTTTAGCAATAGATTATGGTCGTAAACGCGTGGGAATTGCGGTAACTGATCCGCTTCAGATTATTGCAACCCGGTTGACGACTGTTGCCAGTCATGAAATATGGATATTTCTGAAAGCGTATTTCTCGAAAGAGAATGTTGAAAAAGTAATTGTTGGATATCCCATGCAAATGAACAATCAGCCCTCGGAAGCGGTTAAATATATCAATCCGTTTTTACAAAAGTTTCAAAAGGAATATCCTGACATGCCTCTTGAACAGGTTGATGAGCGATTTACTTCAAAGATGGCATTTCAAACCATGATTGATGCAGGCTTAAAAAAGAAAGACCGACAAAACAAAGCCACCATTGATGGAGTGAGTGCAACAATTATTTTACAAAGTTATTTGGAACAAAAAAATTATAACAAATGATCTACCCGGTGACCGTATTTGGCGATCCTGTTTTAAGAAAGAAAGCAGAACCAATTACTGCGGAATTTAAGAATTTAAAAGGTTTCATTGAGAATATGTATGAAACTATGTACAATTCAGATGGTGTAGGATTGGCGGCTCCACAAGTGGGACAATCGATTCGTTTATTTGTATTGGATACAACAATTGATGAAGAGGAAGAGAATGAGCCCGCGGGAATTAAAAAAGTTTTTATAAATCCTGAAATTATTGAAATATACGGTGAAGAGTGGTCAATGAATGAAGGATGCCTTAGCGTACCCGAAATAAGGGAAGAGATATTACGTCCGGAATCTGTAATTATAAAATATCAGGACGAAAAATTTGTTGTTCATCAGGAATCTTTTAGCGGGTTCATTGCAAGAGTTATTCAACATGAGTATGATCATCTGGAAGGCATCTTGTTTGTTGATTATCTGAAACCTTTGAAAAAACGAATGCTGAAAAGCAAATTAACCGCCATATCAAAAGGCAAAGTAATACCCAAATATAAAATAAAAATCCCAGGAAAATAATTTATATTTCATATTCACAGTCAAGGGTTTGTCTCACCAATAAAGTTTCTTTAAAATATTATTGCACTTCACATAAACAAATACCGCAGTTAATCGTTATGGGGTAAAATTACCCCATGCCGGTTACCAAAAGCTTTTTTCAGCGGATCCCATTTATTCGCATTAGCAGCCTGTTTTTGATTGGTATTCTTATAAATTACACTATACCAATAGATTTTCATTGGATAGGAATTCTTGTAACCCTTCTGATTTCAATTTTAATTTTCCTATGGCATAACAGCAACTTTACGGGGGTGAAAACTCAGAATTTACTGATTTCGCTATGCATAGTTCTATCAGGAATATTTTATCCAAATAAAGTCATTGAAAAGCATCTTCCTGCTTTTGATAAAAAGGACTATTTTCATGCTGAAATTTGCCAAAGGCCTATAGAAAAGGCTAAAACCTATCAATCAATATTATGGATACAAAGCAGGCAATTACCAAAACCTGAAAAAGTAATTGCCTATTTCAGTAAAGAAAATTTTGATGCCACATTGAACGCGGGAGATCAACTGATACTGTTCACCAAACCGCAGGCAGTAAAGAATATGGGCAACCCTTTTGAACTTGATTACCGCACGATGATGCATAACAAAGGTATTGATTTTTCAATATATTTAACAGCAGGAAGTTACCGAAAAACGGGCCTCAAAAGAAACAGACTAAGCTATTGGGCCGAACACGTGCGCGACAAGCTGCTTGTAATTTTAACAGCCACAAAAATTAAAAAGGAAGAACGTGCAGTTGTTTCAGCATTAACACTGGGATACCGCGCAGAGCTTGATCCTGAGACCCTTGATTATTTTGTAAATACTGGTACTATACATGTACTTTCTGTTTCGGGGCTTCATGTGGCATTGATCTTTTTTATTCTCAGCTTTATATTTTCCGGAATCAACAAAGGTAAATTTGGAACTATTATTTATCCAACCCTTATGATCCTATGTCTTTGGATTTATGCATTTATTACCGGATTTTCACCTTCCGTGCAGAGGTCCACGGTCATGTTTACTTTTGTGATCGTCGGCAGTGTGCTTCGTAGGCCTGTGAATATTTACAACTCGTTGTCGGCTTCAGCCCTGGTATTGATACTGCTCGATCCAAATGTTTTGTTTGATATAGGGTTTCAGCTTTCATATCTCGCCGTTTTCGGAATTGTATTGCTTCAACCACCTTTAGAAAATCTGATTCAGTTGAAAAATAAAATCTTGAAATGGGTGTGGTTCATGTTAACAGTTTCCCTGGCTGCCCAATTTATCACTTTTCCTCTTTCAATACTATATTTCAACCAATTTCCCAATTTGTTCTGGTTAAGCAATTATTTTGTGATCCCAGGGACCACCTTACTTATTTGGTTAACATTCGGCTTTTTTCTCTTAAGCCCCATTTCTTTTATTTCAAACTTATTGGCTCAGATTATTCAATTTGTGACCAATCTAATGTTGGTTATTCTAAAGTGGATGAGCGAGTTGCCTCATGCAGTAAGTGAAGGGATTGTATTTAGCCCAATTCAAACCTGGATTATTTACGGAATGATTGCCGCATTTGCAATTTACGGCTTCTCTAAAAACAAAACATGGATGTTTGGCGGACTGACACTGTTAATCTTTTTTCAAAGCAGTATTTTATGGACAAAAACAGGCTTATTTAATCAGAAAGCAGTTTATGTATATAATTCAAAAAGCAGTTTAATCCAATGTATCAATGGACGAGACACTTACGTGATCAAGAACGGAAAATATGCAATTACTGAACAAGAAATCAACATGATACAAAATGTTTGCAATCATTTAGAACTTGAAAAACCACAGTTCGTTGAACTTATGACGATAAATGATTTTGATACAACGGATTTGAAAATTAGTGATCAATCAATCAGGTTCCTGAATTGCCGGATCAACTTTACCGATCAGTTAAAATTCAAGGTTCAAGGTTCAGATTTATTGAGATTTAAAACCCACAATCCAGCACTTACACAGAAAGAAATAATAAGTACAACATTTCCACTTAATAATTCATTCTTAGACGAGAAACAGGCTTTTTCTATCAACTTTAGTACAAAGTTTAAAGAGACTGTTTTTCTAAGCCTAAATTAAACTTAGTTTGATTTACGTAATCTGAGGATTTAAGGATTCGATTAAAAATAGAGTGATAATGCCGTTTCCAGTGTTTAAAACCGGGTTTTATAAATGTATTCAAACTTCTAAAAAATAAATCCCTGATGCACCCAGCTATATTAAATGTACCATTTGAAAATAAATGGGTGATTTGTATTTTAATTTTATTTTCCCTACCTTTGATTTCACCAAAGGCCAAACAAATGGGTTAAAAATAAAATCTCTAAGTTATGACTCATATTCTTCTTGATTGAACACTCACTAATTGAAAATCATGGAGAAATCATTTAGAAAATTATCTTTATTTATTGAAATAATATAAGTTATTCTTCAAAAACACCTTTTCCTTGCCTGACAATCACCGGTACATCACTAGTACAATCAACGATTGTAGAAGGTGTATTTTCACCTATGCCACCAT
>Ga0123339_10002182_pt1 | contig 13285 bp, 8 predicted proteins | sample lystaG_FD_89956 | JGI IMG/M metagenome (GOLD analysis project Ga0123339, IMG submission 89956) | Glacier valley bacterial and archeal communities from Borup Fiord, Nunavut, Canada, to study Microbial Dark Matter (Phase II) -... | ecosystem: Environmental > Aquatic > Freshwater > Ice > Glacier ... | reverse complement strand
GAATTTATTGGTGGTTAATAAAAATATTTTAGGTAAAATCAAACGGCCCATTCCTACTATAATGGATTACCGCAATCACATCAAAGAAGGTAGCATGTTAAATACGCCGCCTGTTTTTGCTGTGTTTGTTTGTATGTTAACGTTGCGGTGGCTAAAAGCATTGGGTGGAGTTGCCGCAATAGAAAAATTAAATGATGCTAAAGCAGCATTGTTGTACAAGGAAATTGACAGTAACCCATTGTTTATTGGTACAGTAACAAAAGAAGACAGAAGCAAAATGAATGTTTGTTTTGTAATGAACAATACTTCATTAGAAGAACCCTTTTTGGCTTTTACCAAACAGAAAGGAATTGTTGGAATTAAAGGACACCGGTTGGTAGGAGGTTTTAGGGCATCGTTATACAATGCACTACCCCTTAGCAGTGTGCAGGTGTTGGTTCAGGCAATGAAAGAATTTGCACAATCAAATGGATAAAAACTTTACTAAAACTTACGAAAGATAATTGTAGAATATGATCAGTATCAAGCCCTTTAAAGCCCTAAGACCCCAGGCGCAACATGCAAAGCAAGTTGCCAGCCGCCCTTATGATGTATTAAATAGCAAAGAAGCAAAAATAGAAGCACAGGGTAACCCTATTAGTTTTTTGCACATCACTAAAAGTGAAATTGATTTACCGGATAATACAGACAGTCATTCTCAACAGGTATATGATAAAGCAAAGGATAACCTTGATGCATTTATAAGTCGTAATATTTTGTTTAGAGAAAGTAAGCCCTGCTACTATATTTACCAGTTGATAATGAATGGCAAATATCAAACGGGATTAGTTTGCGGTAGCAGTGTTGACGACTATGAAAAACACCTAATTAAAAAGCATGAGTTTACACGACCAGAAAAAGAACAGGACAGAATTAATCACATTAAAACAACAGGCGCACAAACAGGAAATGTTTTTTTAGCCTACAGAAATGTGGATGAGATTGATAAAATCATCCACGACTGGAAAGCAGATAAAAACCCGGTATACGATTTATTGGCTGATGACCAGATACAGCATACCATCTGGATCATAAATGATGATAAAACCATTGAGAAAATATCTTCTATTTTTGAAACCCAGGTACCGGCTACTTATATTGCTGATGGACATCACAGGGCAGCATCTGCAGCCAAGGTGCGTAAAGCCTTGGGTAGTAAGGCAACTGAAGACGCTGATATCTTTTTAACAACTTTATTTCCTGCCAATCAGTTGCTGATTATGGATTATAACAGGGTTGTAAAAGATTTGAATGGTTTAAGTGTGGATGAATTATTGGCGAAGGCAGCAGAGAAATTTGCCATAGAAAAAGTTGAAAAGGCTTTTTCTCCGGCAGCACTACATCAGTTTGGTTTGTATACAAACAACCAATGGTATAAATTAACCGCAAAAGAAAACACCTACACAACAGACCCTATTGGTATTTTAGACGTTACTATTTTACAGGATAATTTTTTAGATCCGATTCTGAATATTAAAGACCAGCGTACAGATGTGCGGATAGATTTTGTTGGTGGTATACGTGGCCTTGGTGAACTGGAAAAAAGAGTTGATAGTGGAGAGATGGCCATTGCAATTAGTTTGCACCCGGTAACCATTCAACAGTTATTTGACATTGCCGATAGTGGCAATGTAATGCCACCCAAAAGCACCTGGTTTGAACCAAAGTTGAGGGATGGCCTGCTTACAAATCTGATATACGATTCGGCTGATTCATACAATGGACAATAATTGCCTGTAGCTGGCTATGTGGGCGAATTAAGAAGTATAATCCTTTGATATCTTTTTATGATGATTTGTTAATCCCGACAATTGAGAATATTACCAAGGTACAATTGTAATTATTTCATTGTATTTTTAAAATATGAAATCAATAAAGCCGATCCTTTTATTAACGATTTTTTTCTTTTGTTTGCAAACGGGTTTTGGGCAATCTGCTGCCGAATTACACACTACTGCACGCACGTTTATGCAACAGGGAGATTATGCCAATGCAGTACTCGTATTAAACAGGGCAAATCAGCTGGCACCCCAAAATATAGAAATATCAAAAGACCTGGCTATGGGGTATTATTTACAAAGAGATAATAACAAAGCGCTGGAAGTAATAAAGTCATTACTCGACAGGGAAGATGCAGATGACCAATGCTACCAGATTGCTGGCAATATTTACCAGCAATTAGACCTCTTAAAAGAATGCGATAAACTATACCGTAAGGGAATAAAAAGTTTTCCGGAAAGTGGCCCTCTCTATAATGAATTGGGGCTATTGTTATTTGACCAAAAAGATATTTCTGCCATTACACAATGGGAAAAAGGAATAGAGGTAGATCCTAATTATTCTAAAAACTATTATAATGCATGTAAGTATTATAATTCTACAACTAATAAGGTATGGAGCATTTTGTATGGCGAAATATTTGTAAATATGGAGCCGCTGAATGCAAGAGCACCAGAAATAAAAACTATTTTATTAGAAAATTATAAAAAGCTCTTTACTGGTACTGAAATTGTTAAAGACAGTAAAAACAATCTATTCGCTACAGCTTTTATTGAAACAATGAATAAGCAAAGTGCTGTTGCTGCATCAGGCATAAATCCTGAATCAATTACCATGATAAGAGCCCGTTTTATTTTAGACTGGTTTCAGGATAATGCAGCTAAATTTCCTTTTCAGTTATTTGATTTGCAAAAGCAATTATTACAGGACGGAATTTTTGATGCCTATAACCAATGGATTTTTGGTTCTGTTCAAAACCTTGCTGCTTACCAAAACTGGACTGTTACCCATTCAACAGATTACAACGATTTTAGCCGTTTTCAAAAAGGCCGCATTTTTAAATTGCCTGCTGCTCAATATTACAGGTATTGAAATTAAAAAAACTTATCTGCCAACAAAAAATGCTTTTGCATTTTAATTACCTGTACAAGTAAACAGGATGATTAATTTTATTTAACTTAGTTTACTATAAAATTAAAGTTATGGACGAACAACGGGATGAGCAGCTTTGGCAAAAAGCAAGAAAAAGAGCTGGCTTTCAACGCAGCCTTGCAGCCTACTTTGTGGTAAATGTTTTTTTGTGGCTTATCTGGTGGTTTACTGCAGGTAGCAGAGGATACAATAGGGAAACTCCATGGCCAATTTGGAGTATGCTTGGTTGGGGTATAGGTCTGCTTTTTCAATACCTGAATGCTTATGGAGGTGCAAAAAAAGATCTTGTGGAGAAGGAGTACGAAAAGCTAAAAAATAAGGGCTGAATATTGTTGTTTTTATGTATAGTTAACGATTGCTTATATGAACGAACAGTCAAGAATATTTGATTTTTTGCAATACCAGTTAGATACTTTTCCTAAGTCAGATATGTTTGCAGGAAAAGAAAATGGGGAATGGAAGTTATACAGTACTGCTAATGTAAAAACCCTCGTTGACCAATTAAGTATTGGTTTATTAAGCCTTGGAATTGGCGGCCATGATATGAAGGTAGAAAACCAGGACAAGATTGCACTGGTTAGCAAAAACAGACCCGAATGGATGATACTGGACCTTGCCTGCCAACAAATTGGAGCAATACTTTGTCCGGTTTACCCAACAACAAACGTAAATGAGCTTGAATTTATTTTTAATGATGCTACGGTAAAACTTGCTTTTATAAGTGGCGAAGAACTTTTATCAAAAGTTAGCAGTATACGAAACAGGGTACGCACTTTACAAAATATTTATAGTTTTGATGAACTTGCAAATGTTGATTACTGGCAAAAAATACTTGCTTTGCCATCGGTTGAAGATGTGGCTTTATTAGAGAAAATAAAGAAATGTATAACACCACTGCATTGTGCCACCATTATTTATACTTCCGGTACAACGGGCACCCCAAAGGGAGTTATGCTGAGTCATCAAAACATAGTAAGCAATGTGATCAATTCAAAAAAAACATTCCCTTTTGAGGATAATGTTGCCGCAAGATCATTGAGCTTTTTACCACTCAATCATATTTTTGAGCGGATGGTTTCTTATATCTATATCACCAGTGGCATTTCAATTTATTATGCCGAAAGCCTTGATACGATTGCCGAGAACCTAAAAGAAGTAAAGCCTAATTTGTTTTGTACTGTTCCCCGCTTGTTAGAAAAAGTATATGAAAAAATAATTTCAAAAGGCGCAGAACTTACCGGGATAAAACGAAAATTATTTGACTGGGCAGTAGAACTTGGTAATGAGTACGATAACCGAAAAAGTAAGAGCATTTGGTATAACATGCAATTGGCCCTGGCCAATAAACTTATATTTAGTAAATGGAGAGAAGGTCTTGGAAATAAGGTGGAGTTTATTGTTACAGGTGGTGCCGCTTGCCAGGTAAGGTTAATAAGGATTTTTACAGCAGCAAAAATTCCAATTTATGAAGGCTATGGCCCAACAGAAAACAGTCCGGTAATAAGTGTAAATTGTAAATATAACGACGGCACTAAATTTGGTACCGTTGGGCCAGTATTACAAGGGCAGCAAGTTAAGCTGGAATCAGATGGAGAAATATGTGTAAAGGGGCCAAGTGTAATGATGGGGTATTACAAGCGACCTGATTTAACAGCTGAAACCATTATTGACGGCTGGCTGCATACAGGTGATATCGGCGTATTTGAAGATGGCAAATTTTTAAAAATAACCGATCGTAAAAAAGAACTGTTTAAAACAAGTGGTGGAAAGTATGTGGCTCCTCAACCAATAGAGAATAAGATGAAAGAATCACCATTTGTAGAACAGATGATGATAGTTGGTGCTGAACAGAAATTTGTTGGGGCATTAATCGTACCATCAATGCCTAATTTAAAAGAGTGGATGCGGCAAAAAGAAATACCTTTTATTACCAATGAAGATGCCATTCACAATCCTAAAGTGCTTGAACTGTATCGCCAGTTAATAAATAGTTTTAATGAATTTTTTAACCATGTAGAACAGGTAAAACGATTTGAGTTATTACCTGATGAGTGGACGATTGATAGCGGTGAACTTACACCTACACTTAAGTTGAAGCGTAAGGTTATTATGGAAAAATCCAAAGCAGCAATTGATAGGATATACCGGTAGAAAACACCAGTCATACATTTATTAAAACCAGCCTGATGTTTTCTTTTTACTTCTGCCTCCCATGCCGAGCGCCCCCAATAATGATCTAACAATCGTGTTACCTGCTGTACGTGCCATGCTTTTTACAACAGTATTATTCACGAGCTTTTCAAAAGTAGATTCTTCCCCTTTTACTGGCTTTTTATTTTCTGTTTCCTGTTGTGTTTTTTCTGCTGCCTCCTGTAATTTTGCAGTTAATATTTCATAAGCACTTTCGCTGTCAATTACCTGATTGTATTTTGCGGCAAGTTTAGATTTGCTTACAATGCTATCAATTTCTACGTCAGTTAAGATATCCATTCTGCTTCTCGGGGAACATAACATAACGTGAGCCAGCGGTGTGGGAATTCCTTTTTCATTCAACATCGTAACCAATGCTTCGCCAATTCCCAATTGGGTTATAAGATCCTCTGTTTTATAAAAAGTTGTTTCAGGATAATTCTCTGCTGTTTGCTTAATCACTTTTCTATCTGCCGCTGTAAAAGCTCGTAAAGCGTGTTGCACTTTTAAACCTAATTGTGCTAGAACGCCTGCAGGTACATCCATGGGGTTTTGCGTACAAAAGAAAATACCAACGCCTTTGGACCTGATTAATTTTACGATAGTTTCAATTTGTTGTAACAGCGCTTCGCTTGCTTCCTGAAAAATAAGATGAGCTTCATCAATAAACAACACCAGTTTTGGTTTATCCAAATCTCCCTCTTCCGGGCAGGTAGCATACAACTCTGCCAGCATTTGCAGCATAAAGGTTGAAAATAATTTCGGTCTGTCTTGTAAATCAGTTACTCTTAATACATTGATTAAACCGCGGCCTTTATCATCAATACGCATCAAATCTTCTACTTCAAAACTTTTTTCGCCAAAAAAAATATCGGCTCCCTGCTGTTGTAGTTCTATCACTTTTCTTAAAATAGTACCGGTGCTTGTAGTAGAAATTTTACCATAGGTTTTCTCAAGTTCAACTTTTCCCTCGTCGCCAATGTATTGTAAAACTTTAATAAAATCTTTCAGGTCTAGTAATGGCAGTTTTGAATCGTCGCAATACTTAAATATCATTGCTACTACACCACCCTGGGTATCATTCAATCCTAAAATTTTTGTTAATAAAACAGGCCCAAATTCACTTACTGTAGCTTTTAGTCTAACACCTTTCTGATCGCTTAAAGTCATTAATTCAGCCGTAAATTGTTCCGGCTTATACTCCATATTTATTTTTTGATAACGGTCGGTAACTTTATCATTAACTGAGCCCATTGCAGCAATACCACTTAAATCTCCTTTTATATCCATTAACAAAACAGGTACACTTGCATCACTCAAAAACTCACTAATCATTTGGAGGGTTTTGGTTTTACCCGTGCCTGTTGCACCGGCAATAAGTCCATGGCGGTTCATTGTTTTTAGAGGAAGATAAATGCCTGCATCTGCTACTACTTCTCCATCTAAAACAGCTGCTCCAATTTTTACACTTTCTCCTTTAAAAGTATAACCATCTTTAATTGCCTGTATAAATTCATCTTTTTTTGCCATGGTAAAAGTTTTAGGAAAGATACAAATGGTGGTGGAATTGTAGCCAATCTTTTTTTGCATATAACATAATCAAAAAAAGAATGAATTATTGCATTAGTTTACCGTTTATCAATTATTTATTTAGAAGTAACTACTATGTCAATAACATCCTAAATTTGGCATTCAATTAAAACAAATATGAAAAAAAGAATCTTTTACCTTTTTCTGATGGGCACTGCTATTTCGGCTAAAGCGCAAAAAGTAGCTTACACAGAATACAATTTAAAAAATGGATTACATGTTATCTTACATCAGGACAAAACTGCACCTGTGGTGGCTATATCAGTAATGTATCATGTTGGCAGTAAGGATGAACAAACCAACAGAACAGGGTTTGCTCATTTTTTTGAACATTTGCTCTTTGAAGGAAGCGACAACATCAAGCGTGGAGAATTTATGAAAATAGTGAGCAGTAATGGCGGACAAAACAATGCCAATACCACCCAGGATAGGACTTTTTATTACGAAGTATTTCCATCTAACCAATTGGCTACCGGTATTTGGCTAGAGAGCGAACGCATGTTGCACCCGGTAATAAATGAAGTAGGTGTAAAAACACAAAATGAGGTTGTAAAGGAAGAAAAAAGATTGCGGGTAGATAACCAGCCATATGGTAATTTCTTAAGTGAAATAATGAAACGTTTGTTTACCAAACATCCTTATAACTGGGTGCCTATTGGAAGCATGGCAGATCTTGATGCAGCCACTTTAGATGAATTTAAGGCCTTTAATAAAAAATATTACACACCTGTTAATTCGGTGCTGGTAATAGCGGGTGATATTGATATTGTAAAAACAAAAACATTGGTGGAGAATTATTTTGCGGATATTCCATCAGGAATACCTGTTACGAAAATTCTTGCCAAAGAAGACCCCATTACAAAAGAAATGATTGATACGGCATATGACAACAATATCCAGATACCAGCAATTTTAGCAGCTTACAGGGTGCCGGGAGAAACCAGTAAAGAATCAAAAGTCCTTGAAATGGCATCTGCTGTTTTAAGCCAGGGCAATAGTAGCCGCATGTTTAAAAAAATGGTAGATGAAAAAAAGAACTCTCTCCAGGTTGGCTCCTTTAATTATTCTTTGGAAGATTATGGGGCTTATATAACTTTTGCATTACCTAATAATGATACACCGTTGGATACGTTATTAAAAGATATGGATGAAGAAGTAGTTAAATTACAAACTACCCTGATATCGGAAGCAGAATTTACCAAATTACAAAACCAGTTTGAAAATGATTTTATTGGAAAAAACAGTAAAATGTTGGGCGTTGCAGAAAATCTTGCAGATGGCTATACTTTTTATAAAAATACCAATAACATCAATACCGAACTGGAAGAAATAAGAAAAATATCTCGTCAGGATATTCAGGATATTGCAAAAAAATACCTAAATAAAAATCAACGGGTAGTTTTATACTATCTGCCAAAAAAATAGCCGGGTATTCTTTTTTATCACAATCTATAGTACATCGAATAAAATATATTAAATGAAAAAAATAATTATAGTTGCACTAAGTGTTGTTTTTTTACAACATGCTTTTGCACAAATAAAAATTGACAGATCAAAAAAACCTTTAGCCGGTGCGGCCCCTGTAATTTCAATAAAAGATCCAGCGCAGTTTACTTTGCCAAATGGTATGACCATACTGGTAGTGGAAAATCACAAACTTCCAAAAGTAAGTGCTTCATTACACATTGACGCAGGCCCGATACTGGAAGGGAAAAAAGCAGGGCTTGTAGATTTAATGGGACAGATGCTTGGCGAAGGAACTACTAATTTGCCCAAAGATAAGTTTGATGAAGCCGTTGATGCGATTGGGGCTGAGGTTAATTTGTTTGCTGGCGGCGGCTCTGCAAGCGCTTTAACAAGATACTTCGAAAAAGCTTTTAATTTAATGGCTGATGGTATAAAGAACCCTGCTTTCCCGGCAGAATCATTCGACAAATTAAAATCTATGACCCTTACCGGTTTAAAGGCCAATGAAAAAAGTGCACCCGCAATTGCAGCAAGGGTAAACAGCGCTTTAAGTTTTGGAAAACAAACTGCGCAAGGCGAATTTACAACTGAAGAAACAGTAAAAGCACTCACCCTAAATGATGTAAAAAATGCTTACAAAAACTACATCACACCTTCCCGGTCTTATTTAACTTTTGTTGGCGATATTACCCCGGAACAGGCTAAAAATCTGGCAACAAAAGCATTTAGTAACTGGGCAGGAAAAAAAATAACGCTGCCTGCATTTCCACTTGTGACAAATCCGGCGAAAACGGAAATTGATTTTGTAGACGTACCTACTGCAGTTCAGGGAGAATTAAATATTGGTAACCTGATAAATAATCCCATGAACAATAAAGATTATCACGCCTTATTGCTGGCAAATCAAATATTGGGAGGCGGTGCTGAAAGTAAATTATTTATGAACCTCAGGGAAAAACATGGCTTTACCTATGGCAGTTATTCAAGGGTTGGCAGTGGCCGTTTTCAAAGTCTTTTTACGGCAAGTGCAGCAGTACGTTCTGATAAAGTAGACAGTGCTGCCGCCGAAATATTTAAGGAAATATTAAACATGCGAGATGGAAAAATTACGCAGGAAGAACTGGATAATGCCAAAGCAACATACAATGGTTCTTTTGCCTTGGGCATGGAAGATCCTGCACGTACTGCTACCTATGCTTCCAATATTTTAATTAATAATTTACCAAAAGACTTTTACAGAACTTATTTGCAAAAAATAAATAGCATAAGTTTAAATGATTTGAAAAATGTTTCTAAGACCTATTTCAATGAAGGCAATTCAAGAATAGTTATTGTTGGTAATGGTACAGTTATTTTACCAAAGTTAATGCGGCTGGGTTACCCAATAAAAAAATATGATCGCTATGCAGATCCTGTTATTGAAAAACCAAATGATGTTAAGGTTGGCGAAACAGCTAAAACAACCAACAATATTTCTGTTTATGAAATAATAGAAAGTTATTTAAAGGCCATTGGTGGTAAAGAAGAAATAAAAAAGATCAATACTATTGCTTCAACTATAGGGTTGGAAATGATGGGCAGAACCTTTGCGGGTACGGACAAACGTATGAATCCTAATAAACAGTTTACTGAGTTAAAGATGGGTACTGTAACAGTGATGAAACAGGTATTTGATGGCGGCAAAGGATTTCAGCAACAAGGGCCGCAAAAAAAGGAGATGACGGAAGAGGAAATTAAAAAAGCGCTTGATGATAAAGGTGTAATACCTCAATTGTACTATGTTAGTAATGCTGAATATAAAACAGATTATCTCGGCATAGGAAAAGTGAATGACGAAGAAACTTATCGTATGAAAGTATTAATGCCAAGTGGTAAATTATCTATCCAGGAATATTCAATAAAAACAGGATTGTTGCTTAAAGAAGAAAATACTTCAAAAAATGCTGCTCAGGATGTAGTGGAAACAATTGAATATAAAGAGTATAAAAAAGTTGGGAATATTTTGCTACCCTTTGAAATTACAAGAACTGCGGGCGGCCAGGAATTTACTATTAAATATGCTGATATTAAATTGAATGAAGGGGTAACAGACGCCGACTTTAAATAAATAAAGGATATTAAAAACAGTAAATAAAAAGAGCGGCTTATTATAAGCTGCTCTTTTTGTTTGCTTTGTTGCTGAATCGATTCAGGTAAACCGACTAAAAACTATATTTGCACCGTGCAATTCAAAAAAATTATAGGTCAAAAAGAAACGAAAGAACAATTAGTGCAAATGGTACAACACAACAGGTTGAGCCATGCATTGTTATTTTTAGGCAAAGAGGGAAGCGGAGCCTTATCGATGGCAATAGCTTTCGCACAATACATAGTTTGCGAAAAAGTAAATGGTAAAAAAGCTGCCTTATCAACGACTTCTTTGTTTGGAGAAGCTTCGCCTGTATGCGAAGAACTATCAGTTATAAACGATTCCTGTGGAGTTTGTTCAGCCTGCATTAAAGCCAACCAACTAATTCATCCTGATATTCATTACAGTTATCCTGTTATCACAAAAAAATCGGGGGAAAAACCAATTAGTACCGATTTTATTTCTGAATGGCGGGAGTTCTTTTCAATAAACCCTTACGGCAATGTGTACGATTGGTTACAATTTATACATGCAGAAAACAAGCAAGGAAATATTACCGCAGAGGAATGCAATGATATTAACCGAAAAATAAGTCTGAAGAGTTTTGAGAGTGAGTATAAAATTCTGATAATCTGGATGCCTGAGTACCTGACAAAAAATGGCAATAAGTTATTAAAGTTAATAGAAGAACCACCTCCTAATACGCTATTTATACTGGTAGCAGAAAATGAAGGCCTTGTTTTACCAACTATATTATCAAGAACCCAGTTGGTGAAAATTCCATTACTTACCACTACTGAAATAGAGGTAGCATTAGAAATTGTAAGTGGAGTAAGAATTGAAAAGGCTCAACAAATTGCAGCATTAAGTGAAGGTAATTACCGGGAAGCTTTACAATTGTTACAAAATGTAGAAGATGATTGGCAGTTGATACTGAGGGAATGGCTTAACATGTTAGTAAAAAAAAACCTGGCCGGGCAGGTAAAATGGATTGAAGACATAAGTAAGCAGGGAAGAGAAAAACAGAAGCAGTTTCTAAAATATTTTACTCATTTATTGGAACAGGCAATTCGTTTAAAAAGTATACCTTCCTTGGTAAAAAATGCTGAAACGGCTAATGGTGAACAGGATTTTGCACTTCGCCTTAATAAATTATGTAGTATACCTCAGCAGGAGGCTATTATTAATGAGTTGGATAAAGCTAGCTATTATGTAGAACGCAATGCCAATGGTAAAATGCTATTTCATGCCCTCTCCATTAAGTTGTATCATATAATTAGTAACAATTCGTTAATTTTGATTAATTGAGGAAATTGACCAGAGGTTTGGAGTTTGGAGACAGAACTTGTTTATTAAAAATCTTTCTCCGCTGTAGTTAACATTGTATGTCGATGCCCCATCATTGTGGGATACTTTTTTTAGTTATACGAAGCCTTAAATTGCCTACTGCACCAGTTCAGTACTATTTTACAACAGGTAAATAAAGCCGTTCAATATATAACTGTAGTACAAGAGTGCGACGCCAATGAAGCCTGATAGCTATTCTCCTGACTGGGTTCAAAAAAATCCTTTACTTAACATTATTCATTTTTTTAATTACTCAGTATATGGGATGTGGAAGTTGTGGTTCAGGTAAAGACGGAGCACCGGGTGGGTGCCAAAGCCATGGAAGTTGCAGTAGTGGCAGTTGTAATAGAATGAACGTTCATGATTGGCTTGCAAACCTTCCTTTTAGCGATCCTGAAAGTGGCTGTAGAATTATAGAAATAAGTTTTAATAAAGGGAGCCGCAAGGATTATTTTAAAAATACCACCACTCATTTTTTTGAAAAAGGGGATATGGTTGCTTTGGAAGGTGTTAGCGGCTTTGATATTGGGAGTGTCAACCTCACAGGAGAGCTGGTTCGGCTACAACTAAAGAAAAATAATATAAAGGAAGATAGTGCGGATATAAAGAAAATTTTACGTCGTGCCAATGAAACCGATATCAATAAGTGGAAAGAAACCAAGGCCAGAGAAAAAGATGTGATGATTCGAAGCCGTGCTATTGCAAGGCAATTAAATCTGGAAATGAAGGTTGCTGAAGTGGAGATACAGGCTGATGGACGTAAAGCCACTTTTTTTTATATTGCAGATGACAGGGTTGATTTTAGAGAATTAATAAAGATATACGCCGGCGAGTTTAAGGTTAAGGTAGAAATGAAGCAGATTGGCGCCAGGCAGGAAGCAGGTAAGGTAGGTGGCATAGGCAGTTGCGGCAGGGAATTGTGCTGCAGCACGTGGCTAACGGATTTTAAAAGTGTAAACACCAATGCGGCCCGCTATCAGAATTTAAGCATTAACCAAACTAAGTTAAGTGGACAATGTGGACGGTTAAAATGTTGCCTGAATTACGAATTGGATACTTATCTTGATGCATTGCAAAATTTTCCCGACGATTGCGATATGATTGAAGTGGCGAGAAGCCGGGCTTTTTTAGTGAAGAAAGATATTTTTAGAAACCTGATGTGGTATACTATGCCGGACAGTAACAAGCAATATCCATTGACTATTGAAAGAGTAAAAAAAATAAAGGCACTGAATAAGCAAGGTATAAAACCGGAAGAATTAGAAACGGTTGAAGTGGTAAGTAAAAAGCCTGTAGAAGTAGAACCTACCTATGCGGATGTTGTTGGGCAAATAAGTTTAAAAAGTTTAGAGAAAACCAGCCGTAAAAGACGAGATATGGAACGGGGGCCACAGCAACAAAGGCAGCCACAAGGCAGGGGTAATCAAAATCAACAGGATAACAGGCAACAACAACGATCGCCGCAAAATAGGGAAGGACAGGGAGCTCAACAGAATAGAGAAGGAAATAGACAACCCCAGCAGCGTAATAACCAACAGCAAAAGCCACCTCAAAACAGGGGAGGGCAAAGTCAACCAAATAGACCACAGCAGG
>Ga0123339_10002178_pt1 | contig 13300 bp, 6 predicted proteins | sample lystaG_FD_89956 | JGI IMG/M metagenome (GOLD analysis project Ga0123339, IMG submission 89956) | Glacier valley bacterial and archeal communities from Borup Fiord, Nunavut, Canada, to study Microbial Dark Matter (Phase II) -... | ecosystem: Environmental > Aquatic > Freshwater > Ice > Glacier ... | reverse complement strand
GGGGGCACCGCGTGCCGCAAGTAAGTCGCCGACGAACCTCGCGAACGTCGATTTGCCCGATCCTGCGACACCTTCCAGGACGATGAGCCTCGACCGGTTCACGACAACCTCCTGACTTCAGACGTGGGGCCTGCTGAATGAACTGGATCACGGGTGGGCCGACCGGCGCCGCGCTACGCTCGCGAAGCGGGCACGGACCGGGCGCCGCTGCGTCTACGGCGTGGTGTCAAGGCCGCGAGAAAGTTCACCACCCCGGCGCAGTGCACTTTGGTGGCTCGATCGCGCGCAGAAACGGTCGTGAACACCATCATGATTGACGCGCCCCACTTGTAGGACGCCCCCGCCGGTGTCGACTAGGGGAAAGAGTGGAGCCTGGGGGAATCGAACCCCCGACCTCCTGCTAGGGGTCAAGCCCGTATACCGAACCGGCACAGCCCCGATCAAGTCCGCTAAGTGACGGTCTACCAGGCACTACGTTCCTTGGGTGTCTTGCTGGCTGTTGGTGTCGGCCGCGCAGAATTGCGGGAGAACTGATTCGAGAACTGATTCCGAACAGCTACCGTCGTGCCTGTAGCGACCAGCGCGCATAGGGGTCAGTGGAACTCCCGTACGTGAGGGGGCGGGAAGTCCATCTGCCGCCCACGTTGGGGGTGAACACGCCAGGTCGCACCGCCCAAGGAGAACACCATGACCACCGCAGTCGAACTACTCGCCGATCAGCTGATGACGCCCAACGAAGCGGCCGCATACTTGCGGGTCGCGCCCGCAACGCTCGCAGGATGGCGCTCAGACCCAACGCGCGCGCCTCTCATGGGCCCGCCTCCTCACGTACGTCTCGGTGGCCGCCGCGGCGTCGTTCGCTACCGCGCCAACGACCTGCGCCTCTGGGTTGAGCGCCGCCTCGTTGCCTAGGCAGCGAACACATCATGCGCGGCAGACAACTCGGGCCCGGCGAGATGGGGGCCCCCTCGGTGCATCAGGTACGCGACGGGTACCGGGCCACCATTTTCGTTTGCCCTCACGAGGACGCTGGCACAGTCAAGTTGGCGCGATCGGCTGATACGAAGGGTCGAGCGCGGGCACGTGTCATCACGGCAGCGCAGAAACTCATCGACGACCACAAGCGTCGTGTGCTGTTCGCCGGACCGCCGCAGTCGTTGAAGCACCTCGTCAACACCCGTCTTAAGCGACTCGAGACCACCAACGCGGTCAAGCCGCAGTCGTTGCTTGGCTACCGGGGTGCCGTCCGCCGGATCGTCGAGACGTATGGCGACGTTGATATGCGAGCGTGCACCCCGGGTCAACTGTCCGGCATGCTGATTGAGCAGTATGGCAACGCCCCCACGTTGCACCGTCACTGCCTCATCGTTCTCAACGCCGCACTGGGCGACGCCGTCGCGGATGGCCTCTTGATCCACAACGTGGCGGCCGCCTTGAAGGGCCCCAAGAAGAAGAAGGCGGACCCGAAAGCGCTCGACTGGGATCGACAACGCCAACTCCTCCAGTTCCTCCGCGACCCGGTGTTCGACGGGGCAACCGGACAACAGATCGGGTCCATAGCAAACACGTGGTCGGACTTGGCCCTGTTGCAGATCAAGGTCGGCGCCCGTATCGGGGAGCTCGTTGCGTTGCGCTGGAACGAGGACATCACCTTCGAAGACGAACGCACCGTCGTCATCGGCTTCACGGGCACCGTCATCAGTCGCGGAGCGGCATTCCGTCAAGACGGAGGCAAAACGGACGCCGCGTCCCGACACGTACGTGTGAAGGAAACCGACGTGGTGAAGATGCTTCAACGCCGGCGCCGCGAGGCCGGCCCAGAACAGCTGCGCGTCTTCGCCGGAGCAAAAGGGGGATGGCTGAGCCCACACACAGTTAACGCCCAGTGGCGCCAGCGACTAGATGGGACGCCTCTCAAGGGTTGGGCAACGCATGCGCTGAGGCGCACTTATGTGACCGACACTGCAGATGGCGGACGACAACTTGATGCGATCGCCGCGACGGTCGGCCACTCCGACGTGGGGACCACACGTCGCGTCTATAGAGAGGTCCGCCCAGTCATACATGACGCGTAGCCGATAGTGCAATGAGAGATGAACAGGTTCGCCCCCAACCCGAACCACAGGGCGCGGAACTAGGACGCATACCCCACGTAGTGGTGTCCCGGGGCGTCACCCCACGGACCACACAACCCCGCCCTCCCTCACGAGGTCGCGTTGCTTCACACTCGGCGGCATTCACCGCCGCCTCCGAGGCTGCACTGGACTCCGTCTATGAGTTCACGGGTGCACGTCAGACCCCCTTCCAAGCGCCCGGAGTTAGGGTCAACCTGGGAGAGAATCCGCCTCACCTGGCACTATGCCTCGGGTGGCCCGGACCTGCGCAAGCGTTTGGGTCTGGATGGGTCTGTGGGTGACGACCTCTGAGTCGAACGGGATGCCGGGGGCAGTCCCATCACGCGACCCGCGCCGTCGTAACCGAACGAATCGGTCGTGGCACCGCTCATCATCTGCTTCACCGCAGCCGGGTGAACCAGATCATACGAATACGTGCTGGTCACTGGTGCGGCAGCAGTTCCCTTCACCAGCCTTGTGATCTGCCCGCCGCCGTCGAAACTCCACTTCGCAACGTACGCTGTCGTTTACGCATCCCAACCCGTCGCCGTAGCATTCGCCGGCACAGCCGTGCCACACGTCCCCGCGGTCGCATCCACCGTCCACGCACTCGACAGATGGTTGAACCCGTCATAGGTGGAGCACTCCGCCGTGACCTTGCCATCCGCGGCAGTGCCATCAGAAACCGGCACCTCATTGGTGGAGGCCGCAATCCTGCCCACCCCATCGCGCGTGAACGCGTCCCCCGCTTGTCCAGCGCGCGCTGCGGATGATCGGCCCTGCGGCCATGGGCGCCATCGTCGGCAACGCCCTGTTTCTCGATGAGGGCGCGTGGCGGCCGTTAGGCGCCTGGCACATCGCGGCCCTGGTCGCGGTCGCGGCGGCGGCGTGGAAGCGCAACCTCGCCCTGACGATGCTCGTGGGCGCTGCCGCGTTCGCGCTGTTGCCGGTCACGGTCTACTAGCCCAGCGCTGGTGCGGAGGGCGTGGCCACTCGTCGCGGCGAGTGTTCTGTGGCGCGTCCAAAACGGTCGAACAAGGACACCCCTAGGAACCAAATCCAGGCGCGCTCAAGGATCCAAATTCGTGTCGAATCTACGAACCGCACACCATGTCAAGATACGCGTGCTCGTCAAAAGTCGCGGGACTTACCGACGCCGACGAGTTCATGCCATCGATGCGATACATCCCCGGTGCAAGCCCGTCGAGAATCGAAAGGCCAAACTGTGTGGAGAAGAGGTGAGTGGTGAAGTCGAAGCCACCCACCTCTTTGTATGACGTGACGCCAGCGGGATACGGGCGTGCCACGAACGCATCGAAACCGTCAATGAGATGCGCCCGACGCAGGGAGTCATCGTCAATGACAAGCTTCGCCACATACGCCTTGCTGTCACCAGCCGGGCCGAAAGCCCCTCGGTACCTCACACTCGCGTCGGCGCTTCGCGACACCCCAACCGACCCGAAACCGTCCCCTGGGCACGCGGGAACCAACACCGTCGCATCGACCGGCCCCCGGATATCCACATACAGAGGGACCGTACGAGTCGGTGGCTCACATGCGGCGAGAACCAACACGGCAAACAGTATCGCGAGCTTCGCTAACCAGCTGCGCATGCGTAATACTTCCCATCGGCAAAGCCCGCCCAGCGTTCAATCACATTGCATTCGGCAGGGTGGCTCTTCCCCGTGACTGGAGTGAGCGCCACTTCTTGGAAGCTAGCATCGGCGTAGAGCAACCCAAATGGCACTGCGCCGAAGATCGCGAACTGGTCCATGTGTTTCGCCTCGTGCGCCAGTGTACGCGTCTCGGCGAGAACGTAACTCAGGTCCGACTCGCTCGAGTCTGTGGGGGCGCCGTCGGAGGTCACGTACACAAAACTATGCATAGTGCCTCCTCTGCCGTGGAGCCACCACGGCGCACCCGCACACACCATCATGGCCTCTTCGCTGTAGTACCCACAGTCAGCGCCGCCTGCCTTGGCCAGACCGTACACCCCCCAACCGTAAGAGGAACCCAAGGGATCCGCGAGGAAGCCTGCGTTCTTGAAAAAGCGGAGTCCCCGCCAAAAGTCGGCCCAGCTGGGGCCAGGTATGCCTTCTGGGCCGTTAACGGAACGATCTACCGGTTTCTCGTCCTGTTGCGGCCTGTTGGCCGCAGCGGTCGACAAGAAGTCCTGGATGGCTTTGTAATCGGCGTTCCTCTTTCCGACGCACATCCAGTCGCAGATCAACGAGCCATCGATCGACCTGCCACGCAAACCACCGTTCAACCCTCCGCCCTCTGATCCGTTCTTCGTGACGCCTGTGAAGGTGCTGACATCCTTGTTCTTGGGATCGCTGTAGTACGTGTCGTTGAGCGCGAGGCCGCCCACGTCCTGACGCATCCCGCTCGCATCCGTGTAGGCCACGGGGTTGTCGCTTGAGTACATGTACGCGTCAAGGGTTCGCGGGTCCGCTGGGTTAATGAGTGGATCGGGTGAGATGAACCTCGACGTGGCAGGGTCGTAGTAGCGGGCGTTCAGATACGTCAGACCCGTGCCCGATGCCCCGTCGACGCGGTCTTCGACTTGACCCAACCAGCCCCTATCGGTCACGGTGTTGTCCGCACCGCGAAGTTGACCATAGGGGGTGTACGAGGTGCGGGTCACCAACGCAGCATCGTCCAACGTCGCCTGCGCCAAGTGAGCCGACGTCCCGTTCCCGTCCGCCACCACGTACACGGGCATCATCACGTTGGTCGAGCCCTGCTCGTCACCCAGGATCAGGGCTAGCTGCCCATCATCGGTGCGCACCGCCACCGTCGACCCGGCAAACGTGTAGTACCTGGTCGCCGTCGTGTCACCCGTCGAAGCGGACGAGGTGTTCGGGTCATCGACTTGCCCTGACGCGACATACGCGGTCGCTGTGCCCAGACCATTGAAATCGGACACACGAGCCTGCACCACCCTTTGACCGGAAGCGTCGTACGCATACACCACCTCCCCGCCCTGACCGTTCGACTCCACCAGGGAGCTCGTCGCGTCCCACGCGAGTGTGGTCTGCACGCCGTCCACCGTACGAGATATCATCCGGCCCGCAGTGTCGTAACCGAAGGAGTCCGTCGTGGTGCCATCGGCCACCTGCGTCACCGCCGCCGGGTGAGCCGTATCCGTGTAGGTGTAGACGGAATTGGTCGCGGATGAAGCGTCGCCCTTGATCAGGCTCGTGATGCGACCACCCGTCGAATACGACCACTGCGCCGAGTACGCGGTCGAGGAGACATCCGTACCCGTTCCGGGATTCATCGTGGCGTTCGTACCGCACGTGGGTGCGGTTGCATCCGCCACCGTCCAAGCCCCCGACAACCGGTTGAACCCGTCATACGTGAAGCACTCCGCCGTCACCTGACCATCAGCCGCGGTCCCATCAGAGATGGGCACCTCATTGGTGGAGGTCGTGATCCTGCCCATCACATCCCTGACGAACGAGTCCTTTTGCACAAACACCGTTTGCTGCCACCCCTCAAACGACGCCGACAAATCGGTCAGGGCCCTCGTGACCGGATCCCACCCATAGTTGCGGGTGAGCCCGTTGCCATACGAACGCGACAACACCTGCCCCGTACCCGAGTACGTCACACCCGTCACCAGCGGAAAGGACACCCCACCCGAGGCAAGCGTGAGAGTCTCAGCCAAACCGGACTTACGCAACGCCGTCGTCACCGTCTCCGCGCTCAAGGCACCCATCGCTGGCAGGCCGGCCGTGGTCGGCTGACCGATCGCGTCATACCCCGCCGTCGTCGTATACGACCTACCAGAAAGGTCGCCCAACAAGCGCGGATAGCCGGCCGGTGAGGTGGGCAACACCGTCGTGGCCGAGACCGGTCGATGCAAACTGTCATACACCGCCGACGTGGTCGTCGTCAGATCCCCCAACGACGTGTGTGTCTTCGACGTCGACGACCTCAGCAACCCCAAATCGGTGACAGCACCCGTCTCACCTGGATCCACGTAGTCCCACGTCGCCGACGACGACCCACCCGTCGTGCGAGACGTCATCCGCCCCAACACGTCATACCCCATCGTGATCGTGCCCACAGGGGACGTGACCGACGTCGGTTGACCATTCGCGTCATACACATAGCTTGTGGCCCCCGCATTCGGATCCACCATCGCCGTGCGCTGGCCCGCAAGATTCGACTCGAACACCGTCGCCTGTGCCTCAGGATCCGTCACCGTCACCTGCTGGAAGCCCAGCTTGTCCACTGCGGTCAACGTCGAGTACGCGTACGTCGTGGTCTGCGACGGGTCTGTGCTGTGAGCGGTGTCCGGCCCGATCACCTTGGACGCGGTGCGCCCAAGGACATCGGTGGTGGTCGTGGTCGTGGCACCGTTGGGTGCCGTGACCGACGTGACCGGTCCCGCATACGCGTAGGTCGACTTTACCTGTGTGCCGCCGACCGTCAACGGCTCCTCAAAGGTCAACGACGTGGTCGCAGTGGTGCGGCCCAATGAGTCATACGTGTAGACCGTCACATTCGGCAACGACTGTAACCACGGGTTCACCAGCATCGTTACGCCCGACTCATCGAGTACCTTCATCGAACCCTCAGGCGTGAACGCCGCCGACGACCAGTCCACCTGACCCAAGGCGTTGTAACGCGTCACGGTCGCCGTGCGACCGCCCGAACCATCCGGGGCCACCACGTCGTGCTCAATGCTGCGACCAAAGCCGTCAAGGAACGTCATCGTCCTACGCGTGGTGCCCGTCAGCGGGCTCGCAGGGAATGATGACCCGTCATCGCCCACGAACGGGGCCGTGGTGATGACCGCCGGAGTGGACCGCAACGTGGGGCCGTTGGCATAGATGTCATACCGGTACATCACCGTCGGGATGTTCAATGCGAGGCTTGGTGTTGCAGCCTGACCCCACTGGGTCGGGTTCCAACCCGCCGTCATGAGACCCAACGAGTCGTACTTGTAGTGCGTCCAATCGGTGTCCGTCGCCCCGTGGACCTTGATCGTGTTGCCATGACCACGCTCAGTCCAGGTGGTCGACGTGGCACCCAAGGCACGCGTCACCGTCGTGGTCCACGCACCTCCGTCCGTGCCATATGTCCACGCCACCGTCTGCGTCGAGTTCGCAATGTCGTTCGGCATCCACGCCTTCACGATGCGACCGCGGGCGTCGTAGGTGGCCTTCGCGGTCGTGAAGGCAGTCGCAGTCGAATACGACCGCTCCTGCGTCACCAACCCAGCCGTCAGAGCTTGCGACTTGGAACCAGGGGTGCCACCGTCATAACCGATCTCAACCTTGCCCGTCAGGGTGCCCGCGGCGCACGTGCCGTCGTAACTACGCGACGCCACTGGAACCACCAAGTACGGGGCGTTGTTCTTTGCGTAATCGGTGGCCGAGCACTGTGTGCGCGGAGCAGTCGGAGTTCTGCTGTCGACCACTGTCGACGACGACTGGAGGGGTTGATACGTCGGCGTGCCAGGTGCGGTGTCGTACGACGTGGTCGACGTCGTTGTGGTTGACCACGCGCCCTCCGTCGCAGTGGAGACCGACGACGTTGAGAGCACCAAGTACGGGTTGTGCTCAGCAGGGACTGCTACCGCCCCCCCGCGATCCCACGACGGCGTGGACAGAGACGTCACGGTGTAGACCGACTTGGAGGTCGCGACCGTCGCACCTGCGCCGTCGACCGTCTTAGACGACTCGAGCATGCCCGCCAACCGGGTATTGATATCGGTGCGCCCGGAGGCATCGTGAAGCGACTTCAGTGACGTACCGGTACCACGGAAGTACTGGTTGGTGGTCCTGGTGGACTCATAATTGTAGCCCACCCCAGACGTCACGGTTTGGAACCCGCGATACGCGCTGAAGGTGGATGTGTCCCCCGTGCCGCCCACGGCATACAGCAACGAGTCCGCGCGCGCATACGCCGGACTGCCGCCGTACTCATATGAGTGGCCCTCGGTGGGCTGACCTCCCACCAAGTCGACGAGGGAAACCGCAGTTACGACATAGTTGTGAAAAATCGCGGTGGTTCCATTGGCAGTCACCGCGAAACACAACTGACCGTTGGCCGCCGAATTGACCGTCGTCAACGGATTCGCGGCAAGCCACGCCGCATAGTCCGTCCCGTCCTTGCCGCCCTGGGGACACACTTGTGTCGAAAGCTTGCCGGTAAGGTTGCCAGGTTGACCTTTCTGTGCATAGGTCACGTCGATGCGTCCGCCAAGGTCGGTGAACACGTTCGCAATTCGCATACGGTCCATGGGACGTTGCGGCACCTCGTTGGTGGCGACCGTCATGTCCCAGTCGACCCTGTTGTTCAGCCGAATGCCGGAGAACTTGGTGAGGTACGTATCCACGTCATCGACCTGTGCGGCGTCAGAGGCCTCGACGGCCCCCCAGCCGCGCGTGTACACAGAGTCAAGCCACAGCGACCTGGCTGAACCGTCGGCCGTGGTGGGGAACGCGGTGATCAACTGAGTGGTCTCGACCGGCACCCATGGATTGGCGTCGTCGCGTCGCACAGACGTCGTGATCTGGTTCAACCGCACCGTGGAGAAATAGGTCGGAGACGTTTGGGTGGGGTTGCAACTGTCGCCGGTGCAGATCAGGTCAACGGGCACGTCCGGATACGACGCGGCGTTCGCCGTCGTTGGCTCCGCGCACAGCGTGCTGATGTTGCCGCCAATGGACAGGGCGTCGTAGAACTGGGCGCCCTCGACGCAACGCTTGACCAGGCCAAACTCGACCTTGGCTTCAGGCTCTGTGACGTAACCAACAGTGTCCCAGAAGGCCTGCCCGTACTCGATGCTGGACAGTTGGATGTCGCGCACGTAGTCCTTGACGACAGTTCCAGTCGTGTACTTGTTGATGGCTCTGGCGTAGAAGTACGTGGACGCGTTTCTAGTCGAATCAACCGTCAGGTCCATCATGAAGCGGTACGCCTGGTTGACGACGAGGTTGTCGGTAGCCCCGTCGTGGGTGGCTCCGTAGCCTGGCTCCCCTGCGTTGTTTCCGATCACGGGTTCATACGCGATCGAGTTCGTAGGCCCGGTCGGGCTAATTGGGTCGTACCCGAAGTAGTACACGGAGCCGTCGTTGGTTTGGACCTTGAAGTACTCGTAGTTGTCATCGCCGTTGCCGGTGCGTCCGGCAGTCCCGAAGAAGCGGGTGACCTTCAGCGTGGGGTCGCTCACGGCCGTGTAGGTGGCCGACGTCGCCGTCGAAGACGCGTACACGAGTTCCTGTGTCGAGCCCTGCAGCGACATCACATATGCTGCCTCACCAGGGGCGCCAGCATAGGGAGAGTCCCAACACAGTTCCGGAGTCGTCCCACCATCGTCGGTGCATGGCTTGTAAAGCCGCTCAATGTAGCTCACCGGCATGGACCAACCCTCGCCGACCGCACCGGCCTGACTGTTGGATGCTGACGTCTTGCCGTCCGTGGTCTGAGAGGAATAGTTCAGCGACACCGCGGGCGCCGAGCCAGCCGAAACTGGCGGCGTCGTCACCGGAATAGAGTACGTGAAACCGCCCGCAGGTTCCGTCACGCCCCATGTGCCACGCGGCGCCAGGTCGGTCGCCTTGAAGGAACCCGCCTGTGAGTCGGCGCCGGAGACAGCGGCGATGATGGTGCCGCCACCGGCGACCACGCTCGCCACACCACCTGTCGTCGTGGACATTCCGGCCGTCAGCGCGCTCGTACCAAGGTTCAGCAGACGCGGAGCACTCATGTGCCCTTGGACGTCGAGCACGCTCAAAGCGTCGGCAGGAACGAAAGCCCGAAGCACACCATCCGCCTCCCGACGCGTCTGAAGCGGAACACCCACCAAGCAACCGGGCACATCCGGCGTCGTCAAAGCACACTCAGGCAACACCATCAGCGTCAAGCGGTCGCCGTAGTCGCCGCCATACGCGTTTGCAAATCCCGACGTATCAAAGGCCACGTCCACCCACGACGCACCAAAGTTCTGATCGAGCGACACCTTTGCCGCAAAAGCTGCACCGGGAATGGTGCCATCACTGAGTTGTGGCGTCACATCCACCGACAACACGTCCCCCACCGATGTGCGCGGGAGGCTTTCAGCAACAAGGTCAGGGCGACCCTCCGACAAAGTAGCCGCAGCGTTGTCGCCGTAAAGTGAGCCCACCAACTCCTGCACCGGCGCCTCGGCCGCGCCCACCACGATCGAGGCCCCCGCAACGGCGGGATGGTTCGCAGTGTCATCAACCAAACCATCCAAAGAGTCGGGGTTGACAACCGTGAGCTCATCGTTGGATGCGGCCGGAGCGACCACCTCGGCAGCACCAAACGAGCCCATGGCCGCTTGAGAATCAGGCGACTCTGGCACGTCCACCGGCTGGGCCGCAACAGACACGTCACCCTCACTTGCAGGCGTGACCACACCGTCCATCACCAAGGCCGCACCGTCAGGACCCACCGCACCAGTATTGGTCCCCACCAATCCATCAGCAGCCTTGTTGCCCGTGCCACCAAAGCCGACAAAGCCAGGCGCTGGCGACGGCGTCACCACGGGCGAAGGCGAAGGCGACGGCGACGGCTCGGGCGATGGGGTCGCCGATGCGTTCGCAGGAAGAACAGTAACGACCAACACCACCGCCGTCACACCGGCCGTCAACCCGGCCGTCAACCCGGCCCACCAAGGTGCGCGCCCCTGCATGTTCATGGTCACCCTCATGACGTAGCCCCCGTGTCACCGTCGTTGTTTCCTGGAATCTCACGAATGCTTCTCGGTGGCCCCGTAAACCAATGCGGACTCGACGTGGCCACCCCGCTCGCAAGGCGTCCGTCGAACGCCTTGACCTCGACCGTGTAATGCGCCCCTGGCGTCAACGCGTACGGCAACGTCACACTCGACACTCCGGCGCCTCCAGCTGTCACCGTCACCTTGCTGCCAGCAACGGAGTCCATGATGACAATCTCGTCCTTCTTCACGGTGAACAATGCCCACACGTCGGCGCTGTTCGGATCGCTCACCGTCGCAGAAAGCGTCGGGCGTTCCACCGACGACGTCACGTTGGCCGTCAAGGGCTGACCCTCGACGGTTATCGCCGTCGGGGTGGGCGGGCTCGACTTGACATGGAAGGTCCAGAGCCCGGCCATCGTCTTTGTCGTGACGGGACTGGCATACAAGTAGTTGTCGATCGTTTCGATCTTGTAGATGTAATCCATGCCAGGCGTCAACACGGTGCTAGGCACCGCGTAAGGACCTGCGCCGACCCACGGCGAGGTCCACGTCGCGCCAGTTGTCGGAGTGAAGGTATAGCGGAACGCTTGGCCCGTGCCCGCGTAGTAGGTTCCTACCGGTTCTATCACCACGTCATCGGCATAGACTTGTGGCATCGGGTCAGACGCGACAATCTTCCGAGGAGAACGACCCGTCACTCCTGTTGTAATGGCGGCGTTGACATAGTCGAACGTCATGGTTGTCGACAATCGCTTATAGGTATAGGCATAGCCCTCGTCCCCTGCGAGCATGACGTACCCATTGGGTAGCGTGTTTGCCACCCAGTACGCGAACCTATTGGAAAGCAAGGCAGAACTCGATCCGCCAGTTGCGCAGTTGGTGAAGGGCGCTAGGTACTCGCCTTTGCCGGAGTAGCTTGCCGCAGTGGCGGCCCAAACGCCCCCGTCGTAACAATTCGAAGTACCCGCTGTCCTCGTGCTTGCCAAACTGACGTTCATGATCCGATAACCGAACAGGTTCTCGTAGGGGTAGTGCGCGACCGAGCGCCACGCCGCCCAACCAGAGGGCTGGTTCGGATTGCCGATCTGGATGGCACCGAATGTGGCGCCGTCTGACTTGATCGCCACGAACGAGTCCGAGCCGTACGCAACGGAGGGGTCCACGTAAACGGGATACTCGCGGTCAGGTGAGTTCAACCACAACGCGTCCGGCGTGAGGACGAACCGATACCGCCCGTCTCCCAAATACTCGAGCTCGAAGTGGACGTTGACAAGATCTGAGCCGAGCGCATCCGGTTCGCCAGCAGAGTCCCACATCGCGGGCGGTGGCACATTCGCGACAACTTCACCGTCGCCCGCCACGAGATTCACCCCGCCAAAATCGTTCCGGGCGAGGGACAATCCTGGAGCATCGATCACCCACGCGAACTCAAGCCCTCCGCCTGGCGGCTCGTGAACGACGAAATTCTCCTTCACTGCGCCAGCCACAACGGCATAGACTGCATCCGCACCGTCTACTGCGTTCGCGTAGGTCACCGTGCTGTCACTCTGAGAGTCTGCGGCGCTCTCAACCTTCGCTGTTGAACCATCCCGTTGCCCTTCAAGGGTGAACGTGATCTTGTGCCCGCCCGCATCGACACCCACGATCGGCTCTTCGCCAAGTACCGCCGGAAAACTCGGGGTAAGGGGGTGATCTTCGGCGACGACGAGTCCGTCAACCTGCGTCACCTCGTTCGAGGCAGGAATCCACTTCCCGTTCCGCTGCACTCGGACCGGCGTCAGCGCGACCTCCTCACGGTTCACACCCTGGGCGTCAGTCCAAACCTGCGTCACTTCGTCCTGCGACACGAGTCGCGCCGTCGACGTATCAAATACGGCACCAACCGATCGATCATCCGCTACGACCAGGCTGGAGGCGGCGGACGATGCACCCGTATCGGGGCGGGTCAATCCGGGAATGAATGCCACCCCAAGCAACACGATGCCCAATATCGCCCCAATGAAATATGCGCGCTTGGCCATGCTTCCCCCCAGGTAAACAGCGGTGTTTGGAAAGAACTTAGCAGTGTGGTGACGCGTGCCGAAAGCCCCTCAAAGTGGGGGCGGCCAAAAGCCGCAATTCGACGAAGGCCCCTGGTCTGCCAGGCGATCGCTTGTCCTTCGGACGTTAACTATCCCGTTTCGATAGGGCGCGGCGCCGGTGTGCCACCGAGCTCCGGGAACGGCGAGCGCTTAGGCGGTCTCGCGCCCATCTGCAGGCATCGCGACCGAACCTCGCACTCTCGAGAATTGGCCGCCCTCACGAATCGACACAGCATGCCCGATGAATAATCCGTGTCCCGTTGGAGGACCAGCGAGGATGACGTGGTGGTGACGATGTTCGGGTGATGACTGGACCAGGGCTGTGATGTTGGGGGCTGATTGTCGGTGTGGTCCGGTGGCCCTGGGTGTTTGGCAGGGGGCGTGACGTAGGAACGTGGCGT
>Ga0123339_10002175_pt1 | contig 13308 bp, 10 predicted proteins | sample lystaG_FD_89956 | JGI IMG/M metagenome (GOLD analysis project Ga0123339, IMG submission 89956) | Glacier valley bacterial and archeal communities from Borup Fiord, Nunavut, Canada, to study Microbial Dark Matter (Phase II) -... | ecosystem: Environmental > Aquatic > Freshwater > Ice > Glacier ... | reverse complement strand
TAGCTTTTGCATAAATAGCCCTTAGTTCGGGCAAATTAGTCGGTAGCGGTTTCGGAACCTTCGAGAGAAAGCTCATCAACCATCGCACCCCTTCGGTAAAATGACCTCTTTCAAACCAAACTCTTCTCAGAGCAGTAGCTAATTTCAATCCTTTCTGTAAATTTAGCAGACTAACAGCCTTATCTCGAGCCGCTACTTCTACTTGTAATTGATACCAATCCAGGCCCAGCCGCATATTATCAAAATCAGCTTTTTGTCTATTAACCCAGGCAATTTGGTCAGCCCCCCAACCAGGATACTGTGTGCCAGTGAAGTGTTGCTCCGCTCTCTCGGCCAATTCTAAATAATAATCAGCATGCCCACTGCGGGCCTCTGTTATTTCTCCGTGCTTTTCCAGTTGTTCTACGGCAAATTCGCGGATACTTTCCAGTAGTCTAAAACGTACTGCTCCTGAATTAGCTACTTTATTTTCGGTAAGGATTAGATTTTTTTCGTTTAAGGCCAGCAAAGTATCAAAGATTAAACCAGTTGAATCTGGTTGCTTCTTGCCCAACCAACCTAAAGCTTCGTCAGTAATGCCCCCGGCGAAAATTCCGGCAAATCGAAAAAGTCGCTGTTCATTCTCATTTAACAAATCATAGCTCCACTCGATGGCACTCCTCAACGTACGATGTCTAGTAGGGAGGTCTCGCGCCCCGCCAGTCAACAACGTGAGGCGGCTATCTAAACCAGAGTACAATTCCTTTGGCGAAAAATGCCGGATGCGGGCCGCCGCCAGCTCAATTGCCAACGGCACCCCCTCCAGTTTTATACATATTGCCGCCACCTCTCCAGCGTTTTCTCGGTTTAGCTCGAAATCAGCCATGACTGCCCTGGCACGTTCCAGGAACAGTTCTAGCGAAGGATAAGCCTCTAACGTCTCTAGTGACTCAAACTCTTTTATGTCAGGCACTGCCAGGGGCGGAATATTAAAACGACGCTCCCCCCTGACCTGAAGTGCCTCACGACTTGTTACAATCACTTTGAGCCAGGGACTTGCCTCTAAAAGTCTGGTAATTGAAGTGGCGGCATCTAATACTTGCTCAAAATTGTCTAGAAAAAGCAACATTCTCCGTTCACGAATATAATCAAGTAATACCATCTCAAAAAGTCCCTTACGTGTTTCATTCAAACCAAGAGTCTGGGCTATGGTTGGTATTACCAAGTCAGGATCTATCACAGAAGTTAAGTCTACAAGAAAAACGCCGTCCTCGAAAGTTTCAACCAGATTAGCGGCGACCTCCAGAGCGATACGAGTCTTGCCAATACCTGGTGTCCCGGTAAGGGTAAGCAACCGCGTTTTGGGCTGCCGCAAATAGCCCATAGCCAGAGCTAGTTCACGTTGGCGACCTATCATGGGAGTGAGCATAGCTGGTAGATTGGTTTGGTGAAGATAAGCCCGCCGCCAGGGAGAAGCGGAAGTTCCGGGTGTTAACTCATCAGCTATAATAGACTCTATTCCGCCAATACGAGCAAATGTTATGAAAGCATCCCGTTCATCAGCCGGTATGTGAAAATATTCCGCCAGTAAAGTGACAATCTGACCAGAAGGGCGACGCTCGGAAGACTCAAGCTTACGCAAGAGTGCCAACGAGAACCCTAGCTGGTTGGAAAGTTCTTCCTGAGTAATCCCCAACTCGTTACGCCTTCGACGTAACCAGCCGCCAAACGTTGATTCGCCACTCATCAATTTTCCTCAAAGAACTTTACTACTTTAGGACTTTCGCTTGAGACCAATTACTAAGCTCAAATTGGAGCTATTTTACCAGGTTGGTGAGTTCCAAAGCGAAAGTCGTGTACCTATGAAAACTATTTTAAAAACTTTCAGGTTCATTTGTAGTATCTCGAAAATGTAGCGGTTATGTAACGCTCGATAAGTTTGATTATACTGGATAATTCAATTACGAACTACCAGTCAACTAGCACTACCCTTGAAGGAGCGAAATCTTGAACAAGTACCAATACAATCGCTCAAACTTATTTTTAGTGCGATTGTGGGCTGGTAATACCGACAGCGACAGTGGCAAGGTTGAATGGGGTGGCAAGGTTCAACGGGTTGTTGACGGCGAGTCACACCAATTTAGTAACTTGCAGGAACTGGCGAACTTACTTGAAGCATTGGCTTCAACCAACCAACAAAAACAGTAACCAACAGGAGGAATTGACCATGAAACGATTAGCGAAAATAAGGGTTTGGTCATTAGTCATAACATTCGGGTTAGCCTTGGGATTAACCAGCGTCGCGGGAGCTCAGTCCGTAAATGATCCAGCCGCAGCGTTGGCAGCTTTTGAAAAGGTTGCTTTCGGTAGTACTCAAAATGTAGAAGCTGCACTCGCCTTATTCACTGACGATGCTGTACTAACTGTTACTCCTGCTCCAGTCAACACTTCTGGAGTCTGGACTGGCAAGGAAGAAATCAGGAAAGCTCTCCAGATTAACATACAACTGAATGTCAGCAAAGTTAATACTGGCACTCCCGTGGTTGAAGGGAATAAGGTAAGTACCAATGCAAAGTTGACTAACAATTTCTTTAAGATGATAGGAGTGGCACCCGTGGAATTTACGACAGTCGTGGTGGCGGAAGGTGGCAAAATCAAGTCCTACACCAATACCATGTTAGCTTCAGAGCAATCAAGAGTTGGGGCAGCTACTAAGGCCTATCAGGCTGCGAACCCTGTACAGCAGCCGGGTTTGCCAAATAGTGGTACCGGCCAGCAAGCCTCACAGTCGGGCCTAAGTTTTGATTTGACGATGATTTTGAGTGGATTGTTGGTAGTGGGGTTATTGAGCATTGCAGCATTGTTCTTTATAAGACGGCCAACTCATCAACCTAAATAACTTAATATTGGGCTTACTAAAACTACCCCGCCGCTTCTGGCGGGGTATTATTTTTGCCTATATAGGCATTCCCCTAGGCATTACTTTTAAAGTCCACCCCAAAAATATCAAAAACAAGATTTTAGTCTGGAATCTTTATTCTTGCTCCTGGGATTTGTTGATGATACCTACCAGCCTTGACACTAAGGCCCTAACTGTTTATCATACTTGCCAGGCGCGTAGAAAATAATATTCGGCGCGACATCTATTCGTTCCGGCAAGTGGTAGGGTCGGACGCACAAATGGCAAGGAGCAAAAAATGGCAAATACATCTAACAATAAATCGGGTTCGGAAAAAAATAACGGGCAGAGCGGGCGTTACGGCAAAATGGCGGCTGGGCTGGGATTGGCAACCGCCGCCGCCTTTGGGGCTGCCTGGGCTAACGCTCGTACCCGCGAGGCGCAACGCAACGGCCCACCTAATATGATAGATTGGGAAAAGGTGCGCCAAACCGCCCACCGCATGAACCCCGAACCCGGCGCAACTGCCGAATGGCGCGCCAAGTGGAACGAATATTACAGCAACTTGGCGATGCGGGTTGTACCGATTATCGAGGAATACGCTAACACCAAGTTGCCGCGTGACCTCACTACCGTGCAAGCCGTCAGCCGCAACGAGTGGGTTGAGGCTAATATCTCCAGTTTCAAGCAGTTGTTTGAGCCTATCGAACGGCTTAATCGCGACGCTATCCGCAACAGTAGCCCGGTGGGACAGGCGGTAGTGGGCGGCTTCAACCAGTTAATATTAAGCGCGGAGATGGGTCTTTTGCTAGGCTATCTGGCGCGGCGGGTTTTGGGACAGTACGACCTGAGCCTGTTGGGTAAAGAGCGCGTGAGTGACGGGCGGGTCTATTTTGTCGAGCCAAATATCGCCGGGGTAGTTAACAACCTGGGCATCAGTGGCGACGATTTCCGGCTGTGGATTGCCCTACACGAAAGCACTCACGCTTTTGAGTTTGAATCGCATCCCTGGGTACGCCAGCACTTTAATAGCATTCTGGAAAAATATTTCAGTTTCATTAGCCACGATATAGAGAACTTGCGGGTAAGCCAGCAAGGGCTGAGCGGCTTTGTGAAACGGGTACGCGAAAACGGGCCGCAGGGTGGCGCATGGTTGGAACGGATTATGACCCCGGAGCAACGCCAGCTATTCCAGGAATTACAGGCTTTGATGAGTATTGTGGAGGGCTATAGCAACCACGTAATGAACGCGGTGGGGGTAAAACTAATGCCCGGTTACGAGACTATCAAGAACCGCATGGAAAGCCGCCAAAAGAATCGTAGTATTATTGACCGCCTGTTTGTTAAGATTACCGGACTTGACCTGAAATTGGAGCAATATCGCCTCGGTGAAATCTTTGTGGACTCAGTGGTAGAGAAAAAAGGCATTGATTTCGCCAACCTGATGTGGGACAGAGCGGAATATATTCCAACGCTGGAAGAAGTTAAAAAGCCTGACCTCTGGATTAGCCGAATAGAAAAAACCCAGGCGGCCTAATTTATGAGTTACCGCCCACCTGTGCCGGGCTCTAGCCTTGGGAGTTATCAGCAGCCCGGCAATTCCAATCGCTATGTCTCGCCGGGTAAAGTGCGGGATGGTCGCAAAAAAGGTATACCCTGGCTGCTGGGTTGTGGTTTACTTCTAATGGGTTTTGTTTTTGGTGTAGCCGGGGTATTAATCCTGGCTATGCTAATCTTTGGCACTCCAGTATCCAATCAATCGTTCCCAAACCGCCAGCCTGTTCCCGGTGTTCCCGACCTTTCGGCTACCCTCAGCGAGAGTTATCTCAATGCCGCGACTGTGCGCGAGATAAAAGCTAATCCTTATACCATTGCCGGAATTTTCAGCCTTAAAGATATAAATATCAGGATTCTGCCGGGGCAACAATTCGAGATAAATGCCAAGCTGGGTAACAATCTGGTGGATTTTGATGTTACTGTCACTGAAAGTGCCTCGGTGGTAAATAACAAAATTGTGTTGCGGGCTATCGGCGAACCAAAGGTAGGCAAGGGCAATTTGCCGATTAGCACTAATCAGGTGGTTCAGGCCATCAATGATAGCCTGATTGAGCCACAACTTAACCGCTCCGCCGCTACCATCAAGGTCAATGACCGCTTGCTTACCCTGATTGACCTGGAAACCCAACGCGGACTACTTATCGTCAGGTACAATGCCAAATAACAGGTAAAAGGACTGAGGACTGAGGGCCGAGTAAGAATTTGTAGGAGCACGCTTTGTCCTGAGCTTATCATCAGATGACGGAGCATCCTCCTACGAATTTTCCCGAACTATTCTGTTTATCCTGTCCATCCTTGTTAATTTTCCTTCCGACAACCGACCACTGACAACCGACAACCGATATATGCCAATAAATCCCGAAGATTTAGTAAAACAGATTGAAGCCCAATCCGAGCGGCTGCTAAAGGATGGCGAGAAGCTGCGCGACAACATTGAGGAAGCGTTGGCACTGTACCGCAAATCCACTGCCTATGAGCTAAACGAGGCCGCTACCCAGCAGACCCGTAAGGATATTACCACCGCCCGACCTGTTACCCCACCGAATGAGATAAGGGCAGTTAGTCCGGCGGTTGGGGAATATTGCGTGGTAGCCACCGATAGTTCGCCCATTCCGCCTGACCGTCATAACGGCACGTCGCTTTATTATGTGATTAATGTCGGCAAGGTGATGCTACGTTATGGGCCAAACTCGGCGGCTGAGATAGATAGCCTGACCTTCTTCGAGGCCGGGGATGTCGCCAGCGAGGAGCAGGAAACGATGGCGGCTTCTTTGCTCGATACTCGCTCGGCTCTGGAAGAACTGAAGGTAGCTTTTGAGATGGCCCGCGAGCATAAGGCGACGGTGGTATTTCGGGACGGGCCGCTGACCCTCTGGCGCAGCATCAACCTGCGCGGACAAAAAGGCACGGCCTTACGCAATGAATATTACCAGGTGTTGGGCCAGTTTCAGGAAGAGGGTATCCCGGTAATCGGCTATATCAGCAATACCCACAGCGACTCGGTGGTGGATACCTTGCGAGCTTTAGCTTACAACCAAAACTCGCCCGCCAGATTTGCCGGGGTGCAAGATGCGATGCTGTTCCGGCAACTTCTACCCGAAAATTGTCGAGGCCCGATTTTCGGCACGGTGCTAAACGAACCAAAAGAGCTACAGGAACATATCGGCGATATTTATTTTACATATCTCCACACCCCCTTTGAGATGGTCAGGCTCGAATTTCCCCAATGGTTAGAGAATGACCCCCAGAAACTGGCAACCTCGCTGGCAATCGTCCAAAAACAGAGCGAATTGGGGCAGGGCTACCCAGTGGCCTTGATGGAAGCCCACGAAAGCGCCGTGTTGCGGGGGGGTGACCGCGAGTTACTGCGTATTTTGTTAGAGGAGCGCGGCCTCCTCCAAACCGAGTCCGAAAAGGGCCGCAGCAAACGCCTCCGGGGGATATAATTTCAATTGCTGAATGTTGAGTTTTAAGTTTTGAGTTAGAGGGCGTTATTGAACTCAGGTTTGGTACGTGATAGACTGAAGGTGTGAGAATTTTCTTACAGATGATTTTAATTGGCACAGCAACCAAATGAGAAATAGCATTTTGAACTGAGGATAGATAGTTATGAATATTTATACTGAAAATGAAGAAACATATTTAAAGCGAATTAAAGAGCGTCTCACCAAACTTAAAAGCTTTTTGAATACTCTAAACCTTGAGGATGACTCAGAATTAACCGATTGGTATGAAGGTTTGAGTGAAATAAAAACAATTCAAGGCAATAGTAATAACGATGTTAGCTTTATAGCTTGCGTAATGGCGAAAGGCTATCTAGCCAAAAAGTTTAGAATTGGGACTTTTGATGTCGCTGAAAAACCGCAAGGTGCGAACGGATTAGATATTGACTTGTTAACAGAAGGTGGCGAACGAGTTGTTGGCGAAATTAAAACAACAACACCTTATTCCGGGGCAAAAAACGATTTTGGGGCAAAGCAAAAAGAGTCTTTCAAACATGATTTTGATAAACTGAATAATATACCAGCCGATCACAAATTTTTCTTTCTTACCGACTCTAAATCTTTTGAATTAGTACAAAAGAAATACACTAAATTAATTCCTAACGTAAATGTTGTTCTTCTTACACCACAGATTAAGAAACGACACTTCGGGAGTGCTAAGGGCTTGATAACGATAGCCGATGATTTTGACGAACCACTTGCTGACTTTAATGAGTATATGAAGTGAAACTATTATTAGATACTCATACTTTTTTATGGGTTATTGACAATGATACAAAACTTAGCCCCAAATCAAGGACACTTATCGAAGACGTTAACAATGAAATATATGTCAGTGCTGCGAGTTTATGGGAGATGGCTATTAAAATAAGTATCGGCAAACTCGTTCTACGACAATCTTTCGATTTATTTATCCCTCAGCAGCTTCGGTTAAATAGTATTAAGTTACTAGGGATAAGTGTTGAACACATAGCAACAATTATTAATTTACCCTTCTACCATCGTGACCCTTTTGACCGTTTAATAATTGCCCAATTAATGGTAGAACAAATTCCCGTTGTCAGTGTGGATTCGGTTTTTGACTCTTATAATGTAACCCGTTTATGGTAAACCACAAAAGATTAAAAATCCTAATACCTATCCCCTATCCCCTGACCCCTATCTCCTATCTTCTGGTATAGCGTCTGGGTAAAAATTGTGCAATAATAGCCCTAACAGCAAGAAATGGAAATTGTGAGAAGACTTTAATAGGCAGGAGTGGCGTTATGACGAGCGGCTACAACGATGTCTGGCTGACTAACCCAGAATTGCAAGGCGAGATGTATAAAAAGTTTCAGGAGGATATTGACCACAACCGCCTGAGTTATATCAACGCTCTGGAACTGCCCGAAAAGATGCGAAAGGTGCAGGTGGGCACTACCCCTCGCGAACGCATCTGGAGCCGCAACAAAGCCGTATTATACCGCTATCATTTGCCGGAAGATTTGGACTCGTTGGTGAAAACCGGGCAAAAAAAGCCCCGTGTACCTCTGTTAATCGTTTACGCTTTGATAAATAAATCCTATGTTTTAGATTTGCGGCCCGGTAGTAGCTTCATCGCCTATATGTTGCAACGTGGTTTTGATATTTTCCTGCTGGATTGGGGAACCCCCGCCGAGGAAGATGCCAACCTGAATTTTGAGGATTATGTGCTGGGTTACATCCGGCGGGCCGTTCAGAAAGTACGCCAGACTGCCGGAGTTAAGGAATATTCGCTGCTGGGCTATTGTATGGGCGGCACTTTAAGCACCCTCTATACCGCCACCTTTACCGACGATCCCCCCCAAAACCTGATTTTACTGGCCTCCCCCATAGATTTCGACCAACCTAATACCTTTCGGGTGTGGCTACAGGATAAATATTTTGACGTAGACGCGATGGTCAACACTTTGGGTCTGGTGCCGGGGGAGATGATTGACTTTGGCTCGAAAATGCTCAAACCCTTCCAGAACTATGTCCAGAGTTATATGGATTTGCACGGCAAACTCTGGGACGATAAATTTGTTGACTCGTGGGTGGCGATGAACAAATGGGTCAACGATGGCATCCCGATGGCGGGGGCTACCTTCCGGCGATGGGTGATAGATTTCTATCGGGGTAACAAGCTGGTGCGGGGCGAGATGAAGTTGGGCGACAAACATGTGCACCTACAAAATATCAGGTGCGGCTTGCTCAACGTAATTGCCGAGCGCGACCATATTGTACCGCCCGCTATGAGCAAAACCACTACGATTATGGCGGGTGGTGATGATAAAACTGAACTAAACATCCCGGCAGGTCATGTGGGAATGGTAGCGGGACGGGGCGCGGTCAAACAACTCTGGCCCACAATCGCCGACTGGCTGGAAAAACGTAGTCAGTAGGCGCTTATTGGTTGTTCGTTTTCGGAAAAACTATTAACAAGGATAGACAGGATAATTCGTAGGAGGATGCTCCGTCATCCGATAATCATCGCAGGACAGAGCCTGCTCTTACAAATTCTGACTTTTTCAGCTCGTTACTTTTAACTCAGCACTCAGCACTTTTAACTCGTTACTCATGACTCGTTACTAGGTACTATTATGAACCTACCACAGATTGAATATGGTCCGGTGGATTGGGAACGCCAGTGGCCCGAAGAAGATAAACCTGATGAGGAGCGCAACCAGTTTGAGATAGACCGGGCACGGATTATTCATAGTGCCGCTTTTCGCCGCTTGCAAGGCAAAACTCAGGTTTTTGTAAGCGGTAGTGGCGATTTCTTTCGTACTCGCCTGACTCACTCGCTCGAAACGGCCCAGATTGGCAAGGGACTGGCTCTGCGCTTGGGAGCTAACCCCGACCTACTCGAAACCATCTGCCTGACCCACGACCTGGGACATCCGCCTTTTGGTCACACCGGGGAGGATGCCCTTAACCGTTGTATGCACGACTACGGCGGGTTTGAGGGTAACGCCCAGAATTTACGCCTGATTAGCCGACTTTCCACCAAGTTTTTAGAGCGGGACGGCCTGAATTTGACCCGCGCCACCATTGACGGTATCCTCAAATATAAAAAGCCTTATGAGCCGGGACTTCCGAAATTTTATTATCAGGAAGACCAACCGCTTGTGGATTGGGTCTGTAAATTCGGTAGTTATAACGACAAAAGCTTTGATTGCCAGCTTATGGATTGGGCTGACGAGATTGCCTACAGCGTCCACGACCTGGAAGATGGCATGAAAAGCGGCATGATAACCTCGGCCCGCCTGTTAGCTGCCCGAAAATTCCGCAAGAGTGTGGACGAGGGGCATTGGAACTGGATGCTGAAACAGGTGCAGTTTGTGGAGAACCAGAGCGGAGAGCGCAACCGCAAAGCCGCCCGCAAGGTGTTGACCAGCCGCCTTATTCACGAGTTTATCGGGGCTACCAACCGCTCGGAAATCGCTGTCGCAGAGGGCACAAGTGCGCGCTATCGTTACAGGCTGGAGGTTGACCCGTTGCAAAGAGCGCGGTGTGGGGTGCTGAAAAAGGTGATGTTCCGGCTGATTGTGGATGATGCCCGCGTGGCTACCCTGGAAAACAAGGCTGAGCGAATTGTGGAGGGCTTATTTTCAGTTTTCAGCCATTTAGAGGAACGTACCGGGCTGCTTTTTCCCGAAGATTTCCGCGATGTGTGGGAAGCGGCTGACGACGCGGGTAAAATTCGTACCGCCTGTGACTATATTGCGGGCATGACCGACGATTATGCCGAGCGCGTTTATGCCCGCCTTTTTATTCCCCAGGCTGGAAGTATCTATAGTTTATGATAAACAACCCCCTACCCCGCCTTGACCGCGCCGCCGAACTCCGCAACCGCCTCTTACCCTATTGCCGTTTGCAACCCGGCCAAATCTGGCACGACCCTCTGAAAGGCCACCGGGTAGGTTGTATGGATGCCACTAACCCGGCCCAGATAGCCGAACTTTGTCAGGAACTACCCCCGGCTACGCTGGCGGTTCACGACCCGCCTTATAATCTGGTGGCCTTTGAGCAACGCAAATTGGACGAATATATTAGCTGGTGTAAGCGTTGGGTGGAGAATAGCCGCCAATATCTAGCATCTGATAGCAGCCTCTATATCTGGCTAGGGGCTGACCAGGATGCTAATTTTCAACCCCTGCCTGATTTTATGCTGATGATGCGCCAAACCCCTTTTAGAAGTCGCAGCTTTATCACGATGCGTAACCAGCGCGGCTATGGCACGCAACAAAACTGGATGGCGGTGCGGCAGGAATTGCTCTATTACACTCTCGGTACGCCCTTTTTTACCCCACAATATACCGAGATTCCCAAGACGCTCTCCGGCTATTACAAAAAAATTGACGGTGAGTTCCGGGAGAATCTGGAGCGGGGCCGTAGCCCTCATATTCGGGCAGGGAACGTCTGGTTTGATGTGCAGCAAATTTTCTATCGGCTGGAGGAAAATGTTAACGGTTGTTACGCCCAAAAACCCCTGAAAGCGATTGACCGCATCTTACAGGCCAGCAGCCAGCCCGGTGATATTGTGCTGGATTTCTTCGCCCACGCCGGAACGACCCTCTTGGCTGCCGAAATAGCTGGACGCACCTGCCTGACAACCGATATTGACCCACTCTTTTGCGAAATTACTATCCGACGACTGGAACACTGGCGGGCTACCGGGCGCACTGGCTGGCAAAACGACAACCCCTTCGCAGCAGAACTGGCGACAATTAAAAGTGCCGAGCTATCTGTTTAAAGCTAATATTTATAACTAATTACTTTACCAATGGAGTTCAGAAAAATATTCGGACATGCCCGAAACTCTGAACCTTGTAGTCGAGGGTACTATCAGGAGCGCAAACAGGGCGAACTATACCAACAGCACATGATAGAACAGACAGCCCACCGCTACCTTGCGTAGGTTGCGAGGTTACAAATCCAGCATACTTACATAAATTGGTTTGGCATTTAAGGTCGTGTTAAAAGGTTTCAGGTATTTAAAATGCACTTCTACCCCGGCTTCGGTACGCCATAAACCCTTTAAGCCCGCTAAACTAGCATTATCCGCCACAAAGATTTGCTCTATCCCCTCGGCGAAGGCTTGATTATTGACGAGATATAACAGTTTATGGTAATGCTCAACAGAGGTAAAACCCGGATACACTAAACACCATTGCCGTAGATATGCTCCCGGTTTAGGGAGGTGAGGTAAAGGATAAATTTTACCAGCTAACCCCAAAACTAAGCCGATTAGCTTTAGCGGCAAACTGACTGAATACACCTGTTGACGGGTTACGTCGCTCCACCGCCAGATTGCAGCACAGGCTATCAGCTCCCCGGCCTCCTCCAAAACCAGTAAATCATTCAGGTTGAAGCTTGTTCGCGAAACAAATTCGGCTAGAGTTGCTGAGGTTACGGGCTGATAGAGATCGTAGGATGCCCAGGTGCTGTTAAGTAACCGGGCAATATTCTGAAAGTCTGCCGGGGTAGCTTGCCGAATGTTGTTAGGGGCGGGGCTAACAGGCTGCCGCACCAGCAGAATTGTAGCAATATTCCCCCCGAACGGCTTAAACCCAAGTTTGCCCATTGCCTTTTGAGAAGTGTGGTTATCCTTAGAGATTAGCATGTAGTAAAACGATACATCCTGGCTTAACAAATATTCTTCGATGGCATGGTTTAATAGGCGAGCAATGCCACGACCCCGGTACTCTGGGGCAGTCAGAAACTGAAAACCATAGCCAACCGCCTGAAGTTGGCCTTGACACCGAGCAGTATCTACGGCACAAGCCGCAGAGCCCACAATTTCGCCATTATATAAAGCTACATAAATTTTATTATTGGGACAGGGCAAAGAGCGAGAGAAAAAATCCGGGGAATTTTGGGCAACTAGCTTCAGATTTCGCCCCTGAACACAGGCCATTTGGAGTTTCAAGAGGGCCGGAGAGTCGGCAAAAACTGCTTCGCGAACAATAATTTCTTGATTAGCCAAACCAACCACCAAAAAAATTCCTGGGGAAAGTTAGATAAGGCGGCCTAACTTGCCACCTGCGAACGCGCCAGCACCGAGTTAAGCTCCACTACCTGTAGATTGACCATTGAAACCGTCTGCGAAAGCTCGTTAACCGCACGGGCACTCTCCTGCGAAGCCTGGGCAATACTCCGCATGGTCATCAGGATTTGCTGGTTGGCACTATGCTGCTGCCCGGTTGCCAGTCGTATTTCTTCACAGCGGGCTTTTACCTCGTCCGCCACAATTAAAATTTCGCTGGCCCGGTTGGCACTTTCAACTATGACATCATTTAATTTGTGAATAACCGTTCCGGCAATGTTATTGCGTACCAGCGAATGAGCCGTCTCTTTTTTGGCCTCCTCCGCCACCAGAACCGCCCCAGCTACCGCCCCGCGCATTGTCTCGATAGTGTGACGCACTTCCTCGGTGGCCTCGCGGCTGCGGTCAGCCAGATTTTTAACCTCGTTAGCGATTACGGCAAAGCGGCTGTTCTGCAAGCTGTTATTATTGGAACCGCCCGCACCTCCGGCGGACTCAATTGAGGCATTAAGAGCCAGAAGATGGGTTTCTTCGGAAATTTCCTGAATAATATCAATAATATTGCCTACCGCGCCAGTCTGGGCAGTTAGCAGCAATAGTTTTTGGCCCAATAGCTCAATCTTGTTACGCACCGCCTCAGCACTTTCAATAGATTGTGTAACCGCCTGAGCCCCTTGCTGGCTGGTGGCACGGGCCAGTTCCCCGGCACTTTTCACCGCATTTGCCAGACTCAAGGTGCGGCTGGAAGAGTCGCTGGAAGCCTGGGCATTGCCCGTTATCTGATGGGCCGTTTCGGAAAGCTCTTCCAGGCTAACCGTAAC
>Ga0123339_10002174_pt1 | contig 13314 bp, 12 predicted proteins | sample lystaG_FD_89956 | JGI IMG/M metagenome (GOLD analysis project Ga0123339, IMG submission 89956) | Glacier valley bacterial and archeal communities from Borup Fiord, Nunavut, Canada, to study Microbial Dark Matter (Phase II) -... | ecosystem: Environmental > Aquatic > Freshwater > Ice > Glacier ... | reverse complement strand
TTTACCTGTACCAGGTGTTATGTTTACTCTTGCAATAGATGATTTTCTTTTACCTGTTGCATAAATATATTCTTTTGCCATTTCACAAGCCTCCTAATAATTCCATATTTCAGGTTTTTGAGCTGATTGAGTATGCTCAGGTCCCTTAAATATTTTTAATTTTGTTATCATATCTCTACCTAAACTATTTTTAGGTAACATACCTCTAACAGCAAGCATAAAAGCTCTATCAGAACATTTTTCCATCATTACTGTGTATGGAGTTTCTCTCATACCACCAATAAATCCTGAATGTTGTCTATAAACTTTTTGTTGCAACTTATTACCAGTTAAAATAATTTTATCACTATTTACAACTATAACATAATCTCCACAATCTAAATGTGTAGAGTATGTTGGTTTGTGTTTTCCTTTTAATAGCATAGCTACTTCTGTTGCAACTCTACCAAGTGGCTTGCCTGCAGCATCTATAACATACCATTTTCTTACAATTTCGCTTAGCTTAACGCTGTGTGTAGTATTGTTCATAAAATCCTCCCAAAATATTAAAATAATATAACTAGTGTAATATTCCGGGTGAAATTACCTAATTATTTTTACCTTAAATATTATACAATTAAAATGACATAAAGTCAACATAATTCATGTATTTTACATAAAAAAACGGTAAAAATAATATTAGAAATAAAAAAAAGCTTAAAAACAATCTATTTTTGTTAGAAATATTGTAAAAAAAATAAATAAATGATATAATGTTTTTAGTTGAAAAAATAAATCAGGAGGTTTAAAATGCAGAGTTTTGAAGGACTAATCGATATGGAAACAATGAATATAAGTGCTGGTATTGAGGATGCAAAAGCTGATACAAAGATAACTAATATAATATCTAGTTTATATACCACTACTGATCCACATGCTTTAACTGAAATATATTCAAATATTTTAGCTGATGAAAATGTGTTACATATTTTAAATAGAGTATCAATGGAACAGTGTTTTTTAAAACATTTTCCAGAATTTTATGTTAAAAATAAATATGGAGAGAATGTTATAAACTGTATGCAAAATAGTTCATATCACAGGTATGGGGTATTTAAGCATATATTAACTACTATAGAAGAAGTAGGAAAATATAATAAAACAATAGGAGATTCACAAAGAAAAATCTTAAATTGGGCAATGCTATTGCACGATATAGGTAAGCCATTTGTTAAAGTAATAACAGATGTGAATACTGAAAGTTTTGCAGGACATGATGATATGTCTGTAGAGCTTTCTGAAGTTATTTTGTGTAGATTTTCTTTTACTGAGGAAGAGCAACATCTTATTTTAACTCTCATTAAATATCATGATAAATTTTTAAATGAAGGTGAAATAACATATAATAATTTAAAGGTATTAGCTGAGGAATTAGGTGGTAAAAGAGATTTATTTTATATGTTAATAGATGTTAAAGATGCTGATGCTGCTGCAAAAAGTATAGAAGTATATAACAAATATAAACTAACAAAATCTAAATATCTAGATTTTGCAAATACATATTTTCAAAATACTGTTATTAATTCAAAGACACAATCAAACATAGCAATGAATTCATCAGACATTGTATCTTACATAAATATGTCAACTTCAGATAAAGTAGAAGATGTATTAAGTGAAATAAAAAATGGTGATGTATCAACAATGGAATATGATAAATTAATTGAAGATGTACTAGATAAAAAAAGAATGTGTCCTTTGTATCAACCAGTAATTGATGTACTAAATCAAACTGTATTTGGATATGAAGTTTTAACAAAAATCGAATATTCACAAAAAATAGATACAGAAATATTTCTAAGATATGCCGCTGATACAAAAAGATATGATAAAATCCAACAGATTTTATTTACCAATTGTATAGATAATTTTGCTATGATACACACTAGAGAATCTAACAAAGCTTTTGTAAATGTAAATCTATCAAGTTATCAACTTTATGTAAATAAGCCTAGAATATATGATGCAATGCGTAAATTTGATTTAGCACTAGAATTACATGGATATGAAAAATATGATTTAACTTCTCTACAAGAAATAATAGTAGAAGTGCATAAAAATAGTGGTAAAGTATCACTTGATCATTTTGGAATAGGCCTAATGAAAATAGACGATTTGAAACTTATATCACCAGATTATATTAAATTAGATAGAAGTTTAGTTGTTGATCTATTAGAGAATGAAAATAAACAAAAATATATTAGAGATCTTTTAACATTATGTTTAGTAAAAGATGTATCTTTGATTGCTGTTGGAGTAGAAACTAAAGAAATATATTTAAAATTGAAAAGTTTGGGAGTAAGATATATGCAAGGATATTTTTTAGCATACCCTGCATATTCAATAGATGTACTAAATGATGTATTACCGAACATTTTAAATTATGTTTCAGAAGATAGTATTGTATAATACAGTAAATAAAAAAGAAATGAAAAACAAAAAAGCATTAAACAAAAAAACGAAAAAGCAAAAAAAGAAAACTCATCAAGTAATTTTACTTGATGAGTTTTTGTTTTTATGAGTGACTAAACATAGAGTAATTCAAAATATTCGGCTATCATACGTTTTGTTGTAAAGTATTGATCTACAGTCTGTATTGATTCATACATAACTTGCGACCAAGCCAATTTATCATTTAGATATACAGGTAGTATTTCATTATTCAAGTAATACATAAGTGATTCACAGTCTTTTCTATCACGATCTTCGTTATTTTCACAATCATGAAGATGAATTTTGTAACCGTTTATACCATGTACACAAGCTTCTTTCCACCATCCATCTAAAGTACTAAAATTAACGCAGCCGTTAGCGCCAGCTTTCATACCACTTGTACCAGACGCTTCTTGACCATTAGGAGTATTCAGCCATATATCAGCTCCACCTTCTAATTTTTTAGCGATATTAACATCATATCCTTCTAAAAATACTATGTTATTAGGATGCTTTTTAGCAAGACTACAAATGTTTTGAATATATTGGCGTCCAACATAATCATTCTTATGACATTTTCCTGAAAATACAAATTGAACATTAAAAGCAGAGATTATGAAGTCAAGAGATTCTGGAATTTTAGCAAAAAGATCCCAACGTTTATAATCAGTAGCTCGACGAGCAAATCCAATTAATAAACTGTTTTCATTCAGTTTGATATCTGTTTTTTCATAAATAAATTTAATTAATTCTTTTTTGTGAATTGCATGAAATTTACTAATTCCATCTAAATCTTTGTTAATATATGCATCATAAATGTCATTGTATTGCCAGGTTTTTAAATGTATTCCATTTGTTATAGGAAATATATTTGGAATATCATTTAAATACCTCCATAGTACATTTGCAGTTTCACTATGAATTTTTGCTACTGCATTTACTTTATCAGATGTGTGAAGAGCAGCAACTGTCATTCCATAAGGATTACCACCAAGTTGTTCAAGGTGATAATAGCTTAAACCATAGTTTGCACCATATTCCATAAGTGTTGATATGTCATGTTTCTCGTTTCCACTTTCAACGTTGGTATGTGTAGTAAATCTAACCATGTTTTTGGTCATTTTTATTGCATTTTCAAAAGACAATCCAAAATTCATATAATCATGGATTAACTTATGGACTGCAAAAATTGCATGTCCATCATTAAAGTGATAAGCAGATACATCTTTTTCTAAAGCATTTAGAGCATTCATACCTCCTATTCCTAAAATTATCTCCTGGCATATTCGCTCTTTTTCACCTTGGTTTTCAAATTTATCATTACCACCATACAGATTGTAAGTCAAGTACCTATAATCATAGTTGCATTCTAAATCAGCATCAAGCAGATATAATTCACCTTCGTTGAATTTCCAAATCTTTAGAGTAAGATCAAAATTTTCAATTTTAACAGTTACAGTTTTACCAGTGTCAGTAACATAGTCACGCCATTTATCATTTGGATTTAAAGCATCAATTACATTACTATCAACAATTCTTTGTTTGTTATAACCATGTTTCCAAAGTATTGATATAAAAGTTATAGGGCGATTTTCATCTGTAGCTTGTTTAAAATAATCTCCTGCAAGAACACCAAGTCCTCCTGAATAAGTCCGAAAGTCTTTTGAACTATCTTCGTTGATAGAAGCTGGAGCAATCTCCATAGTAAAATATGCTATTGTTTTCATAACATTATCCTCCTCAAAATTATATTTGGAAAAATTTTTATTTATGCTTACTATATTAACACAGATTGATTCTATTGTCAATAATTGTCGAAATTAAAGTTGTAATTTATTTGACAAATATGATATAATTAAATATATATAGGAGAAAGTCATGGAAAATATATTAGAGAAATGTGAAGTATGTCCACATAAGTGTAAATCAAATAGAATATTAAGTGAAAGTTCAAGATGTAAAGCTACAAATAATATTAAAATAGCACTTGCATCAATCCATAATTATGAGGAACCATGTATAAGCGGAACAAAGGGATCTGGAACAATATTTTTTTCAAATTGCAATTTGAATTGTATTTATTGCCAAAATTTTGAGATTAGTCAAAAAGGTCTAGGTAAAGAAATAACAATTGAACACTTAGCAGATATATTTTTATCTCAGCAAAGTAAAGGTGTTCATAATATAAATTTAGTGTCACCAACAATATATACAATGCAGATTATTGAGGCAATAAAAATAGCTAAAAATAAAGGATTAAATATACCAATAATATATAATACAAGTGGATATGATTCAGTAGAATCTTTGAAGCTACTAGAAGGATATATAGATGTATATTTACCAGATTTTAAATATGCTAGTAATGAACTAGCTAATAAATATTCTAAGATTAATAATTATTTTGAAATAGTAAAATTGGCATTAATTGAAATGTATAGACAAGTAGGAAATCCGATATTTGATGAAGAAGGAATTATAAAAAAAGGTATGATTATAAGAAATATGATATTACCAAACAATGTGAAAAACACTAAAAATGTATTAGATAGTATAAAAGAATTATTTGGAACCGATATATATATAAGTGTTATGGCACAATATTTTCCTTCATATATGGCTAAAGAAGATACTGAGATAAATAGAAAAATTACTAAGAAAGAATTAAAAAGTGTAGAGGAATATATGTTTAAACTAGGTTTTGAAAATGGATATATTCAAAAGTTAGGAAGACACGAAGAAGAATATGTTCCTATATTTGATTTAAGTGAATAGAAAAAACAAAATACAAAAAAATAAAAAAATAAAACAAATAATATAAGCAAAAATAAAGTAAAGAAAAGAAACAAAAAAGAAGATGTAAAATTACATCTTCTTTTTTTAAAACTACTGAGAAATAGCTGTTCTTACTTGTTCTATGTCTGCTTCACCAGCTGGTGCAGCAGGGATATAGTAACCTTTTTCTTTTGCAATAGAATATGTATCCCATTTTAAATTATCCATTTTATTTCTAGAATCCAATAAAAGTTGTCTGAACTGTTCGTTATCACTATGTTCAATAGTATGATTAATCATAGTAATTGTTGTATTTAAACAACTTAAAACATCACCTACAGCAAGTTTTTCATTCATATTACATTCCTCCTAACATATTTGAAAGCCCAGTTTTTAGGTTATTAAAACCATTACATACGTCTTCAAAGTTTTTAAGCACATTTTGATCAGATGTTAGCGTCTTGAAATAAGTAATCTTATCACAAGCAGCAGTTGAAGCAAAAGCAAGATGTCTAACATTTTGAATTTCTAATTGATTTAAAGAATTCATATAAAATACCTCCTAAAATTCGATACACATATATTATTAGCAATTTGATTTTTATTATACTATAGTTTTTAAAAATAATTTTATTTTAATTTTGGTTTAGATACTACTGCACCTAAATAACCAAATACAATTGCAGCTGTGATACCAGCTGAGGTTGCAGTTACTCCACCAGTGAATATACCCATAAATCCTTTTTCCCTAACTGCCTCCATTACGCCATTTGCTAGGGCATAACCAAATCCAGATAAAGGTACAGTTGCTCCAGCTTTACCATAATCAACAATTGGTTTGTAAATTCCAATAGATGTAAATATAACACCAAGAACTACAAAAACAACCAATATTCTAGCGGGTGTAAGTTTTGTTTTATCTATTAATACCTGACCAATTGTACATATAAGTCCACCAGTTATAAAAACTTTTAAATATTCCATAAACATTCTATTTACACCTCATTTTCTATTGCAGCAGCATGAGCAATTGAAGGGATAGATTCACCTTGACCAATTGATATTGGACTCATTAATGCTCCTGTTGCAACTATTAGTATTTTATTTAATCTTTTCTCTTTTAACTCTTGATAAAAAAACGAAGAAAAAACTGTTGCCATACAAGCACATCCACTTCCTCCTGCATTTACGTCTCTAAGGTTTAAATCATATATTTCTTTACCACAATCTCTATGAACTTTGGATATATCCACACCATAATTTTTACATAAGTCAATGAGAATATCTGTTCCTTCTTTTCCTAAATCTCCAGTAACTATTGCATCATAATATTCTGGTTTTCTTTCTGTATCTTTAAGATGTGTTACTATAGTATCAAAAGCAGCAGGAGCCATAGCAGCGCCCATATTACTCATATCTTTAATTCCCATATCAACTATTTTACCTGGAGTAACGTATGTTACCATAGGAACTTTCTTCTCAATACTATTTGGAACAACTAAAACAGCCCCGCAACCTGTAACTGTGCATTGTGCAGTTGGAGCTTTTTGATTTCCATGTTCAAGTGGTAATCTAAACTGCCTTTCTGCACTACAAAAATGTGAAGAAGCAGCAGCTATAACTTTATCACCGTATCCTGCATTAACAAATAATGAAGAAAGAATTAAAGATTCAACAAATGTTGAACATGCACCGTATAAACCAAAGAATGGTATATTTAAATCTCTAATACAATATCCAGATGCTATACATTGATTTAATAGGTCACCTGCAAATACAAAATCAATTTTTTCAGTGGGTATATTCAGTTTATATAGTAAATTGTCAATCGCAGATTTCATAAATTTACTTTCAGCCTTTTCAAAAGTTTTTTCTCCATAGAATACATCACTACATTTTATATCAAAATATATACCAAGTGGACCAGCACTTTCTTTAGGTCCAACAGTAGAAGAAGTTTCTAGTATCTTAGGAGTGTTTTGTAATTTAATTGTTTGTTTTCCAATTTTCATTTTTCAACCACCTCATCTAACAAATAACACTAACCAATATATAAATCCAACAACAAAAGATGAAAATATACCGTAAACTAAGACAGGACCTGCTATTTTAAACATATTTGCTCCAAGTCCAAGTACAAATCCTTCTGATTTGTATTCAATAGCAGGTGCAACAATAGAATTTGAAAATCCTGTAATAGGAACTATTGATCCCGCCCCAGCATACTTGCCTATTCTTGAATATACATGTATAGAAGTTAAAAAAGCACCTAAAAATATTAGTATAACCGTAGAGATTGTAGCTGCTTCTTTTGCTGGTATTTCGTAATACATACTTATATTAGTAATTACTTGACCTATTACACATATAAATCCACCAGAAATAAATGCAAAAATCATATTTTTTATAATTGGACTTTTCTTGGCTTTACTTTCAACATATTCACTGTATTCTTTTACAGTCATTTTTATTTTGTCATTTTCCATAAAATCACCTAATATTATTATTAGATAAAAACATTCATTTATACATTTTTAGAAATTATAATTTTTTTTAAAAAACTAATTACTACTTTTATCAAAATAGACCAATATAAACCAAATTTAATCAAATATCTTGCAATTGCAACAAAAATGTAATATAATTGTAACATATATAAATCTATCGTTGAAAGGTGGTGAATCTTCTAATTTTATGCAAACTAAGATTAGAACGTGTTATGACATTTGGACAAGATATAGCAATTGATTTAGGAACTGCAACTATACTAGTTTACGTTAAAGGAAAAGGTATAGTTTTAAGAGAACCATCTGTAGTTGCAATTGACAAAAATACAAATGAAGTTTTAGCTGTAGGTTCGGAAGCAAGAAAAATGCTAGGAAGAACACCAGGTAATATAGTAGCGATTAGACCACTAAAAGACGGAGTTATTTCTGATTATACAACTACTGAAAAGATGCTTAAATACTTTATCAATAAAGTATGTGGCAAATTTGTATTTGCGCCTAAAGTTATGATCTGTGTACCATCTTGTGTAACAGAAGTTGAGAGAAAAGCTGTAGTAGATGCTGCAAATCATGCAGGAGCAAAAAAAGTATATTTGATAGAAGAGCCAATAGCAGCAGCAATTGGAGCGTGAATAGATATAAGTAAAGCATATGGTAGTATGATAGTTGACATAGGCGGCGGAACAACTGATATAGCTGTAATATCTTTAGGTGGAGCTGTTAAAAGCAAAACAATTAAAGTAGCAGGCGATAAATTTGATGAAGCAATAGCACGTTATGTAAAAAAATATAGAAATTTAATTATTGGTGAAAGAACTGCAGAAGATATAAAAATAAATATTGGATGTATGTATCCTAAAACAACAATTGAAAGAATGCAAATAAGAGGTAGAGATGTAACTACAGGACTACCAACAGAAATAGAACTAACATCAGAAGAAACATTAGAAGCATTAAAAGATTCAGCAGAATCAATACTTGAAGGTGTTCATAGTGTATTAGAAGAAACTCCACCTGAATTACTTTCAGATATAAGTGCAAGAGGAATATATATAACAGGTGGTGGCGGTTTAATATATGGATTAGACAAACTAATTCAACAACGCACTGGAATATCTGTTATGATAGCAGATGACCCCATCTCTTGTGTAGCAATGGGAACAGGTAAAGCATTAAATCATATTGAATTACTAGAAACTGGTAATGCAATTAAGATAAAAAAATTTTAAATAAAACAATATAATGGAATGTTTAATTATAAATATTCCGTTATATTGTTTTTATTATAGTGTATAAAATGAAAAATTACATAATATTACAAAATTTGCATAAATTATTGCTTGTGTAAAAATATAATGTATAATATATAGTAAAAGGAAGGAAATATGTTATAACATATTTGTGATTGATATGAAAAGGGTAAATAATATATTATATGGTAAATTCTTATTTGAACTATATCCTATAATTGAAATACTTCAAAAAGCATTACTTTTATTTTGGGTTATAGTTTTGTTAGATTTTATTAATATAGTTACACTAATAAATTCGTTAGAAATAGGAGTATTAATATATTCAACTCTATTACTGGCAACAATATTATTTATAATTAAATATAAAATGTTAAAATTGCTGAAATTTAGAAGTGTAAATTATATTGACTCGTACATTATTGTTATAATTATAAGTATATCAAATTATATTATTTTTCTTCTTTTTAATAATATTAATTTGTATAAGTTAAAACTTATTATATCCATTATAATATTAATATCATCATATTTTATTATGTTAAAAAGAGTGTATGAAATAGAAAACAAATGTAATGTTGTTGAAGATCCTGAATTGTTAGATTTGAAGGATTTATATCATGGAGATATAAAATATAATTCAAACAACAATATATTGTTGTTAAATGAAAAAGATGTAAATTATGATATGTTAGATAGAGGTATTTTAGTTAATGACTTATATAATACTATTACAAAATGTTGTACAATAGACAAATTAGTAATTGGATTAGAAGGTAGTTGGGGGAGTGGAAAAACTACTATAATAAACATTTTAAAAGAAAAAATAAATCAAAATAATAAAGAAATTATTATTATAGATGATTTTGATCCTTGGATATATAATGATGAAAAATCTTTATTTAAAGCAATGTTCGATCATCTTATGAAAAAATTAAATGTTAATTTTAGTATAAAAGAATTAAATAATTTTATGGAAAGTATGGTTAATATAGTATTTGCTGATGAAAAGTATAAAGGTACCTTAAGTATTTTAAACTCAAAAATTAACGATATAGATAGTATCGATAAAATAAAAAAAATTGTAAATAACTATCTATTTTTAAATGGAAAAAGAATATTATTTATAATTGATAATATTGATAGAGCTGACAAAGATAATTTACTGTTTATATTTAAATTAATATCTAAAGTATTTGATTTCAATAAAACAACATATTTATTATCTTATGATGAAGAAAGAACCAAGAATATATTTAAAGAAGATTTAAATATAGACTTTGAATATTTAAAAAAAGTCATACAAGTAACAGTAAAGATTGACAAAATACATCCTGCTATATTAAAAGACATTGTTAATAAATCAATATCTAACATATTATTCGAAAATAATACAGATATAGTTGATATTGAATTATACGGCAATTATTTTGATCATGTATCAAAATTAATACATGATTTAAGAGATTTAAAAAGATATATTAATTCTATAATTATATTTAATAATTATAAAGTAGAATTTTTAAACAAAAGGGATAGGCTATTATTAGGAATAATTAAAACTGAAAATATTAGTTTATATAATGAAATATGGAGGAGTAAAAAATATTTTATTTCAGAAGATACAGATCTTTTTGAAGAGCTCTATATTTATGATGATGAAAATTTTAATAAAGATATACTAACATATTTCAAATTGCTATTTTCAACCACAAATTATGATATATATAAAGAATTATTAGGCAAAATTTTTCCTTATGTACAAAAATATATTGAAGGCAAAACAGAATTTAGACCGATATATAACGGAATTATTATGCCTAAAGACAAAGTAAATTACATTTCAAGTATTACAGAAAAAAGAATTTATAATGCTAAGTATTTTGATTTGTATTTTACACAGTGCCAAAACGAGTTTTCATTGATAGATACGTATATGAATAACTTTATTAAAGTTATTAATAATCATGAGGAAATAAAAATTATAGATAAATATAAAGAATTAACAACTCTATATGTAGATGTTAGACAAAAATTTATATTTGAAGTACTAGAATACAATATAGAAAAAATAAATAAAGACAAGTTATATATATTATTAATATTAATTTATAATGATATTACTCAATATGACAATACTTCGGAATTTTTTAGTGGATTGAATGCTAGCTCAAGAGTTGAAGTTATAATATCTAAAATTTTACTATATATAAATGATAGTGAGTTTAACAAATTTCTTATTTATATTGAAGAAAAATATAATCATATAAAAATATTAAGTTCTATAAAATATTGGTTAGAAAAAGATAATAATGATTTGAATTCTAATAATAAACCAGAAAGGAATAAAAGTCTTAATGATAGTTTGATTAAAATGAGCAAAGGTGTTATTAGTAATAACATTAATATATATAAGAATGAATTATATTGTAGGAGTAATATTTGGGGAATATATATGAATATTGACGATAAAGAGTTAATCAAAGGATACTGTAAAAACATACTAAATGAAAGTAACATAATAAGATTTTTATATGATATAATTAGTGATTCCACAGGTACTAATGGTTATGGTTACCAAATTAAAAAAGAAAATTTAGAAATATTTACGACTTCGGATAATATAGACAATATTTTAAAAAATAAAGTAAATATATCTAAATATGAAAAAATTGTTTTATCAGTATATAATGAATTTAAAAATCCAGAAAGTAAGTATAAACATGGACTTTACTTTAATGAAAAGTTAAAAATTAATTTATAGAACTACATAGTGTATAACACAGTTAGAAGGGAAGATTAGATGTATTCAGAAATCGAAGATAAGTATAAAATGAGATATCCAAATTTTAATATAGAATGTATTGGGTTTTTAGAGTGGATAATTCTATCTGGAATTTCTATAGTAATTAACAATATGTTAATTTCCTTAATAATAAGATTGGAAAGTAAATAAAATAAGAAATTAAATTATTTTAAACTGAAAACATTCAACGAAAGGATATAATTATGATTGAAGGAATTTATGAAGAAATTATAAATAATAAGTTATATAAAGAATTAATATCTGCTGATGAACAATACAGTATTGGTAAAGGGAAGATGGATTCTGCTGAGGCCAAAGTATTTCTATCTCAATATATATCTAATATTGTAAAGAAAACTTTAAAGAGCGTTAAAGAATCTAAAATGGATGAAAATGATTATCTCATAAAACAAATACAGGTATGTAATGATATCATTGAAATACTTAAAAAATATTTAACAGATGAAGAAGTAGAAGAACTTAAAATACATGAAGCAACAGAAATGTTGTTATATGCGTATGTTAAATTAAATAATAATAATCCGTATGAAAGTAATATAAAAAGACCGCTTACTTCAATTTCTAAGACAAGTCTTTTTACTGGATCTAAACATGAACCAAGTATGAAAGAAGAATTAAAAAGAGAAATCGCAACTGCCGATGAAATAAATATGGTAGTTTCATTTATAAAATGGACAGGTCTTGTATGTATAATGGACGAGCTTAAAGAGTTTACTTCTAAAGGAAAAACGTTAAGAATTATAACCACTATATATATGAAAGCAACAGATTTAAAAGCTGTATTAGAGTTGTCTAAGTTACCTAATACAGAGATTAAAGTTTCTTACGATACCGAAAAAACTAGATTACATGCTAAAACATACATGTTTAAAAGAGATACTGGATTTACTACTGCATATGTAGGTTCTTCTAATATGTCTAGTGTAGCGCTTACCTCAGGAACAGAATGGAATATAAAAATAACAGAGAAAGATTCATTTGAAGTTTTAGATAAAATGAATGCTACATTTGAAACATATTGGAATGACAGTGATTTTAAGACTTATATTGATAATGATGAAAATAGAGAAGAATTAAGTAACGCACTAAATAGAAAAAAAGATAATAACATTGATATGGGTTTTGAATTTAATATAAAGCCATATACATTTCAAAAGGAAATACTAGAAAATTTACAAGCGGAAAGAGAAGTCTTTGGTAGATATAAAAATCTGATTGTGGCAGCTACAGGGGTAGGTAAAACAGTTATATCAGCCTTTGATTATAGAAAATTTAGGGATAATAATCCTAGGGCAAGATTGTTATTTATAGCTCATAGAGAAGAAATATTAAAAAAGAGTAGAGATACCTTTAGATATATATGTAAAGATTTAAATTTTGGAGAACTATTTGTTGGATCACATAAGCCTAACTCAATTGAGAACCTATTTATGAGTGTTCAAACATTTAATTCTTGTAAATTAGATAAAAATACTACTCCGGA
>Ga0123339_10002173_pt1 | contig 13316 bp, 8 predicted proteins | sample lystaG_FD_89956 | JGI IMG/M metagenome (GOLD analysis project Ga0123339, IMG submission 89956) | Glacier valley bacterial and archeal communities from Borup Fiord, Nunavut, Canada, to study Microbial Dark Matter (Phase II) -... | ecosystem: Environmental > Aquatic > Freshwater > Ice > Glacier ... | reverse complement strand
TTCAGTACTTACATATTCGCCTTTCATTAACCACAAAAAATCCAGGTGTTTAAACTCTGGCAATAAATATTCACCGTCAAACTGGTTGTTGTATAAGTAGTGAGTAAGGCAGGTAGATGGTATAGGGTATTCGTAAATAGAAAAAAAATATTTCCTTTCTTTTTTTGTTAACTGAATTTCGAAATCGTTGTTTATCCTGAAATCAAACCCCAGCAGCTGGTTTAATTGCCAGCATAATTGATAATCCTTAACAGGCGCCACAATACCCAACAGTATAGAGTCTTCAAAAAACTCCCGTGCCAATGTTTCATTATCTATTTTAAGTTTCATATCCCTAATCCTGCAGTGGTGGAAAACTTGATTATTAAAATTTGAATTGCTTTTATTCTTTTGATAGACCGGGCTTAAAAAACAATATCAAATACCAACTCTTCCCTGCCTCTTTGCACTTTAACCTTTGTTGCATCTCCTTTATTAAATTTATTAAGTGTTTCCATGTAAGTCTGTACATCTGAAAATTTATAATCACCCAACTGTACAATTACATCCCCCGTTTTTATTCCTACCTTTTGAGCAATCTTTCCTTCGCTGATACCATCTGCTTTTACACCAATACCACTGAAAGTATAGTCCGGCATAATACCAAGCGAAACCTTAAAACTTGTTTTACTGTTTGAGGCTGTTTCCCGTGTTTTTGCAAAACCGAGCTTGCCTTTATTGTTAACATCTTCAATTAACTTATAAATGTATTTCAATACCATCCATTCGCCAGTGTAATTTATTTTTTCAGCATCGTCGCTGGGTTTATGGTAATCGCTGTGTACGCCGGTAAAGAAAAATAAAACCGGAATATCTTTTCTGTAAAAGGAAGTATGGTCGCTAGGACCAGAACCACTGCTATCAAATTTTATTTTAAAAAATTTATCATTGGCAGATAAAGTTTGCCCCCAAACAGGCGAGGTTCCGTAACCGCCAATATTTAGTCCATGTGTACTATCATTTAACCGGCCAACCATGTCAAGATTAATCATGTAATTGGCTTTGGTAAAGTCAATAGTCGGATGATCAGTAAAATATTTTGAACCAAACAAACCAAGTTCTTCTCCTGAAAAACAAATAAAAAGGTAGTTGTTATTTTTATATTTCGAAGCTTTAAGCAATTTACTTAATTCTATCAGTGCTGCGGTGCCGCTTGCATTGTCATCTGCACCATTGTGTATTTGTGGAGTTGTGCCAGTATATAAAGAATTATGATCTTCTCCATACCCCAGGTGATCATAATGTGCTCCAATAATAATTGTATTGGCAGCATTATTATCGAGATAACCAATCACATTATGACCGTATCTCTTTTTATCAACGATCTCTGTTTTTAGTTGAATATCAAGTGAAGCAGTTTCATCTTTTAAATATTTTTCTTTTGCTGCTTTGGTAATGTAGATAATAGGAATAGCAGATAATTCAGCTTTTGATTTGGCATCAAATTGTAATTCATCCTTTATGTCGGACGTATTATAAATTAAAAATGCAGTGGCTCTTTTTTTTGCGGCATTGGCAGCTTTTGTTTTAATTGCATCCGTCAAATCATAATGTGGATTGTTTTTATTAGGTTCAAGTAATTCTTTAATATCATAAAACCACGGTGTGCCGCTTTCCTGTAAAGCAATAGAAGCAACAGCAGTTACCGAGCTATTTTTGCTAAACGATAACGGAAAATATTCTTTATCAAGAACAAGATCATTACTATTGATAAGCAGGTGAGAAGCCGGGGAAATCATCTTTCCATCATTCACTTCAAACTCCTGCAAAAAAGTTCCTTTATCACCATGGGCTGATAAACCCACTTTTAGGAATTCATTACTAATATATTCATACGCCAGCTTTTCTCCGCTGCTGCCCGTTCTTCTTCCTTCCAGCTTATCATCTGCCAGGTAACTGATATGTGTTTGTAAATTGGCAACAATAATTTTATCTGCCTTCTTTAATTTTTGCGCTGTTACAAATTGGGTAAAAAGTACTAAGCAATAAAAAAGATGTTTCATATTCGATTTGGGGTTATTAGTGGTAAAGGTAATTAACAGGTTGCCTATTGTAGTAAACAAAGTGTAAAATTTGTTTATACGCATTTGCTACACAAAATGTTTGCCATATTTTGTTTTTTAATACAAATGCATTAAACCCAACATACTTATGCCTTCTTTCTAAAATCGTAACTATAAAAGTCAGATAGCCATTATTTTTGCACCTAATTTATTTTGGCAAAAAAAATCAACATAGCATTAGTAGGTAATCCAAACAGTGGAAAGAGTTCACTGTTTAATGTATTGACGGGCTTAAATCAAAAAGTAGGAAATTTCCCCGGTGTAACAGTAGATAAAAAAACAGGCCAATGTACTATTTCAGAAACACTTTCTGCTACCTTGATTGATTTGCCGGGCACCTACAGCCTATATCCCAAACGTGCTGATGAATGGGTAGCCTATAAAGTTTTACTACAACAGGATGAAGATATAAAGCCAGATATGGTATTGCTGGTTGCAGATGCCAGTAACCTTAAACGGAATCTATTATTTTGCTCTCAAATTATTGACCTAAAAGTACCGGTTGTGTTGGCGCTAAGTATGATGGATCTTGCCGGCAGTAAAGGAACCCAAATTGACCTTGCCGGGCTGGAGAGAGAGTTGGGAGTACCTGTCGTAAGTATCAATCCCAGAAAAGGTAAGGGTATTCCACAATTAAAAAAGCTTATTGATCAAACAGCAGCCAATCATATTTTGGGACAACGTGAGTTTATTAATAGTGAGAGTCTTGCCCAAAACGCAGTAGGTAAAGTAAAAAAAATATTTCCTTTAATTAGTGATTATACAGCATTACATTATCTTATTAACCACGAACACTTCAAACTCGGCCACGATTTACAAGATGCAATTGAAACGATTGAAGAAGAAAATAAATTTAACCCCACCCGAACACAGGCAGAAGAAATAATGCAGCGTTATGGCCGGATTAAACAAATTATGCAGGTAACAGTTGTGGAGAATGACCCTCTAAAAAAAGCGTTGTTTACAGAAAAACTCGATAATGTTTTGTTGGATAGAAAGTGGGGTTATCTTATTTTACTGGCTGTTTTATTTTTGTTATTCCAAAGTGTTTTTTGGGTAGCCCATTACCCGATGGACGCCATTGAATGGATTTTTGGAAAACTTAGTGGATTTTTAAGTAGCAGCTTACCTGATACCTGGTGGAGCGATTTGCTAATAAATGGTGTGATAGCGGGCCTTAGCGGAATTATGGTTTTTATACCACAGATAATGATACTTTTTGGGTTAATTACTTTGCTGGAGGATACTGGTTACATGGCCAGGATAAGTTTTCTTACTGACAAGCTTATGCGCAAAGTTGGTCTTAATGGAAAAAGTGTAATGCCCATGATTAGCGGTTTGGCTTGTGCTGTGCCCGCCATAATGAGTGCAAGAAATATTGAAAACCGCAAAGAACGTTTACTAACCATTATGGTTACCCCATTAATGAGCTGTAGTGCAAGGTTGCCCGTATACACTATTTTAATAGCATTGGTAATTCCTTCTAAATTGTATTTTGGTTTTTTGAGTGTACAGGGGTTGGTAATGATGGGGCTTTATTTATTGGGTACCGTGATGGCACTTATAGTATCGTATGTAATGAAGTGGTTCATCAATATTAAAGAGAAAAGTTTTTTTATTTTAGAATTGCCGGTGTACAGGGCCCCAAGGTGGAAAAATGCCCTTACAACTATGATAGAAAAAGCTAAAATATTTGTATTTCAGGCTGGTAAAATAATTATGGTTATAAGCTTGCTTTTGTGGGTATTAAGCACTTTCGGGCCCGCAAAAAATATGGCAGGGGTTACTGCCAAATACGAGCAATTAATACAGCAAAACCCACAGCAATCAACTGAGTTAAACCGGCAAAGAAAAACTGAGTTGTTGCAAAATTCTTTTGCTGGTACTTTAGGCAAAGCAATTGAACCTGCCATTCGCCCATTGGGTTACGACTGGAAAATAGGGATTGCATTGATAACCTCTTTTGCAGCAAGGGAAGTGTTTGTAGGTACCATGGCTACACTTTATAGTGTAGGAGAAGATGCCAATGATAATAGCAGCACTTTAAGACAGAAAATGAATGCAGCTGTAAGGGCAGATGGGACCAAAGTATATAATCTGGCAACAGGGTTATCATTGTTGGTTTTTTATGTTTTATCTATGCAATGCATGAGTACGCTGGCAGTGGTAAAAAGAGAAACACGAAGCTGGAAATGGCCGGCTGTTCAATTGGTTTATATGACAGGGCTTGCGTATTTAATGAGCTGGTTGGTGTATACTATTTTTAAATAGCTGGCTTATAAATGGAGAATCAATTCTTGAACCGTACTTATAAAACCGCCTTTCCAATATAACTTTTCTTTGTGCATACATGCATTATTTTGCCCTGTATTATTCAGATAAAATTAGTTGGTTTACTGGTTGTGTTCAAAAAATCACCATCTTGTTTTATATACAAAACCAATTATTTCTTTATTTTTTAGCCTCCCCAATTTTATTTTTAAGTGTATTCCATTTTGTCTGTAACTGATTTAATTGTTTTTGAGCATCTGATACTGCTAAAATAGTTTGGGTTGTTGGGTCCATATCAGCATCCTGTAAAATATAAAACAGTCCCGTAAATGAGTTGCTTATTTTTTCAAAACCGGTGTTGCCTTGTAATGATGCCGCTAGTTCATCAAGAGGTTGAATGTTTTTAACATTGCCCACAGATAAGTTTTTTAATTGTTTCCGCACTTCACTTATCTCTTCAAGTGTTTTCATCGCACTTATTCTTCCCTGGTAACAGGTAAATGAAAGATCATGTTGTTGTTGCAATGCTTTAATTGATGTTTGCACCCGTGGATCTATTTTCACAATTAATTGTTGTGTATAACTATTACCATCGGTAGAAAGCTTGATGGTATAAAGACCCGGCATTACCGAAGGAGCTGTTTGTACGGGAACTGTATTTTGATAGATTGCAGAAATTGGGTAGGTTGGCAAAACATTTAAAGGGGTATAATGCATATCCCACAAAAACCGGTGTGCTCCGGCTTCTCCAGATAATATTTGTTGAGGTCTAATCCAGTACAACGGAATATTTAAGTCCGGAATTTCGTACGGTTTGTCGTTGGTGCTGTATTTGCGGATAAGTTTGCCTTGTGCATCTATTATTTCTAACTGCATAGCATTAGTTAATTTTTCTTTGAGGTAATAATCAATGATTGCTCCATCGGGAGGGTTTTCTCCGGCAGGTTCTTCCTGAGGCAAAGGCGTATCGCTGTTCATGTTCCAACGTACACGAATAGCCGTTTGGGGTTTGTACAAAATGGTTGATTTGGCAATCAGCTGATTATTTACCTGGCGTAGTGGTGTAATATTATCAAGAATCCAAAAGCTTCTGCCATGTGTGCCCACAACAATATCATCATCCTTAATTACCAAATCCCGGATAGAAGTAGCAGGCATATTTAAACGTAGAGATTGCCAGTGTTCTCCATCATCAAAAGAAACATATACTGCTCTTTCGCTGCCTGCAAACAATAAGCCTTTGCGTAAAGGATCTTCACGCACTGTGTTGATGGGATCATCGGGTAAACCGGTTATTATTTCTTTCCATGTGGTACCACTATTGGTTGTTTTATAAATATGCGGATGCATATCATCGCATCGAATTCTGTTGACAGCTGCATAAGCTGTATTTACATCTGTGTGGCTGGCTTCCATCAACGATATTTTACTCCAGGAAGTAACCTGTGGAGGGGTAACATTTTTCCATGTTTTACCTCCATCATGAGTAAGCTGAATGTATCCATCATCTGTTCCGGCCCAAATTGTATTAATGTCTTTGAAAGAGGGTGCGATGGTATAAACCACTCCCCGGCGAGGCATTTTTTTCATCTGCTCATTCGTATAAATACCAACACTGGCAGGTATATCCCATGATTCACGTGTAAGGTCGGGGCTAATAGTTTGCCAGGTATTGCCACCATCTTTTGTTTTAAATATTACATTGCCTGCAAAGTATAAAGTGGCTGAATCAATTGGTGAAAATAATATAGGGGCTGTTCTTACAAAACGATATTTGCCACTTTTAACCGATTCGGGTGAAATATTTTGTGTTTGCCCAGTTCGTTTATTATACTTTGATATTTTACCAGCATAAACAATATCAGCATTTTTGGGATCGGCTGCAACATAGCCATATTCTTCCCCACCAACAGGATGCCATTCTCTAAAAGTAATGGCGCCATCATTACCACGACTTGCAATACCAACAGACCCGCTTTCCTGCTGGCCTCCATATACATTATAGGGGAATGCATTGTCGGTACTTACATGGTAAAATTGTGCGGTCGGCTGGTTGTACCAGGAGGAAAATGTTTGCCCGCCATTGACCGTGATAATAGCACCCTGATCAGCCGCCAGTAAAATAATATCCGGGTTATGGGGGTTTATCCAGATGCGGTGATAGTCATCACCACCTGGAGCACCCCGAAAGCCACTCCATGTTTTGGCACCATCTACCGATTTCCATACAACTACACCTGCCGTATAAACAATATCTGGGTTTAAAGGATCCGCTTTTACTTCTGCAAAATCATCACCTCTTCCCCAGAGCCTTTCATCTTTATTAATCAGCATCCAGGAGTCACCAGCATCATCGCTTTTGTAAATACCGCCATACTCACCTGCATCAACTGTTGCATACAAGCGATTGGTGTTGGTAGGGGCAATACAAAAACCAATGCGCCCAAGCCCCTGTTTGGCCGATGGTAATCCTTTGGTTAATTGGTTCCATGTAGTTCCTCCATCAGTTGATTTATATAAACCACTTTCGGCTCCATTCCATTCACCATTTTCCCATGGGCCCTGTCTGCCAGCCCAAAGATCTGCATAAATAATATTGGAATTTTTTGGATCGATAGTAACTTGTACGGCGCCAGTATTTTCATCTTTATATAAAACACGTTCCCATGTTTTACCGCCATCAACAGTGCGGTAGATGCCACGTTCTGTATTGGCTCCATAAGGATGACCGAGCACAGCAGCAAATACACGATTTTCATTGTTGGCATCAATTGCAAGCCCACTAATTTGCTGGCCATCTTTTAAACCTGTATTGATCCATGTTTTGCCAGCATCTGTAGATTTATAAATTCCATCGCCTACTGAAAGATCCGGACGCTGAATACCTTCTCCACTGGCAACATAAATTACATTTGGATTAGAGGGAGCCACGGCCACGTCTCCTATAGAACCAGTTGGTTGATCATCAAAAATCGGAAACCAGTTGTGGCCATAATCAGTAGTCTTCCATACTCCACCGTTGTTAACCCCGATGTAAAAAACATTGGGTTGCTGAGGCACACCTACCGCACCAACAGTTCGCCCACCACGGTGAGGACCAATCATACGCCAACGCATACTGCTAAACATTCCCGCATTATAAGTCTGTGCAAAACTTATATTGACTAGCAAGATGCATATAAAGGCGATAGTATGTTGCTTCATAAAAATTGATTTATATATAAAGGGAAGTTACGGGATATGTTTATTACGGCTAGTGAATTTGAACATATAATTTATAACTGTGCAAGAAAATGGCTTAGTTTATTATATGATTATTTTTGTATTGCACTCTTTAAAAATTACTTTTGTGATCCGAAATAATCATTCTTAATAATTATATATGCCGTCATCTAAACTGAGTCAACTTGCCGAAACCCTTATTGGTTCTGAAATTGTAAAACTGGGAGCAGACATAAAGGCAAAGATGGCACAAGGCGATAAAATTTACAATTTTACAATTGGTGATTTTGACAGTTCTATTTTTCCAATACCACAAGAATTTGAAAATGAGATTATCGATGCTTATAAAAAGCACAACACAACCTATCCTCCCGCAGATGGCATATTGGAATTGAGAAATGCTGTAGCTGAGTTTATACAAAAAAGAGAAGGTATTAGTTTTGCCAATGATGAAATTTTGATAGCTGCCGGAGGAAGACCTTTGATTTATGCAGCTTATCGTGCAATAGTCGATAAAGGAGATAAAGTAATTTATCCTGTACCAAGCTGGAATAATAACCATTATGTACATTTTACTGAAGGAGAACATATATTAATTGAAAGTAAAAGAGAAAATAATTTCATGCCTACAGCACTTGAAATTGAACCGCATTTAATGGGGGCTTCTTTATTGGCATTGTGCTCTCCCTTAAATCCAACAGGCACTACCTTTTCTGAAGAGGAATTATCGGCTATCTGCGATCTGGTAATAGCAGAAAATGAAAACCGGGGAGATGACGAAAAGAAATTGTATTTATTATACGACCAAATTTACTGGACGCTAACGTATGGGAAAACACAACATTATAACCCTGTTTCTTTAAGGCCTAAAATGAAAGAGTATACCATTTTTATTGACGGTATTAGTAAATCGTTTGCTGCCACTGGTGTAAGAGTCGGCTGGGCTTTAGGACCTGCTAATCTTATCAATAAAATGAAAGCTATAAACAGCCACCTTGGAGCATGGGCACCGATGGCAGAGCAACAGGCTACGGCTAATTATTTATCACAAACACAAGCTGTTGATAATTATTTTATGCATTTTAAAGCCGAGATAGCTGAGCGCTTACAAAGAATTTATGAAGGATTTCAACAACTTAAAGTAGCTGGTTTTTCAGTGGATGCGGTTTCTCCACAGGCAGCTATTTATTTAACGATACAAATAGACTTAACAGGAAAAATAAAGCCTGATGGGAAAGAACTTACTGATCAAAAGGAAGTAACTGACTATTTATTAAACGAAGCTAGACTAGCGATTGTTCCATTTACGGCATTTGGGGCATCTGCAAATAGTAGCTGGTACAGGTTAAGTGTAGGAACCTGTAAAAAAGAAGAGATTGATGAAATGCTGGCAAAATTACGTGAGTCGTTGGAAAAATTAACCTGATTAAATTGAAAAACTAATTTTTACAATTTAAGAAAACGAATGGTTTTAATTCCTGAAGACGAATGATTTTGCTAAGAGTAATTTCTTTGTTGATTATTTTGTATTTATTTAAATCAATTATTTCGTGAGCTGTAACCAAATTTTCCAAACGCTCAACAGTAAACAGAAGTTCATGTAATAACTCAACTTCGTTCTCCATGGCCTTTGGGCTCATTAATTCCTGATTAAACAAGACAAGCAAATCGCGGTTTATTCTATTCATTGATATTTAGACTTATGCAGGTTTAAGTACTTCTAATTAGTAACCAACCATTCCTCTTTTATTAGGACAACCACAACTTTTTTTTGAAGCGTTGCAACTTACTAGTAAAAATAATGTAACCAAAATCAGTAAAAAACCTACTTTTAAAAATCGTACCATAATTAAAGATTATAAATGTAAACTTATTTTGCGCATAATTATTGTATTTTTTTAATAATTAATTTTGAAATTAACATTTTGCCAAAAACATACAAGATTCTTATAGCCCCATTGGATTGGGGTCTTGGCCATGCAACAAGAAGCATTCCTTTAATAACAGGTTTATTGGCAGAAGGTTGTGAGGTCTTAATTGCAGCTGATGGAACCATTCAGTCATTATTGGAGCAAGAGTTTCCGGAATTGACATTTTTACCACTTAAAGGATATAGAATACAATATTCCCAACAAAAAAAATGGTTGCCCTTAAAAATAATATTGCAAATCCCAAGGCTATTATTTTCAATATTCAGCGAACATCAGTGGTTAAAAAAAGTGGTGAAAGATCACTCTATTAATGCCATTATATCAGATAACAGATTTGGATTGTATCATAGATATATCCCCTCTATTTATATTACCCACCAATTATTAATTATAACTGGCAATAGATTTACAGAGCGATTGTTGATGAAACTCAATTATTGGTTTATAAAAAAATATTACGAATGTTGGATACCCGATTTTGAAGGGGATAGTAATATTGCAGGCCAATTATCTCATCCTTCACCTCTGCCGGCTAATGTAAAGTATATAGGAGGATTATCAAGATTTGAACCAAAACCCTCTGTAGAAATAAAATACGATTTGCTTATATTATTATCCGGACCGGAGCCACAACGAACTATTTTTGAAAAAAAAATAATGTTACAATTAAAGCACTATAATGGAAAGGCATTACTTGTACAAGGGTTACCAAAAGCTAATAAAATATCCAAAACTAATGAAAATGACAAAATTCATGTAAGGAACCACATTACCACTCAGGAACTGAATATGGTGATTGAGCAATCTAAAATAATTATCAGCAGATCGGGCTATACTACAGTGATGGATTTGCTAAAGCTTCAAAAAAAAGCAATTTTAATACCTACACCTGGGCAAACAGAACAAGAGTTTCTTGCTAAATATTTAATGCTACAAAAGCTATTTTATAGCGTAGAACAACATGAATTTTTATTAAGTGATGCGTTAGAAAAAGCAGATCAATTTCCTTATTTACATTCATCTTTTAATATGGAACAATACAAAAGAGTGATTCAACAATTTGTATTAACTATGAGCACTGCTCAATAAAAACTAGCAAACTGCTAAATTAAATTTATCGGGCTTTTGGGTAATCAAAGAAAAGCAACTCTTTTTTTGATGTTGAAAATTCTTTCCATTTGGTAATGGATGTTTTTACTGCAAATACGCCACAAGTGGGCATATTTTCAATTGTAATATTTTCTACTAGCTGGTTTACAAATTCAGTAATTACGGGGTTATGTGAAAAAATGGCAACGCAATTATAGTCATCATTGAGCTGGGAAACAACTTCAAAAAAAGTATTTATAGAGGCATGATACAATGCAGGAACAAAAATAATTTGCTCTTTATCTTTTTTATAAATGCTGCAGAAAAGTTCTGCTGTTTTTTTTGCTCTTTTAGCCGGGCTTGAAACAAATATATTAATATCTATCTTCCTATCTAAAATACGCTGCGCCATCACTGGTGCATCTTTTTTGCCCCGCTCATTTAATGAACGGTCAAAGTCATTAAGGGTTGCCAAATCCCAACTACTTTTTGCATGGCGCACAAGAAGTAATGTTTTCATTTATTTACTTTTAGATTAGCAGGAACTTACCAGAAGGGAAAAAGAATGCTTATACTTAGTTAAATTAATACACCTCACTTTAATAAAAGTCTGAAAGTTTGTTATTTTATCTATTTAAACAAGAATCACTTAATATCCTCTCACATTTTTCCCTTCCATATAATTTATAAAAGCTTTATTACAAACCCGATTGCCACCGGGAGTAGGATAATTACCTGTAAAATACCAGTCTCCCGTATTTGTTGGGCAAGCCAGGTGCAGAGTTTCGATGGTTTGATAAATTACATCTACAGGGATATTAATTTCCTTTGGCGTTATAAGTTGTGCAATTTTAGCTGAAATTTCTTCTAAAGTAAATTGTTTGTAAACCTGTCGAACGACATTCTCAGTATGTAATTGGTTATTTCTTTGCAATTCCTTACACTTTAATAAAAGATCATCAAGCAATGCTTCTTGCTTTCTTTCATATAGTAATTCAATAGCAGCTTTGAAAGCTATAAAATCACCCATTTTACTCATGTCAATACCATAGCAATCGGGGTAACGTATTTGCGGCGCAGAAGAAACTACAATAATTCGTTTGGGCTCCAATCTTGCCAACATGCGAATAATACTTTCTCTTAGGGTTGTTCCTCTAACAATCGAATCATCAATTACTACTAAGGTGTCGATACCCTTTCTAACAGTGCCGTAAGTAATGTCGTAAACATGCTGTACCATTTCGTTTCGGCTACTATCTTCGGTAATAAAAGTGCGCAATTTTACATCCTTAATAGCGATTTTTTCAAAGCGTATTTTCCGGCTAATCATTTCCGAAAGTTTCTCTTCGTCGAAGTTATTACCCCAGCTTAATATCCTCTCTATTTTAATTTTTTTCAAGTATTCATCAGCACCTTTTAGCAGGCCATAGAAAGCCGTTTCTGCTGTATTGGGAATAAAAGAAAAAATAGTATTCTTTAAATCGTAGTCAATGGCTTTTAAAACCGGCTCACTTAAATACCTGCCCAGTGCTTTTCTTTCTTTATAAATTTTTTCATCGCTGCCACGGGAGAAATAAATACGTTCAAAACTGCAGGCTTTTCTTTCCTTTGCTTCTACAATTTGTTCAATAGTGTAGCCGCCTTCTGCATCTACAATTAAAGCACAGCCTGGCATTAGCTCCTGCACTTCATTCTCGCCAACATTAAAAGCGGTTCTTATTGCCGCCCTTTCGCTCGCGGCAACTATAACATCATCGTTAACATAATAATAGGATGGACGGATACCATGTGCATCCCTCATAATAAAAGCATTTCCATTACCAGTTAACCCACAAAAATTAAAACCACCATCAAAAAGAGGAACAGCTTTTTTTAAAACTTTAGCAATATCTAATTGTCCGGGAAAAGCTTCGTCTGCCTTTACAAGGAAATGATGCAATACTTCCATCATTGCCGCAAGGTCACTTTGCTTTTGAAATACGCCCGGCTCAAGGTTAATTAAACTAAATAGTTCCTCTGTATTTACAAGGTTAAAGTTTCCCGCGAGGGCTAAATTTCTTGCGGGAATAGTGTCTCGTTTTATGAAAGGATGACAAAATTCAACATTGTTTTTTCCTTGGGTTCCATATCTTAAATGCCCCAATAACAACTCACCTAAATGATTCACATTGCCCTTCATAAGCCCGGGATGATTTTTAATATCAGGCTGATATTTTTCAATTTCTTCAATTTCTTTACCAATCTGTGAAAACAAGTCTGCAATGGGCTGGTTGGCACTACTTCGTATCCGGTGTAGAAAAGGGTAGCCAGGTTCTACATTGAGTTTTACAGTAGCAATTCCTGCACCATCCTGACCCCGGTTGTGTTGTTTTTCCATCAGCAGGTATAACTTATTAAGGCCGTACAATACTGAACCAAATTGCTGCTGGTAATAACTAAAGGGTTTGCGAAGGCGAATAAAGGCGAGGCCACATTCGTGTTTAATTTCGTCGCTCATGAATTTTTATAAGATGCAAAGTTACACCATTGAAAAATAAAAATCCCGGCAGATTGGCCGGGATCAAAATATATTTTGTTAAACAAACAATTTATAAACCACTTATAGTAAGACCAACCTGGTAAGGGTGTAATGACGGTCCTGCGCCATCTTTTAAGAAGGAAGTTATTGAATAGGCCCCAAAAAGAGAGAAATGACCTATAC
>Ga0123339_10002172_pt1 | contig 13317 bp, 16 predicted proteins | sample lystaG_FD_89956 | JGI IMG/M metagenome (GOLD analysis project Ga0123339, IMG submission 89956) | Glacier valley bacterial and archeal communities from Borup Fiord, Nunavut, Canada, to study Microbial Dark Matter (Phase II) -... | ecosystem: Environmental > Aquatic > Freshwater > Ice > Glacier ... | reverse complement strand
CTGTTGGCTGCATATTTCCGGTGGAAGTAATTGTATCAATTCCTCCAAGTTGCACCCCAAGTCCTACTTGCCTCGGATTTGTTCCACCTGTATTTTGACCAGGTCCTGTTGCCTCTCCAACATTTTGGCTTAACATGTCCTGAAATTTAACTTTTTGAACCTTGAACCCTGTGGTTCCTACATTTGCTATGTTATTTCCTATAACATCCAATTTCTTTTGATTTGCCTTAAGGCCGCTTATTCCTGAAAACATTGATGGTAACATATATACCAACCTCCAATAAATTTATTGTTTAATTTTGCACTCTGCTTCTATCGCTCCGCAGAGCAAGGCATCCCTAAGGTCCTGCCCTATAGAAATAATACACTGTCAATATTTGTGTATACATTTCCTTTTGTATTTTCCTGATCTACTGCTGTAATTACAGTTCTGTTTTTTATACTTGTAACTAATGCATTCCCTTTGTAGCAAATGAGGCAGTCTGAACTCCCTTTTTCCTGAGCTTTGTTTATTCCTTCATTTATTTGCTGCATATCTGTTTCACTAAGTTGAATATTTCTTAGCTTAAGTCTTTCCTCTGCGTGCTTTGAAATAATAAAAGAATCTTTTTTATCAATGGCTTTGTTTAAAATATCTTTGAACTCATTCCCTGGAACCTTTCTACTCCCATTAAACTGTGATTTTGAATTGTTCCTCAAAGATGAAATATCATCTACTAATTGAATCTTTCCGTTTATAACTCTGTATCCCATAACTCACACAACCTTAAGTTATTTTAGTAACATCTGATAACTCGAATGCCTGAACACTTTTATCTCCCAATAAAACGTTCAACTTAATTGAGTCACCATTTTTAACAATATTTTGCACTGTTCCCTTATAAAACTCGCCATTGTCATCTAAGGTTTTGAAAGTTACTTCTCTGCCAATAAGTGATGAGGCTCCCAAAAGTTTCATGCTGCTATTTAGATTTGCCATTTGTTCAAGCCCTGCAAATTGTGCCATCTGCGCTACATATTCAGTAGAATCCTTTGTGTTTGTGGGATCCTGATTTGAAAGTTCTGCTGAAAGAATTCTCAGGAACTGATCTTTGTCCAAAGCTCCATTGTTTGTTACTATTCTGGTTCCGTTAGCGGTAGTATTAGGATTTTGACTAACCCCAGAAATAGATGAATTTGAACTACTCATTTTATTACCTCCTATGCAAATTTGTTTACATTTCCATTTAAATCATAATTAGTTTCATCCTCTTCCTCAGTCAATATGCCAGATATACCTTTCTCTCTCTTGTTGCTTCCTTGATTGGAATTTTCTCCCCTGGAGTTTCCATTGTAAAAGGTAGTATCTTCATTGTACAAATTCAAGGATAAATTTGATATTTTAACTTCACTATTCATTATTTTAGAGTTCATATCCTGAAGATTCCCCTGAAGCAAATTGTAGGTATCTTTATTTTGGGCAGTTATTGTGGCCTTCATAACTCCAGCTTCCATTGTGAGATTCACTGTAATTTCTCCTAATTCCTTTGGGTTTATTTTAACAGTGAGATTCTTAATCTGGTTTGTTTCCATAAACTTTAATGTTTTAATAACATCATTTACTAGATTGTTTTTATTAATTGGATTTGGCTCTTTCATACCTTTTATGTCCTGGTTTTTTTCCACAACAAATTGATTCATCAATCCTATCACCTTGGAATTTTTATCTGTTTTTCCATCAGTGGTAAGATTGTCCAAAAAATTATCTTCTTTTTTCCCACTATTATCCTTTGTATTATCCTTTATGTTTGTATTTGTGCTTGCTTGAATTTTCACTTCAGGCATCAAGACATCCTTTATTAACTGAGGTGTACTTTTAACACTTTCTTCATAGGTATTTGGAGTATTAATTAATTTTAGCAGCTCCTGTTTCACCTCTGTTAGTATGGAATCAAACTGTGTTAAAGGCACCTCTACATTGGCTTTGTTCACTGAGCTGGCTATGCTGGTTTGTGTTTTTGAGTTCATCAACTGCTCAAGTATTGTGGTTAGTTTAGTTAATTCTGTGCTGGATAGTTTTGATTTCAAGCTGGTAAGTATTTCTTCCTTACTTACTTCTTTAGTTGTACTGTCATTATTTATAATTTTTACCAATTGATTTAGTAAACTCATCAGTTCGCCTAACTTAGCAGCTTCCTCGGGGTCAGTGATTTCCTCTACCTTTGTAGATTTTTCAGTTTTGGTTTCTTCCTTTGAAGCCTTAACCTCAGTTGTTTGCGCGGTTTTAGTTTCTTCTTCAGGCTTTTCATCTTTGGCGGGGACTGCAGATGCTTTAGCAATAAATTTGTTAAAATCCTGTTTGTTACTTTTCTCTTTAGTTGCAGATGTGTCTTTTGTAGAATATTCTGCTGGTTTAATGTTTATTTTTGTTACTTCCATTTTTTCACCTCCCTTCCCTCTTTCTTATATGTCCAAAAAGTGCAAATTCATCATTTGCCTTTTGTTCAATATCTTCCTGTTCTTTTTTAAATACTTCTTCACCATTCTCCTTGAGCTTTTCTACTGTCTTTCTTTCCACTTGTCTTTCAACTACTGCTTTTCTTTTTAACTCTACTTCAACATTTTCATTTTCAAGTTTCAGTGAAATCCTGTTAATTTCTAAAGTTAGTGCATTTAAGTAATTATTGCGAATTTTTCTTTCAATAACTGATTCCTTAGGTTTGTTTGTAGAGTAAAATTTATATTTATTCTTTGAGTCAATCTGCTGCTGCGAGGTTTTATCCCTATTCAACTGAGCCTCTATAAATTCCTTCTGAGCCTCTTCTTCTTTTTCTTTTCTTAAATCCAATAATTTTTCCAATTTAAATCTATACTTATTCATACTAACTCCAAATACCCATTAGTTTGCTTTTACATTCTTCAAAAGTTGTGGAATCATCCATTTTCTGTTTTAAAAATTCGTTTATTTTATCATTATATTTTATTGCCGAATCTATCTTTATATTGCTTCCCTTAACATAAGCTCCGATATTTATCAAATCTTCGGAGTCCCTGTAGATTGCAAGTAAATCCCTGGCTTCACCCGCTGCTTTTAGGTGTTTCTCATCTGCAATTTCTGTCATAAGTCTACTTATGCTATTTAAAACATCAACAGCAGGATAATGATTTTTTGAAGCTAAGGCTCTAGATAACACTATATGGCCGTCTAATATGCTTCTAACTGCATCTGCTATGGGCTCATTGAAATCATCTCCATCCACCAGCACCGTATAAAAGGCTGTGATAGAGCCCTTATCTGACATTCCTGCTCTCTCCATGAGTCTCGGAAGTTGTGCAAAAACTGAAGGAGTATAACCCTTTGTTGCGGGAGGTTCCCCAATAGCTAGTCCTATTTCTCTTTGTGCCATGGCAAATCTTGTTACTGAGTCCATCATAAGAATTACTTTTTTACCTTTATCTCTAAAATACTCTGCAATTGCAGTAGCTGTAAAAGCTCCCTTTAATCTGACCAAAGCAGGCTTGTCTGAAGTAGCACATACTATAATGGATCTTTTCAAACCTTCTTCTCCAAGATCTCTTTCTATAAAATCCAGAACCTCTCTGCCTCTTTCACCAACCAATGCAATTACATTAACATCAGCCTCAGCATATCTTGCTATCATTCCAAGGGTTGTACTTTTCCCTACTCCACTGCCTGCAAATATACCTATTCTTTGTCCTTCTCCCACGGTTAAAAAGCCATCAATGGATCTAACACCTGTAGGAATAACATTTTCAATTCTTCTCCTCTTTAAAGGGTCTGGAGGTTCTCTGTCTAGTGGATATACTGTACCGGAATTAATGTTATACTCCTCAAGTGGGTTTCCTAATCCATCCAATACCTTTCCAAAAAGTTCTTCAGAGCATTTTACTGACAACTGTCTGCCTGTAGGTACAACTCTGCAACCCGGAGCTATTCCTGTCAATTCTCCTAAAGGCATTAATAATACCTTACCTTCTTTAAAGCCTACAACCTCAGAGGTTACAGGTACTTTTCGGTCATTATATATTTCACATACTTCCCCTACAAAAGCCTTAATTCCTTCAACTTCTGTAGTAAGGCCGATAACATTTCTTACTACGCCTTCAGTATAATTAAATTCAGTTTCATCTACTTTTTTATTCAAGCTTTGAAAATTAATGTTAAGCATATCCTATTCCTCACTGAAGAGAATATCTCTTATTTTGCTTACGGAGCCCTCTATAGATATTTCTGTTTTTCCATTGTCTCTATTAATTAGTACATTGCCGCTTGGAATTGTGTCATCTTTTATTACAAATATTCCTCCGCTAAAGGGAATTTCATCCTTCCACTTCTGAATATTTAACTTTATTTCTTCACAATATAAGCTATTGCATTTTATAATAAACCCAGCAGTTTTCTTATTTGCACAAAGTGCATCATAAACCACCGCATTCATACTTTCCTTATCTTTAACTTCTTGTTTAAGAATCTTTTCCACTGCATTTTGAATCAACTCTTTAAATTCCTTTTCTTTAGCTACTAAATATTTATTGCTTTCTTCTATAGAATCAAATAGAACCTTGTTAGCCTTTTCTTTTATAACCTTTACTTCCTCATGAGCTTGTTCCATGCTCTGACTATATCCCTCCTGAAAACCCTTCTTAATTCCTTCTGAATAAGCCTGCTCATAAACTTGCTTCTTCATTTGTTCAAGTTCTTCACAGGTGGTAGCAATTATCAATTCTGATTTTCTTTTAGCCTCACTTATTATTGTATTTCCAATGTTTTCATAGCTTTCCCTGGGATTAAAGTTCAAACTATCATTGCTTATTCTAACTGAACCTGACTGTTTAGAAATAAAACTGGTATTTATATCTTTACCGGTGTCTTTTGACATTGTAGTGTTTTTTATTACTTTAAACGATGATTGCATCTTCTCCACCTCTTGAGATTACTATTTCACCAGCTTCATCCAGCCTTCTTATAACCCCAACTATCCTCTGCTGTGATTTTTCTACATCCAATAATCTTACTGGACCCAAAAATTCTATGTCTTCCTTTAGTGCTGCAGAGGCTCTCTTTGATTGGTTCCTGTATACTGCTTCAGTTACATCCTCAGAACAGCCCTTTAATGCAAGTGCAAGCTCTTTGCTTTCAACTTCTCTCAGTACCCTCTGAATTGAAGCATCATCAAGAGCTACAATATCTTCAAATACAAACATTGACTCTTTGATTTTTTCTGCAAGCTCTGAATCTTCCTTTTCAAGCCCCTCGGTTATATTCCTTTCAGTGGTTCTATCAACCTGATTTAGAATATCTACAATAGTCTGAACTCCACCTATGGACTTCAAATCAGACTTTACCACTGTGGAAAGTTTTTCATCCAACACCTTTTCTATTTCCTTTACTACCATTGGCGAAGTAGCACTCATATTTGCGATTCTAAAGGCCACATCTGTCTGGAGCTCCTCTGGCAGGGAGGATATTATTTGACCAGCTTTATCCGGCTGAAGGTAACACAAAATTAATGCAATGGTTTGAGGATGCTCATTTGTTATAACATTTAATAGTTGATATGAATCCGCTTTTCTTGCAATGGAAAAGGGTCTAAATTGCTGAGTTGCCTCAGAAACCTTTTCTAATATTTCACCGGCTCTAGCAGAACCAAGCGCTTTAGATAATAAATTCCTGGCATAATCCATACCGCCTTCCAAAAGAAACTCCTGTGCCTTGTTTAATGCTAAGAATTCATCTAAAATTTCCTGTTTCTGATTATATTTAACCGAAGCAATATTTGCTATTTCGTAGGTTACTTTCTGTATTTCAGTTTCCGGCAGCTTTTTTATTATACCTGCAGAGGCTTCCGGCCCAAGTGAAATAAAAAGTATAGCTGCCTTCTGAACTCCTGTTAGTTTTTGATTTTCTCTCACTATACTTTACCCCCTTTCATCTTCTGCCAGCCAGGTTTTAATAATATCTGCAACTTGTTCAGGTTTCTCCTTTGCATACTTCTTAATTTGATTTTCCATATGTGACTTTTCACTTTCCACGTTAAGATGTAAATCTTCACCAAAGTTTTGATCTAAAATTACATCTAAACCTTTAGGCATCATTATTTCTCCAGCAATAGCCTCTTCATCTTTGTTCTTTCTTCTTCTCATAAACAATAAAACACCCACCACAATTACTAATAGTGTAGCTACACCCGCTCCTATGTATGCAAACATTTTTGTCTTTTGAGCTTTAGCATTAGCTGTATTAATTGCGTCTAAATCTTTTTTTGCACTGTCCTTTATAGTTGTGTCGAAAGGAATTCCCTCTACGTTAATAACATCACCTCGTAGATCGCTAAAACCAATAGCTGAAATAACTAAGTTTTTCACTGAATTCTTAGTTACATCATCTGCTTTACCATCAATTGCCACAGATGTTGTTAATCTTTTGACAGATCCAGGTGCCTTTATGGTTTTCTGCTCCACCTTAGAAACGTCATAGTTTTTTGTTATATCTGCACTTACTGTTCCACCAGTTTGACTGTTTGCAACAGTGGTATTGGTCATATTATTATCCACAGGGCTGCTGCTGGTATTTGAAGTTACAGTTCCATTTCCACTGGTGACGGTATGTTCACTCACCACAACACTTTTGGGGTCATAAGTGGTGGAAGCCTGCTCCACAGCATCAAAATCCAAATCTGCATTAACATTTACCGTGACTTTATCTTTTCCGTAAATGGTTTCCAGCATAGTTTTAGCTTTTTTTTCAAGCTCAGTTTCAAAACTCTTTTTTAACTCCTGCTGTTTATCTGTAGATGTAAGATCATTGGCTGAATCAGAAGCTCCACTATAAATCCCCTTTGAGAGAAGCGTCATCTTATCATCAATTACCTGAACATTCTCTTTGGGAATATTAGTAACACTACCGGAAATAAGGGCAATTATAGCCCTAACCTGCTCTGAATCAAGCTTAGTTCCTGTCTTTAATTTCAAAGTTACTGAAGCACTTCCGGCACTTGTATCCCTAACGAAAGCAGTGCTCTCTGGAATAACAAGGTGTACACGTGCTCCATCAATTTGCGGAAAACTCTTGATGGTTCTTTCAAGTTCGCCTTGCAAAGCTCTTTGATAATTAATCTTTATTTCCTCATCTGTAGTTCCTAATTGAGATTTATCTAAAAGTTCAAAACCAGTGCTTCCATTTGTCATTGTGACTTCTGAAAGCATCTGCATCCTAAGTTGATCTACTTGACCCTTTGGAACAAGAATACTTGTACCCGAAACCTTTGCTGTAACTTTATCATCCTTAAGTTTTTGATAAACTGCCGCAGAATCAGCTGGATCCATATTTGAAAATAACACTACGTAATTTGTAGAACCTAAAAAAATACCAATATAAATAAGAGCTACCAATATACCTATAAAAAATATACTAAAGGCTAGCTTTTTATTTCTACTGGTTTCTTTCCATTTGCTTAACAAATTTTTAAAAATAGCGGATAACTTATTCATTCTGGTACTCCCCTAACTATACTTGAGTTCTATTTATTTCCTGATAAGCTTCCACAAATTTATTCCTAATTTGAACTGCTAATTGCATGGACATCTTTGCTTCTTCCCCGGCCAGCATTACTTCATGTACATCCGGACCTTCACCTTTTATAAAGCTTTCTGTGACACTATCAGCATTGAGTTGGGCATTATTAACCTCATCCAATTTACTTTGGAGCATATCCCCAAAATTACTACCAGAAGTTTCAGTACTTCCACTAGCTTGGCCAACTTTTTCAAATACACTGGTATCTGGAGCAAAACCATTTATTTTCATAATTTATTCACCTATCTTCCTATCTCTAAAGCTTTTAAAAACATGCTTTTTTCTGAATTAATAGCATTGACATTGGCCTCATATGAGCGAGTAGCTGTAATCATGTCTGCCATTTCATTTAAAATATTTACATTTGGCATGGAAACATATCCATCTGCACCTGCATCAGGATTGGTTGGGTCGTAAACCTTCCTTAAATCAGATTGATCTTCCACTATACCGACTGCCTTAACACCAAGTGGTTTGTTTAGTTCGCCATCCAGATTCTCCTGAAAAACAGCTACCTTTCTTCTGTAAGGTTGTCCATCAGCACCTCTGGTGGTGTTAACGTTTGCTATATTTGATGCTATTGTATCCATTCTAAGTCTTTCTGCTGAAAGCCCGCTAGCACTAATTCGCAAATTAGAAAATGCTGTATTCATAACTTAACCCCCTATGAGATGTATTTTATTTTCCTTCTATAACATATTTGGTAATTGACAATCTGTTATTAACTTGAGTTATCAGAGCATTATACATTAAATTGTTTGCCGCCTGGTTTACCATTTCATTGTCAATATCCACATTATTTCCATCTTCCCTCATACTGGTAGCATTATCTTTAAGTACCTTAATATTTCCATTGCCTTCTATGTTTATATGTCGTTCATCTGTTGTTAATAATTCAGCGTTTCCCATGCTGTTTTTAAGTGAATCTTCAAAGGTTACATAGGATCTTTTGTAGCCTTTTGTATTAATATTCGCTATATTATTTGCGGATACCTTACTTCTTAAGCTTGATGCATTAAGCCCCTGCTTAAGCAATTCATATACCTTTTTATCTACAGATATATCATTAATGGCCATAACTAATTCCTCCATAATAATACATATTATTTGAAAAATCTGTAACAATGAATAAAATTGTGTATAATTTTAATTTATTTTATTATACAACACTAAATTTTAATTAGCTACAGGTTTTTTTCAATTTTTGGCATTTTTTTTAATACACCTTACATTCCTATTAAATTAACTTTTTGAACAAATTCAAAGGACGGCGTAATTTCTACACCGTCCTTTCATTATCTACTTCTTACATTTTGAAGAATTTGCAAAATTTCCTGAGGAAATCTGTTTGACTGTGCCATCATCGCAGTACCCGCTTGGGCTAAAATTCCTGCTTTAGAAAAGTCCATCATCTCGATAGCAATATCAGCATCCACTAAATTACTATCTGCATTTTCAATTTTGTCTGAAATTTCATTTACGTTATTAAAGGTAGATTCTAATCTGTTTTCTATTGCTCCGAATTTGCTTCTCACCGAGTTTATTCCTTCAAGGGTAGAATCAATAACCTTAAGGGCTCCTGCAGTATCATTTACATTTATATCTTTTAAGCAGTCTCCATTAGCTTGATCTACTGGTATACTAGTTGATGAAAGGTTGTATTTAGGTACATTAAGTTTTTCACCTGTATTTGCTCCAAGCTGAATTTCAATATTAATAACACTTGGATTAGCTATGCTATTGCCATCCTTTAGAAGTTTGACTCCATTAAACTCAGTATTACTGGCAATATTATCGTAGCCTTCTATAAGTTGATTAATCTCATTTTGAACTACAGCTTTATCCTGAGAGGTACTTGTACCATTTGAAGCTTGCAGAGTAAGTTCCCTTATTCTTTGAACCATGGAAGTCATATTTTCCAATCCCCCATCTGCAGTTTGCAACATGCTGGCACCATCTTGAACATTTTTCCCCGCCATTTGGAGTCCTCTTATCTGTGTCTTCATTTTTTCACTTTGTGAAAGCAAATTAGGATTGTCCCTGGCACTGCTAATTTTAAGCCCGGAGGAAATGTTTCTCATTGCCTTTGCTTGATCAGAAGTAGCTTTAGTATAGGTTTTATATATATTTAAAGAAGCAAGATTATGTGACAATTTCATACTTATCAACTCCAAAAAATTAATTTATAGTTTTAGTATCGTTTACTTTAGAATTACCTTTAATTATAAATAGGTTTTTTTGATATTCTTCTTAAAATTAAGATATTTTAAGAATATAGTTTATAATTGTATGAATATTCGGTTATTTGATGATATTCAGCCTAATAGTAGTCATTGACAGATTGAATTAACTGCGCTATTATAAGAATATAAAATATATCAAAAATTAAATAAAGAGATTGTTTTTCTAAATTGGAGGTGGTGAAATTCTCAAAGTTAAATGTTTATATAAACATTAGAAAAATCTAATATGATTGGGGTGAGACCACCAGAAAATTTAGTTAAAATAAAAATCTAGTCTTACCATTAAGGAGTAAAGAATTTGTCAAAAGAACCAAAAAATGAACAAAGTTAAGGAACATTGGATTCTATTAAGAATTTGGTGTTCCTTAGCTTTTTGCTGCTAAAATGCAATATTTGATTTCAAACAATGCATTTTATAACCACATTTATATCTTCCACTAAATCTATTTCATAGGGCTCTATATTCTCCCCTATATCCTTGTCATAGGTAACCCTAAGCACAGGCCTGTCCGGAAAATTCTTATTTTGTTTAACTACATAGCCTTCAATTCCATTGGATAACATAACACAACTACCTAAAGGATACACTGAAAAAGTTTTTCTAAAGCTGAATACCACTTCCTCGTCAAATATGTAGCTACTTCCGCCAATAATTAATTCATAGGCATCGTGAGGTTTAAAGCTTTTTTTGTAATTGTCATTATTTGTGACTAAATCATACATATCGCAAACTGCAATAATCTTAGCATATTTATGAATTTGATGACCCAAAAGTCCATTGGGGTAACCTTTTCCATCTATTCTTTCATGATGTTGCAACACCGATTTCAAAACTGTTTCCGATATTCCTGTATTTTGTTTTAAAATCTCATAACCCTTATGGGGATGTTCACGAAGAACTAAAAGCTCTTCCGGGGAGTAGCCTCCATTTTTTTCAAGTATTTTTGGAGAAATCTTTGCCATTCCTACATCGTGTAGAATTGCTGCCAGTCCAAGCTCCTTTAGCTGTTCCCTTTTTAATTTCATGGTTTTTCCAAGAAATATAGACATTACACATACCTCAACGCAATGCACATATCTCTGATTATTGTGGGTTTGTATATCATTTAAACTTTTATTAATGTCTGCATTTTCAGCAATGTATTGAATTAATTCTTCCAAAGTTTTTATAACTTCAATGCCCTCTTTTCTGTCTTTTATCAAAAGTGTGTTTTTCATAATATTACTGATGCTATTCATGGCGCTTCGCTTCAAATCAACTAAAAAGTTATCATTAACCTCTACATCTTCAAGTTCACCATCGTTAACATAAATATAGTAAACTCCCATTTCCTTAATTCTATTCATGTATGAGGAATTTAGTATGGTACCTTGGTTTAATAGTATTTTCCCATCAAAGGCTAAAATACTTTTTCCTAAAATTTCTCCAGGTTTTACTCTGTCTATTAGTTCTAATTTCATTGAATTATCACCACTCTAACTTATTTTATACTTTGATTATATCAAGTTTATTAGACAAATACTACTATTTATTGACAAACAAAATACATAAAAGCACCAATAGCTATTTCTTTAGCCATTGGTGCTCATTTTAGTATTTTTTCATCTTCTTTTCTTTTACTTTCACTATCTATTCCTCTGACTTGTGATGCAAGATAATTTATTTTTACATTTAATGTTAACCTTTCTTCTTCAGTTAGACAATCCTGCTTACCTTGCTCTGCAATCTTTTTCATTTCCAGTAATTTCATGTCCATAATATCCAGCATTTGTTGCCTGTACTTTAACCACTGAAGTTGCTGCTCCAATTCTTGTTTTAGTTCCTCTTTCTCATTCATCTGCATTATACACTATCATCTATGTGATTACCTAAATTAGAGTCCACAGCAACACTATTCATAATTTCTGTGATTTGAGTTACATTTTCCTTACCGGTATCCATTGCCATTTTCATTACTGCTATTCCTGCGGATTCTTGTACCCTGGACTGACTCATTATCATTGATAGTGCTGCTATATCCATTGGATAACCTCCCAATTTTACACTTTCTACCTTAGTTTTTGATAAGTATAGCCATGTATGGCATAGTATCAAACCCATTGGATTTTATAATATTATTTATATTATCTTGAAACACTTTGTTGTGTTCTACTGCTCTTGAAAAGGAATATAATAATTTAACTATAATATCCTCATTAAGTTTTTTATGAAAGCCAGCTATACCGATTAATAGTGTCTTAATATACGAATAATTTATTATAAGCTTAATATAATCTTCAAAAACATCTCCTTTTGATGCTATTGGAAATAATTCTTTGAAAACATAATTAACTAGATAATTTTCTAGTATATATTCATGTTCATCCATAAATGGTTTGTAGTAACTATCAAAAGCCTCTCTATATCTTTCAGCAATATTTTCTACTTTATCTTCTTTAATGTATTTTATTCCATGTAAAAATTCTAATACACAATTAACATATACCTTTGTATTTGGATTGATTTCCATACCAAATCTCTGGTCATTGATTTCCTTCATAAGTTCCATCTGAATATTTGTATTAACTGGAATGTTTTCTAATTCTTTCTTTAAAGATTCAGAATTAATAATTTCATTGTACTGTTCAATTAATCCAGGAATTTTATCTGCTGTTTCATTATTTATATATTCGGATGCCTTTTGCATGAACAATCCCAGTATTATTAATCTCTCCCATAATTTATATTTTCTATTTTGTATTAAAGATATAGAGAATATTCTTAGCTCCCAAAAATATTTTGGAGCTCTTTTTATATCTTTTATATTTTTTGTTTCAGCAGTATCTTTTATTACATATAGAATATCTATTGCTTCTTCAACCTCATCAAACTCCATTAGCTGAGGATTAAGTAAAATTAATCTCGCTGCTTCAGGACAAGACAATGTTGCGGCCCTTTCATGTTTTTGGTCCACAAGGTTTGTAACTCTAGGATAAGTAGTACATACTTTTGATAAATATTCTGATCCTAGATTTTTATGAATATTACATAATTTATTCTCATCAAGAAATGGACATTGCCCATTGCAATCAAGCTTTATTTTTGCATAATTTTCATCAGAAGGATTTGAGCGATTCCTCGTTACATTTTTATCTAAAATTGGTTTCAACTCTGTATCTGATGTCTTTCTATACTTTTCATATACATTTTTATCAATTGCTATATTCCACCCATAACAACAGTTATCTTCACATTTATCTCCAATACAACTAAATTTGCTTAAATACTGTGGTATCAATGCAATTCTTTTTTTGGACATTTTTAATCCTCCTTACTTTATTGCTATGTTTATAAAAGGAGCCAGAGCTTTCACTCTGACTCCTAAATAATGCTTTTTTGTATTCAACAATTTTAATGAAACTCCTTCTCCTTGCGTCGAATGAGTAAGTTCCACTAACTAAATCGGAGATTTAGAGTGTCACTTATCTTAATAACTGAAGAACCTGTTGTGGCTGTTG
>Ga0123339_10002169_pt1 | contig 13321 bp, 12 predicted proteins | sample lystaG_FD_89956 | JGI IMG/M metagenome (GOLD analysis project Ga0123339, IMG submission 89956) | Glacier valley bacterial and archeal communities from Borup Fiord, Nunavut, Canada, to study Microbial Dark Matter (Phase II) -... | ecosystem: Environmental > Aquatic > Freshwater > Ice > Glacier ... | reverse complement strand
CATTTTGATTTGGTATTAACAAAGAAGGGGCTCTCCAGATCAAAATGGGAATTACCTGAATGTTTGAAGAGTGTTGAAATGACATATCATGACATTAATAGTCACAAAGAAGGATATTTTCAATCGGCTATGATAGGTCAAGAATTTGTTATGGATAGTTCTAAAGAACTTGAACAATGGATTCTATCACTAGTTGATAAAAATAGAACTCGATAATTGAAGAAATACAACTAAATAATTGATGGTTTCTTATGCAATTTATATTCGAAACTAGTTACGTAACTAGTAAGAATTTCTATGAACTTTCCCAACTCCAAAGATTTCAATTAGGTAAAACTCCAAAGGACTCATCTTTCATTACATTGTTTTAGAAGTGGAACATATATAAGCATTAATTTATCAAAGTTAAGTCAGTGAAGGAAACAATGCACCCATTAGTTGAATTAGCGAAAAAAGATTATTTTACAGGATCACATTTGAAAGTTGATTTTATTCAACTAAACTCAGTCAATAAAGTGAGTGAAGAGTTTCGCTTAGAAGCGAATAAACTTGTCCGCAATCTTGAAGATTTTCCTCATGCATTCGTTCTGGCGTGTCTAATTGATAGTGGAATTGATGCTGATAAGGCATGGTCAATTCCCTACAAAGTATTTGAAGCACTAGGTACATTTGAAATCCAAAAACTTTATGAAATCCCAATATCGAAATATATCGAGTTATTCAATGACAAGAAAAGTGTCTGGCATCGATATCCTACGGTAAAAGCGAAAGTGTTCTTTGATGCCGTTCATAAAATTGTAGATAATCCATTTATGAATGGAGATGCTTCTAGAATCTGGACAGGGAATCCAACAAGTGGTGCAGTTATTGTTCGATTCTTAGATTTTAATGGTTGTGGATTTAAAATTGCCAATATGTGCCCAAATTTACTGAACCGGTATTTTGGAGTTGAATTTTCAGAATATAGTTCGATTGATATTGCACCGGACGTTCATACAGTTCGAGTCTTTCAACGTTTAGGACTAACTCCAAAAGTTGATAATTTCGAGATTGCTAAAATATATACAATTACTAAAGCACGAGAGATCAATCCAAACTATCCAGGAATTGTAGATGGATTAAGTTGGAATGTGGGCCGTAATTATTGTTATGCAACAAACCCAAATTGTAGTCCATGCCCATTAAATGGATTCTGTGAAAAGAAGGTTAATGGATCTACAGATGAGTGGAAATAATTAGTAAAATTCAACAAAAAAGAGGGGTCGATTTTCTCAAAAAGTATCGATCCCTTTTTCGTGCTCTAAACCCTTTATTTAAAAGCTATAACGACCTTTTCCGGCACGTAATATTTCCTTAGGGTTATATTGCATTAATGCTTTATCTGTTATTTTTTTTTTTGCGTTTGAGTTATGATATAATAAAAATATCAAAGCATTCAAATATGCGGGGGACCAATATGTCACTAATTAAATGTACAGAATGTGGAAAGGATTTTTCGGATAAAGCCGCAGCTTGCCCAAATTGTGGTTGTCCCACTGAAGAGGTTGTAAGAATATTAGAAACTGAATCTATATCTCAGAATTCAATTGCAAATAAATCAGAGAAGACAGCTTATAAATTACTTAAATTCCAAGGGCAGGATGACATAGATCTTGCTGAAATTGTAAGAGAATTTCCAAAGGACAGAGTCAAAGCAATAACTACATATCGTTCAAAAACAAAAATTGGATTGGTTGATGCAAAAAACCAGTTGGATAGAGTATATGATTTGCCTAAAATCAATTGCAAATCATGTAAAAGGAGTATCTTTGAAAATGATGAATATTGTAAGTTTTGTGGACAAGTTCAGCAAAATAATGAAAACTTATTTCGGCAAATTGAGAATTCAAGTTCAAATTCTAACATAATTTCAAATCAACCTCATTGTCCAAAATGTGGATCTTCCCAAATTGCAGCAAAATCAAAAGGGTTTGGAGTCGGAAAAGCAGCTGTTGGAGCAATATTGGTTGGCCCAATTGGATTGTTGGGTGGTGCAATAGGTAGCAATAACACTATCATAGTTTGTTTAGCTTGTGGTAATGAATGGAATGCTGGGCAATAGTTGAAATGAAAAATGTTGGTTTAATAAATTGTCTATCAACACTGAAGTCAGCAAATGAAAACGGATATTATGTAGAAGCAATATCCAGAGCATATGCAATTTTCGAAAATCGAATTAAGCGTCTTTTTTCGAAAATTCCAGAATTATCTGATAAGGATATTTCGAAAAGTTCAAATTCATTCAAACTGCGCAGGAGATTGGAATTGCTTAAAGATTTATGCAACTCAAAATATCCATTGTTCATTAAATTTGATCAAACCTTAATTGATGAAATTCTAGAATGGATGGACGATAGAAATGATTGTACCCACGAGTTGATTGAAAAGGATGATGATCAAGATGTTAAAAGAATAGCTTTAATAGGCCAAGCTCTAGTAAGGAAACTACTTAATGAGAGTAATAAAGTAAACTATATTATTAGAAAAAATCCGGAAATCATGACTATTAAAACGCTTAATCAAAAAATGTATGTAAAGTGTCTGTCGAAAAAAGAGAGAATTGAATTAAGCAAAGTGTAGGGAATTTCTCAGAAAAATTCAAAAGAGTATACCTTATCAAACTGGAATATATCGGCTTTGTAGAGCCACAATTCTATAAATGAATATGTTAAAAGGACGGAAAGTATAAAAAAAGAGGGGCGATTTTCTCAAAAAGTATCGATCCCTTTTTTCGCGCTCTAAATCCTTTATTTAAAGGCTATAACGAGCTTTTCCGGCACGTAATATTTTCTTAGGGTTATATTACAGTATGAATAATGTGAAAACTTGTTCGAAATTACTAATTATCTTTCATTTTGAGATATAAAATAATAAGATAAATCTAAAGTTAATATCCATCTGGACAAATAAAAGGAGCAAAATGGACGATATAGATATTATTGTAATGGGTAATGGATTTGATCTAATTTGTGGGCTTGACTCTAGATATTCAGATTTCGCAGAATCTAGAGAGAAAAATTTTCAGGCATTTTACTTGGATATATCTGAATTTTTAGATAAGGGAATTAAAATGATAGCAAGTGAGGAAGGTATGAATGCATACTATTTCCCTTTATGTCTAAATGATTTAATTCTATCTCTTGACTGCAGATTGAACATATGGGAAGTTTATTTCGCAATAAAGAATTTTAGAGATAAGAAAGTAATATTATGGAAGAATATTGAGAAAGACCTACTCGATTTTCTCAATGATTCTAGATATGAGCAACTTACTTCTAGTGTTCTTTTTACTGATCTTTGTAGGGAAATTGATTTTACAAATATGTTTGGTAAGAAATTTGGTAAAAGTGAATTCTTCGGTTATACATTTTCACAGTTGTGCTTTAACTTAATTAATAATTGCACAGCGAATGAAAACGCAAGTCATGAAGTTAGTAAAGGTCTATATCTAGAATTTAAGAACAAAGGGACCCATGATATATTTGGGAGATTCTTGCTTAATGAACTTAATAGATTCGAGCAAAATCTCTGTGAATATCTCTTTGAACAAGTTAATTCGAATCAGTACTATAATACCAATGCTAACAATTTAGTCTATGCATTAACGGAACCACATTATGATGCAACTGGTAGTAGCTCTTCAAAAAACAAGATTAACTATTTTCTTAATTTTAACTATACAATTCCAGAGTTCAAACAGCAAAATAAGTATGGAACAAATGTTCATGGTTACATTGGGGATAAACTAAATGCTGAAGATGCTGCGATTATTATCGGGGTTGACCAAGAAAAAATACATGATAAAGTAAGTTATGAATATATTTTTACGAAGACATACAGGAAATTATTCCTACGACCAAACGCCATTGCTCAATCTCTACCTCCAAAATCAGAAGTGAAAAGGATAATTTTCTATGGTCATTCTTTGGAAGCAGCTGATTACTCATATTTCCGAAGCATCTTCGACTTTTATGATATTGAGTCAAGCACAATAAAGCTAGTATTTAATTATTCGATTTTTGATAGTAATCAAGAGTATGAAATATCTCAGAGTCAATACCGAGATGTTTACAAACTAATTAATGACTATAGTAAAAATACCAATAAGGCTTCTGGTATAAATCTAATTCATCGATTGTTACTCGAAAATAGAATCAAAATAAAAGAAGTAAGTGATTTTGTACCAATCATCTCTGAAATTTGAGTTGAATAATTTATCTTGAACTTTATTGTCATTATCTTGACAAACTTCGGTACTTACCGGAGTTTTTTTGTATGTTACCGTCTACTTGTAACGAGGTGGTATGTTGGCAAAAAGCAAATGGGAATCTGTTCAAGCCAAACTGCACCTGATTGAGAAGTGGGCTCGTGATGGACTGCGTGAGGATCAGATCGCCAAGAATCTCGGTATATCTGTCTCAACACTTGAAACTTATAAACAAAATCATCTGGAATTATTGAAGTCCTTAAAAAAGGGGAAAGAATCTCTGATCACTGAACTTGAGAATGCTTTGATCAAAAAAGCGCTTGGGTATGACTATGAAGAAAAGAAAGTCTACACCAAAACCGAGAGTGGTCAATCGATAACGTATACCGAAATCACCAAGAAACATCAGCCTCCAGATACCGGAGCCCTCTTTGGACTTCTGAAGAATAAAGACCCAGAACATTACTCTGACAATCCTCAGATGCTGCAACTCAAGAAACAAGAATTAGAACTTCGTGAACGCCTAGCCAAACAAGGCGACTGGTAATGGCAAAGTACCAAGTCCTCTGATTTCTATAAAAGCCCTGAATGGATCTCTTTAAGGAAGCAGCTCATGATTCAACGCAGCAGTCCGACTAAAGGACTGGTCTGTGAACATTGTCATGAAGCGATCTTACGAGAAATCGACTGTATCGGGCACCATATCAAAGAACTCACTCCTCAGAATGTGAACGATGTAAACATCAGTCTGAATCCAAAGAACATTCTACTGATACATCATCGTTGTCATAACGTGATCCATGAACGATTCGGTCAAACAATGACTCAACGAGTCTACATCGTCTATGGTGCATCCTTGTCTGGCAAGACAAGCTATGTACGAGCGAGTAAGGGACATAAGGATCTTGTTCTAGATCTCGATGAACTCTATCAAGCAATCACACTACTACCGGCTTATGATAAGCCAACTGAACTCGCAACGAATGTTTTCCAGCTCAGAGATAGTCTCATCGATCAAATCGAAACACGTACAGGTAAATGGGCGCAAGCCTAGATCATTGGTGGTTATCCACTACAAACTGAGCGACTACGCCTGGCATCAGTAATGGGTGCTGAGTTGATCTTTGTCGAAGCAACTGAAGATGAATGTCTGTCTAGATTATTTAATGATACGGATAAACTGCCGTTCCAAAAGGAATGGCAGAAATATATCCACGATTGGTTCCTTGCATTTCGGCCGGACTCCCCCCGGTCGAGATGTAAGGACAATCAATTGGGAACTGGACAAGGGACAACCTTTCCACGCAACCTGAAAATTTCAACTTTCTGCCAAAGTTTTGGGAAAAATGTTGAAATCAAGTTTAAATCAGCTAGATATATTAATTGATGCTCAAAAAAAAGGTAGTCAAATTGCGTACTCGCAAAAAGAAACCTTTCGAATTAATCTTGTTATGGAAATTACTGGTTCTCTTTGTAATCAACTAATTCTATACCATTCCAAATATAAGCTTTATAACCTTTGATGATCTTTTCTTTTATATCGATTTCTTCATTACTATCTAACTGATCAGTTCGGCAACCTAATATTAGCATAAAAGCTCCTTCTTCTGGTCTGACATAGTTTCCAAAATGTTTTATTAATTCGGTTGCTGCTATAATTTCTTTTTTTTGATCAATGGTTGATGAGTAACTTATTACAACTCTAAGTTCCGATCTGATGTGCATAAGTTTCGTAATTTCATCAGTCCAATCATTTCTGTCATTTTCATGCTCGACCGCAATAATCAAATCCCAAATATGTCTATTTAGTTTAGTATCATCCTTTACATTATAAAGTTCACTTTCAAGTTCTAGCTCATCAGGTCTAGAATAAAGAATATTATCAACTCTGAAGTATTCGTGATTTGTTTTAGGATCATCAGAATTTGAATACTTTTTAAATACAAGATCAATTATGCTCTCTCTACTGGATGTAATAATTTCTGTCCACAATTCCGAACTACTATAATTTTCTAGATTTACTTTTTCAGATTCTTCCAACATTGATAAGAAATATTCAAAGAATAAATTAGCTTTACTTCTATAGTATTCAGGATTGTTCGGTCGATTATCCAAAATTTAAATCCCCCTTTAGCATTTGTTCTGCTACCATTATATTTACTATACATCTAAATTATTGCGTTCACTAGATTTTACTGTAACAATATTATCGAATAATTTGAAAAGTAGATTTAATAAGGGTGTACTATTAAAATCTGCAATTAATTAAATCAATCATCAGCTAAACTAACTTCAATCAGATTGAACTATAGAACAATGGAATACGCTAACTTTATCCAAAAATGGTAACTTCTGTTTTTGATTTACATTTCAAACATGTGAAGCTTCCAAGAGTTTTCCTGCTCCCATAGAATACGAATGTGTTTAATGATCGTAATTCAACATAGCCGCAACACTCGCATTTCCGACTGAATGTGATTGCTAAACAATCGGGTCGATGAACTTCTCTTGTAATAATCGCTCCTGATGCACCTGCCATAATTTCACTTCCTTTCGTTAACTGCATACCTTCGTATTGCTTCGTAATTGAATTCGTTCTTCTGATTCTTCTTGAATCATGAAGTCATCCGCTTCGAGAGTGAGTATAACCTCCTTACTGAGTTCTTGCTCAACTTTACATAAATTGGATCCATGCCGAAGTATCGCCTGGTCGAGTACTTTTCGTACAAATCTTCCATTTCCGTAGTTATCTTTTTTCATCCCAGCTTCAAGTAGTTTTTTTAGTTTAGATTTTGCTTTCTCTGAGATCTTCAACCCACGATTTTGGATCATTAGATAACCGATCTCGATTAATTGCGTTAGGTTATAATCTCTGAAGTTGAGTTGATAGTTGATTCGAGAGCGCAATCCGGAGTTCCGGTTGATGAAATTTTCCATCTCTTTCGGATAACCTGCGAAGATTACCATCACATCATTTCGATGATTTTCCATTTCCAGAACGATCGTATTGATTGCCTCATCTCCATATGAATTATGATCCTCGAGTAGTGAATAGGCTTCATCAATAAATAGGATCGATCCTTTGGCTTCTTCGAAACATTCGGTGACTCTTTTTGCCGTCCAACCTACATATTTTTCAATCAGATCAGTACGGCTCACTTCAACCACCTCGCCAACTTCCAAAATGTGATTATCGCGAAGAATTTGCCCAAGTAGACGAGCGACAGTGGTTTTAGCAGTTCCCGGATTTCCGGTGAAGATCATATGCATTCCTAAATCAATTGGCGAAGCACCGGCATTGATATAATGTTCTTGTGCTTTTTTTGTTGTGATGAAGTCATCAACCAGTTCTTTAATTTCATCTAGTCCAATCAGTTCTTGAAATTTCTGATAAGCCTTTCCAGTAGTGGCAACAGCAGGAGAGGATACTTTCTTTTTGAAAATTGAATAGGAGGGGTAAACAGATTCAATCAGATAATTCTGGTGCCATTTCCCAAAGATTTCTGAGATTTCATTCTCGGAGTAAGAACGATTGGAATCCAATAATTCTGAAGGAGCTGAGGTCATCTCTAAAGGTATATTCTTTTGTTTGACTAACTCATTCATATAGTGAGTAGCATCTTCATGATTCAGATTCATTTCTTTGATTTCAACAATGACTACTTTTGCGAGTAGAGACATGAGTTGCTGAATCACTTTACCGTTAGGATCTGAGGCGATTAGGATAAAAAGTGTATCGTGCTGATATCGAAGTATGATGTCGGCTAACTCTTCCAGATAGGTATCTTTTTCGGAAAATAGTTTGACTGAGTATAGCTGATCCATACAATCCAGTATCACAGTGGCTCCTGCAGCAAACTGAGTTATCGTCTCTACTGTCTTGATTCCTATTCGGTCATCATTATCTAAGTTAAGGATGAATTTTCTTTTACTGAGAAGACGTTGATTCGAATAAAGATTAAGAATCAAGTTATTGATCGTATCCTCGATCCGAGTAAGATTTTGAAATGAAATGACATAGTGTACTGGATGGCCATTAAAACTTTGCGGGCATGCCTTAATACGCTCTACTTCTTGACGGAAGATGACACTTACAGTGGAAGTTCCTTCATGACAGTGACTGGGCACCACGATTTCTCTAAAACAACTTGATGTTGAATAATCACCTTCTTTTACCAAATTTCCGAATAAAGATTCATCAATATCAAACTTGTGCCGAGACGGCTCCCCTGTGCGAATGCGAAATCCGGTGAGGAGGATATATTCTTTTGTTGTGACTTCATTGCAACTAATGATTTCACCCTTCAATTCGAGTAAATTTATATACTTATTAATACAGTCTTCAAGTCTGTTACCTTTTGCATAGTTGTAATTGTATGCACATAGAACAGATACATTTACTCCATCTATTAGGTAGATACTAACAGCACATTCACTACCCATTGATTCAAAGAATTTGATACCTTTTTCTGCGTTTAGTATCTCAAATTCTTCAAAATCTTTGATCACTTCTTCAATCTTGAATTTGATATTATGGATCATTTCAATTCTTCCTTTCACTCACCTGAGAAATTAAAAAGTTATGATTTTGGATTTCATAACTTCTTACTTCGATGGAGATGTTTTACATGAGGAGTAGATTACTCCTCCAGCTCATTTTGTTCTTGGTAGTGCGTAGTCAAAGTATATATCCATATTGGCTAAATCATGAAATTAGTTTACCTGAATTTTATAATGTCCGAAAATTAGTACAAAATGAGAAAACTCGAATCATTCATTAAAAATTTAGTTGATTATTAGCATGTTGATTCCACCCTATTATAATTGATTGAGTCCAGAAAAATGTACATATAGATTTTAATACTACTAAATTTATAAATTGGAATGCATTTTGATAAAATATGTGAGAATATATACATACATGATATTAGCAAGTTTGGCAAATTGCGTTGGTAAGGAGAACTAGATTGAACTCTGAAGATAATCTACAACTATTTGATAGTGAAGACATTGACGATGGAATTAAAAATGAACTTGACATAGTGCGTCTTGATTTTCAAGACTATTTTAGTGCTGATTGGAAGTCTCTATTTAGTGGGTTTGATAATCTTTATACAATTACTTATTCTTCTCAAATTGACTTTGTCTGGAAGGTTGTTTCTTTGTTTACTTATTGTGAAATAATTTTTGGGAATGAAGTGGCAATTGGGAATAATATGAGTGATGTTATATCATTTCAGCACGAAGCAGTAAATCAAATTGATCGTATGAAGAAAGACAGTAAAAAAGAATTGATTGAGCGAACAATAAAAGGAACTCTAAAACTGTGGGTAGCGAAAGAAAGGTTATCTCACGAAAAAATATACTTATTGTCATCAAACGATGGCAGATATAGAGTTATTACAGGCTCTGCGAATATGTCATATTCAGCATTCTTGGGTAGGCAAAAAGAAACAATAAATTTAATTGAAGGTCGTGCTGCCTATAATTATTATTTTGAGCAATTCGAAATATTGAAACAACAATCTACTAATCACATAGATCCTTTCAAATTACGAAAATTAAATGGAAACATATTTGAGAACATTGATAATCTGCCAATTACGGAGGAAATCAATACAAAAAAAGTAATAGAGTTTATAGATGATAAATCTAACGATCAACAAAGCGAATTTTCGTTCAGTGTTATTAATAATTCTAAGAAATTAAAACTATTTATACCCACTGAAAAAGAGCGTAATATAACCAAAATTAGTCTTCAAAATTTACATATTGGTTTAAAAAGATTTCAATCAGCCATGATGTCAAATTCTGGCAATGTTTCTAAAGTTATACCAGAATTGATTATTGATATTGATAATAAATCTGTTACATTAGTTGGGAAAACATTGGATCTGAACCCCAGTCGAGAAGATATATTAAATGATATTAATCTCTTCTTTAGTTATATGAGTGGGTTTGATACATTTCATGGTGACGAAGGAGAAGTAACGATAGCGAAAGAAAGATATTACGCTTTTGCAAACTGGTTTTTTGTTTCACCATTTTTAAGTTCTATGAGAATGATTGCTCATAGGCAGAATAAGAAACCGGACTCATATCCTGTATTTGGATTGATTTACGGAAATAGTAAAGCTGGGAAAACTTCTTTTTTATCGACTTTACTCCATTTTATGATAAAACAGGAGCCGAAGTTAACAGCTCAAGATTTCACATCTAAGTCAGTTAATGATATTCGAATGGTTGCTAAAGGAATTCCTGTTATTTTTGATGATATGGTTTCGATTCGATTTAATAATCACGCAGCTGAAGTTATTAAAAACGATAATTTCGGATACAACGAAGGTCTTTCGAATTTTCCAGTAGTGGTAATCAGTGCAAATGAAGACGTTAAAGTAGTTACCGGTGACATTACTCGAAGAACTATTTGTTGTAGAGTTAATATAGGACTTGATACCACAGAAGCAATGAAAAGTAATTCTGTCCGGAGAATCCAACGTGGGATAACAACAGCTTTATATAGATATTATCTAGGGAAAATGCTTCAAAATCTAGATGCATTTATAAACCCAATGTTTGATCCTGAAGTTGATCAATCGGTTGATATATTGGAATACTCTTCAAAAATACTTTTTGATATTTTTAGCGAATTTCAATCTATTAAACTACCAAATTACATACAAAAGTTAAAGATTGATGACTATTTTGATGAAAAAATAACCAGCACATATGCAAAAAAGACTATATCGAATGCTTGGAAGTTTAATCGAGATCATTTCGAAATTGATGTGAAACGCAATATTCTCAAATTCAATTCGGAAGATCTGCACGAAATTAATCGAATCAGAAAAGAAATTCCTGATTCATTAAATCCTAGAGCTTCTAATAAAGCGTTAATAATGCATCTAGATAAAGCAAAAGATTTCTTTGAAATTGATTTTCGAAAAAAAGGTCTATTTAACTTTAAATAGTGAAGAGTATATTTAAGATATAATTTTTTCTAAAAGTTGGTAATATTTAGTTGGGTAAATGAGAATATATTGCTATGATTTGATAAATTAGTCCGATTTAAAAATGAGCGATTTCTTTTAGAATCAAGAATTGATGAATTATAGGAAACATGTGTTTTGAATTTTAAAATTTTTGAATAGAATCAAGATAGAAAAGTAGCCTATAAATGTGCTAGTTATCTATAAAGGTATTCCGACATAATGATAACTACAGAAACAAAGAGGTAAATTATGGATGATCAGTCATTTCAACTAGCAGCTAATTTGACAGCAATTATTAGCCAATATTCACTTGATGTTATTAGAAGTAAAATTGATGTAGCAAGAACAAAGAAACAAGGTATTGAATTACAAAACGCATATGAAGAAATTATCAATACGCTTATTCAAAGTAAGATCGAAACAGAAAGAATTGCACAGGAATATAAATCTCTATATGATAATCTAAATATAAGTGATGGAGATATTGAATATCTGCAAAAAACACTGAGAAATGTTGTAGAATTATTCTATTCTTATAGTCCTGATTCAAAAACGAATGCGCAGGGAATTAAAATAATTTTGGATTTACTTAATAAAGACACATTAAAAACAATGCAACTTATTGGATTTAATTATAAGGAAGCTATAGGAAGGCCATTGACAGAAATATGTGCCGATGCTTTACATCAAAAACTCCAATTAACGAAAAACAAAGCAAATTCAAATAGTTATTCAAAACAGAAATAGTAAATTATAAATTGTAACGAAAGTCACCGACTTTTAGAAATAAAGGAATCTGAGTAAATTAAGTCATTTAAATTTGTCTGAAATGGAATAAGACAGTTTCTGTTGAGGATTGATATTCTAAGAAACCGTTTATTTTTCATTGGTTTCTCTCTCCTTGGAAAAGTTCAGTTTAGAAACTTATTCGGTTTCTAGATATTGAAGTACTTATATTAATCTGGAGAGTTTGGAACCATTTTCGGTTGTAGTCGGTTTAAACAATTTAGAGAAGAATTGGTTATTCATGGATAACAATTCCATTGTTTATTTAACTACTGCTTCATTTTATTGGTCTTCTTAATCATAATCTGGTAACGTATCAATTCGCCTCATTATCGGTAAGAGCTATCCTTAAGATAATCCTGTTAAGTCATTGATGTACATTGTTCATAGTTTAGTATTCATGTGTTTCGCAAATCAATTAGCATTGGATTAGATAGATGGCGGTTCTTATTTCGTATACTGAAGTTAGGAATACCTTAGGTAATTCTTAGCTTCTTTTATTTTCTGTCTGAACGGTGTATATTATCGTTGAAGAGATGTTTTAACCTTTGGGACAGCAATGATCCCGTCAAAAACCGATACGTCTTAGAACGTTTTTACGGTTCATCTCTTCATCAGACAAAAACGGGCTAAGAAACCATGAGGGATTCTTAGCTTTTTCTGTTTTTCAGGCATGAAGAACAGGAGAGCTCGACGAAGTAAGGACGTGGGTTTTTTTGGGATCATCATCCCGTCAAAAAAAACGTCCTGCTTTCGCTTCTTTCCGACCCCCTTGCTTACAACTAATAAGGGCAATGACCCTGGATCAACAACGAAAATAAGGACGGAAGAAACCGAAAGAAGAGCCACCCCCTTAATGAAAGGAGAATGGAGTATGAAAGCATCATGCATCGCCGTCGATGTCTCCAAGGGAAGCAGCCACATCCAAGGATATATCGATTCCGACACAAGTTTTTCCAACGTTCAGAAGATCGATCATGATCGGTCCGGTTTCAATGAAATTCTAGCCTTAAATGTGAAGTTGGACAAGCAGACCGGACAAGCCTCCGTCGTTGTCTTCGAAGCGACCGGTGTCTACCATCGCGGACTGGAAAGTTTCTTGAAAGAGAGTGGGATACAGTACATCATCGTTAATCCGCTGCAGTCCGCAAAGTTTCGCAAGCAGGAGTTGCGGACGAAAAAGACAGACAAGCGGGACTGCAAGAACATTGCGAAAGTCTACTTCGCTAATGACTTCAGACAAGCTGCACCCGAAGATGAAGCCTATTATACGCTTCGTCAACTCAGTCGCGAATAT
>Ga0123339_10002167_pt1 | contig 13331 bp, 21 predicted proteins | sample lystaG_FD_89956 | JGI IMG/M metagenome (GOLD analysis project Ga0123339, IMG submission 89956) | Glacier valley bacterial and archeal communities from Borup Fiord, Nunavut, Canada, to study Microbial Dark Matter (Phase II) -... | ecosystem: Environmental > Aquatic > Freshwater > Ice > Glacier ... | reverse complement strand
GACATTGGGGGAGCTCAAGGGATGTAGAGAGATCAGAAGGAGGAAAAGAAAACACCTCGGAGGGTGTCCCGTTTCCTAGGGAAAAAACGCGCGTCATCATCGGGCGCTCGGAAAGACGCGTCCAAGATAAGACAATAAAAACATTCGCGTCTCAAATTTCAGAATCTCAGTTCTTCACCTATGGGCCCGCCTCGTCTCGAGAGCCAGATTATCTTCATCAAATTTGAACGATCTATCGCTGGTTTAAAACAACGAAGGTTTCTGTCCCGTTTCTGCGACTTGGTCTGTATACACAAGTCGATGAATGGATTACGCAAGCCAATCAATACACTGCTTTGGGCGAGAAAGAAGAGGGAGAAAAGCGAAAGCTGATGCAGCAGCAACAAACACCGCGCTGCGGCGTTGGGTTCGGTCTCAAAGAAAGCAGGTAGCAAAAAAAACAAAGCTGAGATGGTCGAGTCTCTCCCTTTTACATCGACTGCAATAAGTGAGCTTCTCGTACTGAGAGAAGAGAACAGCTAGAGCGAGCTACTACGTAACACCTCTCTGCGAGTCGCCACCTTCCAACAGAAGAGAGGACGAGTCGGCGAGAGAATGGAGAGACGCGTCGAGCGAAAATGCTGAAAATAGTATCGTTGGATCATTGTCGAGGCTTTGTAGATCTTTCTAGTGTTTTCTCTAGGTTTCCATCGCTTGCTTAGTCAGGTGCGTTCCGTTAGTAACATCATAGTTTAGCCCTGTTTCTAGAACATTCTCTGAATTCTCTACAGCATGTAAGCTAGGTAGCTGGGTGGGAGTTCTTTGCGTTCGTTCGTTCGCCCTTCCTTCCCTTCTTGTTCTCCAATCGGTCACCCCTAGGTCATGTCCTCCTTTGCCAAGCGACACCGATCTCGTCCTGGACTCTGCGAGCGATTCGAGGCTACCGTCGCTACCAAGGAGATCTGCAACGCCTACACCGAGTTCAACGATCCTTTCGCCCAGAAGGAGAGGTTCGAAAAGCCGACCAGGCCGAAGAACCAAGAAGACGAAGAGGCTCAGGGTGTGGATGAGACTTTCATTGACGCGTGAGTGCTCGACCCACTCCTATCGTTGTTCCTTGAGATGGTGGAAGCTTGGAGCGGACCCAAATCTCTCTCTTCTCTCGAAACAGTCTCGAGCACGGACTTCCTCCTAGTTCGTCTTTCGTCTCGCTTCCTGGTACTTCTCGACCTCGAAGCTGACATGACTCCCGGCTCTTCCACCTTCTCGTTCTTCCTTCTTTCACAAAACTGAGGCCGTCTTTGAACGAATCGTGCCCTGGGGAGGGGGAATCGTTGAAGGAGGAAAGAGAGGACGGGAGGAGGAAAAAGGGGGAGGGAACAATGAAGGGGAAGGAACTTCGAGAGGTTGGGAAGGTCATGGTCGGGATCTCCCAACGAGAGGTACGCGCACATTTTCCCCGGAAAACAAAGGCTGGAGAGCTTTTGCGCGTCCCTCCGCCGCTCGGGAATCTCCCCCCACCCACAACCCCTTCCCTTCTTCTTCTTCCATGTCCTCTGCTCAAGTTTGGAAGGCTGTCGGTCGGAAAGAGCGGGATAAGCTGAAGAGAGCTAGTCTCTCTGTAGAGGGGTTGCTTGCTGTGAACGCTTCGAAAAATCCAAATCGACTTCCATCGAAAAAGAGAGCTTGAGGTGAGTTCGCTTTCCCTTCCACTTCCCTTCTATCCCGACTTCCGACTCCCGAGACTGTAGACTGACCCCTTACATGGTACGGATGGTCTCTTCCAGTGGAAAACCCTGTACGTTTCATATCGGTCGAGCGGCGGGGCGGCGATTCTGGCGATGGAGATTGAGCTCACTCCCTTCCTCCTTCCCTCCCTCCCAGCTCGACTCCCCTTCCTCCCCCTCTCCTCTCCCAACACCTCAATTGTTCCCATCCCTCGTCTCTCCTACGGCCAGAACCGTTCCTTTCCCATCCAAATCCTCCTTCATACCCAAAGACCGGTCGTCCTTCCACGTCCTTTCGTTCGCCCCTCCCCTCGAGCTTAACAAGAAGGCTCCTCCTTCGTCCTGCATCCCCAACTGCTACCAAGTTCAGCCCAACAGCAAGGAGGACCAGGCTAGGCTCGACAGAGGAGTGCTGTATCGATCCAAGAGGGGGGATGAAGTGAGAGCTCCTGGGATAGAGCAGTGGTTCTTGATGGGGAATGGGGGAGTTCCATTGGAGGAGGTCGCGGTGGGAGGGGAGGAGCGATGGATTCTAGATTCAGAGCTGCGAGAGGAGAGGGAGGAGCAAAGGAGGAGGCTGGGGGAGGAACCGAAGCAGGCTGCGGATAGGTTCAAGGTGAACAAGGCCACTGGGAAGAGCAAGATGACGGAGGAGATGCCGATGCGTCGAGTCGTACCCGGATGGAACGCCAACTTCGGACGAGAGAGGGTGAAGAGGGAGAAGATTCCGCCAGGGATCTCGATACCAGGACACCCTTTCGCTGCAGTCAGACTGCCGATGTGGTGCTGTTCGGCGGAGCTCGACGATGCTGGAGAGTCGTACGTCTAACCGACTCGGAGGTAGCAACTGGGTTGCACTTCCGTACGCTCTGTCCCGGTCGCGAAGACCTCTGCTTTCACTGTGCCGCCGACAACACTTTCGGTCATGACGACGTCTGTTCCGGTTGCGCTCCTTGGACGCTCGCTCGACACGAGCAGGTGAAAAGGGTTCTTGCGAGTTCGCTCCAAGGATCCCAAGACCTCACCGTTGTCCTGGAGCCGACCATCCCAGGAACTGGACCCCGAACCGACTTCAGGGTCACCAGCACCAGAGGACGTCCCAAAGAGTTCGATCTCACCATCGTCTCTTTGGCGACTGTCGAAGCAGAGCGAGCGGCCCGCAACCTCCCCCCAGAGGAGGACGCGTCCGAGTGGAGAGAGGCAACACGAGGAATGCAGGCAGTGCTGGAGGTGGCGGTGAGGAAGAAGGTGGCCAAGTACGGAGGACGCGTCGCCGTCCCCTTTGTTCCGCTGGTAGTGTCGATTGGAGGAGGTTTGGAGGATGGGACGTTGAAGGCAATGAAGGAGTGGAGGGAGGTGATGAAGGACTCTCAGTGGTCAGGAATGCTTAGTAGAATCTCGGTTACTCTTCTTAGGGCTCACTCTCACTTTTGGTACTTCTAGTCGACGCGTCTTGATTCTTTTTTGTTCTACCTTAACTCCCAAGAGCCCTACCCCTGTTTGTTTCTTGCTTTTCTTTCTCTCTCCTTTGCCCTCTGACCTTGCTCTGTAAATTGATATGACTATAGAACCCTAACCATAGCGCGAACGAGGGGGTTGGACTCAAAGTGGCCCGCTTCTGGGTGTTGGCCCGTTTCTGTGACTGCGCCTGTAGAGCTACAGCTCAGGGCCAAGGAGTCAGCCTTACGAGCACAGCAGAGAAGGTGAGCACGTACAGACAGCCCTTGTTCTGAGGACCATCCAAAGAATCCGATTGACGTATCCTCCAAATTTCTCAACAGACTTCGTGCTACTCTCTCGCCGTCGGCAGAGCTGAAATGAGTTGACAAGAGTGTTACGACTGCTTCGACGAGCTCGAAAACGCCGAGGTCAAGGAGTAGGTGACGTTTCAGCGTTTCATCCTGTTTGCGTCTCACTTCCTTTCATCCTTTCCATTTGTTCTCTCCCTTCAATGACACTTCCCTTTCACTCTCACTACTTACCACTCACCTTTTCATCCTGTTCGTGTATCGCTTCCTCTCATCCGTTTCATCTGTTCTTTCCCCTTTCTTACACTTCCCTTTTACTCCTACAACACTCTCCTCTATCGCACAACCTCACCGGCCGCCTTTGCATTCCGCTCCGATCAGAGCCGTTCTCGAGCTAGCTCTCGGAGCTTAGTCGAGCACACAGCCATCTGCGTCTTTACGCTGGGAACGGAGATGAGGATGACGTTCCGGCGCCGAATGAGGGGGACATCGAAGGACCCAATTCTCGGAGGTGGTGTTGGAAAAGACGGGAAGCAGCTTCGGAAAGGAGACTGTACAGATGTTCGGCGAGTCCGACGAAAGTCCGACGCGTCGTCGGCGAAACGAAGTGAGAGCAACACGTTCATCGCATCGTGTCGTGACCTCTTTCTACCGAGGTAGGAGCAAGAATTGAGGTCACTTTCGACGTCCAACATGACTTGGCCTACTCCTTCCCTCTCTTCAGCCCCACCCACAGCCAGAAGGGCGGATACTCTCTCGAAGAAGCGAAAAAAGAAGGAGCACAAGAGAGGTCAGTCTTGGTCAAACCAAAGAAACGAGGACGCGGGAGCAGGAAGAGGACAGAGACGGAGGATGTTAAAAGGTGGCGACTCGCACAGAAATATCAGGTAGTGGCATAGTAACGCTTCTCGTTCGATCCTTGCGTCAGTGACCTTTCTTTGTAATCAACTTCATGGTAAGCTACCTTCAGATCACGCAACCATTTCGATAGTATATACGAATTTCAAATAGCTAGCTTTATACAAGTAAGCTTTGAACCATATTATGCAAATATCCCTGGCCTAAAGCGGACCTGGACCTTACAACAGACAAGTAGGAGAAGAGGATGACTGTGCTGTGAGGGTGTGTGTGAAGAAAATCGCACACCAAGTTATATGTGTTGAACGGGTGAGTCTTTGCGTTTCGCTGAGGCAGGGGCCGCAGGGAGATAAAAGGGGTGCAGGTTTCATTTAACGCGTCAAGTCGCTTGCTAACTCTCCTTCTTCGTCGCTCTTTTCCTCCAGCGCTTTCTCGTTTGGACCGCAAGGTAATCTGATGACTCTCTGAATCCCCATAAGTCGGAGACCCGTACGAAGGGATTCATGTCGCGTAGTGTCCTTCCTCCCCGCCCTCTAAGCTCTTCCGTTTTGACGTCTTTCGAAGTAGCCTGAGAATTTTATCTAGACTCCTTTACATTAGGTATGCTTAGTGCAGTCATGCTAGTGTGCGCTTTTGTTGTACTGTATTCGGGCTGATATATAGCTGACAACCCGAGCGTACTTCGTTTTATAGCACTGATGTTTCTGTTCATAAGCTTTCTTCTTTTGCTTCCTGCACGATAACTGCGTTGCCTCAGCAAACTTATTATTTGATCCAGCCTAGAGGCAGCGAATCGATCAGTGAATGTGTTTCTCCTGCGTTCCAACAACAACATGTACTTCTACCGACTGTACTTTTCGCAAAAGACAGCCTGTCGTTTCCGTTTTTCAAAAAAGAGGCTGGAAGACGGATGTTCATTGATAACAGGTTGTAGCTCAGAACCACCGCCGCAAGTGTGTGAACATCGCTAAACGAGCTGTATCACCAAACGGGATGTAACGCGTCATGATGATGCTGGTGATTCAAGGAGGGAGCGCAACGTCGGTAGCAGAGACTGCGTGGTTAAATCTTGCATGTTCGCCTCTGGGGAGGTAGGGGAAGGAGAAGGAGGAAGGAACCAAGCGGGGAGGTGTAGAGCGTGCGCCAGAAAAAGTTGGCAGGGCGGATGCCTCAAGAGGTGTGGTGAGGAAGGTGAAGGCAATGGCTTCGATGTTGGTGGTATGGAACGGTGACAAGGAGGAAGAGCTAAGAGCACCGAATACTGTGAAGGGGTGGAGGAAAAGGGAAGATGAAAGGACCGGTGAGCGGTTCAGAGCGCGCAGGCACAGCCGCAGTCGTAGCTCGGCTGCTCAGATCAAAACCCTAACCCGAACTCTTCGTTTCTCTTTGCATCTTTCGATCCCTACCTCATTTCCCTCGGTGATCACGTCGTTTGCCTCCCTCTTTTTACGATGCTCTCTATCTTGGTTTTGCCAGAATGGAGGAAAGAAGAGGAGGAGGACGCATCGCACCCTTGCTTCTCCTTGAAGCTTGCGTTCCAAAGGCTGAGGCTTTTGAATCAGATACGACCGCTAAATAATGATCCCTAAATCTTGGTCAACTTCTCTTCATCGCCTCTCCTTTCCTTCCTCTGAATGTTTCTTCAGTCACTCCGCCTCCTCATCCTCCTGCTTCACCTTCCCGAGCTTCACCACCTGCCAAACCAACACTCCCCTCATCACCACCCCGACCCAAACTTGTAACTTTCCAAGGATCCATCAACTCCGATCTTCCCCACCTCGACAAGAGAACGATCGGGAGCGATGATAGGGCGTTCGATCTAAAGTCGAGGAACGCGACGATCTTGTAGCTTCCTCCGAACGTCTTGGAGCGATGGATGAGGAAGGATTGAGCGAGGAAGACGAGGAGGCGAGAGGTGTGGTAGGTAGGTTTTATGAAGCGGGTGGGGCAGCTGGAGGAGGGATCGTGGGCGTAGGAGAGGGGGCTGGGTGTCAGGGATGGGTTGGTGGGAGGAGAGGCTGAGATGAGGTCGGGGAGGGATGGGAGGTAGAGAAATGCGAGGGAGGCGAGGACAGTGGGCTGGGGAGAGAGAGAGAGGATAGGAAGAGCTAGCGGCTTAGGATCCATACGAGAAGAAAGAGACACGTCGTTCGAAAGAGACAGAGTAACAACTTACGAGTGCTCGTTGACTCCAACCGAACTGAAAATCCAGCCTCGAGCTCGCTCGTTCAGCGTGAGTCTCTCTCAGTTTCTCCACGCCGACAGGAGCCCACTCACTCCAACTCCACTCTACCTTCGCAGGAATCCGACCAGGAACCCGAGTCGACGACGACGACACTTTATACCGCGAGGAGACGGGCATCCTGAAAATTAGTACCCTCCGACGAGTGGTGTGAGACGGTAAATCTTAATTTACTACTTAAGTTTCGCAAACCAAAAAAATGGCAGTTCTACGATAGCGTCCGCAATAACTCCTCCATCCTCTATTCAATACCTCCTCCTCCTTGGGCCCCTGCAACATCGCTCCCTTTCCATTTCCACTCCCAGCCGCACCGCTTTCTACCATAATTAGGCCGCTCTCGCCTCCACCGTCCAATCAAACCTCATCCCCCGTCCTCCTCAACTCTCTTCCTCCTCCTCCCCGCGTCTCATCCCGATCCCTTCCCATCTTTCTTCCCGAACCGAAACGCAAACCATCCCTCTTCCCGACCAGGGTTATAGTTCGTCGTTCCTCGAGCTTCGGAGTCATGCTTGTCCCGTGTTTGGTCCAAGGGAACCCGAAACGGGAGGAGAAGGAGGAGGATTTCGGGACACGCTCGCTGGGTTGACAGGAGAGAGGGTTTCCCTGGGCATTCTTGGGCTGTTGATGGAGGAGAGAGAGGGGGAGGAAAGAAGCGATGGGACGGCCCTCCTTTTTGTCTTGTTTTTCCTCTTTTTCCCTTGGACTTCTCTGTTTTTGCCTTTTCTATCCCGTGGAACCCTTTTCCCCCTCTCTTTACAATAGATGCTCCCAAACAGGGTCCCCACCGATGATGAAATTGACAACAAATGTCGCGCAGTCAATGAGTATCACTTGATGATTGAATGACGCCCTCAAAGTGGAAGGGCACAGAACGCTTCCGGACATCGGACGCTTTTGCCTCTGTTCTTCACCCTCCAACCAAAGCAGCACCTACCCATCACATACAGTCCAAATTTCCTTTGGCCATGACAAAAGCAGAACACCCCTGTCAGTCCGGGATTCCACCTCGAAGGAGAAGGGAATCTAGTGTCTCTCTCCGTCGGTGCTAAGAAATCCAGACGACTCTTTGATTCCTTTCCTACGCCGTCCACCCTCTGACAGACCCTTCCTGCCCCCTCGACTTCCACAGGCCTCTCGTGCGACAAAGTATTCACCCGCGCTCAACATGCTACCGTGAGTGTTTATCGAGGACGTCGGTCTTACTTGAGATGTTTGCCCCCAGCTCTCGAACTTCCTTCCCTCCCATCTTTTCCCGAGGGTGTCCCCCTCCCCAAAGCCCCATCTCCTCTTCGCCATTTTCTTATTCCTGTCCTCCCCGCTTCCCCTGCTGCCATTCGGCCTCCTCCCGCCAGACCTCCCATTCTTTTCAATGAGCTCCCATGGGGTTGTTGAGTCTCTCTCCTTTTTCAATGTCGAACAACGACGGGGACCACCCCGTTCTTCAATGGTCCCTCTCCGAATGGCCATTTCCACTCCACATCCTCTTTATCTCTCCTTTGTTTTGTGTAGACCTGCTCATGCTTCCCCTCTCCGATTCGCAGCGTCATTTTCGAATTCACACGGGAGAGAAACCATATCGTCAGTTCTTCTTATTGCTGTTTTCAAAGGCAAGGGCCCTCAAACCTTCCGCCGACCTTGGCCTGCTTTTAGCTAACTTCCGACCATCTTCTCGTTTTTTCCTACAGTCTGCCATAGCTGCGACGAGAGATTCCAACGAAGGTGAGTTTAACCCCACTTTCTTTTCATTTCTTTCTGGTGAAAAGCAGGCCGGGAGGTAGAGCGCAAAGGCGGTAGGGTGGCCGGTCCGTTGACGAAAGCATCTTTCCTTCCCTTCGTTCCTCTCATCTCCTCGTTTTAGCGACATGCTCCAACGGCACAAGTCGAAGACTCACCACGAACAGTGCTACGTTTTATCGGCGACCTCGTTCAAGTTCAAGGACAAGCGGGATCGTGTGCCTTCGGAGGAAGTTATCATGGAGGGGGAGGGAACCGGAAACGCCCCCCCCCAACCCGTCGCGTTGGGTATGAATTCAACTGCAGCAGGCCCTGCAGGTGACTCTATCCTAACGCAGGAAGATGGGCAGCGGCTGGAAACGAGTCATACCGAGTGTGCATATCCAGGTTTGGAGGTGTTGGAGAGCCACGTGAGCCGGCCGAATGGCAGCAGCCTCAGTGAGTACGTTTACCTGTATCAGCGATGGGCTGATGGAATTTATGGTGCTGAAGAAGTGCTGAAGCTTCACGCGTCTTTGCTTCACTCCCCTCCCTCCAGACCTCCTACCCCCTCCGCTTCTTCCTCCCTCGGCATTTGCCTCCTTCGACTCATGTCGTTCCTGTAACATCCCAACATCTTCTCTTTCCTCCCTACCCTGCGCAACCACCTCCTACCTTCCTGAACCCTTCCCTCTCAGTCATCCCCACCCTCTCCTGGCTGGCCCCGAACCAGGAACTGTCTTCGATCCCGGCAGGCTTTCACTGTTCGGGGCGATTCCCCCCGTCGCTGGATTCGACGACGCGTCCGGCTGCGGAGGGACAGGAGCAGGAGGACGGCCGGAAGCGGGATTCGATCGGGATGGAGGCATGGACTATTGTCTATCCGAGAACCTCGGGATATTGGATAATACCCTTCTATCGCCTCAGCCACGAGGAGTTTTCCCCCCTACCGCGTTTACCAACTGCGCCTCTGCGCCTTCATCCATCTGCCCTATCCAATCCGCCCTCACTCCCCCCTCCCTCTTCAACTTCCACACACACTCTTCCAACTCCTCCGCTGCCACACCCTCCCCTCCCCTTTCCGCTTCATCTGCATCCATCATCCCAGCTCCCAAGGATCCCATCCAAGACTACGCGTCCTCCCTCCACTCCTTCAACAGCGCCATCCTCTCAACTCTCCCACTACCCAAAGGAACCCTCTCAACTCTCTCACTTCCCAAAGGAACAGTCCCCGCATCCATCGAGAAACCTCACTATCAACCTCACCCTCATCCCGACGTCGCTCCTCACATCGGACTCCCTCCTCCCCCCAAGACTCCTCAAAATGTTGACGGCTTCAAGGCAGACAAGTATCATCAAGACGTCGAAGGCAGACTCGCCTCCCCTTCAAATCACCCGAAACTCGATGCTCAAAACGTCCTCCCGATGACGATCTTCGAGAGGAGGAATTTGAGGAAGGCGATGGTCGGGTTAGAGACCGGAAAGGTGGGGTTGCTGGAGTGCCAATGGGGAAGTTCCGCGTTGGGGATCAATGGGATGATCAAGGCTAAGGAGAGGGCTAGTGATTTGGGGCTCAGTGGCGAGAGTGGAGGGGTCAAGGGTAAAGACTGGAGATGAGGAGGTCGTTGTCGTTCACGTGTTCGTTCCCTTATTTTTGGCCTTTTCTCACAGCCCTTGTACACGTCCTGCCTTCGAGCTTCCATGTCAGCCCAGTTCCAGATTCGTTTTTTTTACATCCCCTTTGTAATTCAATTCTTGTTATACGGCGCAAGTTGTTCTTCGTTTGTCATTGAATCTACAGCGTCTTCTGCCTGCCCTTGCGTTATGATCTGCTCGATGAAAGTTCCAGCAACGAGTGTAGGTATAATGAGGGACAGGAGTCGGGGCGACTCGACTCGAGGAGGAGGGTCGGTGGAAACCAAGAAGGCTACGGGTTTTTGAAGCTCGACTTCGCCATTGAAATACTGCATGTGAGGTGAAGAACATCAGCTTTGGATACCAGTTGTAAGTTTATATATCTGCGTTATAATATGGCAGATGAATGTTTTGTCGACAAGTAATCGGCGCAAGGAAAGAAGAAAAGACAGCCTGTCCTTTCTGCCTCCCTCCGTATTCTGTCGTCTACTTTATCGATTGGGGGGAAGGGCGGTGTGGAGAGGGTCGACAAGAGTCGTATGAGCATCAACGCTGCATCTTATGCGCTGCTCCCTCTGTTATTCCCCTAACACAGATCTCCCCTGCGTTTTTCCTTCGGCCCTCCCATCCTCCCCAGGGTTTCGGGTTTCCATTGATATCATCCGACCTTTATAAGGGCTATTATACTTGAGGGAAGGAGAAGGTGCCGACAAGCGGCGCGGGAAACTATGGCGTAAGCTATATGAGAAGAGAGACACACGGGCTCTGCGCATCGCTCCCTTCATTTGGGATCCAGTCGCGTCTCAGCCCCGTTCAGATCTTCCCACTCTTACGCTTTGTACCTTAGGGTCTGACACGTTTCATCTTGTCGTGACCATTAATCGTGCATAGAGGTCAAGTATCGATTTTACGATTCCTTTTATTCCTACCTATCATCAAAAACCTTCTACTCTCCGTCGGCAACGCGTCGCGTCTGTGATTGCATGGCCTTCAGCGTAAAAAGGCAGCCTGTCGTTTCTCATCTGCTTCAGGCAGAGCGAATCGATAATAAATCGAGATGTGTCAGGTAGAGACTTGATAAGGGTGAGGTACTTCCTTTCCGACAGTGGGCGGCTTCATCTTCTTCTTCCTCATCTCTTCGACTTGCCTCTTCCTTGTCACTTGATCAGGGTTAGGGGCAGGGTTAGCCCTCTTCTCCTCCGCCCCCCCCCTCCGAGGTCAATGTCTTTGTTGTCGAGCTCTTGGTCGAACGACCCAACCGCAACTCTCTCCTCAACCTTCCACTTGTCGGGAAAAGGCATCGTTGACCCTTCCGAAATCACCAAAGGTTCATCTATTCCCCAGCTTTTCGCTCCTTGGGAATCGTCACCTTCCTCCGCCAGCATTCAGCTCGCCCATTCCCCTCCCCGATACAGTGCATCCGACTCCTCCACCTCCTCTTCACCCACTTCCACCCTTTACTCTTCCCCGTCCATGTCATCACATCTCTTCAATTTCTCGTCGACTTCGCTGATCGCGTCTGATATTTTCTTCTCGAACAGCTCTCCCACATATCAAGTCATCCCAAGTACGCTCGTTACCTTCGATGGTCACAAGATGGCTCAGCTTTCTGTCTGTTGAACTCGGACTAGTTCGCGACCAAAGGTCAGTTTAGATGGGTTTCCTTAGTCCTGGCTTTGTTCTCTTGACCGAATTTTGAACTTACAGTTCTTCGCTCCGCCCCTTTTTACCGTTATACGCAGTCCTTCCGAGATTCTTCCGTCACTCCAAGGTCAACTCCTTCCTTAGCCAGCTCAGGCTTTACTCGTTTTAGCGCGTCTCGGTCGTGATCTCGCTTGTTCGTCCCACATTTCCATCTCCATCCGTCCCTGACACCATCTTCTTCTTCGACGCCCTTCTTCTCTTCCATCTCCTCCTCGCGTTAGTGCGAATACCCGTTTTTACTGACGATCCTTTTCTTTCTCTTTCTTCCATCTCGATTCAAAATCCAAAAAAGGACACGCAGGATTCCTTCACCTCGGCCAGTCCCAAGCTTCTTCGACATTCCTTCCTCTCTTCTCAAAACCGCGACTCCTCCCTCGAATGCGGCAACGCCGCCTTCTGGCAGTAATCTCCTCTCTTCTCAACAGTCAAGTCCGGCCTGCTCGAAAGGTCACCGCACGTGGTTCGTCCTCGCTTTTCTCGTTTCGTTTTCCCCCTCGCTTCGTTCCTGACCTCACCTCACCTCCGTATACCTTCATAGGCTTTACTCACAACAACAATCAACCGAGTCAACCCTACCCTCCTCATCGACGAAGGTTCCAGCGCTTTTATCTCTCAGCAACTAAGAAGGGATGGGTCTCACCTGAGAATCGAGACGGTGAGGTACGTGTTCCCGGTGGTGGGGTAGTGTCCAGTGGTAGTTCTGAGTTCCGCAGCTCGATCAACAGGAAAAGTCCCAGACGTTCCGAAGGTGGTGGGCCAGTCCTAAAAAATCAGAGGAACGAAGAGGACAGGGAAGGGTCAGGAAATACGTCGCTGTTGTTTTCGTTTCCTCTTTTTCGTTGAAAGAAAGTATCTGCTTGCCTCCATAGCGATGATTCCCATAATCGTTCCTATACGTATCCATTACATGAAAAGGGAAGCCAGAAGTCAGCTCAGTCGAAAAAATGAATGGGACAAAGCGAGGACGCGCCCGAAGAGAATTTCTGAAATACAACAACAGAGGAACGAGGCCAGCTTGCGGAAAAGCTGAGCCAACGGGAAGGGGACGCAAAACCCATACGTATGCTTTTTGTTCGAAAGAAAGGTTGGAGGAGGGAGGAAGGTTCAGCGAGAGAAATTGTGAAACCAACGGGAGCTGAATGGAAACAACAGTTGAACGAACCTGAGATCGCCATGGTGAAAGGAGCCACTGTTGATTCCTCCTGCATTCCCTCCTGTCCTCCAGCTAGAGAGCAGGAAGAAAAGATGGGAGAAAGGGAGATGTGTCGGTCAACACGGAATGCTGGCGGGACGAGGAAAGAAAGCGGGATCGAACGAACCCATTGTTCAGAAGTGTTGAAGAAGTGTTTAAGGTATAGTTGTTGAAATGGATGGAAGCTCTTGAAGTTGATGAGACGATGAGATGATCTCTTTCAAAGCTGGATGTGGTTGGTGGAAGGAAGAGGAGGGAGGGGGGAGTAGATGCGTCACTACGACATTGTTGTCTGCAACCTTGACTGTGTTCGAGTACGGTCTGAAGTCTTGTAGGGCTGACAGGTCCTCACAGATTTGGTGACTGCATCCACTATCCGCGATCCATGCGCCATCGTCGACGCAGAAAGCCTCCTCCTCGATGTTCCCAGACGCGACCGCTGCGAGTCCCCAATCTTTTCCATTCCGCCCAGCCTTGTTGGCTTCCTCCTTCTTCCTCCATCCGCCACTCCTCTGACTCCCCCTATCCTTCCT
>Ga0123339_10002166_pt1 | contig 13331 bp, 10 predicted proteins | sample lystaG_FD_89956 | JGI IMG/M metagenome (GOLD analysis project Ga0123339, IMG submission 89956) | Glacier valley bacterial and archeal communities from Borup Fiord, Nunavut, Canada, to study Microbial Dark Matter (Phase II) -... | ecosystem: Environmental > Aquatic > Freshwater > Ice > Glacier ... | reverse complement strand
ATTTATTTGCCAACTTAAATTCCAGTTAACTATAGAAGTTTCTCTGGCGAAAACCAGAAACTCACTTGAACAATGCGTTTGTCAAAGTAAATGTCGAACCGAATTTACTTTGGCAAGAATGTAGGCTACTCCTCCGGAAGCCAAAATACATGGTTTTTATATGGATTCATCTGAGGTTGTACCAGAGGTTTTTTACACCTTGCATCCAGAGCAACTTGACGTTCAGTTGCTCTGGATGCAAGGTCCACTGGGGTTCGGGGGTGTAGCCCCCGATTATGCTATTTTTCTGCCATTTGAATTTACTTTGACAAACCAGAACTTACCTTGGCAATTAACCAAACGAGGACAGACGCAATATTTTTTAGATACTGCGTCTGTCCTCATATATTTTTGATCTGACTTTATTTATCTCGAAAGTGTTTTTGACATATCAAAGAGGTATTGGTCAATATCCTTCGTCATTGCCAATGCTTCTGCAATATCATAGTCAACAAATTCACCATGCTTATAAGCAATGATACGGTTAGTAGCTCCTGCATATAATAAATCCACTGCCTTTGAACCCATAGCGGAAGCATATACTCTATCCTTTGCTGTTGGGCTACCGCCTCTCTGTGCATGTCCAATAATCGTTGCTCTAGTTTCCATCCCTGTTGCTGCTTCTATTCTTTTTGCCATACCATAAGAATCACCAATGCCCTCTGCATTAATAATAATATGGTGTTTCTTACCCAACTTACGTTTCGCAATAATATTGTCAATAATGCGTTGTTCATTGTGATCATAACGTTCTGTAATCAAGATATCTTCTGCTCCATTGGCAATTCCACACCATAGTGCAATATACCCTGCATTTCTACCCATAACCTCAATAACGCTGCATCTTTCATGAGAGGTAGAAGTATCTCTTACTTTGTCAATGGTTTGCATTGCAGTATTAACTGCAGTATCAAAGCCAATCGTATAATCAGTGCAAGTAATATCCAAATCGATTGTGCCTGGAATTCCTACTGTATTCACACCTCTCTCTGCAAGTCTTGCTGCTCCCTTAAAAGAACCATCTCCACCAATAACAACTAAGCCATCAATATTATGCTTCTTACAAATTGCAGCTCCTTTATCTTGTCCTTCTGATGTCATAAATTCAGCACAACGAGCGGTATAAAGAATCGTACCACCTCTTTGAATTGTATCTGCAACACATCTTCCATCCATATCAATAATATCTTCTTCTAATAATCCCATGTATCCTCTACGGATACCTTTTACATTAAGACCTCTTGCTAATCCCGCTCTTACCACTGCTCTGATTGCGGCATTCATACCTGGCGCATCGCCACCGCTTGTCAAAATTCCGATTGTTTTCACTTTATTAACCATTACTTTACCTCCACTAAGTACGACTCTAATAGCTAAATCGTTTTATTTTAATACTTTTCTTTCAGTTTTTCAATACTCTTTTCTTTAACAATTATATTTTCTTCTTTATAAATCGCAACTAGTTTGTCAATAAGCTCTTTTTCAGCCTTAATATTTCTACTTTTTGGAAGTTGCTTTATCACCTTTTCACATTCACAGTAGATAAAGACCGTATCATTTCCGTCATAATCGCTTAACATCGAATATAATGTTTGTTCATTATTCACGAAAGTCTCTTTATTCGGATATTTTATCCACACTTCTTGCGATATACTGTCAAATGAAGTGATTTCCTGACAAATTAGCTTCGCAGCCTTCTCTTCTTCCGCTGTTACCTTACCACGGATGAATACCTTATTATCGACTTCTAATAAGTGCTTATATTTTTCATAATCCCTTGGAAATATAATCACTTCCACTACGCCAAACAAATCCTCTAATGTAATAAATGCCATCATACTATTACTTCTTGTGGTTTTAATTGTCTTACTAGTAATCATTCCACCAATCGTCTGTGTCTCACTATCTACTACAATTGCCTTATTGGTTTCCTCATCAAGCAAAAAGTCGGTCGATTTTGCTGTTGCATTATTCTTAATTCGCTCCAAATAAGCTTCCAGAGGATGTCCACTTACATAAATTCCTAATACCTCTTTTTCTAGTGACAAGAGTTGCTCTTTGCTATATTCACTTACCTCCGGTAGAGAAAGATCATATTCATGCTTATCTTCTTCCTCGGCAAAATCAAATAGTGTCATTTGTCCGGTTAATGCCTTTTTCTTATCTGCACCAATCTGATCTAATATCTGTACATAACTCATCATGAGTTGCCTTCTGTTATCATGCAAGCTGCTAAATGCGCCTGACTTTATGAAACTTTCTACCGTTCTCTTATTGACTTCCTTTCCAGAAAGTCTTGTTGCAAAGTCTCTTAAATTCAGATATTTACCATTTTCTTCTCTTTCTGCTACCACAGCATCAATGACCGGTCTTCCAAGGCCCTTAATTGCAGAAAGACCATATCGAATTGCCTCTTTTGATACAGAGAAGGTAGAATTTCCTTCATTGATATCCGGTGGTAAAATTACGATTCCCATTTGCCTACAGGTGTATATATATTCCGATACTTTTCCTGGATTATCAATGACTGATGTCATGAGTGCTGCCATAAATTCTACCGGAAAATAGCATTTTAAATAAGCAGTCTGATAGGATATCACTGCATAAGCTGCAGCATGAGACTTGTTAAAGGCATATTTTGCAAAGTCCATCATATCATCATAAATATGGTTCGCCACTGCCTCAGGAATTCCATTCTTGATACAGCCTGGCACGCCCTCTTCTTCATTTCCATACACAAAGTTATGACGTTCTTTGATCATAACCGATTCCTTTTTCTTTGACATTGCACGTCTAACTAGATCACTTCGACCGAAGCTATAGCCTGCCAATTCCCGAACAATCTGCATTACCTGTTCTTGATATACAATGCAGCCATAAGTTGGTGATAGGATTGGTTCGAGCGCTGGACATTCATAAACAATTTGGCTGGACTCGTTCTTACCCTTGATATACTTCGGTATAAATTCCATAGGACCCGGACGGTAAAGAGCTATTCCTGCTATGATATCTTCTAAGCTACGTGGCCTCAGTTCCTTCATAAAGCTCTTCATTCCGGCACTTTCTAGCTGAAATACTCCCTCTGTTTTGGCAGAGGAAATCAAATCAAATACCTTGCTATCATTATAATCTATCTGATTCAGGTCCATTGTATTCATCTGGCTACGATTTTTGTTGACTAAGCGAACTGCATTTTGTAAGACTGTTAATGTTCTGAGACCCAAAAAGTCCATTTTCAACAAGCCTAATTCTTCTAGCGTCGTCATCGTAAATTGAGTCGTAACCGATTCATCTGAGGAGCGGGAAAGCGGAACATATTCATCAATGCTCTCTTTACTTATCACTACTCCTGCTGCATGCATGGAGGTGTGCCTTGGCAACCCTTCCAATCTCTTTGACATATCAATGAGATACTTTACATCGGCATCATTTTCATAAAGTTTGTTTAAATCAGAATTTAGCTTCAACGCTTTCTCTATTGTGATTCCAAGTTCCGTCGGTATCATCTTGGCAACCGTATCCACCTGTGCATATGGTAAATCAAGTGCCCTGCCAACATCTCTGATGACAGCTTTTGCAGCCATTGTACCAAAGGTTACAATCTGTACCACTTTATCTTTCCCATATTTATTTGTTACATAATCAATCACTTCCTGCCTTCGTTCATAGCAAAAATCAATATCGATATCGGGCATTGTTACACGTTCCGGATTTAGAAAACGCTCAAACAATAAATTGTATTTAAGCGGATCAATATCCGTAATCTCTAGAGAATAGGACACGATGGAACCGGCGGCGCTACCACGTCCCGGCCCTACCATGATATCATGATCCTTCGCATATTTTATAAAGTCCCACACGATTAAAAAATAATCGACAAATCCCATACTACGAATGGTTTCAAGTTCAAACTCTAGGCGAGTGGTAAGCTCCGCTGTTATCTCTGTATAGCGTTTTTTAAGTCCTTCCTGACACAACTTGCACAAATAATCCCATGTGGTATAAGGCTCTGGAACTGCGTATACAGGTAGCTTATATTCCCCGAAAGTAATCGTGACATTGCAACGTTTCGCAATTTCGTATGTATTCTCTAATGCCTCTTTGGCATAGGGAAAAACGGTAAGCATTTCTTCCGGTGATTTCAAATAATATTGGCCACCCTCATACCGCATACGATTCTCGTCGGATACTTTCTTCTGGGTCTGTATGCAAAGTAAAATATCATGCGCTTGTGAATCCTCTGCATAAGTATAATGAAGATCATTGGTAGCTACCAACTTAATTCCTGTTTCCTCCGAAAGTCTTAGCAACCCTTGATTTACTGTCTTTTGTTCTGCAATTCCATGATCTTGTAGTTCTAAGAAGAAATTATTCTCTCCAAAAATACTTCTTAACTTAAGCGCAGAATTCTTAGCCTCTGGATAGAATCCTTTTCTCAGGTGATTTGCAACTTCTCCAGCAAGACATGCACTAAGTGCTATGATTCCTTCACTATATTTTTCTAATACTTCGTAATCTACACGTGGTTTATAATAAAAGCCTTCCAAAAAGCCCTTTGATACAATCTTCATCAAATTCTGATATCCTATATTATTCTCAGCTAGTAAAACAAGATGATGATATCGTCCTTCTGCATTTCCCGCCTCTCGGTCAAACCTAGAATTTGGTGCAACGTAAACCTCACAACCAAGAATCGGTTTTATTCCTTCTAAAAGGCATGTCTTATAAAAATCGATAACACCATACATTACACCATGGTCGGTAATCGCAATACTATCCATCCCTAGTTGCTTCACGCGTGATACTAGCTCTTTTATCTTACTAGAACCATCTAGTAGACTATACTCTGTATGGACATGCAAATGTGTAAAGTTCATGGTCTCTTATCCCTCCTCTTCACAATAATTCCTACGATGCTATCATGAAGTACTAATCTAGCTTTTTTACCTTAAGATAATTTATAGGGGTGTCCTTTCCAAGTAAACATCTATTTGGAAATGGCACCCCTCTGTGCTGTTATATTCCGTCTTCTACCAATCAATTCCCGGTCTCTCCGGATCAATAATTGTCGTGAGATCAAATAAATCAGTCACTCTTTCTGGAAATTGTAACATTGCCTGCCCATCAAGTGGTCTTCTTGTCATTCGAACATAATCATCTTTTACATGCATCCATGGATCTTTGAACACACCGCAAAAGTAATTAAATCCACTTTCTTTTAAAAATTTATATTTATCGCTACTATATAATCCCATCGTAGTTTCAATGTCAACCCCATATGGATAGACATAGATATCAGTTGATCCAATTAACGGTTCTACTTCTTCTAACCATCGTTTTGTATCTCTTTCTAACAAGGCATCTGTACTGATTAGCATATTCTTATGCCCCCAGCTATGACTTGCAAATTCCCACCCTTCAGCCTTCATTGCCTCTGCAACTTTTTTCACCATTTCCTTATCCTGTTCATAGGTAGGTGAAGTTGGATCATTGGTACGATAACCAAGGGTACCCTCATAACCGGTTAAGGCTATCAGTCCTTTCGCTCCCTGATAAGAAAAATCTGGATGTTCTTCTACAAACGCATCTATAATAGGAACCATATCGAAATCACCCGTGGTGATAGAGCCATCTTCTAAAATCATCTCACAGGTAGGCTTTCCATCTTTACCAAGAACTATTCTTGAGGCAAATCCATCACCATCCATATATTCATAATAATTCACATCATCCTGAGATAGCACAAATGGTTTTTTGCCTTCTGGCAGATATATCTTGCTCTCCACAAATTTGGTGGTACCATCATCTAAAGTTTCCTGTTGTGCAAGATCATGCATGGTAACTAATACATAACCGTTTTCATACATCTTTTGCATCATATTCTTAAATTCTAATACCGTAGTCATGTACATGTTATAACCTTTTGCTTGATAATCACCATCAAAAGCTTTGGAATTATCAGCAATCAAAGAATGGAAGAATATATGATTAAACTGCGTTACCGAAGTATAGGAACCTCCATATAACACTAATGATTGTTTTGTTGCCTCAAAGCCCTCAATTGCAGCAACAAGTGTTGTATACACTCCAAAGCCGCCACTTGATCCTTCATAGGTTTGAATAAGCGCGATTGCTTCATCATAACTATATCCAGCTGCTAGAACCTTCGCCTGATCAATTAAAGCTTGTCTTTCTTGTTCTTCTTGTTTCAGTTTTTCTTGCTCTTTCTGCGCTTCCAACTGTTCCTGTGTTAAAGCCTCTTCCTCTGGATTATCATCTTCGTCTTCTTCATTTGACGAAATGTTCCCCGGGGTATTATCTTTATCCACCTGATTATTTTCGTCCTTCTGCTTTGCTCTATTCATGATAATGCTATAGGTAGCAAATAAAGCAATCACAATTAAAACCTCAAGAACGATAATACGTTTTATATGGATTCGTTGCCTTTTTATTTTTTTCTCTAATTCTTGTTTCTTAGCCATAAGACACCTTCCTAACAAACATTGCAATATTAATAGTAGTCTTCTTTTTATTTAGTATCATTCATTATTATAACATAAAACTTCTTTGTTTTCATTACAAATTATTTCTTTTTCATGATTTTTCCATCATTTTTCCATTATTTCATGGTAAATTAAGAAAAGGGATTGTTGCAAAACTCATTTTGCAACAGCCCCTCAATGGTAAACTTTGATTTTTATTTGCTACTTAAATACTTTTCAATATTTTCAATTGCTGCCTTCTCATCAGATCCGTCTGCAGCTACAATAACTGTTTCACCTGCTGAGATTGCTAAGCTCATCATGCCCATAATACTCTTGGCATTCACGCGCCTATCCTCGCTCTCTACATAAATACTACACTCATATTGGCTCGCTACCTGAACAAGTAATGCAATTGGTCTAGCTTCCAAACCGGTTGGTATCTTAATTACTATTTCTTTTTTTATCATGACTTACCCTCCTTTTGTTCACGTAAATGATCAGCAATCATACTTAATTTGCGTAATCTGTGGTTAACACCAGATTTTCCTATTGGTGGACTAAGCATTGCGCCTAGTTCCTTTAAAGCTGCATCTGGATGCCTAATCCGTATTTTAGCAACATCCTCTAATCCTTCCGCTAAATCACCAAAACCTATGCTTTCCTTAATATATATAATATCATCTATTTGATTTGATGATGCAGTCACTGTTTTATTTATGTTGGCTGCTTCACAATTTACTTGTCGATTAATAGAATTACGCATTTCTTTAAGTATTCTGACATTCTCAAAATTCATTAAAGCTACGTGTGCTTCCATAATATTAAGCATATCTACGATTTGTGAGCCTTCCTTAATGTACACTACATAATATTTCTTTCGTATAACAATCTTAGCCTCAACTGAGAAAGAATGAATCATGGCTTGTAACTGGAGGGCCTTATCGTAATCGGATAAAGCAATTTCAAAGTGATAGGTTTTTTCTGGATCGCTCATGGAACCTGAGGTTAAAAATGCACCACGAATGTATGCTCTTTTACAGCATGTGTTCTGTACAATTAGTTGATTTACTTTTGATATCTCCCCGCTGACTAATTCTCCACTGAATAATTTTGTTGCTTTCAATATCTGAATGATTAATTCAAGATCATGTATGATGATACTATATGTTCTATTATTCTTAAAATTTAAATTTTTCTTAACGGAAACATCAATATTTATATTAAATGTTTTTCTGATTAAAGTAAAGTACTTTCTTGCAACAACTAAGCTTTCTGTTTGTAATTTTAGAATTGGGTGGGACTTATTCATTAAAATGATACGTCCGCCATAAGACAACATTGCTGAAAGCTCTGCTAATCTGCAATGTCTTGCTCCACTTAATTGTAATGAAAGTTCCTCCTTAACATCCTTTGAAAATGACACTTATCTACCTCATTTATTCTTTTCTACATCCCTATGCTCGACTTTCAAACCATATTCCGGTCTTTTTAATCTCACCCCGAGCTCATTGACAAGTGTAACAGATCTGTGTTTACCTCCGGTACAGCCGATACTTACCACCAGCTGATTCTTTCCCTCTGCAATATAATTTGGTATTAAGAAATTAAGCATATCCAGTAATTTGTCCAAGAATTGTTTTGCTGTTTCCGAAGCCAACACAAACTCCTTGACTTCTTTATTATTACCGGTTTTCTCTCTTAATTCAGCCACATAATAAGGATTTGGTAGGAACCGGACATCAAATACGAGATCGGAATCAACCGGAATACCATACTTAAAGCCAAAGGACAATAAAGTAATATAGAAATTACTATATTTTTCATCATATATATAAATCTTATCGATCTGAGTCTTAAGCTCTCGAATCAATAGTTGACTTGTGTCTATGATTACTTCTGCCTTATTTCTTAAAAAGGCTAGTCGCTCTCTTTCAAGTTCAATTCCTTGGTCTACACGCCCGGTTCCAGATAAGGGATGATTTCTTCTTGTTTCCTTATAGCGTTTCACCAGTACATCCTTTGTTGCATCTAAAAATAAGATTTCATACTTAAAACCAGTATGCTCCATCTCCTCGAGCACGGAGTCAAGTTCTTGCAGTGCTTGTCCACTTCTGATATCCAGACCCAGGGCCACCTTACTTATATTCTCATTTCCGTTCTTTGTTAATTCTGCGAACTTTTTAACGAGGGGGATTGGAAGGTTGTCTACACAAAAGTACCCTGCATCCTCTAGCATTTTTAGAGCTGAACTTTTTCCTGCTCCAGACATTCCTGTTACGACAACAAATCTCATAACACCCTCCATAATACTAAAATTCTCCAAGGAATTTTACTTCCGGCTCTAAGCGAATACCAAACTGATCATATACTCTGCGAATCACATCATCAAGCACTGTAATAAAGTCCTTTGCTGTTGCGTTCCCTTTGTTAATTACAAAGCCACTGTGTTTCTCGGATACTGCTGCGTCGCCTACTTGATATCCACGAAGTCCAGCTTCCATAATTAACTTACCTGCATAATTACCTTTAGGTCTCTTGAATGTACTACCTACACTGAATTGATCTAGTGGTTGCTTTTCACGTCGGAGTGTATTAAGTTCATTCATTCTTTGCATAATGGTCTGTATGTCTCCACTTATGAATTTAAATTCAGCTTCTAACAAAATATAATTATTCTTTTGAAGAACACTACTGCGATAATCAAGCTCAAGTTCTTCCTTCCCTAAGTCATGAATATTACCTTCTACATCCATTACCTTTGCACCAACGATGCACTGTTTGATTTCACCATCGTAAGCTCCCGCGTTCATCGTAACAGCGCCACCTAAGGTGCCGGGAATTCCTGATGCAAATTCAAATCCAGTAAGGCTGTGCTTTGCTATCTCTCCCGCCAACTTAGAGAGCATTACGCCGGCCTGCGCGATAACAGTACCATCCTCTTTTACCCATACCTTCGCAAATTCACTGCCAAAATGTAAGATAAGTCCACGATAGCCTTGGTCTGATACCAATAAATTACTGCCATTTCCCATAACATAAAAGGGCATGTTCCACTCTTTACACAAGCAAAGCACATCTCTTATCTCCTGCGTTGTTGTAGGAAGAATATAATAATCTGCTGCTCCTCCAATGTGGAGCGTGGTATGGTCTGCAAGCTTTTCCTGCAAGAGTATTTGGTTTTCTTTTAATTTATTTTTTAATTCTTGATAAAATATATCTTTCAATGATAAAACCTCTTTTATTTTTATGATTATTTTCTATACCATACTTAGTATATGCCATCGATATTCTATTGACCCAAAGCTCATTCCACTCATGGCGTGTCAATCAAAGAGTGTCAAGAATCAATTTTGCACCACCATAAATACCAGCATCATTTCCTAAGGTGGCAAGTTTAAATTCTTTGCCCTTTAAAGCAAACATTACGTGTTCTTCATAATATTTTTTAACTAAATCGGTAAGTATAGAGCCCGCTTTTGAAACACCTCCACCGAGGACAAAAGCTTCTGGATCAAGTACGCATGCTACATGGGTGAGTTCCACTCCAAGATAATAGCACAAATTTTCTACCGATATGTTTGCCAAATGATCCCCTGCTTTTGCGCAATCAAAGATATCCTTTGCAGTTATCTCCTCTAAGTCACGAAGAACCGATGGTTCCTCTGTCTTATTCAGTAGTCGGTGTGTTTCCTTTACGATTCCGGTTGCAGAGGCATACTGCTCTAAACAGCCAGAATTGCCGCAACTGCAGCTATCTTTCTCTTCTTTATTTACAAAAGAGTGTCCAATCTCACCAGCGGCGCCATTGCTTCCTGCAAGTATATTGCCATCAACAATAATACCGCCACCTACGCCAGTGCCAAGTGTAATCAGGACTATATTGCGATAGCCCTTTCCACCACCCTGCCACATCTCACCAAGTGCCGCAATATTTGCATCATTTGCCGCCTTTATTTTCAGTCCGGTTAGCTTACCTAGTTCTTCTTCTACGTTAAAAACACCCCAGCCTAAATTAACGCAGCGTAAAACAACGCCATCTCTCTTAACCGGTCCAGGAATACCAACGCCAACACCAATGATATCTTCCATTTTTAACTTTAACTCTATGATCTTCTTTCCTATAGAATCTGCAACATCTTCAAGAATATATTTCCCATTCTCAATTTTTCTTGTGGTAATTTCCCACTTTGAATGCAAACTACCATCCATGCTAAATAATCCCAATTTTACAGTTGTGCCGCCGACATCAACTCCAAAGCATACCTGTCCCATGTAATCCTCCTAATGTCTATAGCTGCGACTTGCGCTAGATTTATATTAACTATTTTTCTTTAAATTATTTGTAACACGATTATAGAGCTCCTGCGCTGCATTATAACCCATCTTCTTCTGACGATAATTAACTGCGGCGGCTTCACATATGATTGCCAAATTCCTGCCTGGTCTAATTGGAATGGAATGGCATACCACACGATTACCAAGGAATTCGGTATATTGTTCCTCTAATCCAAGTCGATCATATTCTCGATCTTTATTCCATTCTTCTAATTTAATTACCAAATCGATAGACTGTATATTCTTTACACTTTCAACACCAAATAACGTCTTAACATCGATAATACCAATGCCACGTAATTCAATAAAATGTCTTGTGATATCAGGAGAGGTTCCAATTAGTGTTTCGTCACTTACCTTTTTAATCTCAACAACATCATCAGCTACCAATCGATGTCCGCGCTTAATTAATTCGAGTGCAGCTTCGCTCTTGCCAATTCCACTCTCACCCATAATTAAAATTCCTTCGCCGTATACATCGACAAGTACACCATGAATTGTAATTCTTGGTGCAAGTTCAACCTTTAACCAACGAATCACTTCTGCCATAAAAGAAGAAGTGGCCATTGACGTTTTAAAAATAGGCACGCCTTTTAGTGTCGCTAATTTAATGAATTCCTCACTTACCTCTATATCTCTGCAGAATATAATACATGGCACCTTATAATCAAATAGTTTTGACATAATATCAAGACTATGCTTTTTATCCATTGTCTTCATATATGCGTCTTCCACATATCCGATTACTTGTACACGTACAGAATCAAAGTGATCAAAGAAGCCCGCTAATTGAAGCGCAGGTCGATTCACATCCGGTTGTGATATTTTTATATCATTGATATCAATATCCGGCGTACAATTCTCTAATTTCATTTTTTCTACTAATTTAACTAAATCTACTGTATACATCATAATTGTCCTCTCTATTGCCTTTTTTTCATCAGATACATTCTAACATATCCAAGGTTATACTGTAAATATTTATAGTGCATATCATAATGTTTTTTGGTTTAGGTGTCTTCTTTATGAAAAAATTCATAAACTTCTTCTGCTGATTTTCTGTTCATCGATGGTACTTGCATTAAGTCTTCTATTCCCGCAGACTGAACTGCCTCTAATGACTGATAGTACTTCATAAGTGCTCTTCTTCTGGTTGGACCAACTCCCCCAATATTATCTAAGATGGAATGTACCTGACTTTTCTGGCGCAGGGATTTATGATACTCAATGGCAAATCGATGTGTTTCATCTTGTATTCTGGTAACTAATTTAAATACCTCACTGCTCTTGTCTATTTGTAGTTCCTTATTATGGTAGTATAAGCCTCTCGTTCGATGGTTATCATCCTTTACCATACCGCAAACTGCTATGTTTAATTTAAGTTCCGACAATACTTTGAGTGCAACTGACACATGCCCTTTTCCACCATCGATGAGAATTAAATCAGGATATCTTGTGAAACTGCCAAGTGCTACATCTAAATTCTTTTCCTGAAGCTCTTCTAATTCTTTCTTTCCATGCATAAATCTTCTTGTCAACATCTCCTGCATACATGCATAGTCATTCGGTCCTTGTACTGTTTTCATCTTAAACTTACGATAATCTGTCTTCTTTGGTTTTCCCTTCTCATAGACAACCATAGACCCAACCGATTCAAAACCGGCTGTATTCGATATATCAAAGGATTCAATCCGGTAAAGCATAGGAATATCCAAATACTCTGCCAATTGTCCGAGTGCTCCAGTGGTTCTTGCTTCTTCCCTCTTTATCTGTTCCATATCTTGGCCAAGCACGAGTGCAGCATTCTTCCTGGCTAAATCAACTAGCTTTTCCTTCTCGCCCTTCTTTGGTACTTTTATGTGTACCTTCTGACCTCTTCTTGCACTAAGCCATTCACAAATGAGCTCTTCTTCCTCCAACTCTTCTCCCAAAAATATTTCTTTTGGAATATATGGAGTTCCAGCATAGTACTGCTTTACAAAGCTTGTCATTACCTGTCGATCTGTTTCTTCTTCTACACCTGTGAGGTAAAAATGGTCTCTTCCAATTAATTTTCCCCCTCGAATGAAAAAGGTTTGTACCACTGCCTCATCCTTCGCTCTAGCAAAGGCAATAATATCTCGATCACCAAAATCCGTATTTGTTATCTTTTGTTTCTTAACAATTTCCTTTACATTAACGAGTAAATCTCGATATTCTGCTGCCGCTTCAAACTCCAGACGCTCAGAGGCCTCTTGCATTTTCTGTTGCAGCATCTTTACAACACTTGAATAATTTCCATTTAGAAATTCTAACACTTCATTAATGTTGGAGTTATAATCCTCTTTCGTAATTGCACCCTGACACGGGGCTTTACATTGACCCATGTGAAAGTAAAGACAGGGACGTTCCTTTCCAATGTCTTTTGGAAGGTTACGATTACAAGTTCGAATATGATATATTTTTCTTAAGAGCTCAAGAATATCTCTTACT
>Ga0123339_10002165_pt1 | contig 13332 bp, 11 predicted proteins | sample lystaG_FD_89956 | JGI IMG/M metagenome (GOLD analysis project Ga0123339, IMG submission 89956) | Glacier valley bacterial and archeal communities from Borup Fiord, Nunavut, Canada, to study Microbial Dark Matter (Phase II) -... | ecosystem: Environmental > Aquatic > Freshwater > Ice > Glacier ... | reverse complement strand
TGCCTCGATCTGTCTGCCATCGCTGAATATCGGATGCAGGTCCAGCTTTAGTTTCATAGTTTGGTCTTCATCAGGGACAAGCCCGCCGCGCCGTCCATTACTCACCCGCCTTTGCTTTTGGTCAAGGAGAATGTTGAGCTTCTCTACTCCCCCTCCTTTGCTTTTGGTCAAGGAGGGGGCGGTTAACGTCCTTACGAAGGAGAGGTGATTATTCACCTCTCCGCGATGTTTTCGAGGGCGCTGGAAGGGCCAAGCGCCTGTCGACATCACCAAACCAAAACTGTATGTCCTGGCGGTAGGCGTGAGCAAATATAAAAATCCGGCATACACGCTCGATTTCGCCGCTAAAGACGCCGCCGACTTCGCTGCTGCACTACAGATGCAGAGTGGAAAACTCTATCGCGGAGTCGAGGTCAAACTGCTGACCGACGACCAGGCGGGCAAAGACGCCGTTCTGGATGGGCTGGAGTGGATTCAGAAGCAGACTACATCGCGAGATGTTGCGATGATCTTCTTATCCGGTCATGGTGTGCGCGACAGCAGCGGCGACTACTATTATGTCCCGTTCAATTTTGACATGGAGAAGAAGCGCAGTACCGGTGTGCTGTTTTACGAAGTCGAGAAAACGATCAAAGACATCGCAGGTAAGGTGCTGTTCTTCGTCGATACCTGTCATTCCGGAGGCGCGGGCGGCAAAACGAGGGGCATCGAACCGGACATCGTTTCGATCGTCAACGAGCTTTCGAGTGCGGAGAACGGCGCGATCGTGTTCGCGGCATCGACGGGCAAAGAGTATGCGCTGGAAGATATGAAGTGGGGACACGGCGCCTTCACAAAAGCGCTGCTGGAGGGGCTGGCGGGGAAAGCGGACTTAAAGGGCGATGGACGCGTCACGGTGACGAGCCTCGACTACTTCCTATCCGAGCGGGTGAAGGAACTGACGGGCGGCGCTCAGCATCCAACGACAACTAAACCGCCTTCGGTGCCCGACTTCCCGATCGCGATCGTCAAGTAACAACGCAAGTAAGAACGTCCGACGCGAGTCCTGCAAGGGGACAAGATTCGGCGAATTCGTAGGGGCGCCGCAAGCAGCGCCCTCCTTCTCCTGAAAGAGGCGCTGCATCGACTCCCCGTCTCCCGAACCTTAGGGAGGGGAGGCTGGTCTTCGGGGGTATGTATTTGCCGGAAAACTCGCTCGTCCCCTCTCAAATGGGCTGCCAGTTTCGTCCAAAACGAGCCACATAACGCCCTGAAAACCGAATACCTGCTCCTATGATGTATGAGGGCGGGTAATCACCCAAAGGGCGGGGAATCACCCAAAATGTCGAAGCATAAATCTCCTCCTCGTCACACGAGGAGGAGATTTATGCTTCGACGAGTGCTGCCAGAAGTCAGCAAATTCTGAACATCAGACGACCAGACCTTCACTGCGGTACTGAGCTGAGCGCTCTTCGATGTTGACCGCGCCGTATCGGCTAAGTACACTTCCGACACTGTCCGCGTTCGCATCTTCGGCGCGGACCGCAACCAATGTTCCACCACGGCGCACACCCTCATTGTAGTAGGCGGCGTCCGCATGCGGAATGCCAACGCTTGCAAGTACGCCGACCAGCCCGCCTGTCACTGCGCCGATGCCGGCGCCGGTCAGCGCTCCGGCAAGCCAGCCAGCGCCTGCGATGAAGCCGAGACCTGGAATCACGAAGAGGCTGAGTCCCGCGAGAGCTCCGAGTACGCCGCCGATCTCCGCGCCCACCCCTGCGTCCTTGGTGATCGCGTGTCCCATGCCTTTGTCTGCGTTGACATCGTTGACGCCATGCGCGCCGTTTTCATTATTCGCCAGCACGCTGATGTCGCTGTGTGCAACGCCCATGCGCTCCACTTCGACTGCGGCGCTTTTTGCCTGTCCAAAATCATCGAACAATCCGACAACTGTTTTCATCGCGCTTCTCCTCTGTGAGTGCTTTCGGCCGATAACGGGAGCCGACTGAGCGACCGCTTAACGGCGGTCTGTTTTATGTTTCTGAATATCTTTTGCACCGCTTCAGTATTTCAATGGCCAAAGATACCGTGCAGACGAGGAAAACTTTCATCAGGTTCCATGATTTTGCAGCCAGCTTATAATCGAGATGAGGAGGTTAACCTCCCCAACCCACTCATTGGTAAGGAGTGGGAGTAATACACGCACCATCGAATTTTTATCGGCTGTGCTGATATGATAAGTAGACCGTTTCGCATCGACCAGGGGTTGTCACGAGAGTGGTTTAGAAGCGATAGCAAGCAGGAGCAAAACGTCGGAAGGCAGACTGTCAAAATCCATCGTTGATCCACATCGGAGGTCCGGTGAGGAAATCGCGCAGGACAGAATATCCCGCTTCGTTATGAATAGTGAGTTGGTCTGCCGCACGGAGATCCACCAGCGACGGTGTGCCGAAGTAGGCTTGTGTCAGTGCGGCGATACCGAGCGTGACCTGCGCCACAGAATTGGTTTTTTCGACAGATACGTTCGCGCCGTCGTAGTCGATATGCCACGTGCCCTCGTTCCAGGGAGCGTATTTGTCCGTGACGGCGAGCGCCAGTCCGCCCTTTCCACGCTGCGGATCACGCCAGGCAGTAAGTGCGGCGGGCACGTCCACGATGCGCCCCATGACCAGCGGACGGAGGTTCGTTCGCATTTCGCGATGGCAGAACTGCGACCAGAACATGTCGTCGATCGGCGCGTGCCAGACGAACGAGTCGATCTGCATATCATGACGCTTGAGCAGTCCGAGCAGACCTCTTTGCGCCTCTGGCGTCAGACAAATGAATTCCCGAAGCCTCGCCTCTTTTTTGCGGATGCCCCGATTCTCCTGCCAGCCTTCCAGCTCGCCGCCGTGCATCGTCAAATAGCCTTCGATTCTCCCGTTTCGCTCGTGAACGTAGGTGTAAGTGAACGCCTTTTTCTTATCGTCCAGCATATCCTGCCAGTCCCAGTCACGCCGCTCGACTGCGCCGCGATAGCGCTTCGCGAAGCGCGTATAGAGTTCGTGAAGCGCTGGACGATCGACGGCGGTTGCAGCGCGAACATTCGCGGTCTCTGCATCGACGCGCAGCAGCCGAGACGGGACACTGTACCGACGCTTGACGCCGAGCCAGCCATAACCCAGTTCGCCATAGAAATCGAAACTGAATGGCTCCAGCATCGATAGAAAATGGCCCGCTTCCCGCATCTGCTCAAATGCGTACTGCATGCCCTGCTTCGCAATGCCCTTGCCGCGCGCGGCGGGCAGGCTGCCGACAGCGTTGATGCCCATCAACGGCACAACTACTTCCGATCCGAGATGGATACGGTACCGCACCATTAACAGCGCCGCCTGAAGCGTATCAGACGCATCGAAAATGCCGAGCGGCGTTGTATGCTCTCGGTTTCCTTCGTTCCACTCGTCCCAGAAATCGATCTCGCGACTGCCGTGTTCGAACGACTGTGCCCAGAGATCGACTGCCTGCCGGTATTCCTTTTCGTCGAGCCGACGAAAACTCATGTATGCCTCTCACACCGCTGATCGTACTAATATGACATTGGGCTGAAGCCCCCGTCGGGAGATGCAAAACCCACCTTCGCGGGTTAGAGAGACCCGTCTCAGTCCGCGCAGGAGGACATATCTATAGACGATGGTCATTCCAGACCATGACTTCAGTCCTGTTTGTCAGATCGGGAAAGCGCGGTAGGTTTGGATGCCCAGCACCGACCCATAAATCGCCCAGACACTCCCTGTTATATAGTCGCCGAGTATCAGCCCGATAAAGAACGGGATGAAACGTTTGAAAGATTTCATGCCGCCATAGCGGATAATGATCGATTTGATCCCCCACCCGATCAGGGTCGCGCACCAGAGCCATGACATCGTAAACGTTCCGGCGATCGCGTAGCCGATCGGGTGAAACGGCCACCAGGTGAAGCGCGATCGGAGCGCGGTCAGCACCGCCGTCATTACAAAGCCGACGCCTACGCCCTGCATACGCGGGAAATCGGGTTTGGTAGGATTATCGATAATATCTTTGAGCCCGCGCCAGGGTACGCTGCCCATGTCCGTGCGCCAGCCGTTCACCTTCGCGGTCGCTGCCCCGTACTGGTAGTAGCAGGTCAGCACCGAACCCCACGAAGCCAGCGCGCCGATGATCGTTGCGAGCACGATCACAGCCGCCACATGACGCAGGTTCATACGCGACGACTCGCCTATTTTCATCGCTTCGAGCTGGTTGGGCATCTCCGTACAGCGCATATCGAGGTCGTGCCAGAGCAGCATATGCAGCCCGACCTGATTGGGGAACGTGAAGGCGCGCGAGCCGACACCCGACTGCATCAGTTGATGCACGTTCATATCGGGACCGAATCCCCAGGGCAGTCCCGCCTCGGCGCGGATACGCGTGAACGTGATCACATAGAGGTAGTAGAGCGCGAAGAACACGAACGGCACGACCCAGCTCATGCCGATCAGCATCCCGAAACCAACTAATGCCGCGAAGCCCGCCAGACCGCCCAGCACCGCGAGACGGTAGGGCATCGGCTCGTTGCCGTCGTCCATTTCACTGTGTTTCGAGAAGCGTATCGCGCTGAGGAATGCTGCTTTCAGATGTTTTCGCATCGCGTAAAGCGCGAAAACGGCGACCCCGATGAACGCTCCCGCCGACTGCTCCCCGACATAGGGTAGTCTCGCTGCCGCCTGGCTCGCGCCCGCGTCGTGGTAACCGAGACCAGTGGCAACGACGTTCTGGAACTTCCCGAAAAGATAAAAGAACCATAGCGAGAAAGCGACATCGAGCGGCAGAAAGTAGATCAAGCCGATCACGAGCGGATAGAACGATAATTGCAGCGTGCCGATGCCGCTCAAAGGAGGTGTATTGGCGAAGACAGAGGTGAGGTCGAGGCGCGGGTCGCTCGGCTTGATCGGGAAGAACGGGACGCTCGGGTAGAGGTAGTTGAGGCTTGCCAGCGTCTCCAGCACGACGGGAATCATGAACCCGATCCACATCTGCCGCGCCGTGAATATCGAGTTTGCGCCGCCGTCTTTGCTGATTTCGAGCGGAAGCTGCGTGATCGGAAAACTGAGCCGCTCCTGATCCATCCATTGACGGCGGATCAGCACGTTGATGCAGACCATTACCCAGAGCAGTACGACGATGAACGCCGACCAGACGAGGATCGGCGAGAGCCAGCCGAGTATATGTTCCGAAGTCCAGAAGGTGCTTTGGCCGGTGTAGTAGGCTTTCGTGACCGACTCTTTAGGCAGCAGCCAGGGGCGGACAGCGGGAAGTAAGGTTTCTTTCCATTTGTTTTCCGGCGTCCCGTAGTAGAAAATATTGCCGGTGAATGTGTTCAAGAACTGCATCATGCCGATACCTGAAATCCCGATCGAGACGGTCTGCATGATGTAAATGTACATCAACTCCGCCTGTGTGAAGGCGTACTTCGGCAGGAACCGTTTGAGGAACAGGTTAATCATCACCAGCACGAACAGCACGAACACGACGGCGATGATCAGCGACATCGCGGCGAGATCGGTCGCCTGCGCGACGATCTCCGTGTACTCGTTCCAGAGGCACATCACCGGTATCAGCAGGCAGCCGATGATGAGAGCGCGACGTGTGATTCCCTCGCCGCGCAGGCGTTTCGGTTTGACCTGTGTCGAGAGTGAATTTGTGCTTTCTGTGTCGGTACTGTCAGAAGGTTGCGGATGCGTTGCCAAATGGGTGCCTTTCGAATGCAGTTGTGAGATCGTGCATAGCCGGTATCAGCCCCCTCTTCAATCGGATATGGCGAGCTTCGCAATTCCAGACCGGTGCTTTAGCCCCGTGTCAGAAGGGACTGTGCCCCGCGATTCACGCATTTACAGCACCGCTCAGAACAGCAGTTGGTGTCTATGCCGCGATATGCTCAGCAGCAACCCGATGCAGGTCAGCACCATGATCAGGTTGGTGCCGCCATACGAGATCAGGGGTAATGGAACTCCCGCAACGGGCATGATTCCGACGTTCATTCCGATGTTGACGAACACGTGAAAAGTCAGCATCGTGACGATTCCGGTCGCGATGAGTTTGCCGAGCTGGTCTTCATCGGCAGTCGTGATCACCTGCGAGGCGCGCAGCAACAACAGCCCATACATTACTGTAATGAAAACGGAACCGACGAAGCCGAGTTCTTCCCCGATATTCGTGAAGATGAAATCGGTCTGCTTTTCCGGCATATAGCCGCCCTGCACCTGCGTTCCATGCAGGTAGCCTTTGCCCCACAGCCCGCCGGAACCGATCGCGATACGCGCCTGAGTGACCTGATAGCCGCCCTTCTGGGAGGTGGCCTGCGGATTGAAGACCGTGATCAGTCTCTGACGTTGGTAGTTGCTGATACCCTTACCGGAGAACCAGATTGCAGCGAAAAGCAGTATTCAGCAGCCGAAGAATGCGGCGATGTGTTTGAGACGCGCACCGGCGATAAAGACCATTCCGACCCAGATCGACAGAACGACGAGTGCGGTGCCGAGGTCGGGCTGCTTGAAGATCATCAGGATCGGCAGCACGACATAGAGGAACGATTGCAGGAAGGTTTTCGGCTCGCGAATCGTTGCGGCGCGCTGCGTCAGGAAGACGCCGAGGGTTATGATAACGATCAGTTTAGCGAGTTCTGACGGCTGAAAAAGGAAGCCCGCGATTTTGATCCAGCGTGCGGCGCCATTGACTCGGTTATGGAAGCGGGGCAGCAGTACGAGTCCCAGCAGCACCAGATTGAGCAGGTAGAAATGTTTCGCGAAGCGGGCATAGACGTGGTAGTCGATACTCGCCGCCGCGATCAGCGCAACCGTGCCGATCAGCATGAAAATGAACTGTTTTTTGTGGAACGCTGTGGCGTCGCCGTGCGTGGCGCTGTAAATGATCAGCAGCCCGAGCAGCGCGAGCCCGTAGGTGAGCGCGATCAGCGGGATATCGAGATTTTTCCGCAGGCGTGTGTCGAACATGGCAGGGGTTAATTCATGAAATCACCTCTGTTTTCCTGCTTGAAAATAGGTGATGAGAACTCGATGCCTGAGATCAGCTATAGTAGAGGAGGTTGTTCTTTTCCGATCGTTGCCCGCAGCAGTTGCGCCTCCGCTTCGGCGCTCTGCGGCGCAGTGTAGGCTGGTCTAAGCAAAATGCCCGGAGTTGTCGCAGCAGTTGAGGCGCGGAGCAAAGTATCTGCATTCTGTTCCACCGCGGCACGTTCCTGCAAAATGACAAGACATTCCTGTGCCTGCCGCTGTATGCCGGGGTTCGTGGCAGCGCTCGATCGACCTTCCGCCAGCTTCGCGACAAAAGGAATTGCGCGGCTGTCGCCCGCGCGTGCCCAGGCGGTCAAAACTGCTGTAACCAGTTCGGTATCATAACCGAGCAATGCCTTGTTGAGAAACAGTCGATGAGCGGTATTCAGCAGAGCAAAATCGTCCGACTCCGCTTTTACCAATAACGCAGCGATCGCTTTCTGAATTTCGTTTTGAGTTTGTTTATAGTTATCATCCCATAGCTCAATCAAAACAGGAATATCACGCGGTGTCGGAGATATCAGGCAATGCTTTATCGCTCGAAGTCTTACGAAGATCATGGATAGAGAAGGCAACATTGTAAGACAGCAAATTGCCATAATGCTGTCAGTGAGGACAGTGCTTGCGTTATCAAAGAATCGCGGAACTAGCAGTCCTAAAACCATTACTAAAAGCAAAGCAGTCGATAGTTTATAGAGACGCTGCCAGCGCCATGCGTACTTTTTGGGTCTGCTTGATTTGGATCGCTGCATTTTGAGCCCTCACCCCCCGCCCCCTCTCCCTACCACTCGTTCTTCGTTAGGGAGAGGGGGGGACAATTCATGAACATGTATCGTTCATCCTTAGTCCTCCGTTTCGTTCCTCGTCAGGGAGCGGGAGGCAGCACAGCGCACTCATAGCTAATATTCGAGATGGACACGCAGCGACAGTACGGAAACCGGACCCCGGTCTTGATTGTAGCCGGGATTGTTGATCAGCTGATAGTCGAGTGCGACGAACAGCGGCTTCGCTACCTGCCATGAATAGTAGGTCTCCAGTATCTGTTCGGAACCATAAGTCAATTTGCCATCGCCGAGCAGGAATCCTACCCCGCCTGCTGCCAGATAGTTTTTGTGTGAACCGGACAGGTCGTTTTGTACAATGGAAAGGGCGAGACGGTCGTCCGGGCGATGCCAGCGCGCGCCGGACAATTGTGCGCCAAGACAAAGCGTCCGGTCGATCTCCGTGTAGGCGAAGCTTTCGGTCGCGCCGTCGTTCCAGCCATAGCGTCCGAAAATGCCCGTTTTATCGTCATCGCCGAGCGGCTGCTCGAAGTTGATGCCGAAGCCGTATTTGACGCTGCCGCGCTCGCGAACCGCCGTGATGTCGGGCGTTTTGCCGTTCTGCTGTGCGACAGCGAGCGCATTCCGATAGATCCCCATGCGCGCCAGATTGCGGTAGCCGAGCAGCCGCACGACGAGCGGCGATCTATGGCGCAGCGCTCTCGGATGCAGTTCGAGTTCTGCCTGGTCGCCGCGACTGTGCGTAAAATCCATCGAAAGATGAATTCCATTGGCTTCGGTGGGCATCTGGAACGAGCCGAGCCGGAGCGCCCAGTTCGGAAGCACCCATTCAAGTGATGCGCCGCGCGTATATCCCCGCGTGTCAGCGGCATAGTCATACGCACCATTGTTGATCAGCGCCCAGTTCATAAACTGTGTGCGAGTGCTGTTCGAATAGGCGTTCGTGTCGAAAATATCGTTGGTTCCGAATTTGCCAAACGAAAAGACGAGACGGTGACTGGGGCGTGTGCCGACGATCTGATTTTCGCCGGGTTCGATTTTCTCCTCGCCTTTACCGGTCGCGATCGTGCCGCGCAGAAAGTAGCGTCCGAGGTAGGGATCCTGCCCGAGCGTCGGGTTGCGAATCACGTCACCATTCGTAAAGCCAGCCAGTCCGATCGCAGTGCTGATGCCATTGCCGCGCGCCATCTCGGGGTTGATAAAGAACTCGAGTTCCTTGATTGCCCGTACGCCGAGATAAAGCGTGTAGGTATCGGATTTTTCGTTTTCGTCCCGCGATCGCAGGCTGTTCTGTCCTTGATAGCGACTGCGAAATCGGAACAGATTCTGGTCGATCAGGGTCGCCTGAAATCCGAGATCGTACGGCAGGATCGCTCCGGGCTGGGCAGTCGGCTCTGCTTTCGTTTCGCTTCCCTTCGTTTTAGCGCCTTTCGAGGGCATCGAGTCTGCCTGTCCGAAAGCGGAGACAGGAGACAGGAAGAGTGCGAAAAGCTGTATGCAGAGCAGAAATTTCTGAATCATAGTATGTCCTTCGTTTTGTGTTAGACAGTCACCAGAGGCACAGACCTGCGGTGAACTGAAGAAAATTGGTCTAAAGAAAATTCGTCTGAAGCAAGATGGACCAGAAACGGAAGACATGGTAGAATAGCATTGTGTGAGGGCGCTTCTAACGCGTTTTCCTGGCAGGCTCTTGATGTTTGCGCATCAAGAGCCTTCGTTTCGTCAAACTACTTCGCGGCGTGGTGCCCGAACAGACCGATCAGGTCGAGCAGCCGGTACAGTGCCAGTACCAGAATGCCGATCAGGTAGCAGCGCAGAACGATTAGCGAGGCACGAACGCTTTTGCTCATGTGGATGTAGCCGAGCCCCTCTACGCTGCGTTTCTGCTCCGGCGCGTCATTCAGTGGATGAATCACGTAGAACGCCTCTTCGACATGGTTGTTGATGGTCGTCATTTATGGTGCCTCCTAAAGTTATGTTTTCAGTTACGATGCGGTTGGAAACAGGCTGGGCAGCAGTTGCTGCACCGCCAGAACCAGCGACAGGGCAAACAGGACAATGATGATGATCCAGTTGACCACATTGTTCCAGGGCTTGTTGATGAACTCTTCGCCGAGCAGTTCCAGATCGTTGAGCAGCAATTGCAGGAAAATGATCGCCGAGGGCAGTACCAGCCCTGCCAGAACCTGTACGCCGATGATGATCAACTGCAGCGGAGCGCGCGGAACCAGTACGATCGCCGCCGCAAGCGCGGTACAGACGATATACGTCAAATAAAAGCCTTTCGCCTTGCGAAACGGCATTTGCAAACTATGGGGCCATCCTCTGACCTCAGCTACCGCCCACGCGCTCGCAAGCGATATGGCAGTCGTGCCGAGAACTGCGGCGTTGATCATAAATAACAGGACGCCATTCCGCACCCATTGGCCGACAAGGGGACCGAGCGCTTCTGCCATCTGCGCCGGGTCTTCATAGTTGATGTGGTTTTTGTAAAGCACGTTGGCGACGCAGATCATGGAGCCAGCCACGAGGATCGTGAAGCAGGAGCCGACGAACGTGTCCAGTCGGGCGATCCGCAAATCCTTGAAGCGCAGCTTTTTGTCGGCAACCGCGCTCTGCTGAAAGAAAAGCTGCCAGGGTGCGATCGTAGTCCCGACGATCGCGGTGATCAGCAGCATCAGATCGGGCGTCCATCCTTTGGGAGGCGCATTCGGAATCAGCGTGTTATGAAGCACCGCCGCAGCGCCGGGATGAGAAGCGGCTGCCATCCCCACCCAGCATAGATCCATGATACACAGGAATATCGCAATGCGCTCCCAGCGCAGATAACTGCCGGTGACGACCATCGCGACCAGCGCCACCGCCGCCACTGGTACCGACAGCCAGGGACTGATGCCCATTTTCGCGGTCGCAAGCGATATCGCAGCGAACTCCGTCACCAGTGTCAGGAAGTTGACGACCAGCAGATCGAAGAGCGAAAAACGGCCCCACCACTTGCCGAACCGCTTGTAGATCATGGCGGCATGACCCTGACCGGTCGCGATGCCCAGACGCGCCACCATCTCCTGTATGAAATAGCAGACGGGAAGCAGAAACAGCATCAGCCACAACAGATGCAGTCCATACTGCGCGCCTGCCTGTGTGTAGGTCGAGACGGCTCCCGCATCGTTGTCCGCCTCCATCACGATCAGCCCGGGACCGATCACCATCAGGTGCCTCAGCAACGATTGCTGCCAGCGTTTGCGCACGATAATTGCTTTGGGCGGCGGATCGGGTGTTGTAATCCCCTCCGTTGCAGGGGTGATAATCTCATCGTTCATTGTTGTATTCTCCTCGTGTGGATTGGGTCGGATTCCTTCAGGCGTCTTCAGCGGCTGCGGCGTCGGGTATTTCTGCTGCATCGAGTTCGATTCGTTTGCCGCGCCGCAGACGGGAAAACAGGCGTATCGCAGCATCGAAGCGCATTTCGGAAACTCCGGTACGTTTGGTAGTCCGTCTGGTTGGAATCTGTACCCATGTCGCGACCAGGCGGCCCCCGGCGTCTTTCGTCCAGATCATGTCGAGCATTTTCGTGTCCTTCCGTATTCGAAACAGATGCGGTGTGTTCGGGCGGGTCCTCACTATCGGTATCCAAAATGCCTCACCTCCTTTCCAATCAAGCAGCAAATCCGTAGGGCAACCGGAGTTTGCTTCCGGCAGCAAGTTCTCTCACTCTCGGTATCATTTAGTCAAGCAGGCTCAGCGACATCAACACAGCGATGCCCCACGCATTTATGGGGGCGCTGCTTGCTGCGCCCTCTTCCATTCGGAACATTGTAAATTTACGGAGACTTAGACCCTTCTGAGGAATCCCCCTGCTGTACATCCGGCGACGTGTCATCCCGCTGCACGTCATACTCCATCACTGAAACGATGTCCTCTTCAGCAGCTTCCTCACCGGTGTCCAGATTCAAGTCCGTCGTATCTACCCGCGACACACATTTCAATCCCAGCAGCCGCTGCACAAGCGGAGCCACCTGTTCTGGGCGCAGTGATCGTGCCAGCTCGACACGTAAAATCGCGCTCTGTCCCGCGCCGGGTGTGACCGTGGCCCGCTTCACAGGAACGGTCAATCGCGTGAGAACCGACAGAGTCTTCCCCACTGCCTCGCCGTCGTCGATGAGATGGATCGCAAGATCACCGGCCGTTGCGCCCAGCCGTAATCGTGCCTCCCATTTCTGGAGGGGCGATAGTGTAAAAAGCATCAGAACGACTGCGACGATCGCCAGTCCTGCCAGCCCAACCCCGACTGCAATCCCCACCCCGGCCGCGCTCCACAGACTCGCAGCCGTCGTCATTCCCCGCACTGTCGTGCCGTGGCGCAGGATGGCGCCAGCACCCAGGAAGCCGATACCGGACACGACATAGCTCGCGATTCGCATCGGATCGGCGCCGATTGTGTGCAGCTCATGGAAGCCGTATCCCCCGGCAAGCGTCATCAGGCAGGCCCCTAACCCTACCATGATATGTGTGCGCAGCCCGCTCGCCCGCTCGTGGGCTGAACGCTCCAGACCGACGGCTCCGCACAAAACGAGCGTAAGTACCATCCGGGCGACCATCGTGCCGCTCAAATAACCGAGAAAATGCGAAAGGGCGTGTCCAAAGTCAGCCCAGATTGTGAGTAGGGGCATAATTGCGCCTCCGAAGGAGAAGAGAGTCGGGTGCATGCGTCCAGCCCCGGACACAGAATCGTCTGGGTCATGTCTCACAAAGGCGACACGAAACCAGGCGTATTCCACGAGCCAAAATCAGGCAGGGACACGCAAATGAACCGACAGGTTATTGAAAAGAAACGGGAGGATGTGGTCTGCGCCTGTCGTAGAGTATTGGACAGACGCAACTATCGCCTCGCGTTCGCTGCGACGTTCCGTGAACGCAGCGGGCGGCAAGGCGATAGCGGGGTTTTAGAGGGCTAACGCAGGACGACTGCTTCGTTGACGGAAAGTTCGAATGTGCCTCCCGCGTACGGGAGGCTGTTGACTACCTGCGTCCATGATATCGTATATCTCCGGGCACCGAATTTGAGAAGAGGGCAGACAACAAAAAGCCCCTTCCACCGAGCGAGGAAGGGGCATGAAATATCCCTGTGGCAGACGTGGCATCATACATGAGGCGAACTTCTGCATTCCTCACTCGTTTGAGTTTCGGCACCGCGCACCGTAAGAGGCAATGCCTCAGCCACGTTATGCAAACCCTTATGTCGGGAGTGCCTGTTACACCCTGTCGAAACGTCTCTGGACGTCGCAGGGCAGTGGCTTATGTGTCGCGCGGGAACCTCACCTACCGAGGAACCTACAAACTGTGTTCCTGCTTTGCTCTGAAGCAGGAACACATAATATATCATGGGGTTTACATGATTGGGTAGCTCCACATTAAACGGTGACCACTGCATTAGCTCCTTTGGATTGCTGAGCTCCTGCTTTTGCTCCGTTTTCCGGCGGACGCCCCCGCCGTTGGGGCGGCAC
>Ga0123339_10002163_pt1 | contig 13345 bp, 9 predicted proteins | sample lystaG_FD_89956 | JGI IMG/M metagenome (GOLD analysis project Ga0123339, IMG submission 89956) | Glacier valley bacterial and archeal communities from Borup Fiord, Nunavut, Canada, to study Microbial Dark Matter (Phase II) -... | ecosystem: Environmental > Aquatic > Freshwater > Ice > Glacier ... | reverse complement strand
TGTTCGCGGTAGGCACCCAGTTCGTCCTCACGGCGCTGTGTGGAGAGGATGAGCGCGGTCATGTAGAGCGCGGTCAGCGTGACGAGACCCTGGAGCCAGAAGAAGGGCGGCTCGTCGAGCGGCGTTCGGCCGAGCGCCTGTATTGCGAAATTGAGCGCCATCCAGGCGATGACGATCCCGGTCAGCACGGCGACGAACTGCGGCTTGCCGACGCACGCGGTAATGCGATCAACCGCGCGCTGGAGCGTGCTCGATTGCCGGTAATGTTCGGCGTGCAGGCGCGCGATCGCTGCGACAGTCTCCTCGATGTGCGCGGGGAGAATCGGCGTCGCGGGTTCGGCCATGCTTATCCTTCGTAGTGATCGGCGATGTAGCGATCGAGCAGGCGGACACCGTAGCCGGCCGCATCCTTGGGAACGGGCGGCAGGTCCCTGGAAGCCCACGCCATGCCTAGGATATCGAGGTGCGCCCATTTCACGCCGGGCTGGACGAAACGGCCGATGAAGTGCGCGGCGGTGGCGCTGTCCGCATCGCGGCCGCCGATGTTCTTCATGCCCGCGATGGGACGACGCGGCGTCCAGCTGGGTGCAACGAGGCTGTCACGCGGGAGCGTACCGCGGACCACGTCAAAGATCAGAGAACTCACCCGCCCATAATGCTCGCTGCAACTTGCGTTCCCAACGCCCGACAAAACGCGGCCGCGCCAGTTCTGCTCGATTGCGATGGGAGTGCCATCGAGGCAAATGTGGGTCTCTCCGGGCCAGTCGCCGAGCACTTCGCCTATTTCGGCGGTGAGCTTGGCATAGTGCTCGGCACTGAGATCAAAGTCGCGCTCGACCGGTTCAGACGCCGCGCCATTCGCCTGATCGTCGAACACCATCAGTTGAACATGTCCCGAGGTCTGGCGCTTCGAGATCGCAACCGCATACCACCGCCTGGAGAAGGAAGGCATTGCCGCGAAACGCAGTCCGCCCTCCCCAAGGGTGACGAGCGGCGGTAGACGGGCCAAAAGTTTGGCTCCGTCTTCTTCCAGCAAATCATTGGAAGTCACTGCGAGCGAGCGCTCGTGCGTACGGCTCTCATCGAGCAGCCGTTCGTGCAACCGCCACCTTGCTGTGGCATCGGCAATCATCGCCGCCGCAATGGCCCCGCCAAAGACGATCCCTGCGGACAACAGGAACCAGCGGAACCACCGCGGCAGGCGCGTCCTGGCGCTCACCCCTCGTGGTGATCTGCAATGTAGCGATCGAGCAGGCGCACGCCGTAGCCGGTCGCGCCCTTGGGGATGAGCGGCAGGTCTTTGGACGCCCACGCCATGCCCGCGATATCGAGGTGCGCCCATTTGGTGCCGGGCTGGATGAAACGGCCGATGAAGTGCGCGGCGGTGGCCGATCCTGCCTCGCGGCCGCCAATGTTCTTCATGTCCGCGATGGGGCTGTCGATCGCCTTGTCGTAGGCGTCCGCGAGCGGCATGCGCCAGAGCTTGTCCCCCGACGCAGTGGCGGACGCGAGCAGATCGCTGGCGAGGCCATCGTCGTTGGCGAACATGCCGCCGAACTCGCTGCCCAACGCCACGACCATCGCACCGGTGAGCGTGGCGAGATCGATGACGATTTCGGGCTTGAAACGGTCCTGCGCGTACCAGATCGCGTCGGCGAGGACGAGGCGACCCTCCGCGTCGGTGTTGAGCACTTCGGCGGTCTGGCCGGACATGGTGGTGACCACGTCGCCGGGGCGCTGCGCGCGATCGGACGGCATGTTTTCCACGAGGCCGCAGATACCGACCACGTGGGCCTTCGCCTTGCGCGCGGCCAATGCGAGCATCGCGCCGACCACGGCACCCGCCCCCGCCATATCGTATTTCATATCCTCCATGCCCTGCGCGGGCTTGATCGAGATGCCGCCGGTATCGAAGGTTACGCCCTTGCCGACGAACACGACCGGGCGGGGTTTCGCGCCGCCGGTGCCATCGTATTTCATGATGAGCATGCGCGCGGGGCGGATCGACCCCATTGCCACGCCGAGTAGCGCGCCCATGCCGAGCGCTTCCATCGCGGGCACATCGAGCACTTCGATCTCGATGCCATGTTCGGCGAGCGCGTGGGCGCGTTCGACGAAGGTTTCGGGGTAGATGATGTTGGCAGGTTCGGTGACGAGATCGCGGGTGAAGACGACGCCTTTGCTGACGGCTTCGAGTTGCGCCCAGGCGGCATCGGTGCCTGCGGGTGCGCCGGTGAGCGCCAGATCGGTGAGCGTGGGCTTTTTCTTGTCCGGCGTCTTGGTATGATATTTGTCGAACCGGTAGGCGCGCAGCATCGCGCCGTTGGCGATATGCGCGGCGGACGCGGCATCGAGGCCCGAAACATCGACCGAGGCATGGACTGCGCCGCTGGCGATCAAGCGCGCGGCGATCGCGCCGCCCGCTTTTTCCAGCGCGTGCGCGTCGCGCTTGTCCGCTTCGCCCAAGCCCACGACGAGCAGCCTTTCCGCGCCTTCGTGGCCGAAGAATTCGGCGACATCGCCCGTGCCGCCCTCGAACCGGGCGGTCTTGAGCATGGCCGCGAGGGCCGCGGGGGCGGCTTCGCCCTTGTGAGCCAGACGGACGTGGGTATCGGCGGCAAAGTCGGACGGGGCGATGTGGACGCGCATGGAGCCTCGGGCTGATTGGAGTTGGGCCTGAACCTAGGACTTCGCCGCGCAAATGGGAACGGCTGCTGGCGGCTTGCATGGCCGCAGCCTGCGCGTCACAACCCCGGCGCAGCGCTACCCGGAGTTCGACCCCTCTTGCGTCCCCCCCTGCCGCTCCTGATCGCGTGCCTGATCGCGCCAGCCGCGTTGGCCGCGCCCGCGCCCGTGCCGCCACCAGCGGATGCGACCGGACCGGGCGGGGCCGCGACCGATGCGCCCCCGTCAACGCCGCAGGCCGACGCGCCGCGCCGTACGACGGACGTCATGCAGCCGGGCGAAGTTATCGACTTCGCCGCGCAGACGATGACCTACGACGACAATGCCGATCTGGTGACCGCGAGCGGCAATGTGATCGTGCAGCGCGCGGGATCGCGGTTGCGTGCCGACACGGTGACATACGACCGCAAGACGGGAAAGATCGACGCGAAGGGCGACGTGATCGTCGTGGACAAGGACGGCAACCGGCTGCTGGGCGATTCGGCGAAGGTGAGCGAGGATCTGAAGAACGCCGCGATCGAAAATCTGCTGCTGGTGCTGGAGGATGGCGGGCGGGCAGCGGCACGCAGTGCGACGCGCGTGGACGGGGTGGATACGCTGTATCGTGCGGTTTATTCGCCCTGTTCGGTCACCGACGGGTGTCACGAGGTGACACCGCTGTGGCGCATCAAGGCGGTGCGCGTGGTCCACGATCCGCACAAGGGGCGCTTCAGCTACAAGGGCGCGAGCTTCGATATCGGCGGGGTGCCGATCCTGTATCTGCCCGCCTTCAGCCATCCCGACGGGGGCGGGGCGAACTCGCCGGGGCTGCTGACGCCCGACGCGCGCTACGACCGGCTGCTCGGGCTGACGCTCATCACGCCCTATTATATCCCGCTGCGCCCCGACCGCGATCTGACGATCACGCCCTATCTCTATTCCGCTGCCAATCCCATGCTGGGGGCGGAATATCGCCAGTTGCTCGGCAGCGGGCCGTTCAAGGTGGGCGGGCTGGTGACCTATTCGCGCGAATATGGGACCGACGCGGGTGGTGCGAACATCACGCGGCCCAAGGAGCTGCGCGGATACCTGTATGTGAACGGGCAGTTCCAGCTCGATCCGGCGTGGCGGGTGACGGTGGCGTTGCGCGGCACGCTGGATACGAGTTTCCTGCGCCGTTACGACATCACGCAGGACGATGTGCTGCGCAATCTGGTGCGCGCAGAACGGTTCGGCAGCGAGAGCTATCTCTCGATCGAGGGCTGGGCGTTCGAGGGGCTGCGGCCGTTCGACCGCGAGGCGCAGACGCCGATCGTGCTGCCGCTGATCGACTGGCGCTGGCGGCCCGAAGCCCCCGTGCTGGGCGGGCATATCGATCTGCTGGCCAACACGCTGGTGGTGAGCCGCACGGGCGGCGAGGACACGCAGCGCGCGTTGGCGCAGGCGCGCTGGATGGCGCTGCTGACGACGCCGCTGGGGCAGCGGATCACATTCACGGGGCAGGTGCGCGCCGACGCCTATCACGCCAGCGGTGCCGAAAGCCTGGTGCAGCAGCAATATGCAGGGGATAATGGCTGGCGCGGGCGCATCATCCCTGCGGCCGCGATCGACATGACGTGGCCGCTGGCGGGACCGGCGCTGGGCGGCGTGCAGACGATCACCCCGCGCATCCAGCTGGTCGCCAGCCCATTCGTCAGCAACGATGCGATCGCCAACGAGGACGCGCGCGCGATCGACCTGACCGAGAACAATTTGTTCGATATCAACCGCTTCCCCGGCTACGACCGGTGGGAGGGCGGGCAGCGCGTGACTTATGGCGTAAATTATACGCTCGACCGGCCGCACTGGCGCGTGGAGGGCGAACTGGGGCAGAGCTACCGCTTCAGCCGCGCGCCCGATCTGTTCCCGACCGGCACCGGGCTGACCGAGCATTTCTCCGACATCGTGGGGCGCGCGACAATCCAGGTAGGCCGGCTGGTATCGCTGACCGACCGCTTCCGGCTCGACCGTTCGGACCTCAAGATCCGCCGCCAGGAAGCCGATCTGACGGTGGGCACCAACCGCACCTATGCGCAGATTGCCTATACGCGGCTGAACCGTGGCATCGGCATCGAGGATTTGCGCGACCGGTCCGAGGTGCGCGCGGGCGGGCGGGTGCAGTTCGCACGCTATTGGGCGGCGTTCGGCGCGGCGATTATCGATCTCACGAAGAAGTCCGACGATCCGCTGAGCGACGGCAACGGCTTCCAGGCGGTCCGCCACCGGGTGGGGCTATCCTATGACGACGAGTGCTTCAGCTTCAGCTTCTCGTGGCGGCGCGATTATCTGAGCGTGCTCGACAAGCCGGCGGGCGACAGCTTCCTGTTCCGGGTGGCGTTCAAGAACCTGGGGCGCTAAGCAGCGGTTCAGCGCTGCGCGACTACGCGTGGGCTGATGCTGCGGCGGGGGCGCGCGGCAGACCCGTGGAGACTGGACAGGCCTTGAAGCGCGATTGGACCGTTGGACTGGCCCTTGTGGCATTGGTGGCCGGGATGACGCCCGGTATGGCGCAGGATGTGCCGGGCGGCGGCGCGCCCATCCAGAGCGAACCTTCCGATCAGCCCGCGCCCTTTCTGGGGCGCGATCCCCAGGAGCTGGTGGTGTTGGGCAAGACCGATCCTGCGGTGCGCAAGGCCACCGCGATGGTGAACGGGGACGTGATCACCGATACCGATCTGGAGCAGCGTCTGAACCTCGTGATCGCAGCAAATGGCGGGAAGGTTAGCGACGAGGAGCGCGAGCGGTTGCGCCTGCAGGTGCTGCGCAACCTGATCGACGAGCGGCTGCAGATCCAGGAGGCGAAAGCCAAGGAAATCACCGTCGAGAACAAGGACGTGGACGATACGTTCGGCCGCGTTGCCAAGAACTTCAAGAAGACGGCGGGCGATTTCGACGGTTATCTGCGCGAGCGCGGCGCGAGCGCGACCACGCTGCGCCAGCAAATCCGTGCCGAGCTGGCGTGGAACCGGCTGCTGCGGCGCAAGGTGGAACCGTTCGTCAATGTGGGCGACGACGAGGTGCAGCAGGTCATCGCGCAGATGGAAAAATCCAAGGGGCAGGAGGAATATCGCGTGGGCGAGATCTTCCTCGCAGCCGCAGCCGGGCAGGATGGCGCGCAGATGGCGGTTGCGCAGAATATCGTGGCGCAGGTGCGCCAAGGCGGATCGTTCGTGGCGTATGCGCGCCAGTTCTCCGAGAGCGCGAGCGCTTCGACGGGCGGCGATCTGGGCTGGATGCGCGCCTCGCAGCTTCCCGAGACCGAGCGCGCGGCGCTCGCCGCGATCAAGCCGGGGCAGATCAGCGAGCCGGTGCATGTATCGGGCGGGATCGCGGTGATGGCGCTGGTGGACAAGCGCCAGGTGCTGGTGGCGGACCCCGAGAATGCGACGCTGAGCCTCAAGCAGATGTCGCTCGAATTCAAGGGCAACGTGAGCCAGGAGATGGGCCAGGCGGCGGTCGCCAAGCTGACGGCGGCCACGAAGAATCTGGGCGGCTGCGGACGCGTGGAAGCCGTGGGCAAGGAGATCGGCGCGCAGGTCTCGGTCAACGATTCGCTGCGGCTGAAGGACATGCCCGATGCGCTGCGCCAGCTTGTGGCGAAGATGCGGATCGGCGAGGCGACGCCGCCGTTCGGATCGGCGAGCGAGGGGGTGCGCGTGCTGGTGCTGTGCGGGCGCGACGACAGCGCCGCGCCCAAGCCGCCGACGTTCGACGAGGTCTACAGCCAGATGAACGACCAGCGCGTGGGGCTGGCGGCGCGGCGGTACCTGCGCGATCTGCGGCGCGACGCGATCATCGATTATCGCTGAGCTGCTGCCCTTGGCAATCCCGCTGGGCGATCCGGCGGGGATCGGGCCCGAGATCGTGGCGTGGGCGTGGACGCGCGCGAGTTGCGCCGGTCTGCCGCCCTTTTTTGCGATCGGCGATCCGGCGTGCCTGAGCGCGGGCGGCTTTGGCGCGTGGCAGGTGATCCGCTCCCCCGACGAAGCAGCGGGGGTGTTCCCGCTCGCGCTGCCGGTGCTGGCGGTGCAGGGCGCGGGCGCGATCCGGCTGGGGCAACCCGATCCAGCGGGCGCGCGCGTGGCGCTGGACAGTCTGGAACTGGGCGTAGGGCTGGTGCGCGAGGGTGCGGCGGGGGCGCTGGTGACGGGTCCGATCGCCAAGGCGAACATGTACGAGATCGGCTTCCGCTATCCCGGGCAAACCGAGTTCGTCGCGGAGCGCTGCGGCGTGGCGGCGGAGAATATCGCGATGATGCTGGTGAGCGAGGCGCTGACGACCTCGCCCGTGACGATCCACCTCGCGCTGCGCGACGTGTTCGACGCATTGACGACCGATTTTATCGTGGCGCGCGGGCGAGTGGTGGCGAAGGCGCTCGTGCGCGATTTCGGCATTGCGGCCCCGCGCATCGCGGTGGCGGGGCTGAACCCGCACGCGGGAGAGGGCGGCGCGCTGGGGCGGGAAGAGATCGAGATCATCGCGCCTGCTGTCGGGCTGCTGCGCGAGGAGGGCATCGACGCGCGCGGGCCGTTGCCAGCGGACACGATGTTCGATGCGCGCGCGCGGGCCACCTACGATGCGGCGCTTTGCATGTACCACGATCAGGCGCTGGTGCCGATCAAGACGATCGCGTTCGACGAGGGGGTGAACTTCACCGCCGGGCTGCCGATCGTGCGCACCTCTCCCGATCATGGCACCGCCTTCGGGATTGCGGGCAAGGGGCTGGCGCGGCCCGATGCGATGATCGCGGCGATTAGGGTTGCAGCCGCGTGCGCGGCGCGGCGCATGGCGGGGTGAATCTGCCGGCCGACGCGTCCCCCACCGTCGGCTTCGCCGCCACATCCCCCGGAGGGGGAGGTCAAGACGTTACCTTCCCCTTCGGGGGAGGTGCCCGAAGGGCGGTGGGGGATCTGCCGCCGCTGCGCGAGGTGATTGCGCGGCACGGGCTGGCAGCAAAGAAATCGCTCGGTCAGAATTTTCTGCTCGATGGCAATCTGCTCGCCAAGATCGCGCGCGTGCCGGGGCCGCTGGCGGGCGCGCTGGCGTATGAGGTCGGGCCGGGACCGGGGGGGCTGACGCGCGCGCTGCTCGCGGCAGGGGCGCGGGTAGTGGCGGTGGAGCGCGACGACCGCGCGCTGCCTGCGCTGGCGGAGCTTGGGGAGGTGTATCCGGGGCGGCTGCGCATCGAGGGGGCGGACGCGATGGCGGTGGACGAGGCGGCGCTGCTGGGAGGCGAGGCCGCGCATGTGCTGGCGAACCTGCCTTACAACATAGCGACCGCGCTGCTGGTGCGCTGGCTTACGATCGAGCCGTGGCCGCCGTGGTGGCTTTCGCTCACCCTCATGTTCCAGCGCGAGGTGGCCGAGCGGATCGTGGCGGCACCGGGAAGCGAGGCGTATGGCAGGCTCGCGGTGCTGACGGGGGCACGGGCGCGGGCGAAGATCGCGCTGACGCTGCCGCCGGACGCGTTCACGCCCGCGCCCAAGGTTTCGAGCGCGGTGGTGCATCTGGTGCCGCTCCCCTCCCCGCGCGCGCCGGTGCATGGGCTGGAGCGCGTGACGGCCGCCGCGTTCGGGCAGCGGCGCAAGATGCTGCGCGCGGCGATGCGCGCGCTGCCGGGCGGGGTGGAGGCGCTGGGTGCAGCGGGGCTCTCGGGCGAGCGGCGCGCGGAGACGCTCACGGTCGCCGAGTTCGAGGCGCTGGCGTGCGCATGGGTGGCGGGGAACGGTGCAGGGGACAGTCGGGCGGGGGACAGCTAACCCATTGCGCCGGGGCCATCGTCCGCGCGGGCAAGTGAATGCAGCGCAATGGGTAAGCTGTCCCCGTATTGCGCCGGATTGCGGCGGATTGCGGCGGATTGCGGCGGGGCGCGCAAGTTTGCGACGAACCGAACGTTTACTATGGGGAGCCAAGGTTACCGAAGCTCCATGCGGGACTATATCAGCGGTCCCCTGCCCTCTTGCATCCGGAGACCTATCCGATGATCGAAGCGCACCAGGCCTCACTCAGCGCGCGTCATGCGCAGCTCGAGACGAAGATCGCCGCCGAAGCCCAGCGGCCGCTGCCCGACACGCTGGCGATCACACGGATGAAGCGCGAAAAGTTGCGATTGAAGGAAGAGCTGCGCGGCACCCGGCACTAGAGCCTGGTTCACCCCGGTTGAAACGAAGATCGTCATCCCGGGCTTGACCCGACACCTGCCTTCTTCTCCGTTCAACACGGGCCGAACCCGGAAGGTGGGTCCCGGCTCAAGGCCGGGATGACGAACCGTATGATCAAACTCTAGCTGCACGCCCGCGACGGACGATCCGGGTGCTGCCCCTCTCCCATCCGGGGAGAGGGGCAGCAAGGCCTGCCGGTCAGCGGCCCTTCGGCTCGTCCTTGCGGGGTGGTGCCGGGTGGTTTTCGGCCGGGTGCGGGGCGGGCCGAGCCTCGGGACGTGGCGGTGGCGGCGCGGGTCCGCGCGGGCCGGGGCCGCCGGGGCCGGGGCCGGGGCCGCGCGCACCCGGCGGCGGACCGCCGCGATCGAAGGCGGGCCGCTCGTGGAAGGCGGCGGGGGGCGCCCCGCGATCGATCGCGGGGCGGCGATCCTGCGCAGCGGGACCGCGATCATATGCAGGCGGGGGCGGCCCGCGATCGTAGGCGGGGTTGCGCTCTGCGCGCGGAGGCCCGCCCTGATCGAACGCAGGGCGGCGATCCCGCGCGGCGGGGCCGCGATCGTTCGCAGGCGGAGGCGACGCGCGATCGTAGGCGGGGTTGCGCCCGCCGCGCGGAGGCCCGCCCTGATCGAACGCCGGGCGGCGATCATTGGGCTGCGCGCGTGCGTCCGGGGACGCGCCGTTCGGCGGACCGCCCTGCGGACCCCGGCCACGCTCGGCGCGCGCCTGGGCGAAACGCTGGGGATCATAGCCGGGCTGACCCGTGCTGCGAACCACGCCGGGGCCACTGAACGCTGCCGGGCGTGCAGTTGCCGCCACCGGCGGCGCGCCGCGATTGGCGGACGCAAACATTTGGGGGTTGGCGCGTGCGGCCTGAAAGTGGCTGATCTGTGCCGGCGTGGCCCCGAGGCGCGGGCCGCGTTCGGCCGCGCGCTCCTCGGGCCGGGGCTGCGCCTGCACGCCACCGGGGCCGTTGAACGCGATCCGGTTCGAAATGTTGCGATTGTTGGAATTAATGACGTTGTTGTGGTATTCGTTGATGTTGTTGACGCGGATATTATTGATCGTGACCGGGTTGTTGTAGATTGTCACGTTGCGGATATTGGTGACGTTGGTGACGACGTTGTTGTAGGCGAAGTGCCTGCCTTCCCAGCGGCCGCCCTCGAAGCCTCGACCGAAATAGCCGAAGCCGTAGCTGATACCGCCGTAGTATCCGACGCGCTCGCCCCAATAGCCGTTGTGGAAGACGTATTCGTCACGATCCCAGCCCCACCACGCGGGGGTCCACAGGTAGCCGATGCGGGGTGCGCGCGCCCAGGTGCCCGGGTTCCAGTAATAATCGTCCTCGTAATCGTCATAACCCCAGTAGCCCGGGATCCAGATGAAATCGGGACCGGGAAGCGGCGGCTGTTCATAGACGGGCAGCGGCGGCGGCGCGAAGCCGACGCGGATATCGACCTCGTAACCACGGCTATCGCCCTCGTAATATTGGGCGTGCGCGGGCGTGGGCGCGGCGATCAGCGCGGCGGCGGACGCGGTGAGCAGCGCCAGCGCGATCGCCGGGGCGGCGAAGGCGCGGCGGGCGCGGCGAGCGGGGCGGGCGGGCGTGGTGGCGTGCATGGGACTACCTCCGGTTATGCGTGTTCAATACGCAGGCGGGACGGTTCGCTCCCTGAACGGCGCGCTTAAACCTTCGTCACCTGCGGGCCATGATCGTTCAGGCGGATATGGAGTTCGCGGAGCTGTTTGGGCGCGACTTCGCTGGGCGCGCCCATCATCAGGTCTTCGGCCTTCTGGTTCATCGGGAAGAGGACGACTTCGCGGATGTTGGGTTCGTCCGCGAGCAGCATGACGATGCGATCGACGCCCGGCGCGGAGCCGCCGTGGGGGGGTGCGCCGTATTTGAGCGCGTTGATCATGCCGGCGAATTGTTCGTCCACATGTTGTTGGGTGTAACCTGCGATCTCGAAGGCCTTGTACATGATTTCGGGGCGGTGATTGCGGATCGCGCCGCTGCTGAGTTCGACGCCGTTGCACACAATGTCGTACTGGTAGGCGAGGATTTCGTGCGGGTTCTGGGTGGTGAGCGCTTCGAGGCCGCCCTGGGGCATCGAGAAGGGGTTGTGGCTGAAGATCGTCTGCTTGGCGTCTTCATCATATTCGAACATGGGGAAATCGACGATCCAGCAGAATTTGTAGGTATTCTGTTCGATGAGGCCGAGTTCCTGGGCGACGCGGGTGCGGGCGAGGCCGGCGAGGCGGGCGGCTTTGAGCGGTTTGTCGGCGGCGAAGAAGACGCCGTCATCGGGGCCGAGTTGCAGCGCTTCGACGAGTTTGGCGGTGCCTTCCGGGCCAAGGTTTTTGGCGATGGGGCCGCCCGCCTCGCCCGCCTTGCGCGTCATGTAGCCGAGGCCCGACCAGCCTTCGCTGCGTGCCCATTCGTTCATGTTATCGAAGAAACTGCGCGGCTTGTCCGCAGTGTTCGGCGCGGGGATGGCGCGAACGACCGCACCGCCTTCGATCAGCTTGGCGAACAGGCCGAAGCCGGCGCCTTTGAAGTGTTCGGTGACGTCGCTGATGATCAGCGGGTTGCGCAGATCGGGCTTGTCGTTGCCGTATTTGAGCATCGATTGCGCGTAGGGGATCCGCGGGAACGGGGGTTTGGTGACCGCCCATGGCGTCTCGCGCGAGAAGCCTGCGAACTCCTCGAAGACGCCGTGCAATACGGGTTCAATCGCGGCGAACACATCGTCTTGGGTCACGAAGCTCATCTCGAAATCTAGCTGGTAGAATTCGCCGGGAGAGCGGTCGGCGCGCGCGTCTTCGTCGCGGAAGCAGGGCGCGATCTGGAAATAGCGATCGAAGCCCGCGACCATCAACAGTTGCTTGAACATCTGCGGGGCCTGGGGAAGTGCGTAGAATTTGCCGGGATGAACGCGCGACGGCACGAGGAAGTCGCGTGCGCCTTCGGGGCTGCTGGCGGTGAGTATTGGCGTCTGGAACTCGGTGAAGCCCTGCTCGATCATGCGGCGGCGCAGCGATGCGATGACGTTGGAGCGCAGCATGATGTTGGCGTGGAGGCGCTCGCGGCGCAGATCGAGGAAGCGGTATTTGAGGCGGATGTCCTCGGGATAATCGGTGTCCGCCGCCACGGGCAGTGGCAGTTCGGCGGCTTCGGACTGCACCGTCACCGCGCGCGCGCGGACTTCGATGCCGCCAGTGGGGAGGCCGGGGTTCACGGTGGCGGGCGAGCGGGCGACGACCTCGCCATCGATGGTGACGACTGATTCCAGCCGGATGTGTTCGAGTGCGGCCAAAGCGGGGCTGTCTGCGTCCGCGACGATCTGGGTCAACCCGTAATGATCGCGCAGATCGACGAACAGCAGCCCGCCGTGATCGCGCTTGCGGTGGACCCAGCCCGACAGGCGGACGGAGGTGCCCGCATCGGCGGGACGGAGGGCGGCGCAGGTGTGGGTTCGGTAAGCATGCATGCGGTCATGCTTTGCCGCCGCGCTGCCCGGATGGCAACGCGGGGGTGGGCGGTGTCCGGCCCCCTGCCCCGCCTGGTGGCGGGATCGGGGGCCGGACGGTGCCGTCCGTAGTCTGCTTCGCTCCCCAAGGCGGTGGAGAGGTACTACGCCACGGACGTGCGGATGGGTGCGAGTGCCGCCTGGCCCTCCGCTGCCAGGGATGCCGGTGCGCGAGCCGCGTCGCGCGATGGCGCATGCTCGAACGATATTCAGAGGGCTTGGAAACCCGGACTTACCTCGTCAACTCGCATTATGCCCATCCGAGCGGGACCGCCAAGGAGCAGGCCCCGCCGACTAACCCAGGCCACGCCGCCAAGAGCGACCGGAGCTGAAGGCCGTGAACCACATCGGTTCGCGGGATGCAAGGTTAATTGCGTAAGAAATCGTGCGCGATGCCCTTGTCGGTGCCGAGCAGCCGATCCCAGAAGCGGAAATACAGTCCGTAATTGCAGCGATAATCGCGGTGGTGCAGCTCGTGGTGCGCAGCCGAGATGACCGCGCCGCCGACGGGGCCGCGGACGACACGCGCGGGGAGCATTTCCCAGCCCATATGGTTGGTGGTGCCGAACAGGCTGGCGATCAGCAGCACGAGGCCGAGCGCGCCGATGTGGATGGGGAGCACCCAGGCGAGCGCGGGGAGGAAGATCGCGCCGCTGATCGCCTCATAAGGGTGGAAGCTCATCGCGGCCCAGGCGGTCGGCGGGCGGCTGGCGTGGTGGACCGCGTGCGCGGCGCGGAAGAGCGCCGGGCGGTGCATGAGGCGGTGGGTGAAATAGAACCATGTATCGTGGAGGAACAGGTAGGCCAGCACGCTGACGGGGATCCACCAGAGCGGGTGGGCGTGGGGATCGGTGTAGAGCGCGGTCAGGTGGCGGCGGTGCCATGCCCAGAAGGTGAGGCCGGCGGGGATGCCGTAAATGGCGGCGGAAATGAGCGACCAGCGGATTTCGGCCG
>Ga0123339_10002162_pt1 | contig 13347 bp, 12 predicted proteins | sample lystaG_FD_89956 | JGI IMG/M metagenome (GOLD analysis project Ga0123339, IMG submission 89956) | Glacier valley bacterial and archeal communities from Borup Fiord, Nunavut, Canada, to study Microbial Dark Matter (Phase II) -... | ecosystem: Environmental > Aquatic > Freshwater > Ice > Glacier ... | reverse complement strand
TGTCGCCGGGGGCGCTGTGGGCGGGGCCGTAGTCTAGGATGAGGGCTGCGCCGTTGTGCCGGGTTAGGCGGGTGGCGAGGGTTGTTGCGATGGTGAGTGCGGGTTCGCAGAGTTCGAGGACTTGTTCTTGCTCTGGGACAGGGACAGGGTTGGGGTGAGGGGGTGAGGAGGGGCTGACGTCTGAACGGGACGACCGTGCGGGGCTGTCAATTTCAGGCTGCGTCCGTGTGGCCTCTCCCTCACCCCAACCGTAAACCGTTTCACGGTTTGACCCCGGAGGGAGAGGGAGTAGTTGGGCGCTTTCGTTCGAGAGTTTTTCCACGAATTGGCCTTCCTGGACGAAGCGTTCCGTCCATTCGGGGCCACGGCGGACGAATTGGCGGATGGGGAGGGCGTCCAGGAACTCGTTGGCTAGGAGCAGCATCGGGCCGGGGGGCAGGGTGTCGAGGGTGTCGTGCCAGGCTACGCCGGCCGGCAGGGCGGCGGCTTGGGCGGCACGCAGGCGGGGCGAGGTTTCGATCAGGTGGAGTTGGATGGCGGCGCGGAAGGCGGGTGCGGCTTGGGCGGCGGCGCGGAGGGCGTCGGCCATGAGGGTGCCCCGGCCTGGGCCGCATTCGACCAGGAGCACCCGGTCGGGGCGGCCCATTGCTTCCCAGGTTACGGCGGCCCAGAGGCCGAGGACCTCGCCGAAGACCTGGGTGATCTCGGGGGAGGTGGTGAAGTCGGCGAAGGGGTCGTGGGTGGCATAGTAGGCCGCGTTGGCGCGGGCCATGAAGTGGTCCAGGCGTTCTATGGGGTGGGCGGCCATGGGTTGGGTGGCCATGGGTCAGGCGGCCATGAGGGGGACAGGTTGGGCGCGGGCGCGGGCGATCAGCCACAACCCGGCCAGGATCATCGGGATGCAGAGCCATTGGCCCAGCGTGGTACCGGCGACCAGGGCGCCCAACGGCCCGTCGGCGGAGATGAAGCCTCCGTTGAACAGGAACTTGTCCGGTTGGCGGAAGGTCTCGCCGATGATGCGGGCGATGCCGTAGCCGACCAGGAACACGCCGGTCAGGGCGCCGAAGCGGGCGCGCACGGCCTCGCGCCGGCATAGCAGGGCCAGGACGAGCAGGAGCAGGAAGCCCTCCATGCCGGCCTGGTAGAGTTGGCTGGGGTGGCGGGGGAGCGGGCCGCCGCCGGTGGTGTCGAAGATGATGGCCCAGGGCAGGGTGGCCGGGGCTTCGCGGCCCCACAGCTCGCCGTTGATGAAGTTGGCGAGGCGGCCGATGCCGAGGCCCATGGGGACGACGACGGCCAGGCGGTCAGCGAAGCCGAGCAGGGGGATGCGCTGCTGGCGGCAGAACAGGATGAGGGCGATCACGACGCCGACGACGCCGCCGTGGAAGGACATGCCGCCGGTCCAGACGGCGAAGAGGTTGGTTTCGGCGTTCTCGGGCCGCCAGAAGGCGGGGAAGTCGCGGAAGAGGAGGCCGAGGCCGCCGAGGTAGGTGAGGGGCTTGTAGAACAGGACGTAGCCGAGGCGGCCGCCGAGGACGACGCCGAGGGTGGCCCAGGTGAGGAAGTCGTCGGTTTGCAGGTGGGTTGCGACGGGCGGGTCGAGGCGGACCAGGCGGCGCATGATGCGCCAGCCGAGCAGCAGGCTGCCGATGTAGGCGAGGGCGTACCAGCGGATGGCGAAGGGGCCGAGCGTCTGGCCGCCCAGGATGTATGGCCCGAACTCGTAGAGGTTGGGGCTGAGGTGGAGGTCGGAGAAGTGGATGGGGGTGTTCATGCGGCGGGGCCTGGGTGGTGCGGCAGCGAGACGACTGTCATTGCGAGCCGCCTGCGGCGTGGCATTGCGAGCCGCTTGCGGCGTGGCAAGCCAGGGGCGCGGAACCGGACCTGAGTTGCTGGTGGCCCCTGGATTGCCACGGCGCTTCGCGCCTCGCAATGACGCTCGCAATGACGGGGGTCAACCGTAGTTGGTTTCCGAGGGTGGCCCTCATACGTAGCGCTCCGTTCCCGCGAGGTGGTCTTGCACGTAGCGGCGTATCCCGTCTTCCAGGGGCGTGAACTGCCCGGCGTAGCCGGCGGTGCGCAGGCGGTCCATGCGGGCCTCGGTGAAGGATTGGTATTGGCCGTGCAGCGCGGGGGGCATGGGCACGAACTCGACCTGGCGGGGCTGGCCTGCGGCGTCGCATACGGCGTGGGCGAGGTCCAGGTAGGTGCGGGCAATTCCGGTGCCGAGGTTGTAGAGGCCGCTCACGTCGGGGCGGTCGAGCAGCCATAGGATCACGTCCGTGACGTCGCCGACCCAGATGAAGTCTCGGCGCTGGGCGCCGTCGGGGAGGCCGTGGCGGTCGCTTTGGAACAGGCGGGCGGGGTGGCCGGCCGAGACCTCGTCCCACTTCACCTTCACGACCGAGACCATGCGGCCTTTGTGGTACTCGTTCGGGCCGTAGACGTTGAAGAATTTCAGGCCGGTCCAGCCCGGCGGCGACGGCTGGCCGCGGGCCACGGCGTCGGTGACGCGGAGGTCGAATGCGTGCTTGGTCCAGCCGTAGAGGTTGAGGGGGCGCAGGGTTGGCAGGAGCGCCGGGTCGTCGTCGAAGCCTTGGGCGCCGTCGCCGTAGGTGCTGGCGGAGGAAGCGTAGATGAAGCGCGCGCGGTGATGGGCGCACCAGGTCCAGAGGCGCCAGGACAGCTCGACGTTGGTGTCCCAGGCCAGGTCGGCGTCGGTGGCGGTGGTGTCGCTGATGGCGCCGAGGTGGATGATGGCGTCGAGGGCGGGGGCGGTGGCGAGGTAGGCGTCCAGGGCGTCCGGCTGGATGACCCGGGCAGGGGGGTGGCGGGCGAGGTTGCGCCACTTGCCGTCTGTGCCGAGCCAGTCCGCGACGGCGGCCGGGCGGCCCTGGGCGGCGAGGGCGGCGTGGAGGTAGGAGCCGATGAATCCGGCGCCGCCGGTCACGAGTATCATGGCCGCGCGTTATAGGGGTGTGGCACGGGCTGACATAGCCCCGGGCCATACGTATGTGTGCATTGCCGGCGTGTGTGCGGTGCCGGTGTGTGCTGTGCCGGTGGATGTGGCGGCACCTGTGCGGCCCTGCGTTCCGCGGGCCGTACACGACTGTATGGACTTGGTTCGTGCGCAGACCTGGATGGGTTTGCTTTGAGGAGAGCATCATGGCCGAACGACCACGCTTCATGGACGATCTGGCCGGCGTGGCCGGTGGCGCGTTCTCGGCTCTTGCCGGCATCCGCGAGGAGGCTGAGAGCATGATCCGCGCCCGGGTGGACGAGGCGATCCGCAAGCTGGACCTGGTCCGGCGCGAGGACCTGGACGCCGTGATGGAGATGGCGGCCAACGCGCGCACTGGGCAGGAGGCCGCCGAGGGGCGGCTGGCGGCGCTGGAGGCCCGGTTTGACGCGCATATGGCCAGCATGTCCGGCAAGGCCGAGGCCGGCGGTGCGGCTGGCGCATCCGAGGCCGACCCGGCCAGCCTGCCGCCTGCGAAGCACGCGCATGGGCATGGCGGCGGCACGTCGGAGGTTGCGCCGGGCACGATGCCGCCGGGCAGCGGCGCCTCGGGAGTGCCGGACGGCAGGCTATCCGGCACTCCGGGATCGCCGGACGGCATGCCGTAACGGAAAGTTGCTTTTCTGTCCTTGCCGGGCACTATGCGGCAATTTGGTCAGCGGGACTGCCGCGCCGCTGTTGCGGCGTGGCGATGGGCCCTGTGGCCGATTGCCTACTCCGTTGCCTTTCCGGATGAAGGTGGGGAAGCACCCGCTTGTTCCTGCTTGTCGCCCCCGCCGCCCTGCCGGTAGCCTGATACACGGCGCGATTCGGCCGTCCCCGTTCCCGGGTGCGGCCAGCCGCGCGACGGCCCGGCCTGCCCCCAACCACGGGAGACCCCGCATGTCAGCCCTAGCCGAACATCTGGACCCTGCGGCGCCCAACCCGCTCGATGTGATCGAGCAGGTGGTCGCCGCCAACGACTGGGCCTTCGACCGCCGCAGCGACCACGAGATGGCGGCGGAAGCGCCGGGCAAGTGGTGCGACTACGGACTGTATTTCTCGTGGTCGAGCGAGATCAGCGCCATGCACTTCACCTGCGCCTTCGACATGAAGGTGCCGGAGCGGCAGCGGGCGGCGTTGTACGAGTTGCTTGCCTTGGCCAACGAGCGGCTGTGGATCGGGCACTTCGGCATGGATTCCGACGACGGGATGCCGTTGTTCCGGCACTCGGTGCTGCTGCGCGGAGCCACGGCCGCGTCGGCGGAGAGCTTGGAGGACATGGTGGACATCGCGATCACGGAGTGCGAGCGGTTCTATCCGGCGTTCCAGTTCGTGCTGTGGGGCGGCAAGACGCCGACGGATGCGTTGCAGGCAGCCATGCTGGAGTGCGTGGGCGAGGCATGAGCGCAGCCGCCCCCTTGCCGGCCGTCCTGTTGCTGGGCGGGGGCAAGATGGGCGGCGCGATGCTGGCGGGCTGGCGGGAGCGCGGGTTGGCGCCCTCCGTCGTGGTGGACCCGGCTGCACCCGCCCTGGCCGGGCCTGGGGTGCAGGTGGTGTCCACCGTGGCGGGAGTGCCTGCCGGGTTCCGGCCGGCGGCGGTTGTGCTGGCGGTGAAGCCGCAGCAGGCGGTGGCGGCGTTGCCGGGGCTGCAGGCGTTGGCGCCGGGGGCGGTGGTGCTGTCCATCATGGCGGGTGTCACGGTGGCGCGTATCGGCGCGCTGCTTGGGGCGGGCGCGGCGGTGGTGCGGGCGATGCCGAACACTCCGGCGGCGATCAGCCGGGGCATCTCGGTGGCGTTCCGTGGGGCTGGGGTGGATGAGGGGCAGGCGGCCTTGGCCGAGGCGCTGCTGGCGTCGGTGGGCGAGGTCGCTTGGGTGGAGGACGAGGGGCTGATGGACGCCGTGACGGCGGTGTCCGGCAGCGGGCCGGCCTACGTGTTCCTGCTGGCGGAGCTGATGGAGCGGGCGGCGGTGGAGCAGGGCTTGCCGCCTGCGCTGGCCCGGCAGTTGGCGCGGGCGACGGTGGCCGGGTCGGGGGCACTGCTGGCGGCTAGTGCGGAGGAGGCGGCGGCGTTGCGGGTGGCCGTCACCAGTCCGGGCGGGACGACCCAGGCGGCGCTGGGGGTGCTGATGGCGGACGGGGCATGGCCGGCGCTGGTGTCGCGCGCGGTGGATGCTGCGGCGCGGCGGTCACGGGAACTGGCGGGGTAGGCGGGGCACTCCGGCGCCGGCGTGCCCCGCCCGTCACGGTCCGGCCCTGAACCCGTGTTGGCCGAACACGGTCAGGTCAATATGGGATCAGGTTTGTTAGAACCCCCCAACTCGTCGCATGACTGGCAACGCTGCCGCGTTTCCAGTCAGGGCGATATTGGTCCAAGCCGTGGTGGGTGAAGCCCTGCCGCTACACCGGGCACGATCCTCAGCCTTGCCAACGGAGACCGTCCCGCCCATGTCGCGGCCATGAGCATAACCGAAACAGACCGCACCTTGATCGCTGCCGTGTTCGCCCAGGCGGCGCTGCGCGGCTGGCCTGATGTCAGCATCGCCGATGCGGCGCGGGAGGCGGGGGTGCCGTTGGGCGAGGCGCGGGCGCGGATGCCGGGCCGCGGGGCCGTGTTGCTGCGCTTCGGGGTGATGGCGGACCAGGCGGCGCTGGCCAACGTCAGCATGGGGGAGCCGCCGCGGGAGCGGCTGTTCGACATCCTGATGGCGCGGTTCGACGCGTTGCAGCAGCACCGGGCCGGGGTGCTGGCGCTGATGGCGGCGCTGCGGCTGGACCCGGGCACGTCCTTGCTGTTGTACAGCACGACGCTTCGGAGCATGAAGTGGCTGCTGGACGGCGCGGGCATCCCTAGCACCGGCGTGGTGGGTGGGCTGCGCGTGCATGGGCTGCTGGCGCTGTGGCTGTATGCGCTGCGCGCTTGGGAGGCGGATGAAAGCCCGGACCTGTCCGCCACCATGGCTGCGGTGGACCGTGGGTTGGACCGGGCGATCCAGGCGGAGAACCTGCTGCCGGGCCAGCAGGTCGGCAGCACGGGGGTGCCGATGTCTCCGGCGGAGGAGGCGGCGGCAGTGTTCGAGGCTGCTGGGATGACAGGGGACGATGCGCCTGTTGCGGGTGCGCCGGGCTTGGGGGCGGACGGGACGGACCTGCCGCCTGGGCCGCCGCGGGACAGCCCGGAATCGCCGATCACTTAATCGGCACCTGATTGAGGCGCCGCGGCCTGGGCCATCCGCTGGCGCGTGTCCGGCAGAGGGTTTCGCGATGAGTCGAGGTTGTGTGGGCTGCGCCGTTTGGCGGCGTGTTTCCGGCAGGCTTGCTTCGCAGCCAGACTTCCGCCTGTTTCCGGCTGCGGTATGGCGTGTTAAGTGCGGGGCAGAAGAAACATAAGGAGCGATGCCGATGTCTGACGACCAGGCCAACCGCATGGCCAACACCATGACCGACGCCGCCAGCGGTGCCGCCCAGATGGGCAAGGGCGCGATGGACGCCGGCATGGCGAAGATGGCCGAGTTCAGCAAGATGTTCACCGACATGAAGGTGCCGGGCATGGCCGGGATGCCGGACATGGAGGCCTTCCTGTCTGCGCACCGCCGCAACATGGAGGTGCTGACCGCCGCCAACCGCGTGGCGCTGGAGGGCGCGCAGGCCGTTGCCCGCCGCCACATGGAGATCATGCAGCAGACGATGAGCGAGATGACCGACACCATGCGCGACCTGTCCAGCCCGGACAGCCCGCAGGCGAAGGCGGCCAAGCAGACCGAGGTGATGAAGGCGAGCTACGAGCGCGCCGTCGCGCACATGAAGGAGCTGGCCGACCTGATCCAGCGCGCCAACGGCGAGGCGCTTGGGATGCTGAACCACCGCTTTGCGGAGGCGATGGAGGAAGTGAAGGCGCTGACCGCCAAGACCGGCAGCACCGCCCACACCTGACGCCTGACGCGCACCTGGCTGACGCCTCCTAGGTGGGGCAATGAGCGTGGCCGGTCGCCCCGATGCCGTCGTGATCGGCGGCGGGGTGATCGGCAGTGCGGTTGCGATGCACTTGGCGCTGGGCGGGGCCTCGGTGTTGGTGGTGGAGCGTGATCCGAGCTATGCCGCCGCGTCCAGCTCGTTGTCGGCGAGCAGCATACGGCAGCAGTTCTCGCAGCCGGTGAACATTGCGTTGTCGCAGTATGGCATCGGCTTCCTGCGGGACGCCTCCGCGCATTTGTCCGTGGACGGGGATGGCCCGGCGCTGTCGCTGCGGGAGCCGGGGTATCTCTATTTAGCAAGCCTTTCAGGCGTGGACGTGCTGCGGGAGAACCACGGCGTGCAGCGGGCGGCTGGGGTGCAGGTGGCGCTGCTGGGTCCGGATGCGTTGCGGGCGCGCTTTCCTTGGCTGAGCACGGACGGCGTTGCGTTGGGGTCGTTGGGCCTGGACGGGGAGGGGTGGTTCGATGGGCCGGCCCTGGCGGCGGCGTTCCGGCGCAAGGCGCGGTCGCTGGGTGCCGTCTGGGTGCATGGGGAGGTTGTTGGGCTGGAGCGCGATGGGGCGCGCGTGTCCGCGGTGCGGCTGCGGGACGGTGCGCGGGTGGCGTGCGGTGCGGTGGTGAACGCGGCCGGGCCGCACGCGCGGGCGGTGGGGGCGATGGCGGGCGTTGCGCTGCCGGTGGAGGCGCGGCGGCGCTGCGTGTTCGTGTTCACGTGCCCGGATGTGCTGCCGGGGTGTCCGCTGGTGATTGATACGTCCGGGGTTTGGTGGCGGCCGGAGGGGGACCGTTTTCTGGCCGGGTGGTCTCCGCCGGGGGATGCCGAGGAGTTCGGGCTGGAGGTGGACCATGCGCTGTTCGACGAGGTGATCTGGCCGGCGCTGGCGCGGCGGGTGCCGGCGTTCGAGCGGGTGCGCGGGGCGGGGGCTTGGGCCGGGCACTACGAGTTCAACACGTTCGACCAGAACGCGTTGCTTGGCGTGCATCCGGGCGTGCCGAACCTGTATTTTGCCAACGGGTTCAGCGGGCATGGGATGCAGCAGGCGCCGGGGGTGGGGCGGGGGATCGCGGAGCTGGTGCTGCATGGGGCGTACCGGACGCTGGACCTGTCGCCGCTGTCGGTGGCGCGGGTGGCGGCAGGGCGGCCGTTGCTGGAGCGGAACGTGATCTGACGGCGCCTGGCTGCCAAGCCCGGACTTGCCTTGATGCGGGAAGCGGCACAGGATTGCAGCCCGGAAAGGAAGGGTGTCGCAATGGTTTCCCAAGGCCCGGATATGTTCGGCAGCTTCGGCCTGCTTGCAGCCGCCGTCCTTGTTGCAGCGGCGTTGGCAGGCCTCACCTCGCGGTATGGCTGGCGGTTCCTGCTCGCCATGGCCGCTGCCGCGGTGGCCGGTGGCCTGGCGCTCGCGCTTGGCCTGCCGGTTCCGGAGGCGCTTGCTGCGGCCGTGGCTGTGGCTGTGCTGCCGACGGCCCTGCTGATCCGCGCCGCCCGGACCCGCCGCGCCGTTGTTGCGCGGCAACCAACCGCCCTGGCGCCTGTGACTGCCGCAGCCCCAGCCGCCTTCCAGTCGCACGTGCCGACGGCGGCGGCATCACTGACCGTGCCCACTCTGGCTGTGCCCGTCGCCGCCCCGGCCGCCGTGGGGGGACAGGCGATGCCGGCCAGCGTGGGAAGCCCGGCCGCCTTGCAGGCGCACGCGCCGGCGGCGGCGGTGTCACCGGTCGTGGCCACTCTGGCTGCGCCAGTCACCGCCCCGGCCGCCGTGAGGACGCAGGCGCTGCCCGCCAGCGCGGCAGGCGCGGCCGTCGTGCGCGCCCGCACTGGGAAGGGCTGGGTCCGCGCGGCAGGGTTCGGGCTGTTCGGCGTGGTGCTCGCGGCGATGATTGCGGGCGCGATCCTGTCCAACCCTTCGGCGGATGCCGAGGGGACGCGGCTCGTGCTTGGCGTGGCCGCCGCGATCCTGGTGCTGTTCGGGGGCATTGCGCTGGTGTTCGTGCAGCATGCCCGCTCCGGTGTGATCGTGGACCGGGCGGCCGGCACGGTGACCGTGCGCCGGGGCCGCGGACTGGGCATGAAGCGGACGGTGCTGCCGGTGTCCGGCGTGGCCGCCGTGGATGTCGCCGACCACGAGCGGCGCGTCATCACGCCGAAGCACGGGTTGGGTGCAGTCATCGAACTGGTGCGGTATGTCGCCGCCCCGCGGCGGGAAACCGTGTACGAGGTGTTCCTGGCGCCGTCCGCGGGTGGGCAGCGCGTGCTTGTGTCGCCGTTTGCCGAGAAGGACGTCTTCACCGTCCTGCCGCTGGCCGAGCGGCTGGCGGTGGCCATCGGCTGCCCGTTGCAGGTCCCGTTCAATCCAAGCCTCGTTCCGTCCGGCCTTGCCGCGGCCAGCCTTGCCGCCACCGGCGTGGCTGCGCCGGTGGCGGCCTGACGCGGTCCGCCGCAGGGCCTGCGCCTCCCGGTAGGGGCTGGGCGGGGGCCGCGCGGCTCCCTGCCCGCTGCGCTGTCCCGGCGGACCTCGAGCGTGCCTGGTCTCGTCAGATGAACCGTTCACGCCCTGGTGCCATGACGCTGAAGTTTGCCGGAGTGGCGAACCCTTGGTTCAGGATGCTGTTTCGCCTGTGTTCAGCGTGCAGACAGATGAAGCGCCCGGCGGCAAGGGCCGAAGAGCTTCTGATTTGGCACGCCCGCTATCTGTCTCCGCAAGCATGTCATCGCACAGGTCAGGCACCCTGATGCGATCATGCGCTCGCACGCCGCGGGCCGGCCGCGGCTGATGCAGTCCCTCGATGCTGCCGCGACTGCCGCCGCACTGCCGTTCGGGCGGTTGATCCCGGCGCTGCGCCGGGCCTTCGCGGCGGGTGCGGAGGTTCCGCCGCGGCACCACCACGCGCTGCCCGGCGGCGCCACGCTGCTCCTGATGCCGGCGTGGGACGCGCAGTGGCTGGGGACCAAGATCGTCACCGTCCATCCGGGCAACCCTGGGCGCGGGATGCAGGCGGTCCACTCCACCTACCTGCTGAGCCATGCCGATACTGGGCAGCCGGCGATGCTGGTGGATGGGGACACGTTGACGGCGCGGCGCACGGCGGCGGCGTCTGCGCTGGCGGCGTCGTTCCTGGCCCGGGCGGATGCGGGGCGGTTGTTGCTGGTGGGGGCGGGCCGGGTTGCGAGCTTGCTGCCTGCGGCGCACCGGGCGGTGCGGCCGATTGGGCGGGTCGAGGTCTGGAATCCCACGGCGGCGCGGGCGGATGCCTTGGTGGCGGTGCTGCGGGCGGACGGCTTCGATGCGGGCCGGGTTGAAGACTTGGAAGGTGCGGCGGGGTGGGCCGACGTTATCAGTTGCGCCACGTTGAGCACGGCACCCTTGATCCGGGGCGCCTGGTTGCGGCCCGGCACGCATTTGGACCTTGTGGGTGCGTTCACGCCGGCGATGCGGGAGGCGGATGAGGCGGCGATGCGTGGCACGCGCGTGTTCGTGGATACGCTGGCGGCGCTGCATGAGGCCGGGGACTTGGCGGGGCTGGTGGCGGGGGATGTGTGCGGCACGTTGGAGACGTTGTGCCGGGGCGGGGCGGGGCGGCTGGGGGACGAGGTGACCGTGTTCAAGTCGGTCGGGACGGCGCTGGAGGACCTTGCGGCGGCGGTGCTGGCGGTGGAGAAGCAGGGGTGAGCGGGGGCGGGACGTGGCGCTGAAGACCTGGCTTGGGACCTATGGCGGCTTGTGGGGGCAGGGTGCGCAGTGGTCGCCCAACGGCTCGCCTACGGCGGCGGACGATGCCGCGGTGACGGGGGTGGATCCTGTTGCGAATACGACGGTGTTCTTCCGGGCGCAGCCGTTCCAGACCATCACGGGGCCGGGCAGCGCCGCCACCCTGATGTTGCAGGGCAATACTGCGCTGGCTGGCGCCTTTTCGGTCGGCAGCTTGCGGGTTGGGACGGCAACCCCGGGTTCGGGCGGCAGGGTGCCGGGTATCGAGGGTGGGTTGGTGATCGGGGCGGGCAGCAGCGTCGGCGCCGGGTCGGTGGATGTGGGGTTTGGGTTTATTCAGGTTGCGGGAGCCGGGGCGTCGCTATCGGTGGCGGGCGGGTTCGGGTTGGGGGGCGGCTATCCCTACGTGGCGACCTCGCTGGAGATCAGCGGCGGCGGGTCGGTGCAGGCTGGCAGCATGGATTTGTTTGCCTACCGCACCGGCTTCGGCTTCCGCGACACTCAGGGCACGATCCGGATAGATGCGGCGTCGCGCATGGACCTGGGCACGTCGGGGGCTGCGGCGGCGGGGACGCTGCTGGTGGAGGCTGGGCGGCGGTTGGGTGGCGCCGGCTCGGTCACGGCGGCCAACGGCATCGTCAACGACGGTGTCATCGTGGCGACCGGCGGCACGCTTTTCTTGGCCAGCCCGGTCTCGGGCGCGGGGGAGCTGGACGTGGGCGTGGGCGCCACCCTTGCGCCGCACGGTACGACGGAGGCCGTGCGCTTCCTTGGTGCGACTGGCACGCTCATGCTGTACTTGGTGAGCAACGGGGGCGTTCCGGCGTTTTCGGATGGCGTCGGCGTGATCAACGGCTTCGGTTCGGGGAACCGGGTCGTGTTCGACTCCTTGGTTTATGGATCGGGGGTTTATGGATCGGGGATTTCGGCGTCGCTGACCAGCGTACGCTACCAGGCGATTGGCAACGGGCTTGGCACCTTGACGCTCAGCTCCGGTCTCAACGTGGCGGGCACGCTGATGGTGGCGGGGGACTATAACGGCAAGGCGTTCCAGATTGCGCCGGAGTTTCCCGGTGGGGCCAGCATCCTGACCGTTGCGCCATCCGGGCCGCCGCGGGGGGACGCCTTCCTGTTCACGGATGCGGCGGGGGTGTCCGGCGCGGTGGCGGGGGAGGCGTATGCCGGGCCGGTGGCCGGGTTGGACCGGCAGTATATCTGGCCGGGCACGGGCGGGGTGGCGCTGGCGGCGACGGTGGGCAACGTGTTCCTGCATGGGGGCGTGGGGGACGATGCGTTGCAGGTGAAGGGTGGGTTCAACGTGCTGGATGGCGGGGCCGGGTCGAACTTCCTGGTGGGCGGGACCGGGGGGGATGGCGGGGCGGACACCTTCTTTGTGGACGGGCGCGGCGGGGCGCCGGTTTGGAGCACGGTGGTGAACTTCCACCGGGGGGATGCGGTGACGGTGTTCGGATTTGTTGCGGGCGTCAGCACCCGGCCTTGGTCGGCGGCGGAGGGTGCGCTGGGGTATGCGGGTGCGACGATCCACTCGGAGCTGGGCGGGGCGGGGACGGGGGTGAACGCGTCGCTGACGTTTACGGGGGTCAGCCTGGCGGATGCGCAGACGCGGCTCTCGGTCACGACGGGGACTACGGGGGGCACGCCGTATCTGAGTGTTGCTTATGGCTAACGACGGGTCTTCCTAAACGCGTCACTGGCAGTTGGCAGACGCGGCCCGATTGTCCTTGGACGGTTTCGGCTGGTCCAGTCGGTTACAGGTCACGCCTTCTCGCGACCGTTTTCGGTGCTGGGCGCGGCCGGCCTGGTAGCAAGCTCGGCGCTGATCTGGTCGAGCCGGATGCTGACGGCTTGGAAGCCTGCGTTCATCTGCCGCAACAAGGCCCACATCACGCCGAAGTATAGAAGAAGCGGTATCCAGCTTATGGCCAGGCTTATGAAAGTGTCTGTCTCTTCCGGCCGGGCCACGACCCGTATGCCTTGAGCCACCAACCGGCTGGCGAGGGAGGGATCATCGGGCAGGTAGGCCTCGAACGTCCTACCGTTCTCTCCAATTCCTGTCATGTTGCGGCCCCGCAGCACCACTTCCTGGATGCGCCTGGCGTCCACTTCCCGCAGCACGTCGGAGTAGGCGAGGGTCATGCTGCTGCGCGGTGCCTGCGCCGGAGTGAAGAAGCTGAGCAGCGCAGCAAGGATCAGCAAGGCCAGAATGACGATCCCAGCAGTGCGAAGCCAGTGCATGACGGTTTTCCTGAATGGGGGTGTGGACCGGGCTAGCCCACAGTAATACCAACCGGCGTCGGCTTTGCCCCGGCATCGCAAGGAGTGGCGTGGCGATCCAGGGGCCACCAGCGCGGTGCCGGCGGCCCCTGGATTGCCACGCCGCAAGTGCGGCTCGCAATGACGGGAACACCAGCGATCATCGTCAACGCTGGGTCTTATAAAAGCTACTTTGCCGTTCCAGCCAGCCTGCCTTGTATCCCTGGCATCGTGTGCATCCATGACTGGCCTAGGCCATGTTCGGTGCGGATAGACGCACCGAACATGGCCTAGCCTTTGTTTTTACGAGCATCTTTATCGGAACGTGTACACGTTTGATCCGATGATGCTCTAATGGCCCGGTGGCGATAACCGATCCAGCACGAGC
>Ga0123339_10002160_pt1 | contig 13356 bp, 7 predicted proteins | sample lystaG_FD_89956 | JGI IMG/M metagenome (GOLD analysis project Ga0123339, IMG submission 89956) | Glacier valley bacterial and archeal communities from Borup Fiord, Nunavut, Canada, to study Microbial Dark Matter (Phase II) -... | ecosystem: Environmental > Aquatic > Freshwater > Ice > Glacier ... | reverse complement strand
GTGAAGGGAGAAAAGATTCCTTTTCCGGGACCAAAACGTGCTGCATTTATAAGACTTGAAAGTAAAAAAGACGTTGATGATTGAGCAGCGATTGTAGTACTATGCTGGTTTTTATGCAGTTTAAAAAAGCAGTTCCTTAAAAGACTATACATCGTAAAACTTTGCAGTTTGTTACAGCCTATGGTTTTTAAATTATGTAAAAATAAATAAGGTTTAAATTGTAGCGCTAAAAAAAATAAAAGTGGCTTTGGATTTCTTTTCTAAAAAAAAAGCCGTTCTGTTGTAAGTAATTTTCAAAAAAAAAGTGTCTCTATATAAACTTACGATGCTGTTATATGAAAAGAAAAGATTTTGTACATCTTTCCGGTATCCTTGCTGCTGGAACTCTCTTATCTCCGTCTTCCTTATTTGCCCAAATCTTATCCGGCAGTTTTCCGATAGTAAGAACTGCACCTTCAAACAGAAAATTTAGAAGCATTGCTGTTGAAACGACTATTGCAGAATTTAAAAAAAAATGCAAAAACCAAGAACTTGTATGGCTTTTTGAAAACTGTTTTCCTAATACACTTGATACCACTGTAGACTTTGAAATAATTAACGGCAAGCCTGATACTTATGTTATAACCGGCGATATAGATGCTATGTGGTTACGAGACAGTACAGCCCAGGTGTGGCCATACCTCTCTCTTGTAAAGGATGATAAACCATTGCAACAACTTATAGCAGGTGTAATAAACAGACAAACAAAAAATATTCTGTTCGATCCATATGCAAATGCTTTTTATAAAGACACTTCAAAAATAAGCGAGTGGAAAGACGATAACACAGATATGAAAGCGGGCATTCATGAGCGCAAATGGGAAATAGATTCTCTATGCTATCCTCTAAGGCTAAGTTATCATTATTGGAAAAAAACAGGCGATAAGCTGCCATTTGATGAAAAATGGAAAGAGGCAGCAAAACTTATTGTAAAAACTTTTAAAGAGCAACAGCGCAAAACTGAAAAAGGTCCTTATAAATTTGAAAGGAAAACAAGCTGGGCCACAGATGGAGTACCACTTGGCGGCTATGGCTATCCGGCAAACCCTGTAGGGCTTATATTTTCTATGTTTAGACCAAGCGATGATGCTACTATATTTCCATTTTTAATACCATCTAATTTTTTTGCAGCAATTAGTTTACAGCAGCTAAGCGAAATGTCAACAGCTATATATAACGATAAAATATTTGCTAAAGAATGTGCAGATATGGCTAACGAAATAAAAAATGCGCTTAACAAATATGCAGTGGTTACACACCCGGTATATGGAAAAGTGTATGCATACGAAATAAATGGTTTTGGCAGTTTTAATTTAATGGACGATGCAAATGTACCAAGCCTTTTATCTCTGCCTTACCTCGGAGCCTTACAAAATACTGACCCTATTTATATAAATACCCGAAAGCTTTTATTAAGCAACAGCAACCCATTTTTCTATAAAGGCAGTGCGGGTGAAGGTATTGGCGGACCTCATGCCGGAATTGATTTAATATGGCCGATCAGTATTATTATAAGAGCTATAACAAGCAACAGCGATATTGAAATACAAAATTGTTTAAAAACTTTACAGGCCAGCAATGCAGGCACAGGATTTATGCATGAAACATTTCATAAAAATGATGTTACAAAATTTACCCGAAGCTGGTTTGCATGGGCGAACACTATTTTTGGAGAACTTTTACACAACATCATGGAAAACAAACCTCATTTACTTTCATAATTTTTAAAGTGAAAATAGATATTGCCATAACTAAAAAATTACAGAATAATATAAATGAAGGAAGCCAGAAAGCTTTTGAAGAACTGTACCGTTTATTTTTTCCACGCCTATATAATTTTGTATTGGTTTTTGTACACAAAAAAGAACTTGCAGAAGAGCTTGTAAATGATGTGATGATTAAAATATGGGAAAAAAGATGTTTGATTAATAATATAGAAAATCTGGAAACCTATTTATTTGTTGCGGTAAGAAACCACTCTCTCAATTATCTGCAAAAAAATTCCCATGTTAATGTAATGATTGATACAGAAACCGGCTTTGCAGAATTAACCAACCTCAACAATCCTGAAAAAGAACTTGAATGGAAAGAAATTCATTACAACCTTGTTACTGCAGTTGATAGGCTTCCAAAGCAATGCCGTACTGTATTTAAACTTATAAAAGAAGAAGGTTTTAAATATAAGCAGGTAGCGGAAATACTTGGTCTTTCACCCCGCACAGTAGAAACTCAGTTGTTTAGAGCTATAAAAAAATTAAGTGAAGTACTTAATGTTCATTGTAAAAAATACAATGATAAAAAAAGCAGCAAAGTAAAAAACAGCAATAATAGTTTGCGATCCTTGTAAGTATATTAACAAAAAAGATTGTCTTCATAAATACAAACATTATCTTTTAATGAGCAGCAACAGTTTTCTATTACTTTATTGCAAAAAAGTTTCAGGTGATGCCACTGCTGAAGAGTTATTGTGGCTGGAAGAAATGCAAAAAAATGATTTAGAATTAAAAAACCAATACAATCTGCTGGAGCAATATTGGGCGCACCATGATCATGTAAGCAATATACAGGTAGAAGAGGCGCTGCAAAAAGTATTAATTCAAGTACAACTTTCAAAATCTGAAATTAATTATAATTCAAAACCAGTAGCTGCACCTCCCGGCAAAAAGATTTTTTTGAAAGTAATAACATGGGCAACAGGTTTGGCAGCAGTTCTTTTGGTTGTTCTTTTCATTAAGCAAAACCAAAGTAGCCATACAATTATGGCGGATAATCATCGTCTTGAAAAAAAGCAAAATTCTAAGGGAACCAAAAGTATCATCGAACTTGCAGACGGAAGCAAAATATGGTTAAATGCCGACAGTAAAATTGAGTATCCATCAGCATTTGAAGGAACTACCAGAGAAGTTTCTTTAAATGGTGAAGCATATTTTGAAGTGGCTAAGAACCCTGAAAAACCATTTATCATTCATCTTGCAAATGGTACTGTAAGAGTATTGGGTACTTCGTTTAATATTAAAGCTTACGACAATAAAAGCAATGTAGAAACTTCTGTACTTACCGGTAAAGTAGCGTTTATACCGGCATATATAAATTCTAAAAAAATAAGAGATACCATTTTTATTTTACCTGATAATAAACTTAGCTACATACCAAAAACAGGATTAATTGCTGTACAGCATACCAAGGCAAAAGACGATAAAGCATGGACGGAAGGAAAACTTATTTTTAAAGCTATGCGCCTGGAAGATATAGCCATTGACCTTGAACGCAATTTTGGAAAAAAAGTATTTTTTAAAGAAGATGCTTTAAAAGAATACATTCTTACCGGAACATTTTCTAACAATACGCTGGAGGAGATAATGTTTTATTTATCCAAAACCAAAGGCTTTGTTTACAAAATAAACGACAATGAAATGATTATAGCGTCATCGGCGCAAAGCCTTTAGAATGTGTTATAATGTTTACCAAAATAAAAAACTTGTATTATGATACTAAAAAAAAATCCGGCTAAAGTTTTGTTCAAATTATTAAAGCCTGGTAAAAAGTACCTTGTAATTCTATTGTTTATTTTACAGATTTTTCCTTTACATGCCCAATATGCTTATGCTTCGCCAAAAGCTAAACGGGTTGGATATTTACAAAAAGAGCAACCGGGTATTTATGGAGATAAACTAACCCTTAATGTTAAGAATGAAAAACTGGTTACCGTTCTTGAAAAAATAGAGAAGCAAATAAAATTCATCTTTGTTTATGCAAACGATGATATTGATGTGAAACAAAAAACCAGCGTGACGGTCAGCGATAAATCATTGCAGGATATATTAAAGTTGTTGCTAATACCACTCGGTATAAATTTTACAATTGTAAAAGATAAAATTATTTTACAAAACATAATCCAAAAAAGCCCTTTAGCAGCAGGCAGTGATGGTAAAACGATCCGGTCAGATAAAACTGTTACTGCCGAAACAAAATATTTTTTACCCATTACCGGAAAAATCACTGATGAAAACGGCAGCCCGCTTCAATTTGTAAATGTAATTGTAAAAGGCACAGGCACTGGCACCACTTCAAATGCAGATGGAATTTTTTCCCTGAATATTCCTGATGATAAATTAAAAGGAACACTGGTTTTATCTCTGGTTGGTTTTATAACAGAGGAAATAAATATTGCCGGTAAAAATAATTTTGCTGTTACATTAAAAGCAGTATCCAAAGATCTTGCAGATGTAGTGGTGGTAGGCTATGGTACACAACAAAAAATATCTGTGAGCGGTGCTGTGGATGCTATCGGTAAAAAATCTTTTGAAGGGCGACCACTTACCAATTTAAGTACTGCATTGCAGGGTGTATCGCCAAACCTTATCATACAGCAACGCAACTTTGAGCCTGGGCAGCGTGTAAATATAAATATAAGAGGGCTTGGTACGCTGGGCGATAATACCCCTTTAGTGGTTATAGACGGGCTGGTAGGCGGCGATATTAATTTATTAAATCCTGTAGACATTGAAAACATTTCCATTTTAAAAGATGCTGGCAGTGCGGCCATATATGGTTCTCGAAGTGCAAACGGTGTAATATTAATTACTACAAAAAAAGGAAAGAAAAACAGCGCACCTGTAGTAAGATACAGTGGTACGTATGGTATACAGGCGCCACGTATTACATACAAACCGGTAGCTGCCTGGGAAAACGCTTATTATAAAAATGAATCACTGAATAATGCAGGACTTTCACCTGCTTTTTCGCCGGCACAGATTCAGCAGTTTAAAAACCAGGGCGATGGTGACTGGAGAGTAGATAATATTTTTCAAAATGCGCCACAACAATCGCATAATGTAAGCGTAAGTGGAGGTGGTGTAAATAATACTTATTTATTGTCGCTTGGTTATTTAGATCAAAAAAATAATTTCATTGGACCAAATTATGGGTATAAGAGATACAATGTTCGATTAAATCAAAGCAACGATATTGGTAAACTTAAAGTAAATACCATTTTAAGTTATGCCAAAGTAATAAATAAAGACCAGCCCTTTGATGCATCAACACTTATTGTAGATGCAAGCAGAGTTCCGTTGTACTATTCATTTAAAGATAGTTCAGGTAATTACTTAACCAATCCTGTTTCCGCACAATATAACCCAAAAGCTATTTTAGAAAACGGCGGGGAACGTAACAGCAACAACGATGAAATATTTGGAAACTTTAGTGGAGAATATGCTATAAATAATGATCTTAAAATAAGGGGGGTATTTGGTGGTACAGTGGGTTCCAATGCAACGTTCAGCGCACAAAAAACATTGAACTTTACGCCCGGTGGCGCCTTTGCACCGGACAGACCGATTTACGATGAAAATTCAAAATCATTATTTACCAATGTACAACTACTGGCAGAGTACAATAAAAAAATTGCAGAAAATCACACCTTAAAAGTACTGGTAGGTGCATCTAATGAATCTTTTAAAATAGAAGCCAGCAGGGTACAAAAAACTTTTGTTGACCCTAATCTGGGTGTTCCCACTACGGGTACCATTGTAAGTACTTTATCTTACAACAGCGTAAACGGTACAACGGAAACAAGCCTAAATTCTTTATTTGGCAGAGTAGGTTATTCATACAAAGACAGGTATTTTCTGGAAGGAAATGCCAGATACGATGGCTCATCAAAATTTGCCAAAGATAAAAGATTTGGATTTTTCCCCAGTGGCTCAATAGCATGGAGGGTCACTGAAGAGGAATTTTTAAATAATGTAAAATCCAGAGTAGGCGATATAAAATTGAGAGCCTCTTACGGTGTGTTGGGTAACCAGAATGTAAATGCATACCAGTATCAAACTACTTTTTTTAATTACGATAATGCTTATGGGTTTAATAATAATGTAGTGGGTGGCTCCGGTTACAGCCTTGGTAACCCCAACCTCACATGGGAAAAAGCTGCAACCTTTAATGCAGGATTAGATGCCGGTTTGTTTAAGGGTGCGTTATCATTCAGTATTGATTATTTTAATAAAACCACAAGCGATATTTTATATCCAAGATTAGATATTCCATTGCTTTTTGGTGCAGGTTCTCCTGATTTTAATATTGCTAAAGTTCGCAATAAAGGATGGGAAGCAAAAGGCAGTTATAACCTGACCGGAAAAAACTTTAAACACACTTTCTCTTTTAACGTAGCAGATAATCTGAACAAATTAATTTCCCTGGCATCGGGTGCAACTGAGTTTTCGCAACAGGTAGAAGAGTTTGCATTATTAAGAAGAGTGGGTCAACCTATTACTACCTATTATGGCTACAGGTCAAATGGCTATTTTCAAAATTTAAATGATATAAAAAATTCTCCAAACTTTGTAAACAGAATAGTATCACCCGGTGATTTAAAATTTGTAGATAAAAACGGAGATGGTATTATAGATGAAAAAGATAAGTTTATTTTAGGTAATCATTTTCCAAGGTACACATTTGGATTTACCTACAACGTGTTATATAAAGGATTCGACTTTAGTGCTTTTATTCAGGGAGTAGGCAAAAGAGATGCGATGATACGGGGTGAACAAGTGGAGCCTTTTCACTTTGGATACGGTGGTACAATGTACACTCACCAAACTGATTACTGGACACCTACAAACCCTAATGCTGCCAACCCAAAAATTGCTGAAGCAGGCTCTCCCTCTAATGCAAATAATTACCGAACCGGCAGCGATAGATTTTTGTTTAATGCAGCATACGCCAGGTTAAAAAATGTACAGTTTGGATATACTTTACCTGCTAAATACTTAACAAAATTAAAGGCGAAATCTGTACGTGTTTATTTTACGGCTCAAAATTTATTAACCCTCAGCAAACTAACTTTTCTGGATCCTGAAATTACAGAGTTTGATAACAACACTACAATTAGAGGTACAGGTGCTAACAGTGCAAGGGCTTATTTTATGCCTGTATTTTATGGCGGAGGTATAGATATCAGTTTTTAATAAAACCAAATTTTGCTGACATGAAAATGATTAATATTTTTAAAACCTTCGTAATGCTCATGGGTATTGTAGTGTTTCAATCGAGTTGTAAAAAGCTTGATCTTGCACCAAAAGACAGGTTCTCAGAGCTAAACTTTTGGCAAGTTGATGCAAACGTGAATAACGCCTTAAACAACGTTTATAACAGTATTTATACAAGTACCAATGTTTTTTACAACGAGGCTATGAGCGATAATGCTGTTAGTAAGTTAGATGTAAATACAGGTGCAAATACCATAGGTAACGGCAATTTTACAATAGATCTTGCAAGGTTTAGAAACGATTGGGCATTTTATTATAGCGGAATCAAATCTTGCAATTTATTCTTAGAAAATATTGATAAAAATACTACTTTGCCTATGGCCACCAAAAACAGAATGCTTGGTGAAGTAAAATTTGCAAGGGCATGGCATCATTTTAATTTAATGAAATGGTGGGGTGCAATACCTTTACTTAATAAAGATATTACCCCTGAACAAGCTCAAATTATAGCTCGCAACCCGAAGGCAGATGTTTTAGCGTTCATATTATCGGAGTTAGATGCCGCAGCCGTCGCATTGCCTAGTAGAGATCAATATGCTATTAATGATAACGGTCGTATTACTAAAGGGGCAGCATTGGCTTTAAAAGCAAGAGTATTATTGTACGAAGGCAATAGAATGGCAGAAGTAGCTACTGTTTGCGAAGCTTTGATAAATAACCAGTCAGCCAATGGCAACTACAGCCTTGCTGCCAGCTTCAGCGATTTGTTTAGCGATAAAACAATTAATAAAACAAACAACGAATCAATTTTAAGTTTACAGTATGTACCTAATTTACGCATGTGGGGAGATTATTTTGATTTTGCACCTATATCTGAAGGAGCAAGAACAAACAATTTATCTCCTACGCAGGAATTGGTAGATTCTTACATCATGCTTAATGGCAAAGCTATTAACGATGCAGGCTCGGGTTATGCAGATAGTGCTTTATCTGTAAACAGAGATCCTAGGCTTTCTGCTACTATTGTATACGATAAATATTTATGGACAAAACCTAATGGAACCAGTGTAACTATTTATATAAAACCGGGTTCTACTATTGCACCTGCACCAAACAGCAATGAATTCAGTACCTCAGGTCAGGGTACCGCCACAGGTTACTATTGGAGAAAATACTGGGATCCCAATTATGTAGGTACGTTAAACAATGGCACCAACATACATTTAATTCGTTATGCAGAAGTATTATTAATGTATGCAGAAGCGAAACAAACGCTCGGACAATTAGATGCTACGGTTTGGGATAAAACGATAAAAGTACTTCGCACACGGGCGGGTTTTACGGAGGCAACTGCTCTCAACTTTCCCGGTACCTTAAACCTTCAAAACATTGTAAGAAACGAACGCAGATCGGAATTGGCCATGGAGGGATTTAGGATAGATGATATACGACGGTGGAATATTGCACAAATTGTACTTAACGGCTGGATGCATGGCGCCAAATATGGAGATGTAGGCGTAGACAATGGATTCATAAGAGCACAATTTCGCAATTTTGATCCCACTAAGAATTTCCTCTGGCCAATACCGCCATCAGAAAGGGCTCTCAATCCTAATCTTACCCAAAATCCCAACTATTAAACTCTTAAAAAAATAATAATCATGTATAAAAAAACAATCAAATTTATAAGCTTGGTATTTGCTGTTATGCTTTTATATGTAGGCTGCAAAAAAGATGAAAGAGCCATAAATTTAAATCTTACGGCGGTGCCAAATTTAATTTCGCCCGCTGATAATAAATTTATTAAACTTAAGCCTGCAGCAAACCTTACCGAAACTTTTGAGTGGGCACAGGCCAAAGCAGAAGATGGTGCTTTGGTACTTTATGAAATTGCTTTTGACCAGGTAGGCGGCGATTTTAGCAAACCTTTTTATACAGTAGTATCGGATAATATAGGCGTAAACAATAAAATAACTTTTACCCATGGCGATCTTAACAAAGTAGCTCAATTGGGGGGTGCAGCTTTTTTTGAACGCAAAAAATTCAGATGGACCATACTTGCCTCTAAAGGTACCAACGTGGTAAAAACTGCCGAAAGTAGAATTATTGATTTAGAAAGACCAGGTGGTTTTGCAGTATTGCCAGGCTCAATGTTTATTACAGGGACAGCTACAGAAGGGGGGGCTAATGTAACTGCTGCTTTAAAAATGTTACAAGTAACCCCCGGCGTATTTGAAATATTTACAAAATTAAGAGCAGGTACTTACCAATTTATAGATGCACAAACGGCTACCGCAAATAAGTATTTTACTTTTGATGATGCAGGTGTTACAGCTATTGGTATAAATGGCACCAATACTTATACAGATGCAGATAAAGTAGTAAGAATTATTTTAGACTTCAATAACATAAATGCAAAAATGGCCACTGTAGTTTCACTACAATTTTGGTACTGCAAAAGCGGTTCTTTTAAATTCACATTACCCTATACATCCAACGGTGAGTGGCGTTTTAATGGTTATATAGCAGATTGGGAGCCAGTAGGTTGGAGCCCCGGTGGAGAGCAGCGCTACAAATATAAAATGATCTTAAACGACGGAAGTGGTAATCAGGATTTATGGATAAATTCTTTTTTTGGCGATCCTTCAAATCAGGATGTTTACCCAAGTACGCCTGAATACCGTAAAGTAAATTTGTATAAAAATGACGGCAGTTCATTTGATTGGGGTTGGAAAATGGCAATGAGTGAAGTAGTAATTGGCACCCCTTGCGATTTTTGGGTAACGCTAAGAGGTAGCGATCCCTTTTATACACAAAATTATAAAAAGCAATAATCTGTTAGTAACAATTTATCCAATACGCCGATTATTAAAAATCGGCGTTTATTGTTTACCGAAAATTAGAGTGTTTAAAATTTATTTTAGACAATCTTTTAGCTAAACAGTTTTTAAACTTGAGAATGTTTTGCAGTAATGATTAAGTATGGTTACATATTTTTAGTGGTAATTTTTATTGGTTGTAACAACAAGCAAAGTTTATTTATTGAAAAAAATACAGTCCAAACAGGTATTAATTTTACCAACAATGTTGTTGAAAATGATTCCTTTAATCTTTTTACATACCAATATATTTTTAACGGTGCAGGCGTAGCAGTAGGCGATATAGATAACGATGGATTAGAGGATATTTTTTTTGTAGGGAACAGGCAGGGGTGCAATAAATTGTATAAAAATAAAGGCAGTTTCCATTTTGATGATGTAACCAATTCAGCAGGCTTACAGGGCAAAAGCCAATGGTGCACCGGCGTAACTATGGTAGATATAAATGGCGATGGTTGGCTGGATATTTATGTAAGTACTGTAAACATTGCAGGTCTGTTGCAAAGCACCAATGAATTATACATCAATAATAAAAATGGCAGCTTTACCGAAGCTGCAGCTCAGTATGGGCTTGACTTTAAGGGGCATACCACCCAAGCCGCTTTTTTTGATTACGACAACGATGGCGACCTTGATTGTTTTTTGCTCAATCACTCTGTTGAATATGCAGGCGATTATAAAACAGCTGCACTCAGAAAAATTTTAGACCCACTCAGCGGCGATAAATTGTTACAAAATAACAATGGAAAATTTGAAGATGTTACCATAAAGGCAGGCATATTTAGCAGCAGCCTAAGTTATGGGCTTGGCATTGCAATTGGCGATTTAAATAACGATGGCTTTCAGGATATATATGTAAGCAACGACTTTAAAGAAAATGATTATTGTTATATCAACAATGGCAACGGCACATTTACCGAAAAAAGTAAAGATCTTTTTAGCCACACAAGTCGCTTTAGCATGGGCAATGATATGGCAGATTACAACAACGATGGTTGGCAAGATATTATTACGCTAGATATGCTTTCGCCCAACGAAAAAGTTTTAAAATCTTCAGTAGCCGATGATGATTTGGATACCTATAAATTTAAACAAGAGTTTGGGTTTAATTATCAGTTTTCTAAAAACTGTTTGCAGCAAAATATTGATGGTAAATTTTTTGAAGACCTTAGTTTGCAAAAAGGTTTAGCAGCCACCGACTGGAGTTGGGCACCATTATTTGCAGATTTTAATAATGATGGCTTAAAAGATTTATACATCAGCAACGGTTATAAATACCGCTCAAACGATTTAGACTTTAACAACTTTGTGCAAGATGCTGCAAGTGCAATAAAAAAGCAGGGCAAGCCACACGATAAACTTGCTTTAATACAAAAAATACCATCAGGTAAAGTAGCCGATTTTTTTTATTTGCAGAATGAGCAACATAATTTTATTGATAAAAGTACCGATGCAGGTTTTACCATACCCACACTTAGCAACGGTGCTGCTTATGCAGATTTGGATAACGATGGTAAATTAGATTTGGTTGTAAACAGAATGGATGGGCTTGCAGGCATTTACCAAAATAATGCAGCCTCTCAAAACTATATTAATATAAAACTTAGGGGTAGTGGCTTAAACACTCAGGGCGTTGGAGCCAAAATATATGTGTATGCCAATAATAAAATGCAATATTATCAGCAAAGTTTGGCAAGAGGTTTTATGAGTTCGGTATCGCCTATAATACATGTGGGGCTTGGCTCTGCTGTAAAAGTAGATAGCCTTTTAGTGCAATGGCCAAATGGAAATTCGCAAAAAATAACTGCTGTGCTATTAAATAATACCATTATAGTAAACCAAAATGAAAGTGGTAAACGAAAAATTTACAATAATAGTAATTTGCTTATAGACACTACATGGCTAAACATTACCTACGCCGCATACCTTAATTTTACACACAACGATCAAAATTTTAATGATTTTAATGTGCAACCTTTACTACCACACAGCATTGCTACCCAAGGACCAAAAATAAGTGTAGCAGATATTAACGGAGATGGGTTACAGGATTTTTTTATTTGCGGTGCATCGGGCCAGCCGGGGCAAATTTTTATTCAGAATAAAAATGCAACGTTTACTTACAAGCCACAACAGTGTTTAATTATAGACAGCCTCTGTGAGCAAACAAATGCATTATTTTTTGATGCAGATGGTGATAAAGATTTAGACTTGTATGTAGTAACAGGCGGCAACGAATACTTTGGCGGCAACCAGTTATTAAAGGATAGGCTGTACCTTAATGATGGCAAAGGTAATTTTACCCTAAGCAAAGGATTACCTGCTATCTACGAAAATAAAAGCTGTGTAGCAGCTGCCGATTTTGACAACGATGGTGATATAGATTTATTTATAGGCGGAAGGGTTAATGCCCGTAGCTATGGCTTTACACCTGCATCTGTCATATTGTTGAATGATGGTAAGGGAAATTTTACAGAAGCTACAAACATGGTAAGTCCGGGGCTACAGTTTGTGGGTATGGTTACAGATGCCTGTTGGGTTGATTATGATAAAGATGGCTGGCAGGATTTAATTGTTGTAGGCGAATGGATGCCAATTACCCTTTTTAAAAATATAAAGGGAAAGCTGGTAAAGCAGCAATTACCTGCGTTGCAAAACACAAATGGTTGGTGGAACTGCATGTACAAAACCGATATTGATGGTGATGGATACGATGATTTTTTACTGGGCAATTGGGGTACAAACACTAAGATGCAAACCGACCTGCTGCATCCCCTTACGATGTACTTTGCCGATTGGGCAGATAACGGAAATACTGAACAACTACTTTGTCTGTACAAGGAAAATAATTATTTCCCTTTTTTGGGTAAGGTAGATCTTGAAAAACGGATGCCTTTTTTGAAAAAAAAATTTTTAAAATATGATGATATTGCAGGGAAGCCTGTAAACATTTTATTTGGTAATACAGCCTTAAATACAGCTAAAAAGAAAGAAGTTTTTACCCTAAAATCCTCTGTACTTTTTAATAAAAAAGGTACATTTAGTTTACAGCCCTTACCGGATTTTTTACAGGTAGCACCTATATTTTCATTTGCAGAACTGCTACAGAATAATGGCAAAAAAAATTACCTGGCCATAGGTAATTTTTTTGATGTGCTGCCTTTTGAAGGCAGGTATGACGCCATGTTGCCCACAATTTTTAACTATGAAAAAAATACATTTCAATTACAAAATTATATACTAGAAAAAGGAGCCATAAGAAATGTAAAAAATATTGATCTTCAAAATGGCAAACAAAATATTTTATTAGCAAGAAACAACGATGCTTTAACATTAATATCAAAATAAAAAGAATGAAAAAATTAGCGGGCTCTTTAAAATTAATAAGTGTCGGTGCCGCATTATATTTTCTGGGTTTTGGTTGTATGAAGACAAAAGAGGAAGTAGGT
>Ga0123339_10002158_pt1 | contig 13359 bp, 10 predicted proteins | sample lystaG_FD_89956 | JGI IMG/M metagenome (GOLD analysis project Ga0123339, IMG submission 89956) | Glacier valley bacterial and archeal communities from Borup Fiord, Nunavut, Canada, to study Microbial Dark Matter (Phase II) -... | ecosystem: Environmental > Aquatic > Freshwater > Ice > Glacier ... | reverse complement strand
GTGGCAGCGCCGGATTGTCCCCCATCATCATCACCGTGCCCTGCCCGAGCCGCGCGAGCATCTCGGGTTCCACATCGGGCGCACCCGTCCCCACCCAGCCCACCGGCGCGGGCACGATCAGCCGCTCGCGGCCATGCTGCGGCAGGGGACGGACAGGATGATCGCACATCGAGGAACTCCGGAGGCTGACGCGCGCGGTTTCGCTCCCTATCGTGCGCAGCGCAACCGCCAGGAACCCCATGCATGAAAACCCGCGCCGCCGTCGCCTTCGCCGCCAAACAGCCGCTCGAGGTGGTCGAACTCGATCTCGAGGGGCCGCGTGCGGGCGAGGTGCTGATCGAGATCATGGCGACGGGCATCTGCCACACCGATGCCTATACGCTCGACGGGCTGGACAGCGAGGGGCTGTTCCCGAGCGTGCTCGGCCACGAGGGGGCGGGCATCGTGCGCGAGGTGGGCGTGGGGGTGACGAGCGTTGCGCCCGGCGATCATGTGATACCGCTCTACACGCCCGAGTGCCGCAAGTGTAAATCCTGCCTCAGCGGCAAGACCAACCTGTGCACTGCGATCCGCGCCACGCAGGGCAAAGGCGTGATGCCCGATGGCACTTCGCGGTTCAGTTACCGGGGCGCGCCGCTTTTCCATTATATGGGCTGCTCCACCTTCAGCAACTTCACCGTGCTCCCCGAGATCGCGGTCGCAAAAATCCGCTCAGACGCGCCGTTCAAGTCCGCTTGCTATATCGGCTGCGGGGTCACCACCGGCGTGGGCGCGGTGGTGAAGACCGCGAAGGTGGAGCCGGGCGCGAACGTGATCGTCTTCGGGCTGGGTGGCATCGGGCTGAACGTGATCCAGGGCGCGCGCCTGGTGGGTGCGGACATGATCGTCGGCGTGGACATCAATCCCGCGAAGGAGGATTGGGGCCGCCGGTTCGGGATGACGCACTTCGTCGATCCCGGCGCGGTCGACGGCGATCTGGTCCAGCATCTGGTCGCGCTGACCGATGGCGGCGCGGATTATACCTTCGATTGCACGGGCAACACGACGGTGATGCGCCAGGCGCTCGAGGCGTGCCACCGGGGCTGGGGCACATCGATCGTGATCGGGGTAGCTGAGAGCGGCAAGGAAATCGCAACACGGCCCTTCCAGCTGGTGACCGGGCGCAACTGGCGCGGATCGGCGTTTGGGGGGGCGAAGGGGCGGACCGATGTGCCGAAGATCGTCGACTGGTATATGAGCGGCAAGATCGCGATCGATCCAATGATCACGCATGTGCTGACACTGGACGAGATCAACCGGGGCTTCGACCTGATGCACGCTGGCGAGAGCATCCGCAGCGTGGTCGTTTATTGAGCGAGCGCGCCCGGTCCCGCGCGGGACCGGGCCCAACGCCCACGGCCTATCGCCGGTAACTCACCCGCAAGAAGCCGAACCGGCCAGGGGTATCGTAGGTGCCCGGATCATAGGCGCCGTTGTTGCAGCTCGCGCATGCGGGCGGATCGCGATCGAGCACATTGTTGACGCCGATCGTGAACTGCAAGCGGCGGTCCAGCACCGGCGGGCGGTAGCCGAGCGTCAGATCGAGGTAGAGTTTGGGCGACAGGCGCACGCCGTCCGCCTCGTCCTGCACCGCGGTGATATACCGCGTGGTGACGCTCGCGTTGACGGGTCCGACTGCCCAGTCGAGCGTCGCGTTGCCCTTGAAGCGCGGATAGGCCTGATCTGGGCTGCCATTCTCGGTCCCGTCATGCGCGATCCGGGTGAAGCCTGTCGTCGCAGGGGCGATCTCGCGGTATTTGATGAGGTAGGTGCCCGCGAAGAACAGGCCGAAGCTGCCGTAGGGGCTTTCGGGGGAGCGCCAGGTGAGCGTCAGATCGACACCGTTGGTGGTGATCGCGCCGATGTTCTGGAGTAGCGCGCTGATGTTGAGCACATTGCCCGTGACCCGGTTGCGGTTGATCGCCGCGCAGCTCAGCGCATCGCCCGTCAGCGCGCAGCGGCTGAGCAAGGTGCTGCCGCTGAGCGAGCGGACTGCGCCCTGAAGATTGATGTCGTAATAGCTCGCTTCGAGCACGACGCGCTTGGAGAAACCGCGATCGCGCAGAAAGGATGGCGCGATCACGATTCCGGCCGTGTAGCTGTTGCTCGTCTCGGGCTTGAGATTCTTGTTGCCGCCCGTCGTCAGGCTGATCTGGCTGTTCGGCCCGCCGTCCTGCACATAGTTGATGTTGGCGGGCACGCCGTTTGCAACGCAGTTCGCACGGACGTTGGCGGGCAGCGTCGCGGAATTGTTGCACGGATCGGTCAATGGACTGTCGAAGCGCGATGCGCCGCCAAACAGTTCGCCGATGCTGGGCGCACGGAAGCCTTCGGCCCAGTTACCGCGCAGCGTGATGTCCGCGTTAGGCTGCCAGAGGAAGCCCGCCTTCAGGTTCGTCGTATCGCCGAACAGCGAATAGTTCGAGTAACGCACCGCGAAACTCGCTTCGAGCAGTTTGAAGAACGGCCTGTTGCTCAGGAACGGCGCGCGAAGCTCTCCGTAAAGCTCGTCCGCCTTGATGCTGCCAGCGCCGGGCTGCGCGGGAATATCCGCGCCCAGCCCCGCAGTGATCAACGGATCGGGGGTAAAGCTGCCGTAGTTGTAGCGGTGCTCGTACCCCGCCGCGAGGCCGAGCGGACCGCCGGGCAGTTCGAACAGGCTGCCGCTGACGTTGATCGTGAAATCGGTCAATTCCTGCTTGGACTTGTCGTGCTCGGTGAACGCGATGAAGTTGTATTGCGCAGGCGTGATCGTCCCCGCCCCGCCGAACACATCGAGCGGCACGCACGCGCCGGTGCAATTCGCGACCGGTCCCAGCGCCTGCTGCACTTTGGCTGCGTTCACATTGCCCGTGAAGCTCTGTTTGGCGTCGTTCAGCCCCTCGATCGCGTTCACATCCCAAAAGAACTTGTGCTCGCCGATGTGGAAGGTGCCGTCCAGCGACGCGGTCAGGTAGAAGGTGTCGACCGTCTGGTCGTAATGGCGCGGGCCACCCTCGATCAAACGGCGGCGCACCGTATCGTAAGTGACCGGCGTCCCGTTCGCGCCCGAGGAGAGCGTGCCGAAGGGATTGTAGGGGTTGCTGCCGTCGATCGTGATCGTATCGAGCAGATTGCCGTTGCCGCCTCCCGGGCCGAGGAACAAGGGCAGCGGCGCGGCCTGGTTTGCCGATTCGCGCCGGTTGTAGATCGCCTTCACGCGCGCCGTTACCGGTCCGAAATCCGCCGACGCATTGACGAAGCCTCCATAGCGCTCGTTGGGCGTGACGAGGTAGTTGTAGGGCTTGAAGTTGAAGCGGTCCTCGGTACCGAACGCCTTGAAGCTGGTGTTCGCGCCGGTGGGGTTCAGCGGATCGAAGACCGGCTTGCCTGCGGTTGGCTGGCGCAGCGCGAGGCGGATCAGCGAGCGGTCGGCGATCTGGTTGTTGATGTCGAACCGGCCGAGCAACGTAGCGCTCGAGCAGCCGCCCGCAGCGCAGCTTGTGGCGTAGGGGGTGGGATAGGCCGAGATCGCGCGGTCCGAGGCGAAGACCGCATCCTGTTTGGTGTAGCTCGCGCCCGCAACGATGTTCACGCGGTCGTTGCCCGCGCCATAGCTCAGCGAATAATCCTGCGTGAACCCATCGCCCTTTTCGAAATAGCCGCTTGCCTGTGCGGTGCCCTCGAAGCCGCGCTGCTTCTTGCGCGTGATGATGTTGACTACACCCGCGATCGCGTCCGAGCCGTAGATCGGTGCGGCGCCGTCCTGCAGCACCTCGATCCGCTCGATCGCGCCGTTGGGGATGATGTTGAGATCGACCGAGGCGGGAATACCACTCGCCGATGCGCCGGGCACGACGCGCAGGCCATCAAGCAACACCAGCGTGCGGTTCGCGCCCAGATAGCGCAGATCGATCTGCGCCGCGCCCGCGCCCACGCCGCCGCCATCGGGCGGATTGCCGAGATTGCCGCTGGAATTGTTACGCGTGTTCAGTCCGCCGCCCGAGATCGGCAGGCGCTGGAGCACGTCGGCAATCGCGCTCAGGCCAGTGCGCTCGACCGCCGCCTTGTCGATGAAGGTAACGGGTGCGGCAAGGCTGAGCGGATCGCGGCGAATACGGCTGCCGGTGACGACCACCTCGCCACCCACCGGTGCGACGGCGCTCGACGGCGTGTTGGCAGGCGCGGCATTGATCGCATCGCCGGTCGCGGTTTGGGCGAACGCCGCCGCCGTCATCGCTACCCATATCGCCGCCGTCGCGGTCGATCGAGCCAAAACCGTTTTGCGCATCCCGCCTCCTGTCGAAGAGACGTCAGTCTCGCCGCCACAACGGAGCGCGCAACCGCTATTCGACAAAAGCGTGCATCGCGGTCGCATTCCGCCGGATAATGTTGCTGCGTTGCAACACGCAAATCCGGGGACAGGTAACGGATTTCGCCTGGAGGGCAGCAGTAAATGGAACGTCGGTGCCGACGAAATCCGCAACTTGTCCCCGGATTTGCCTACAGGATGAACCGGCTCAGATCGTTGTCGCGCGCGATTTGGGCGAGGTGCGCGTCCACATAAGCCGCGTCGATCGCGATATGCGTGCCGCCGCGCTCGCTCGCATCGAAGCTCACATCCTCCAGCAGCTTCTCCATCACCGTCGACAGCCGCCGTGCGCCGATGTTCTCCAGCCGCTCGTTTACCTCGGCGGCGGTGCGCGCGATCGCGTCGATGCCGTCGTCGGTGAAGCTAAGCGTCACGCCCTCGGTGCCGATGAGCGCGGTATATTGCCGGATCAGGCTCGCCTCGGTGTCGCACAGGATGCGCCGGAAGTCCTCGACACTGAGCGCCTGCAATTCGACGCGGATCGGCAGCCGCCCCTGCAATTCGGGCAGCAGGTCGGCGGGCTTGGCCACATGGAACGCGCCCGAAGCGATGAAGAGGATGTGGTCCGATTTGACCGGGCCGTATTTCGTGGCAACCGTGGTACCCTCGATCAGCGGCAGCAGGTCGCGCTGCACGCCCTCGCGGCTCACCGATCCGCCGCGCACGTCGCTGACCGCAATCTTGTCGATCTCGTCCAGGAACACGATCCCGTTCTGCTCGGCGCTCTCAATCGCGGCGCGCACGATTTCGTCCTGGTCGAGCCGCTTGTCCGCTTCCTCGTTGACCAGTGCCTTCCATGCAGCGGGAACGCCCATCTTGCGGCGCTTGGTGCGCGGCCCCATCGCCTTGCCGAGCATGTCCGAGAGGTTGATCATGCCGACCTGCCCAGGCTGCATGCCCGGAATATCGAGGCCCTGCATCGGGTTGGCGGCTTCCTCCACCTCGATCTCGATCTCGCGGTCGTCGAGCGCACCCGCCCTGAAACGATCGCGGAACGCCGCGCGTGTCGCCTCGCTCGCATCCTTGCCTACCAGCGCATCGAGCAGCCGCTTCTCGGCCGATTCCTCGGCTGCAGCGCGCACTGCCGCACGCTTGCCCTCGCGCACGAGGCGGATAGCTTCTTCGACCAGATCGCGGATGATGCTGTCGACGTCGCGGCCGACATAACCGACTTCGGTAAACTTGGTCGCCTCGATCTTGATGAACGGCGCATCGGCGAGTTTGGCCAGGCGGCGGCTGATCTCGGTCTTGCCCACGCCCGTCGGGCCGATCATCAGGATGTTCTTGGGGCTGACCTCGTCGCGCAGCCCGGGTTCGAGCTGCTGGCGGCGCCAGCGGTTGCGCAGCGCGACGGCGACCGCGCGCTTGGCATCCTGCTGGCCGACGATGTGCCGGTCCAAAGCGGCAACCACCGCGCGCGGGGTGAGCGCAACGGTAGGTTCTTCGGCAGCGGCGGCGGGCAGCGGATAGACGGTAGCAGTCATATGTTTACGACTTCCATGGTCACATTGTCGTTGGTGTAGATGCACACTTCGGCGGCGATCTTCATCGCGCGCCACGCGATTTCTTCGGCATCCATGTCAAGATCGATCAGCGCACGCGCGGCTGCGAGCGCGTAATTGCCGCCCGAGCCGATCGCAGTCACGCCGCTGCCGGGTTCGAGCACGTCGCCCACGCCGGTAATGACGAAAGTCGCCTGCGCGTCCGCGACGATCAGGCTGGCTTCGAGGCGGCGCAGGTAGCGATCGGTGCGCCAGTCTTTGGCAAGTTCCACCGCTGCGCGGGTCAACTGGCCCGGATGTTTCTCGAGCTTGGCTTCGAGCCGGTCGAACAGCGTCAGCGCATCCGCCGTCGCACCCGCAAACCCCGCGACAACCGCATTATCCTTGCCCAGGCGGCGCACCTTGCGCGCGTTGGGCTTGATGACGGTGGCACCCAAGGTGATCTGACCGTCGCCCGCGACGACGACCTTATTGCCTTTGCGCACAGAGAGGATCGTGGTTCCGTGCCAGACGGGTTGTTCAGACATGAAGCGGAGGGGTCTTTCAGGATCGTGTTTCCCTCGCCGATATGGGGAGCGCGCCGTTGCCCGCAAGCCACACCGCCCCGTCGCTTCACGCCGCGCGCGCCACCTGCACGGGCAGCGCCACCAGCGCGACCGCATCCTCGGCCGCCATCGGCCGTCCGGTGAAATAGCCCTGCACCAGCCCGCAGCCGAGCGCCCTGACCGCGTCCAGCTCCTGCTGCGTCTCCGCGCCTTCGGCCACCGTCTCCATGCCAAGGCTCGCGGCAAGCCCGACGATATGCCGCACGATCGCGGCCGACTGGCTGCTGCCGTCCACGGCATCGCGCACGAAGCAGCGATCGATCTTGATCGTGTTGAACACGGTGGTGCGCAAATAGCCGAGCGAGGAATAGCCCGTCCCGAAATCGTCGAGCCCGATCCGCACGCCGAGGCGCGCGAGCTGATCGAGCGCGCCGCGCGTATTGTCGGTTTCGTTAAGGAAGATATTCTCTGTCACCTCCAGCTCCAGCCGCTCGGGGGCTATGCCGTGCGCGGCGAGCGCGTGCAGCACGATGCCCGGCAGGCGCGCGTTCACCAGCTGGCTCGGCGACAGGTTGACCGAGATGCCGATATGCGAAGGCCAGCGCGCCGCCCACGCGCACGCCTGGCGCAGCACCCATTCGCCGATCTGGTCCATCAGCCCCAGTTCTTCGGCCACCGGGATGAATTGCGCGGGCGAAACCTGGCCGAGCACGGGATGTTTCCAGCGCAGCAGCGCCTCGAACCCCACGACCGCGCCGCCCGCCAGATCGACGATCGGCTGAAACATCAGGCTCAACTGGTCTTCGCGCAGCGCGCCGCGCAGCGCCATCTCGAGCGTTCGCCGCGCTTCGGCATCGTGATGAAGCGCGGGCTCGTAGAGCCGCACCAGCCCCCGCCCGTCGTCCTTGGCGCGATAGAGCGCGAGATCGGCGGCGCGCAGGATGTCGTCGATCGTGTCGCCGTCGCCCGGCCCCATCGCCACGCCCACGCTCGCGCCGATGCGGACCGCGCTCCCCTTCAACGTATAGCCTTCGGACAAGGCTTCGACGATACGCGCCCCCACGGCGCGTGCGGTCGCGGCATTGACGCCCGAGAGCACGACGGCGAACTCGTCCCCGCCCAGCCGCGCAACCGCACCCCCGTGCGACAGCGCGGTCTGCAACCGCTTTGCCACCTCGCGCAGCAGCTCGTCGCCGAAGTGGTGGCCGAGCGTATCGTTGACGTCCTTGAAGCGATCGAGATCGATCATCATCACCGCGCAGCCACCGCTGCCGCCGCAGCGCACCGCATCGAGCGCGGACTGAATATGGCCACGGATCGCGGCGCGGTTCGCCAGCCCGGTCAGCCCGTCGCTGGTCGCCATGCGTTCGATCTGCGCCCGCGCGCGGCGCTGTTCGGTGACATCCGATCCCACCCCGGTGAAGCCGGCAAAACGCCCGTGCCCATCGAAGCGCGGCGTGCCGCTCAGGCTCCACCAGCGCTGCTCGCCGCCGAGCGTCGGCCCGACCTCCACCCCGCGAAAAGGTTGCAGTTTTTCGACAGCACGCGCCAGGCCTTCGTGCCCCGGCGTCGTCGATTGGCCGGGATCGAAGAGCAGCTTGCCGATGAAGTCATCGACGGGTCGCCCCGCGATCTCGGCAAAGCGCGGGGACAGATGCTTGCACAGCCCCTGCGCGTCGGTCTCCCACAGCCAGTCGGCACCCGCGCGCTCATACTCGCTCAGCAGCATCTCGATCATCTGGCCCCGCTCGCGCAATTCCTCGCGCGCCGCGACCTGACGCGCCACCGCCTGCGCGGTCTGCCAGATGCCCCGTGCAATCGCGATGCCGATCACCACGATCAGTCCGAGCACATAGGGGGATGCCACGCCGTGGACGACCGCCATCGCAGCAAGCAGGCCGTGCGCGACGATGAAGATCGCTACATACAGAAGTGCCGCGAGGGGGGCCGGGCCGATGCAATAGGCCCCCGCCGCGAGCAGCGCGAGCTGGATCGTGCTGAGCGCGATCACCTGCCCGGGTGCTACCTCGGGGATCGTCCATACCAGCATCGCATTCCACAACAGCGCGATCGCCGCAGCACACGCCGCGCCGCGCCGCATCCGTGCTGCCAGACGGCGCGGCCCCGCCTCGACGCGGGCGTTGCGCCACGCGGTGTAGATCGCCCAGCCCATTATCCCGCAGATCAGCGCAAGCCAGATCAGTGCGGCGTGAGCGAAGCGGCTGCGCTGGAGCACCGACACCAGGGCGAGCGCGTGACTGCCCACGGTGAGCAACATCACCGGCAGCGCGCGGCGCAGCTCGGTCAATTGTTCGGCGCGAAGGCGCGCGGCAACAGGATCGTCGTCCCCGCCGAGCGAGAGAATCTCCCGCCAACCCAAACGGGAGGCGTGCCGAGGGCGAGCGTGGAAGCTATCCATGCAGCAGGTGACGGCCGCCCCCGCGCGGGCGCCACAATTCAGTCCGATATGGACGTATCTTTCGGCGATGCGCCCGCCCGCAATGCGTCCGCGAGCAGCGCGAATTCTTCTCCTCGCGGCGAGGACGAACGCCACACCAGCGCGATCGTGCGACTGGGATCGGGTGCCGCCAGCGGCCGCGCCAGCACGCGCGTGCCTGTCAATATTCCCGCGTCGATCGCCATGCGCGGCAGCAGCGTCATCCCCAGCCCGTTCGCCACCATCTGCACCAATGTGCCCAAGGACGTGCCACGCACATCGGGATCGGCGCGCAGCTCGGGTCGCCCGCAGGCCGCCAGCGCCTGCCCGCGCAAGCAATGCCCGTCCTCCAGAAGCAACAGCCGGTCCGGCAGCAACGCATCGGGCGCGACCGTGGGCGGCGGCCCATCCAGGTCGCCCTCGTTGAACGCCACGTAGAACGCATCGTCGAACAGCCGCGCGGTCGCCACGTCCCCGCACGCCCACGGCAATGCGAGCAGCACCGCATCGAGCGCACCCTTGGCCAGCGCCTCGCATAAGGGCGCGCTCGTCTCCTCGCGCAGATACAGCCGCAGTTCGGGATATTGCGCGCGCAGCCCGGGAAGCGCGCGCGGCAGCAGGAAGGGCGCGATTGTCGGGATCACGCCCAGCCGCAGCGCCCCCGCGAGCGGCCGCGCCCCCGCGTGCGCCGCCTCCACCAGCCCCTCCGCCTGGGTTAGCACCGCGCGCGCGCGCTCCGCCACGCGCTCGCCCACCGGCGTCAGCACGATGCGACGGCCGCGCTCGACCAGCGTGGTGCCGAGCAGCCGTTCGAGTTCGGCGATCCCGGCCGACAGCGTGGACTGGGTGACATGCGCCGCCGCCGCCGCGCGGCCGAAATGGCGCGCGTCCGCCAGCGCAACCAGATATTCGAGCTGCTTGAGCGTGGGTAGGATCATCGATCGCTTCGATCATAGTCGGCCGAGACAATCAATTGGACCGATTGCGCGCGCCGTCCTATCTCGCGTCCCGGACACCCCCCCCGCAACAGGAGTTATCCCATGCTGACCGTTGGCGACCATTTCCCCGATTTCGATCTTCCCGTGCAGCAGGGCGTCGCCGCGCTGCCCGCAGGCGAGCGCCTCAAGCTCAGCGATCCCTCGCTAGGCGGCAAGTGGAAGATCGTCTTCTACTGGCCCAAGGACTTTACCTTCATCTGCCCGACCGAGATCATCGGCTACGGCGAGCTCGCACATGATTTCGCCGATCGCGATGCAGTGCTGATCGGGGCCAGCCTCGATACCGATTTCGTCCACTTCGCATGGCGCAAGTCAGACGAGCGGCTCGCCAAGGCGGATTTCCCGTGGCTGGCGGACAACGGTCATGAGCTCGCATCCGCGCTGGGCATCATCGACCGCAAGAACGGCGTCACCTACCGCGCCACCTTCATCGTCGATCCGCACAATGTAATCCAGCATGTGCAGGTCAACGCGGACAGCGTCGGGCGTAACCCCGCCGAAGCGCTGCGCGTGCTCGATGCGCTCCAGACCGACGAGCTGTGCCCGTGCAACTGGCAGGCGGGCGCGGAAACGCTGCACCCGAGCGCGTAGGCCAATCCCTCTCCCGCGAACGCGGGAGAGGGAAATGCGAAGCGTAGCGAAGCGAGGGTGAGGGAGGGCGCGCCCTGCGCTGACGCGGCCGCTCCCTCACCCCGCGCCTTCGGCGCTGTCCCTCTCCCGCGTTCGCGGGAGAGGGCAAGAAAGGAATACCATGACCCTTACCGATCTCGCGCGCACGATCCCGGACTATGCCAAGGATCTGCGCCTCAACATCGGCTCGCTGCTCGGCGAAACTACACTCACTGACCAGCGCAAATACGGCCTGCTCGTTGCCTGCGCGCACGCGACCGGATACCGCCCGCTGATCGAGGCGGCCGAAGCTGAGGCCGCCCCCAAACTCACGCCCGAAGCGCTCACCGCCGCCAAGGCCGCCGCTGCGATCATGGCGATGAACAACGTCTACTACCGCTTCACCCACCTCGCGGGGAACAAGGATTACGCCAAAATGCCCGCGCGCCTGCGGATGAACGTCATCGGCGCACCCGGCATCGAGAAGGTCGATTTCGAACTGTTCAGTATGGCGGTCAGTGCCATCAACGGCTGCGGCATGTGCATCGACGCGCACGAGAAAGTCCTCGCCCAGCACGATGTGAAGACCGAGACGATCCAGGCCGCGGTCCGCCTCGCTTCGGTAATCCAGGGCGTCGCCGCGACGTTGCGCGCGATCGGCTGACCGTTCGCGCCGGGACGGCTACCAGCTCGTCGTCCCATAATAGTCGCGCAGCGCGGTACCGTGGGCGCTCGCGTCGATGCGCTCGAGGTCTTCGCGCGTGAAATGCGGCGCGTCGGCAAGTTCGGCGGGGCTGAGATCGATATTGTAGCCGCCGCGATCGTCGTCGAAGGTTAGCCGCGCCCACGGCAGCGGGTGGTAGCGCTCGCCGATGCCGAGCACACCGCCGAAGCTCATGACTGCATAGGCGATGCGTCCGGCACGCTTGTTCAGCATCAGCGAATCGATGCTGCCCAGCCGCTCGCCCGCGCCATTGTAGACGGGCGTGCCGATCACTTTCGCCGCCGAGATCAGCGTATCGTTCTCGTCGGTCACCACGTCGAAGGTGCGATCTTGGCCTGCGCCGTCGGTCAGATCGCCGAGGTCGGCCTTGCGGGTGATTTTGGCGTGCGGGGTCTCGTCCATCGTGCGTCTCCGGGGTTCGGCAGCGCAACGGGCACGCCCCAGCGCCGGTTCCGGCTTGCCCCCTGCCCCGCGTTGGGCGTAGCGGCTTTGCGTGGACGCTGACGATCTCACCTACGCGGGATATCTCGATCTCGAACGCGTGCTCTCCGCGCAGCATCCGCGCTCCGATGCGCACGACGAGATGCTGTTCATCGTCATCCATCAGGCGAGCGAATTGTGGCTGAAGCTGATGCTGCACGAACTCGGCGCCGCGCGCGACCGCATAGCTGCGGACGATCTGAGGCCCGCGTTCAAGATGCTGAGCCGCGTCTCGCGCGCGCAGACGCAGATGATCACGAGCTGGGACGTGCTCGCGACGATGACGCCGATCGAGTTCAACGGAATGCGGCCCGAGCTCGGGACCAGTTCGGGCTTCCAGTCGCACCAATACCGGATGCTCGAAGCGGTGCTGGGCGCGCGCGACCCCAAACATTTGGCGCGTTTCGCGCGCGAGCCGGTGTTCCATGCCGCGCTCGCTGCCGAATATGCGCGGCCGGGCATCTACGATGTCGCGCTCGGGCTGTTGCGGCAGCGCGGGTTCGACATTCCCGAACGGCCGGAGCACCCGGACGCACACGTAGAAGCGGCGTGGATGGCGATCTACCGCGATCCGACGCGCTATTTCGATCTGTATGAACTCGCCGAAAAGCTCGTCGATCTTGAATATAACCTGCAACGCTGGCGCTTCGGCCATTTGAAGACGGTCGAGCGCATCATCGGCTTCAAGCGTGGCACGGGCGGCTCGGCGGGGACGGCGTATCTGGGTGCGGTGCTCAAGCTGGTGTTCTTCCCCGAACTCCTGTCGGTCCGCACCGCGCTATGACCCGCGACGACGCCTTGGCGCTCGATGCGCGCGACCCGCTTGGTGCCATGCGCGCGCACTTCGTGCTGCCTGCGGGGGTCATCTACCTCGATGGCAATTCGCTCGGGTGCCTGCCGGCGCACACGCCCGCCCTGATCGCCGACGCGGTAACGCGCCAATGGGGCCACGATCTGATCCGCAGCTGGAACAGCGCGGACTGGATCGGCGCACCGCAGCGGATCGGGGCCAAGATCGCCCCGCTGATCGGCGCGGCGGCGCACGAGGTTATCGTCGCCGATTCGGTCTCGGTGAACCTGTTCAAGCTGTTGGCGGCCGCGCTCGCGCTGCGGCCGGGCCGCACCACGATCCTGACCGAACCCGGCAATTTCCCGACCGATCTCTACATCGCAGACGGTCTCGCCGCGACAATCCCATGCGTGCAGGTCCGCACCGCCGATCTGGCCGATATCCCCGCCGCGCTCGGTCCCGATGTGGCGGTGCTGATGCTCACCCACGTCCATTACAAGTCCGCGCACCGCCGCGACATGGCCGCACTCACCCGCGCCGCGCACGCGGCGGGCGCGCTGATGCTATGGGATTTGAGCCATTCCACCGGCGCGGTCGCGGTCGATCTGAACGGCGCGGGTGCGGACCTCGCAGTCGGCTGCGGGTATAAATATCTGAACGGCGGTCCCGGCGCGCCCTCCTTCCTGTTCGCTGCGCAACTCCACCACAATGCGCTGCTGTCACCGCTGGCCGGGTGGATGGGCCACGCCGCGCCGTTCGACTTCACCGACGACTATGCCCCCGCGCCGGGTATGACGCGCTTCCTCGCGGGCACGCCGCCGATGCTGAGCCTGCTCGCGCTCGAAGCCGGGGTGGACCTGTTCGCGGGCGTGGACATGCGCGCG
>Ga0123339_10002157_pt1 | contig 13368 bp, 10 predicted proteins | sample lystaG_FD_89956 | JGI IMG/M metagenome (GOLD analysis project Ga0123339, IMG submission 89956) | Glacier valley bacterial and archeal communities from Borup Fiord, Nunavut, Canada, to study Microbial Dark Matter (Phase II) -... | ecosystem: Environmental > Aquatic > Freshwater > Ice > Glacier ... | reverse complement strand
GCTCCGCCTCGATTCAGACGAGACGAAGTCTGTCCTTCACGACGCGCTCGACTCCTCCCGCTATTTCCGTCTGCTCGACAGCGTCGATGCATTGGCCTCTTGGGAGTTGCTGCGCTCCCATGCCGACGCCCGAGCGAAAGACGCAGTGCCCAAGCTGGTAAATCGGCGCATTGCCCGTCTGCGCAAAGCGATGCATTCAGCCGATATAGCGCGCGATGCCTCCCTGCACGATCTCGCCCTCCACGAGGTGCGGAAGGAAGCGAAGAAGGTGCGCTACGCCGCCCAACTCATTTCGCCGCTCCGACCGAAGCGAACGAAGCGGCTCGCCACGGCCGCCGCGGCGATCCAGGAAGCGCTCGGTACTCACCAGGACAGCGTCATCGCGCGGCAGGCGCTTCTTCGACTGAGCACAGATGCCGGCAACGCCGGAGAGAACACTTTCAGTTATGGGCGCCTGCACGCGCTCGAGCAGGCTCGAGCCGAGGACTCGGAAGCCGAGTACGAAAGGGCCCTGCGTCGCATCCCGAAGAGTCTTGACACCGCCTGAGGTCAGGCGAGCATGCCGGTTGGGCTCGAAGATCGGGCCAGTCAGGATGTTATCGAGGGTGACTTCGCTGTCACTCGACTCGGGCCTATTTCTTGACTCGGCCCTATTTCTGGACTCGGGCCTATTTCTGGACTCGGGCCTGATTGTGACTGATGGCCGCGCGGATGAGGGCCTTGAGGGCGCTGTCATCCGTGCGGTCCGCCTCGAAGAAGTCGATCCCCCGCCTCTTGTTGCCCTCCAGCTCAGCGTTGAAAAGGGTGTGCGGGTCACTGAGCGCCGCGCCATCCATGAAGACGAGCTTCACCTTGTTCTTGAAGATATTGCCGACGCAGAGGATGCCGGCGAGTTCCCAGACCGGCGATCCCATCCATTTCCAGGTCTCGACGATGCCGGGATCGACGTCGAGAATGAGCGCGCGCAGGCTGGCCAGCCTGGTGCCGCGCCAGTCCGGATGCTTCGCGATGAGGTTGTCGATCTCTTCGGTCGGATTCATGCTCCGTCTCCTTCATTAGCTGCGCCGGGCTTGACCTCGTCAGGAATCCAGACCGAGGTCGCGCGCAATAATCGTCGAGCTGATAGTAGCGCCGGGGGCAATCACGTCGTCGGGACGCGAGTGACTCCACCCCTGAACAGTGTGCTGAATGATGGGACTTCTCAGCGACCTGCCGTCCTTCGTCTTCGGCGCCACCCGCCAAGGAGATCGGTCAGTCCCCCCGCCAGCAGCGTCTCGACGCGGCTTAAGAAGCGGTCGATCGCGGTAGCGCCGAGGATGTCCGCACCACCATCGCGCAGAATTTCACGCCACTCGGAGTCGAAGCGATCGCCATCGGGCAGTTGAGTCCTGTCGACGCATTGGAAATCGAGCTCGTCACCGGTGGCGCGGCCCTCGGTCATCTCAGGGAGCTCACAGACGAGGGCCTCGGAGGTCACACAGTGATGTCGATCCACCAGTCGAGAGGCTCCTTCGCAGAAAGCATAGAAACTGTGTGGTCCTCGATTGCAGCCGAAGCCAAATCGCCGAACCCGGTCGCCGGCTCGATGGAGAACACGGGCTCAGGGCCGAACTCACGGTTATCCCAGAACAGTCCGATGAACGGGAGCTTCACCGGATCCCACCTCAGCGTGATGGTGACGTCGCCTGGTCCCATGATCGCTACCGCGTCGACCGTCTGTCCGGGTTCGATAAAGGTCTTGAGCGATGAGCCGGCGGTCGCCCACTCAGTGAAGGGGCGCCCGTCAAACTTGTCCTTCCGGCCGGTGACCGGATAACTTTCGACCAGCAGCGGGCTCACCTGATTCTCGAGGAACGAAAAGGACAAGGCAGATGCGGGAGTGGAGCAAAATTGCGGATGAGCCGCCCACAGCAATGGCACTGCAATCTCCGACGTAGTGGTAGCGCGCCAGGTGGCCCGGAAACCAGTGCTTGTTGCCCGCAGGTTGCGAGACAACTTTGCTTGGATGCTCGGTATGTCGACGGTGAGCTCGAGGTTGCCGGGACCCGATGCGAGCTCGGTCCACGGCACGCTCCAGACGTCTCCGTGGTCGCCGAGGTGTACACCGTTCGCAAGCACATCGGGTTGAATGGTGGGAGCTACCTCGTCCCATCCACCCATTCCCGGATGGGTGAACAATGGCCTCCCACCCGACTGGGTCGTTGGATAGCTTGGAGCGAGCCACTCGTGGCCGTCGGCCGTGATGAGGCTGATGATCCGTGCTCCGCTCTCGATATCAACGGCAAGTCGCAGTCCATTTCCGCCGATCAGACTGACCGTCATGCAGGCAGACCGATACGACGCTCCTTCGAGCGAAGTTGCTGGATTACGACAGCGATCACAAGCAGCGCTCCTTTCGCCACGTTCTGCCAGAAAGCGTTCACGTCGAGCAGAGTCATACCGTTTGTGAGGATACCGAGCAGGATCACCGCGAGAATGGTGCCCATGATGGTGCCTTTTCCACCCTTGAGGGCAGCGCCTCCGAGAGCCGCGGCCGTGATGGACTCGAGCTCCAGCCCTTCCGAGCCGGAGACGGGCTGACCGGAACCGGTGCGTGCCGTGATGAGGATTCCCGCGATCGCCGCCACGGCACCGGTCATCATGTAGACGCCGAGAATGTAGCGGTTGATATTGATTCCGGCGAGCCGGGAGGCGATGTCGTTACCTCCGACGGCATAAATGTTGCGCCCGACACTCGTGTATCGCAGAACGAGGTGCACGAGGATTGCGGCGATGATGAGCACGACGATCAGCGTCGGTATGCCGAGCAGCGTTCCTCGAGCGAGGAAGATGAAGAACGGATTCGCCCCGGTATATCCCTGCGCGCGACCGTCGGAGACGAGCTGCGCAACGCCCTTATAGGCGGCGAGGGTCGCGAGGGTCGCGATCACCGGATTGACCCGGCCGAATACGATGATGCAACCGTTCAGCAGTCCGCAAACGATACCGATGACGACGGCCCCAGCGACGCCGAGAGCCGGACCTGCCACGGTGAAGATCATGGCGGAGGTCACCGAGGTCAGACCTGCGATCGATCCGACCGAGATGTCGAGCGCCCCCATGATGATCACGACGGTCTGTACAACAGCAAGAAGCCCGGTGACGGCTATGGCGGTTCCAATGACCCTCACGTTGTTGAGTCCGAAGAAAAGGGGATTCTGGGTTCCGATGATGATCACCAACACCGCGATAGCGATGAGCAGGGAAATATTTTGCACGCCGACCGCAGTCAGCACCTTGCGCAGTGGCGATGGAGCAGCGACAAAACCTGTTGGATAGCGGATTTTGGTTGTGGACACCGGAGTGTTCCTTTCAGGTGAGAGAGTCACGCGGCAGCGCTGCTCGGAGGTGTCGATGTGTCGGTCATTGCAAGGGCGAGGATTGATTCCTCGGTAGCGTCGTTCCGGTCGACTGTGCCGGCGATTCGTCCGCCTGCCATTACGTAGATGCGGTCGGACAGGCCAAGCACCTCCGGCAACTCGCTCGAGACGACGAGAATGGCGACGCCCTGCTGGGCTAGCTGGTCGATGATCGCGTAGATCTCGGCCTTCGCCCCGACGTCGACACCCCTGGTCGGTTCATCGAGTACGAGAAGAGATGGGCCGAGCGCCAGCCAGCGCGCGAGCACAACCTTCTGCTGGTTACCGCCTGAGAGGTTCTTCACCAGCTGTTCACTCGATGGGGTGCGGATGCGCAACTGGTCGATGTACTTCACCGCGACGGCCTTTTCGGCCTTCGAACTGATGACGAGTCCTTTCGCGATTCGAGGCAGAACTGCGAGCACGATATTGTCGCGAACTGTGCGCTGCATGATGAGCGCCTCGGCTTTGCGCTCCTCCGGGGCGAACCCGATACCAGCCGCGACCGCGTCCGCCGGACTCCTGAAGCGCACGGCCGTGCCATTCATCAGAACCTCCCCGCCGCGAATCGGCAGGTCCCCGACAATCGCCTTCATCAACTCGCTGCGACCGGCACCAACGAGACCCGAGACACCGATCACCTCACCCGCCTTGACCACGAGGTCGATGCCGTTCACGTCGTCCGTAGCCACGTTTCGGAGTTCAAGGACAGTGCTCCCTGCCGGCTGGCGGTCACGCTTGAACAATTGGGAAAGATCTCGCCCCACCATCATGCGCACGAGATCATCGTGGTCTGTATCACCAGTCCTCTTCGTGGCGACGAGTTTCCCGTCGCGAAGCACAGTGATGCGGTCGGCGAGCTGGAAGATCTCGTTCATGCGATGCGAGACATAGCCGATCGCTTTTCCCTCGGAGCGCAGCTGACGGATGAGGGCGAAAAGCATCGCCACCTCGTCGTCACCGAGGGAGGACGTAGGTTCGTCGAAACAGATGACCCGTGGGTTGTCGATGACGGCGCGCATGATCTCCACAATCTGGCGCTGGGCGGCGGAGAGCTGGCTACCGATTGTCGACGGGGAGATTACGCGATCGAACCCGTATCGGGCCAGATCGCTGGCGGCGCGCTTTTCCAGCTTGCGGCGGTCAAAGAACAATCCCTCTGCTCCCAGGGATCCAACATAGATGTTCTCGGCTACCGAAACATGAGGAACGATCTCCGGCTCCTGCGAGATCACGCGAAGGCCCGCCGCATGAGCCTGCGCCGGGTCGCTGAAGTGCACTTCAACCCCGTCGAACGTCAGCGTGCCAGCATCCGGAATGTAGTCCCCAGTGAAAATCTTCAGAAGCGTCGATTTGCCCGCCCCGTTTTCGCCCATGATCGCGGTGATCTCACCAGACCGCAGCTCAAGGGTCACGCCATCGAGAGCCGAGATCGGGCCGAAATTCTTACTTACTCCGCTGGCGCGAAAGGTGACCGCGTCGGAATCGAGTGATGCCATGATGCAACTCCTGTGGAACGGCGAAGGGTGGATGCCGGGGGTCGCAAAGTCGCCACCCCCGGCTGTGTTGAAAAATTAGGTGCAGACCACACCCGCAGTTTTCCACGTGGTGGCGTCGACCATGGCGGTCTTCGCGATCGACTGAGCGGGCAACTTCGTACCGTCACGAACCAGGCCAACCATCGATGTGAGCGCCGCCTTGCCGACCTCGACGCCGGAGATGAAGAGGGCGGCTTTGTTCCCGGTGTCCTGCTTGGCTGCCCAGTCCTTGCAGGCGAGGTACGCACCGAGACCGACGCCAATGATGTTCGACGGAGTGATACCCGTGTTCTGAAGGGCGGTTACGATCCCCGTCGTGTTCTCATCGTTGCATCCCCAGACGACCCAGTGCTTCACTCCCGCGTTGGCCGTGATCACCGCTCCGGCTTTGTTTTGCGCGTCGGTCGCGGAGTTGTCGGTTCCGATGTCCACGACCTTCGGGATGTCGCCTTGGATCGCCTTTGTGAAGGAATCCTTCGCGCCATCTACTCGCTGACTGCAGACTGACAGGTCCTGCTTATAGCCGCTGAGGATGCGTGTATCGGCGGTTGTCCAGCCCGCTGCCTTGTAGAGCTTTGCTGCTTCAGTTCCGACGGCGTTCCCCATAGCGGTTCCGTCGAATCCGGCAAAAGCCGCGGCAGCGCCCGAGGCATCCTTGATGACGTCATCCGAGGCCATGATGGGAATACCGGCTGCTTTGGCTGCTGCCATAACCTGCGGGCCGATCTGCTGGTTGGGGACGACGATGATAATGCCGTCAACCTTTTGTGCGATGACAGAGTCCACGGCGCTGATCGCCTTGTTGGCGTCAGTTCCGAGGTCGACAACCTTGACGGTTACGTTGCCGAGCGTCTTCGCCGCAGCCTTTGCGCCCTCGGCTTCATCGACGAAGTACTGCTGGTCGCCCTGTTTTTGAAGGTAGGCGATGGTGAGCTTGCCCGACTTGGGTCCAGTTGCGGCCGCCCCGCCTCCGGTCTCCGCGCCCGACGTACAGCCGGTCGCCACAAGAATCAGGGTTGCCGCGGTAGCGATGATGAGCGACGTCCGGCTCAGCGAGCGCCGTGTGTGTGGTGCCATGGGTTTCGTCCTTTTCTCTCTTTGTGTGTAACTGGTCGGCAACGTTGCCGCCCAGCGCGACCGTCAGAAACCGGTCGGGATGGAAAGTTCCGCGAGCTGATCTCGGATTAGGCGCACCTGTCGGTCACGGGCGATTGCGGGATCGTCTGTGAACAGGAGCATCGATGGGAGGGAGGTTGCAAAGAAGTCGATGACGGCGGGAGATGCCGCCAGTTCGTCCACGAATCGCTCGAGCTCCACTGCGAGTGCCGTCGCGGCGCCCGTCTCGCCCAGCCGTTGGAGTGCCTGAATCGTAAAACATGTCTGGTCGCTGAATGCCTGAGTGCTCATCTTCAGGAAGTCACCTTCGAAACGTGCTGCGGTTGTCCAGGCGGTTTTCGCATCGGCGGGACGCCGAGCTGCAGCAAGCGCGTCGCCCAGCGCGAGGTGCAGGCGTGCGGAATTGGCCAGCGGGTGGCGCGCTTCGCCAAGATTCGCGGGTGTTTGGATCGCCGCGACAATGTGCCCGACGGCGGTAGCGGGATCCTCCGCGGCGATGGATCGAAGAGCCAGGGCGATGTGGGCGTCTTCCCAGGCCGATATTGCCTGGCCTTCCCCTCCCTCCCACGGCTGGAAGCGTCGCGATTTCAAGAGGTGACAGGCCACTTCGGGGCTTCCAGTGGAAGTCAGTAAGCCCGCAAACACCACGGTGAGGTCATCGCGGGATGCCACCAAATCGGCATTGCGCTCAAGACGCACACGCCGCTCGCCGGTCGAATCCCCCAGCCGTGCCGAAAGTTGGTCAGCCTCGAACAAGAGCTTCGGATTATCTGGTGCCAGCGTGATCGCAGATTCATAGTGGCGGCGTGCAGCCACGGGATCACGAAGCACGTTGAATGAAGCAATTCCAAGGTTGCGCTCGGCGATCGCGCCACCGGCCACTGTCCAGCATCCGATCGCGTCGTCATAACGTCGACGGTCGTAGTACCAGTTTCCCAACAAAAGCGCGGCAAGGACGTCTGATGGGTCCGCTTCGAGAGCTTCCCGCAGTGCAGCAATATCTTCGAGTCGCGACGCGAGGCAATAGGTGCTGTCGATTGACCTTGCCGATCTGCGTGCTGCTTCGGCCTCCACCACAAAGCCGAGCCGGTCGAGGGTGACCGCGCGGTGATAGTGCACCAGGGGTCCGACGTTGACCTGCCCTAGGGCATTTGACAGCGCCGCGACGCTTGCGACGGCGAATATCCTCAGGGCCTGTTCGAATTCGCCCGCAGCAGAGTATTCGAGGGCGACGTCAACGAGTGTGGGAGCGTCATCCGTCATGGTGATTCCGGCGAGATCGCGTGTCCATTGGTCGAGGGGATCGAGGGCAAGTGACGCCAGGATGCGACCTGCTGCTTCGTCTGGACGGTCGAGTCGGCGAAGGACTATCGACTTCAGGTTTGCCGCCTGCAGATGATCCGAATCGAGCGCCAGAATAGTGTCCAGTGCTTTCTCGGCCTCAGCCAGGCGGCCGTTTCGGAGGAAGATCCTGGCCAGGGTCAGCTTGGCCGGCACTCGCCACGCCGCATCCCACGCGGCTTTGGAAAGGTAGCCCTCGGCCTCGTCGTCGCGTGCCTGATGCACCAGTTCGATGCCGAGTCGGTAATGCACCTCGCCAGTGGCCGGGGTCGAGACTTGCGCCGTCAGCCGAGCGAGCGCGGTGCGAAGAAGTTCTTCGGCCGTGACAAAGTCTCCGGCCCAGTGCCGTTGTTGCGACAGCGCTATGTTGGTCCTCACATCCGCGGGATCGCGTCGGAGCGCTTCCTCCCAATACGGTTCCGGTCGCCGCGTTGCGTGACGATATTGTGCAAGGTATTGACCGGTGAGGAACAATTCCTCGACGGAGTCGAGTTCCTCCGGAGCGGCGGGCTCGGCAGCGGCAGCGGGAGCCGAAGGCATTGCCTCTGCCTCCCGACGGGGCTGCCAGCTGACAAGCAGCCGCGTGCCCGATGACACGTTTACCGTCAATGATCCGGGGTCGTGCACACCCTCGAGTACGAATTCGGTGATGAAAGGAGTGCTGGGTATGAGCGTTGCGAAAATATCGAAGAGTTTCGTGCCGCTGTCGGAGGTGACCACTACCGACGCGTCGACATGGGTCTCGGTCGAAATCACACCGATGACCGTGCGGGTCTGACCGTTTTCGTGAGTGACGTCCAGACGGACCGAGGCTTCGGTCGTTGCCTGGTGCACAGGGCCGATCCCGTTGATCGGATACCAGTACTGACTGAATACTTTGGTCTCGCCTGGCGCGAGGAACGCAAAGTCGGGCTGATTGTCCGTGAAGGCTCCCGCCATCAGTTCGATGTACGGGCCATCAGTGTCGGTGAGATTGGCCTGCCAACTCTGGCCGAAGGCGGCATCACCCCACGTCCACTGCTTTTTGCCGGGTGCGAGATGACGGTCGGCGACGTAGACGAACCCGGAGCTGAGCCCGTGGTCATATCCGCCGAAGAAGTCATCGTCTGTCGAAACCACCATGTAAGAGGTGGGAACGGGAATGTTGCGGTACCAGTCGAGGCGATCTCCATCCGGGACAGCGGACGTTTTCTGCGAAGGGTAGTCCACCCCGTAGTACCGTCCATCGACCTCGGGGAAAGTCGCCACGGCGCGCTTCGCGTGGTCGGCCACGTAATGCACGTCGGTAGGAAAGAACGATTGATAGTCGTCGTTGACAGCTGCAGCAACGTTCGCCCACCACAAGAATGTCTGGGTCTCTTCTGTTCGATTGAACAGTCGCACTCGTGCCTCCACCACTGAGCTGTCGGGACGCAAGCGGATTCCATGCATTCCCTTCATCCTGGTGAAAGGATCGTGATCCGAACACCAAACGGTGACAGCGCCGTCGGCTTCCTGTTCGATTGTGAAGTCGGTGGGCAAGAAGGTGGCAGGTCGATGATGTTGGGGCCAGTTGAACTCGACCCCGCCCGATATCCACGGACCGGCCAGTCCGACCAAGGCGGGCTTGATGACGTTGTTCCGGTAGAAGAAGTCGTATCCGCTCACCTTGTCGTACGCAATATGAATGCGGCCCCCGAGTTCCGGAAGGATCACCAGTCGGATCCATTCGTTCTCGAGGTGCACTGCCTGCCACCGGTGAGGAGCTTTGTCCTGGGAGATGCGTTCGTGAAAGGGTAGAGGGTAGACCCGGCCGCTCGAACCTTGGTAGACGCGATTGTCCAGAAATGCGGGGAGCGTGTCGGGAGGCTCTGGCATATAGGTGTCGATCATCAATGGCTCGACCCAGGCGGCGACGCCTGCGTGAGCGAGATCAGCCGGAACATCGGGCAATATCAGTCGAGATGGCTCTTCGACCTTGGTTTTTTCAGGCCTGAACAGCGCCTCTCCTTTGAGCATGTCGCCACAATAGATCGAAAATGCTCTTCGGCAGAATAGCTGTTTCTCTGGTAGTACTGGACGAAACGACTAACTTAAGGGGACCGCGAACCGTGTCGATAGTAGAAGGTTTCCCCGGTCAGCGCCTACTCGTGTTACCTCGCCCCCTCATCGGGAAGGCCCTGGAACAGCCAGGCACGGCCAACGTTCTCGTGACTGACTGCGGCTACTTTCCAGAGGCACGGGCCCACCGCATCACCCGGTCGACACCTGTTGCCCAAGCCGTGGTGCTTGTGTGCACAGCAGGCGGTGGCTGGTGTCGAATCGCGGATGTCACTCACCCGGTCGCCCCCGGCCAGGCGGTCATCATTCCGCCTGCTGTCCCACACTCCTATGGGAGCGATCCTGATGATCCATGGACTCTCTGGTTCGTGCATCTCGACGGGGAAGGCCTGGGCGCTGTTCTCGCCGCCTGCGGAATGACCGAGCTCTCCCCCGTTCGGACGGTGGCCGATCCCTACCGGATCGTCGCCTTGATGGAGGAGATTGTGGGCACCATGGAGCGCGACGTGAGCACACCTAACCTGCTGGCCGCCTCCGGGGCCGCTTGGCACCTGCTCACACTGCTCGCGTCACTGGTGAGCAGTGATGATCAGCGGATCCGGGTGATCGAAGAGGCCCGAGACTACCTGCGCGGCCACTTTGCCGAGAAAGTGGGTGTTTCCTTTCTTGCCCGGCAGGCACAGCTGAGTCCCTCACATTTCGCCGCTCTGTTCAAGCGCCAGGTCGGATTTCCTGCACTCAAGTACCAAACGCAATTGCGGATGTCACGAGCGCGTGAATTGCTGGACACGACAGACCTGACAATTGCGAATATCGCCCGGAAGGTCGGATACGACGATGCGTTCTACTTCTCCCGCCAGTTCAGGTCGGTACACGGAACCTCCGCGCTGAGATATCGAGCGCTCCATAAAGGGTGAGGGCCGGAGCGCGTCGACTTGTTACATCTGCTCTTCTTTACACGCCTCTGTGTCATGGCGCAGACATGAGTGGAATTTCTCATCCGCGCTGGACCGGTGTACCCCGGTTCCGAATCGCCAGTTGGCTAATCCCGTTCGCAATATGATCTGGTCCGCCAAAGAACCGTTGATCAGCGGTTGCTTTTGCATGCGGAGCGCTTTCTGACGGGAAAGAGGGGATCTCATTTTTGGACTCATCTGAATCTGCTTCACTTCACCAAATATTTACGATCGTTCTTCTCATACCTGCACGGAGTTCGCTTGAGATGACCACCATTCCCTCTCATTTGTGCTCACGCTCTATCCGATTCAAGCTCAGAAGAGTCAGAATCAATCTCTTGGTGCGCCTGAGTCCGTTGGGTCATTCCGCCAAAAAAATCCCTTGAGCACATGATCATTAGGTACAAGTGGAGTGCAGTGCGCACATCCGCACCTCAGCGCCGAAGGGCCCAGCAGGCGTGCTGTCGCAGGGAGAAAGCCCGATCCTTATTCCACTTCGGGTTGCCAAGCCATCGGACGGGTCAGTGGGAACTGAACCTTCGGCAGTCCGGCCGGCGTTTTCCCTTTTGACACCAGAATGCCCGATCGGTTTCCTGTGCGAACTCCTGCGATACCGACTGCAAAGGTGCATGTACTTCGGGGCAGTTGTCCACTCACGGGGACGTTTCCGAGAAGATGGGGGCCGCGATGCAAAAAGAATCTCCAGTGGGCGTTCAATCGTCCTAGGCGGCGACGGAGAGCCGTTGGCTCAGTAACCGCGTGCAATCCATTCCGCGCGGTGCGGCGCCTCCGCACCGATCGTGGTCGATTCACCATGCCCCGTCAGCACCCTGACATCGGACGGCAGGGACAAGAGCCGATCGGTGATCGAGGTGATGATGGTGGGAAAGTCGCTGAAGGAACGACCGGTTGCTCCTGGACCGCCGTTGAACAGGGTGTCGCCGGAGAACAGGGTGAGTTCACTCTCGAGGTAATAACAGGTCGAGCCCGGCGAATGACCCGGCGTATGCAGCGCCCGAAGGGAGCCCCCTGCGACCTCGAAAACATCGCCATCGTGCACCTCGGCATCGGGGGCGTCTCCCGGGAAGATGACATCCCACAGCATTCGGTCGGCGGGGTTGAGCCAAATTCGCGGAGCTCCCACGAGACTCGCGAAATCGCGGGCGGCACCGATGTGGTCGTTATGCCCGTGTGTGAGAAGCACTGCCGTGACCGCGCGACCCGCCACCGCCGCAGCGACCCGCTCTGCATCGTGAGCGGGATCGATCACAATCACTTCACGATCGTCGCCAACAATCCAGACATTGTTCTCGAGATCCCACGTGCCACCATCAAGCGAGAATGTGCCAACCGTAATGAGATTCTCGATCCGGATACCGCCCGGGGCAGAAACACCCGTTGCCATTTCGTCCATTAGAGCACCACCACTGATCGCAGCACCGCGCCGCTGTGCATCTTCTCGAATGCCTGCTCGACCTCCCCGAGACCGATACGTTCGGTCACGAAGGCGTCGAGGTCAAGGTTGCCCTGCTTGTAATGACTCACCAGCATGGGAAAGTCCCGCGACGGTAGGCAGTCGCCGTACCACGACGATTTGAGGGAACCACCGCGACCGAATACGTCGAGCAGGGGTAGCTCGATCACCATGTCGGGAGTCGGAACACCGACCAGTACGACCGTTCCGGCGAGGTCCCGAGCGTAAAAGGCCTGTCGATAGGTCTCGGGGCGCCCGACGGCGTCGATGACGACATCCGCCCCATTTCCGCCGGTAAGGGCACGGATGGCTTCGATCGGGTCTTCATCCCGCGAATTCACGCTGTGAGTCGCACCGAGTGAGCGGGCCAGTTCGACCTTGCGTGGGTCAATATCGACCGCGATGATCGTCGTCGCGCCGGCGAGCTTCGCCCCCTGGATCGCCGCGATACCGACTCCACCGCAGCCGATCACTGCCACGGAGTCACCGCGGCCGACGTTCCCGGTGTTAATGGCAGCACCAATGCCGGCCATGATGCCACAGCCGAGCAGTCCGACCGCGGCCGGGTCGACGTCCTCGTCCACTTTCGTGCACTGGCCGGCGGCGACGAGGGTCTTCTCGGCGAAGGCACCGATGCCGAGCGCCGCTGAAAGCTCGGTGCCATCCTCGAGCGTCATTTTTTGCGTGGCGTTGAACGTGTTGAAGCAGTACTGCGCCTCGCCCCGACGACAGGCACGACACTCGCCGCAGACGGCACGCCAATTCAGGATGACCCGATCCCCCACCACCACGTTGGTGACATCATCACCGATCGCCGCGACAACGCCGGTGGCCTCGTGGCCGAGCAGAAATGGGTAGTTGTCACTAATTCCGCCCTGCTGATAATGGAGGTCGGTGTGGCAAACACCACAGGTGAGAATATTCACGAGTGCCTCCCCCGGTCCCGGATCGGGTACGAGAATCGTCTCGAGCGAGAGAGGTCCGTTCATCGCCCGAACAACGACGGCCTGAACTTTGTGCGGCATGATTCGCCTCTTCTTTCTGAATCGACTGAGATACGAGTCAAGCAGATTTTCCTCGAGCGGCAGTCACTTGACCGACTAAGCCGCCACCTGGTCATGCAGCGGTCCTCGGACGCTCTCGTCAGTTGGCCGAGGTTCGATGGGCGTTGTAGGGCAGGTTTTCGTATCGGCTGACGGTATTACGTCGCGGTTCACCGCTGATCGTTGATGGTGAGCGAGTGATCGCTGTCGCGATCCTCTGATGGACGGCCCCGATGATGGCAAATCCTTCAGGCGTTCCCGCTCGAGCAGGCTGACGTGACGCAGATTGATGACCTACTCGACACGGGATAGCTCGACACGGGATAGCTCGACACGGGATAGCTCGACACGCTCACCCTGGATCCACGCAGTTGTCGAGTTCTTCACGTTGACCAGTAGCTCGGCCAGCCGATAGAGCACTATGCGCCCATCCGGATAAATCCGGCCCTGTGAGAACGCCGG
>Ga0123339_10002156_pt1 | contig 13370 bp, 10 predicted proteins | sample lystaG_FD_89956 | JGI IMG/M metagenome (GOLD analysis project Ga0123339, IMG submission 89956) | Glacier valley bacterial and archeal communities from Borup Fiord, Nunavut, Canada, to study Microbial Dark Matter (Phase II) -... | ecosystem: Environmental > Aquatic > Freshwater > Ice > Glacier ... | reverse complement strand
TGGGCCAGAGCGCTAAGCGCCAGGCCGTCACCAACCCGACCAATACACTTTATGCGGTCAAGCGCCTGATCGGCCGCCGGTTTGACGATCCGTTGGTGGAAAAGGACCGCGCCATGGTCCCCTACGAGATCGCCAAGGGTGATAATGGCGACGCGTGGGTCGAGGCGCGGGGCGAGAAATACTCGCCGAGCCAGGTGAGCGCCTTTATCCTGGGTAAGATGAAGGAGACTGCCGAGAACTACCTCGGTGAAAAAGTGACGCAAGCCGTCATCACCGTCCCCGCCTATTTCAACGACGCGCAGCGCCAGGCCACAAAGGATGCAGGCCGCATCGCCGGGCTGGAAGTGCTGCGCATCATCAACGAGCCGACGGCCGCCGCACTGGCCTACGGTATGGACAAGAAGCACGGCGGCATCATCGCCGTCTACGACCTGGGCGGCGGCACGTTCGACGTCTCTGTCCTTGAGATCGGCGATGGCGTGTTCGAGGTGAAGTCCACCAACGGCGACACCTTCCTAGGCGGCGAGGACTTCGACAACCGCGTGATCGGCTACCTGGCCGACGAGTTCAAGCGTGAGCAGGGCATCGACCTACGGACTGACAAGCTGGCCCTGCAGCGCCTGAAGGAAGCCGCCGAGAAGGCCAAGATCGAGCTGTCATCCTCCAAGGAAACCGAGATCAACCTGCCCTTCATTACCGCAGACGCCAGCGGACCGAAGCACATGGTGATGAAGCTGTCCCGCGCGAAGCTGGAGAGCCTGGTCGATGACCTGATCCAGCGCACGCTGGAGCCGTGCCGGGCCGCCCTGAAGGACGCCGGCGTGACGGCGGGCGAGATCAACGAGGTGATCCTGGTCGGCGGCATGACCCGCATGCCCAAGGTCATCGAGACCGTGAAGCAGTTCTTCGGCCGTGACCCGGCCCGCAACGTGAACCCGGACGAGGTCGTGGCCATCGGTGCCGCCGTCCAGGGCGCGGTGCTCAAGGGCGACGTGAAGGACGTGCTGCTGCTGGATGTGACGCCCCTGTCCCTGGGCATCGAAACACTGGGCGGCGTGTTCACCCGGCTGATCGACCGCAACACCACGATCCCGACCAAGAAGAGCCAGGTGTTCTCCACCGCTGACGACAACCAGAGCGCGGTGACGATCAAGTGCTTCCAGGGTGAGCGCGAGATGGCGGCCGACAACAAGCTGCTGGGCGACTTCAACCTGGAAGGCATCCTGCCCGCCCCGCGCGGCGTTCCGCAGATCGAGGTGACGTTCGACATCGACGCCAACGGCATCGTGTCGGTGCAGGCCAAGGACAAGGCGACCGGCAAGGAGCACCAGATACGCATCCAGGCCAGCGGCGGCCTGTCGGACTCTGAGATCCAGAAGATGGTCAAGGAGGCCGAGGCCAACGCCGCGTCAGACAAGGCCCGGCGTGAGCAGGTCGAGGCGCGCAACAGCACCGAGGCCATGATCCACCAGGTCGAGAAGGCCCTGGTGGATGGCGGCGACAAGGTGCCGGCCGAGGTGAAGGCCGAGGCCGAGGCCGCCGTGAAGGAGGCACGCAGCGCGATGGAGGGCCAGGACCCGGCCACCCTCAAGACCGCCAGCGACCGCCTGACGCAGTCCGCCATGAAGATCGGCGAGGCCGTCTATAAGGCGCAGGGTGCCGCGCCCGAAGGCGGTGCCCCCGCCGGGGAAGCTGGCCCAGGCGGCAAGCCCAGCGACAACGTGGTGGACGCCGAGTTCGAGGAAGTGCCGGAGCAGAAGAAGAAGGCCTCGTAACACAGGCTTCTCGCATCAAGGGCGCCCGTGCTCCGCCAGGAGGCGGGCGCCTTTTCTTTTGACCCCACGCACGGGGTCCAGCGCCGGGGATGAGGGCTGACGTGGCAGCAAAGCAGGATTATTACGCGACGCTCGGCGTGCCGAAGGACGCCAATGCGGAGGACATGAAGCGTGCCTACCGCAAGCTGGCGATGCAATACCACCCCGACCGCAATCCCAATGACAAGGGCGCCGAGGCCAAGTTCAAGGAGCTGAACGAGGCCTACGACGTGCTGAAGGACGACCAGAAGCGCGGTGCCTACGACCGCTTCGGCCATGCCGCGTTCGAGCAGGGCGGTGGCAATGGGGCTGCAGGCTTCGGCGCCGGGTTCAGCGGCTTCCAGGACGCAGGCGGCCTGGGCGACATCTTCGACCAGATGTTCGGCGACATGACTGGCCGCCGCGGCGGGCGCCGGGCCGGCGCCGACCTGCGGACCCAAGTGGAGATCGACCTCGCCGAAGCTTTCACCGGCACCAAGACCCAACTCCGCGTGCCCACACGCATCAAGTGTGACGCCTGCGCCGGCACTGGGTCCGAAGGCAAGGAACGCCAGGCCGACACCTGCACGACCTGCAAGGGCAGCGGCAAGGTCCGCGCCCAACAGGGCTTCTTCCTGATCGAGCGCGCCTGCCCCACCTGCGGCGGCGCCGGCCGGGTCATCAAGAACCCCTGCAAGGTCTGCGGCGGCGCTGGCACCGTGAAGCGCGAGAAGACATTGCAGGTCACGGTGCCGGCTGGCGTCGAGGACGGCACGCAGATACGCCTTGCCGGGGAAGGAGAGGCCGGGCCGGCCGGCTCGCCACCCGGTGACCTTTATGTCCACGTGGGCGTTCGCCCGCATGAGATCTTCCAGCGCGACGGCGCCAACATCTACTGCCGCGTGCCGCTGCCGATGACGCAGGCGGCGCTGGGCGGCGAGGTCGAGGTGCCGGCCATCGACGGCACCCGGGCCAAGGTGAAGATCCCGCCCGGCACCCAGACGGGGCATCAGTTCCGGTTACGGAACAAAGGCTTCTCCGAGCTTCGCACGGCCCACCGCGGCGACATGTATATCCAGGTTGCCGTCGAGACGCCGCAGCACCTCAGCAAGCGCCAGCGCGAACTGCTGGAGGAGTTCGAGGAGGAAGCCCAGAATCATTCGAAAGGCAGCCCGGAGAGCGAGGGCTTCTTCGCCAAGGTCGCCAAGTTCTTCGACGGCCGGGCCTAACGCCCGGCCGGGGCGCTACTTCTTCGGCGGGGGCGGCAGGTCCTCCTCCAGGATGGTGATGTGCAGCGAGTATGACACCTCGCCATCCTCGTCGTCCCGGTGCAGCGTTCCCAGGAAGTCCTTGTCCACCGTGACCTCGATGGAGGCGCCTTTGCGCTTGGGTATCTCCACCGTGATCTTGTCCGTGCCCAGGGTACGGCGCAGATAGGTTTGCACCCGGGCGATGTCGGTTGGCGTCATACGGTCAGTCCTTGCATGGCGCCGGGCTGTAGCAGCCCCGGCGCCAAAGCGGAACCGGCAGCATCATGGCGAGGACCGGCTCGTTTCGTTGTTCGACGGGTATGTGACCTGGCCGGGCGGGGTGCCAGGCAATATCTGCCGCGGAGAGGGCTGCGGCGCGCGCGGCTGCGGCTGATAGGCCGGCTGCGGGCGTGGTTGGTAGCTTGGCTGCGGCTGCGGGCGCGGCTGGAAGGCCGGCTGCGGCTGGTATCCCGGCTGCGGACGGAACCGCTCACGCTCGCTGCGTTCACGGAACCGCTCGCGCTCGAAGCGCTCCCGCTCGAACCGGCCACGATCCCGCTCGAACCGGTCGCGCCCGCCCAGGTAAACCGGCGGGGCGCCATAGCCGTAGTAGCCCGGCCCCGGTTCCACATAGGCCGGACCCAGGTAGCCCGGCTGCACGTAGGCCGGCTCCGCCTCCACTGCCACGCCCGGGCCGTAGCCCGGCGCCGCACCGTAATAGCCGCCGGGATACGGCGCGCAGCCCTGCACGGCGAGGCACGCCGCAACGCCTGTCAGCCACATCACGCGCATCGTTCCTGCTCCTTGTGCCGGCTTGGCATGGCCGGGCCTATGTGCTGCAAACGTGTCGGCATGGCGGCGGTTCACGCGCTGTTGCAAACGGAGGTTGGGCGATGCCGGTCAGCGGCTTGGGACCCTATGACGACCAGAACATCTTTGCCCGTATCCTGCGCGGCGAGATACCGTCGCGCCGCGTCTATGAGGACGAGTGGGCGGTCGCGTTCCACGACATCGCCCCGCTGGCGCCGGTGCACGTGCTGGTGATCCCGCGCGGACCCTACGTCTCGTTCACCGACTTCACCGCGGCGGCGACGGAGGCGGAGGTTGCCGGCTTCTTCCGCGCCGTGGGGACCGTGGCCCGGCAGTTGGGGTTGGAGGCGCCGGGCTACCGCATCCTGTCCAACATGGGCGGGCATGGCGGGCAGGAGGTGCCGCACCTGCACGTCCACCTGTTCGGCGGCGCGCCGCTTGGGGGGATGATCAGCCGCACAGGCGGCTGACCTTCCGCCGCTCAGCCCGCTGCTGCCGGCTCTGCTGGGCGGGCCGCCGCGGCAGGTGACGGCGTCTGCCGGGACCTGATCTGCGTGATGGTCGCGCCGGGCGGCAGGGTGAACCCCGTGGTTGCCTCCGTGATGCCGTCCCGCCGTGCCTCGTCGGCATTCAGGATGACGGTGCGGCGGGTGAACGAGGCCGCCTCTGCCGGGGTCAGCCGCGTCTTGGTCGTCAGCATCGTGACGAAGGACCGCTCGGCCCGTTGCAGGTTGGCGCTCTGTTCCTGGACCACCTGGCTGGAGAGCGGGCCGTTCGAGACGAGCGTCGCCTGGTGGAACAGGAAGGCGCCCTGCGGCACCGAAAGCCGCCGCTGGCCGGCCAGGAAGACGTAGCACGCTGCCGATGCCACCACGCCTGCATTGTGCGTCACGAACTGCACGCCGCGGTTCGCGTGCGTGCTGTCCATGAACGCGATGATGTCCTGCGCCGCGTCGAGCGTCCCGCCGGGCGAGGACATGAGCACGTAGATCTCGGCGGCGTTGAGGTCCAGCAGCCGGTTCACGTCCTTGATGAACTCGTCGCGCAACCCGTTCACGATCGGCAACTGGAAGCCGATATAGCCGGTGCGGTTCGGGCCGAGCCGCGGTGCGCTGCTTTGCGGCACGGCAGCCTGCGTCGCCGCGCCGGGCTGCTGGCAGCCTGCCAGGACCGCTCCGGCCCCTGCCAATACGCCACGCCGTCCAATCCCCGTTGCGAGGCCCATGCCGTGCTGACTCCATATGCCGAATGCACATAGGGTAGGTACGACGGGACAAATGGGGAAGGACATTGAGCGCCTGGCACCGCGGCCTGCCCGGGATGGTGCGGCATTCCTCCCTTGACACGCTGCCGCGCCAGCGCGACGGTGCGCCCATCCGAGGGGGGTCCCGCGCAAGGGGCTGAGAGTCCGCAAGCCCAAACCGGGCCGCGCGGTGACCCTGTGTAACCTGATCCGGGTCATGCCGGCGTAGGGACGGGACCAGATGCGCCATCCCCGTCCGCGCCGCCTGCCCCACCTTATGGGAGGCGACGAGACATGACCTATCAGCAGAAGCCCAGCGCCGTGACGACCGGGCCCGTCACCGGGTCCCGCAAGGTGTACTCCAGCCCGGACGGCCACCCGGACATTGCCGTCCCGTTCCGCGAGATCGCGCTGGACCCCTCCGCCAACGAGGAACCGATCCGGCTGTATGACTGCTCTGGCCCCTACACCGAGAGCAACGCCAGCATCGACCTCGCCGCCGGCCTGCCCCGCGTGCGCGCGCCGTGGATCGCCAAGCGCGGCTTCGCGCAGGCCACCCCGCGCGAAGTGAAGCCGGAGGACAACGGCTTCGTGCCACAAGACCGCCTGGTGCCGGAATGCCCGGCCACGCAGGACCTCCGCGTCGGCGCCGACGGCCAGATGGTCACGCAATACGAGTTCGCCCGCGCCGGCATCATCACCGAGGAAATGATCTACGTCGCCCACCGCGAGAACCTGGGCCGCGCCGAGGCCCTGGCAGAAGCTGAGGCCCGCGTGGCCGACGGCGAGAGCTTCGGCGCCGAGATACCCGCCTTCGTGACGCCGGAGTTCGTCCGCAGCGAGATCGCCCGCGGGCGCGCCATCATCCCCGCCAACATCAACCACCCGGAGCTGGAGCCGACGATCATCGGCCGCAACTTCCTGGTGAAAATCAACGCCAACATCGGCAACTCCGCCGTGACCTCCGGCGCCGCCGAGGAAGTGGAAAAGCTGGTCTGGGCCATCCGCTGGGGCGGCGACACCGTCATGGACCTCAGCACCGGCCGCAACATCCACAACATACGCGGCTGGATCGTCCGCAACTCGCCGGTCCCCATCGGCACGGTGCCGCTGTATCAGGCGTTGGAGAAGGTTGGCGGGGACGCGGACAAGCTGAGCTGGGAGGTGTTCCGCGACACCTTGATCGAGCAGGCCGAGCAGGGCGTGGACTACTTCACCATACACGCCGGCGTCCGCCTGGCGCACGTGCCGCTGACGGCCAAGCGCACCACCGGCATCGTGTCGCGCGGCGGCAGCATCATGGCGCGCTGGTGCCTGGCGCACCACCAGGAGAGCTTCCTGTACACCCATTTCGACGAGATCTGCGACATCATGCGCCGGTATGACGTCAGCTTCTCGCTCGGCGACGGCCTCCGCCCCGGCAGCAACGCCGACGCCAATGACGCCGCGCAGTTCGCCGAGCTGGAGACGCTGGGCGAACTGACGAAGGTGGCCTGGGCCAAGGGCTGCCAGGTGATGATCGAGGGACCGGGCCATGTGCCCATGCACAAGATCAAGGTCAACATGGACAAGCAGCTGCGTGAGTGCGGGGAGGCGCCGTTCTACACGCTCGGGCCGCTGACGACCGACATCGCGCCGGGCTACGACCACATCACGTCCGCCATCGGCGCCGCCATGATCGGGTGGTTCGGCACGGCGATGCTCTGCTACGTCACGCCGAAGGAGCACCTGGGCCTGCCGAACCGGGACGACGTGAAGGTGGGGGTCATCACATACCGCATCGCCGCCCATGCCGCCGACCTGGCGAAGGGCCACCCGGCCGCGAAGACGCGGGACGATGCGATCAGCCGGGCACGGTTCGACTTCCGGTGGGAGGACCAGTTCAACCTGGGCCTCGATCCCGACACGGCGCGCAAGTATCACGACGAGACCTTGCCGAAGGACGCCCACAAGGTCGCGCATTTCTGCTCGATGTGCGGCCCCAAGTTCTGCTCGATGAAGATCAGCCAGGACATCCGGGCAGACGCGCAGCGTATGGAGGGGATGCAGGCCAAGAGCGCCGAGTTCAAGGAGCGGGGGGGCGCCCTGTACGTGCCGGCGGAGGCTATGTCGGTGAAAGCGGGGGAGTAACCGCGCGCCGATGAGCAACCCGCGCGACGCGCTGGACGCGGTCGGCCAGTTGCCGGACGTGGAGATCGACCTGGCCGGGGCCGCGCTGCAACTGGCCAGGATCGACGCGCCGGAGGCCGACTGGATGGCCGCCGGGGCGCACCTGTCCGACCTGGCGCGGGATGCCGTGGACTTGTCGCGGGAACTGCCCAGCAACGAGTTGTCGGCGCGGGCCGGCGCGCTGGCTGGGCTGATCGGCGGCCGGCACCGCTATGCCGGCGACACCAAGACCTATGACGACCCGGCCAATGCCAACCTGATCCGGGTGACCGAGCGCCGCCGGGGCTTGCCCGTGGCACTCGGCATCCTCTGGCTGCACTGCGCCCGTGCCGCCGGGTGGGGCGCACATGGGCTGGACTTCCCTGGCCATTTCCTGATCGCCCTGCAAGGCGAGCGCCCCCGCGGCAAGGTCCGCGCGACCGAGCCGCAGAGCATCGTGCTCGACGTGTTCGCCGGCGGCGTGCCGCTGGGCGCGCGCGACCTGCGCGGCCTGCTGAAGCGTGTCGAGGGGCCGGACGCCGAGCTTCGGCCCGGCATCCTGCAGCCCATGCCGGCCCGCGGCGTGCTGCTGCGCCTGCAGAACAACATACGCGGACGCAGGCAGGAAGCTGGGGACCTGCCCGGCGCGCTGGCCTGCGTGGAGGACATGCTGCGCCTCGCCCCTGACACTGCCGTGCTATGGCGGGATGCGGCGGTGCTGAACCAGCGGCTGGACCAGGTGGCTGCGGCACTGCGCTGCTACGAACGGCTCCTGGCCATCGTGCCGCAGGGCGACACCGCACACCGGACCCGGGCGGCGATGGACGAGTTGCGGAGCCGGCTTAACTAGCCGTTCAGTCCCGGGATAGGGTGCGACGGCCGCATCGGCGGCAGCGACGCAGGCCTCAGTGCCCTCCGCCCCCGCCGCCGCCCTTTGGCACCCGCACCAGGAACGGCACCGCCAGCAGGCTCAGCAGCAGCCCGGCCGCGATCACCGCGAACCCGTCCGCATACGCCATCAGGTAGGCCTGCCGCCGGATTTGCCCCGCCAAACTGCCCAGCGCCCGAGCCTCGGACCCCAGCCGCCGGGCCATCCCGTCCAGCCGTTCCGTGGTGCGCCCGGCGTTGCGCGTCACCCGTTCCGCCATCACGCTGAAATGGAAGTGCTCGCGCTTGTCCACCACCGTGCCCAGCGCTGCGATGCCCACACTGCCGCCCAGGTTGCGCGCCATGTTGAACAGCGCCGACGCGCCTCCGGCCTGCGCCGGCGCGATCCCCACCGTCGCCATCTGCGACAGGGGCGAGATGATGAACGGCTGCCCCGCGGCCCGCACCAGCTGCGCCGCCTTCAACTGGTCGATGGCAGTGTCTGGCGACATATAGGCGTTCATCCCGCAACTGATGCCGAACAGGGCCAGCCCGAACCCGATCACCAGCCGGCTGTCGAACAGCTTGAGCACCAGCGGCAGCAGCGGCAGCAGGAACAGCTGCGGCAGCCCCATCCACATCTGCACCTGCCCGATCTGCAATGCGTTGTAGTGCTGCACCCGGGACAGGTACAACGGCAGGATATAGACCGATCCGTACAGCCCGAGGCCGGAGGCGAAGTTGACCAGGCTCGCCACCCCCAGTGCCCGCCGGGTCAGCAGGCGCAGGTCGATGAACGGCTCCTTGCGCGTCAGCTCGATGGCCAGGAAGGCGGTCAGGGACACCGCGGCCACGACGGCGGCCAGCAGGATGCGGTCGTCGCCGAACCAGTCCTTCCGCTGCCCCTCCTCCAGCACGTATTCCAGGCATCCCAGCCCGGCGGCCATGCTGGCGATGCCGAACCAGTCGCCGCGCGCCAGGCGGTGCAGTTGCATCGCCGCCCCGTCCAGCCCCCATCCCACCATCGCCAGCAGCAGCAGACCCGGCAGCACGTTGATGTAGAAGATGTAGTGCCAGGAATACGTGTCCGTCAGCCAGCCGCCCACCGTCGGCCCGATGGCCGGCGCGAATGTCACCGTCAAGCCGAAGATCGCCCCGGCCAGCGGGCGCCGCGCGCCCGGTATCCGAAGCAGCATGATCGTGAACGCCGTCGGGATCAGCACCCCGCCCGTGAAGCCCTGCCCCACCCGGAACAGGATCATCTCCGGCAAGCTGGTCGCCAGCCCGCACAGCACGCTGAACCCCAGGAACAGCACGGCGTTGGCCATCAAGTAGCGCTTCAGCCCGAACACCAGGCCCAGCCACCCCGTCAGCGGGATGACGATGATCTCCGCGATCAGGTAGCCGGTGCTGATCCAGCTTCCTTCGTCCAGGCTGGCCCCCAGGCTGCCCTGGATGTCCGCCAGCGACGAGTTGGTGATCTGGATGTCCAGCACCGCCATGAACGCGCCGAGCGACCCGCCCAGGAATGCCACCCAGTCCCGCAACGTCCCTTGCTGCGGCGCCACCGCCGGGACGGCGCCTGCTACCGTCGTGCTCATGGGGCTATTCCTGGGCCTGGCCTTGCGCCAGCGTCCGCACCGGCCCGTCCGGCTGCGTCCGCACATCGACCGACGCCACCACGGACAGCCCGGGCCGCAGCCGCCCGACCACGTCCGCCGGCAGGCCCGACATGTCCAGCACAATGCGCACCGGCACGCGCTGGACCACTTTTGTGAAGTTGCCCGTCGCGTTTTCCGGCGGCAGCAGCGCAAACTGCGCGCCGGACCCCGGCGCCAGGCTGTCGATGCGGCCGTGCAGCACGGTGCCGGGCAGCATGTCCGCTGTCAGCGTCACCAGCTCCCCTACTGCCATGCGCGCCAGTTGCGTCTCCTTGAAGTTGGCGACCACGTAGATGTCGCGCCCCATCGGCACCACGTCCAACAGCCGGGTCCCGGCCGCCACGGTCTGGCCCGGGCGCACGCTGCGGTCCCCGACCGCGCCCGCCACCGGCGCCGTGATGCGCGCATAGCCCAGGTTCAGCCCGGCCTGCTGCACCGCCGCCCGCGCCCGGTCCGCCTTCGCCCGCGCACCTTGCAGGCTCGCTTGCAGCACCGCCCCCTGCCCCCGCGCCGCGTCCAGCCCGGCACGCGACCGCGCCAGTGCCGCCTGGCGCGCCTTGATGTCCGCATCCGCCTGCTGCGACCGCTGCACCGTGCCGGACCCGGTCCGCAGCAGGTCCTGGTAGCGCCGGGCGTCGGACTGCGCGAATGCCACCGTCGCCTCGCCGGCCGACACGTCCGCCTCCGCCTGGCCGACCGCGCTCGGCAGCAGGGCGACCTGCGCCTGTAGGCCCGCCACCTCGGCCTCCGCCGCCATCAGGTCGGCCGCCGCCACGCGCTGCGCCACCAGCAGGTCGGCGTCGTCCAGCCGTGCCAGCACCTGCCCGGCCTCGACCGGCTGGTTGTCGCGCACCAGCACCTCCCGCACCTGGCCAGCCACGCGCGGGCTGACGGCGACGGCCTCGGCTGCCGTGTAGGCGTCCTCCGTCTCCTCCAGGAAGCGCAGGGTCGTCCACCAGTGCCAGCCGTATGTGCCGCCGCCGCCCAGCACCAGCAGCGCCGCACCCAGCAGCGCCGCCCGCTTGCCCCAGCGCCGCCGGGGCGCAACGGGCGGCTCGGCCGTCGAGAGCATCATGCCAGCCTGCCCACCATCCATCACGCTTCGCCTCTAGTTGTCGCGGTTACAATGCGCCCGCAGGCAATCGGGTTGCCTTCCAATTGCAGCAACTCGTCCAGGAGGCTGCCCAACTGCTCCACGCGCTCCGGCCCCAGCCGCCCGAAGAAGGCGGCCTGCGCCTGCATCGCGGCCGGGACCGCGCGCGCCACCATGCGCCGCCCGGCCTCCGTCAGCACGACGTGATGCGCCCGGGCGTCGTCCGGATGCACGGGGCGGACCACCAGGCCCTTGCCCTCCAGCAGCCGCAGAACCTTGCTGACCATCATGCGGTCGGCGCCGGTCCCCTCCGCCATGCGCGCCTGCGTCGGCTGCTCCCCCGCCTGCGCCAGGTGGTCCGCCGCCCGCAGCATCACGTACTGCATGTGCGTCAGCCCCAGCGGCAGCAGCGCCGACTCCAGCCGCCGGACGAAGGCATGGTGCACGTGCCACAGGCGGAAGCCGAAGCTGCGCATGGGCGATGTGTCGGGCAGGCAGCTCAGGTCCATGCAGAGATTATATGCACGGTTACAATAACCTGCAACACCCGCTCAGGCCCCCCTGCGCGCGCAGGAACACTATTTGACAAGCAATTCCTAACCCCCGTGCAGTAAGCTGGGATCATGGACATGCCGGATCAGCGCAGCCGATGAACGCAGAGGCACGCAGCCTGACCCAAGCCCTCGCCCTGCAACAGCCATCCCAGACCCGTCGTTCCGGGCAACCCGGCGATGGCGCCCGCCGCCAGGTGCTCGCTGGCGCCCTGACCATCGCCATCCTGCTGGCCTGCGTCACCACGGCCGTCGGCTGGATGCGCGCCGCCGCCCTGGACGACGCCGGGCTGGCCACGCAGGAACTGGCCCGCGCCCTGGGCGACCAGACCGAGCGGTCCTTGCAGGCCTTGGACCTCGTCGTGCGTGGGGCCGTCGCGCACCTGGCCGACGTGACCCCTCCCGGGGACCAGTTGCCCGCCGACCTTGGGATGGAACCCTACCACGCCACGCTCCGTTCCCAGCTTGCCCGGCTGCCGCAGGCCGAGGCCCTGAGCGTCTTTGACGCCAACGGCCAGATGGTCAGCTCCACCCGCGGGTGGCCGGTCCTGCCGATGACGGTCGCCGACCACGACTACTTCCAGGTTCTGCGCGTGGCCAGCCGCACCCAGGCCTACATCGGCCGCCCCGTCCAAAGCACGGTGACGGGTGAATGGATCATCCTTCTTTCGCACCGCATCGAGAACTCCGAAGGCGCCTTCCTGGGCGCCGTCGTCGGCACGCTGTCGCTGCACTACGTCGAGCACTTCTTCGAGGCTGTCCTTTCCCGCCCCGGCAGCTCCGTCCGCCTCCTGGCGCGGAACGGCGCCTTGCTGGCCAGCCATCCCCACCAGGACCATCCCGTCCCGATGTCCGCCAACGCGCCCGAGGACTGGGAGCGCCTGCTGGCGGCCGGCGGCGGCACCGTCCGCCTGGATGCCGACGCCGGCAGCCCCGCCCGCATCGCCAGCTTCAAGGCGCTTGAAGGCTATCCCCTGGTCATGGAGGTCGCCCTGGCCGAGGACGCCGTGCTGGCCGGGTGGAACCGCCTGGCCACAGGCATCATGGGGGGCACCCTGGCCGCTGCCTTCCTCATCACGGGGCTGAGCCACGTCGCCGACAGGCGGTTCACCGCCCTCGTCCGCTCCCGCGCTGCCCTGGCGCAGCACAACCAGGAGCTGGAGCGCGCCCGGGCACGGCTGGAGCAGCAGGCCGCCGACCTGGCCGCCGCCGCCGCCGCCCTGCAACGCAGCGAGCAGCGGGAGGCGCTGCAGGCCGCCACCCTCACCACCGCGCTGGAGAACATCGACCAGGGCCTGATGATGGTCGATGCCTGCGGCACCGTGGCGGTCTGCAACCAACGCGCCGTCGACCTGCTGGACCTGCCGCCCGAGCTGATGGCCCGCCATCCGCAGTTCACCGACGTGCTGAACCACCAGTGGCAGGCCAACGAGTTCTCCGCCACCAGCAGCGCCGAGCGCCTGTTCAGCCGCACCGACGACCATCTGTCCGCGCTGCATGTCTATGAGCGCGTCCGCCCCAACGGCACCGCCATCGAGGTCCGCAGCCATCCGCTGCCGGGCGGCGGCGTGGTGCGGACCTACAGCGACATCACGGAACGCCGGGCCGTCCACGCCCGCATCCAGCACGCCGCCCACCATGACAGCCTGACCGGGCTGCCCAACCGCGCCTGCCTGATGGAGCGGCTGGACGGGGCGGTCCAGGCCGCACGCGACGCGGCGGCGGCCGGGCAGGCCGCCAGCCTGGCCGTGCTCACCCTCGACCTCGACCGCTTCAAGCCGATCAACGACACCCACGGCCATGCCGTCGGCGACCGCCTGCTGGCCGGCATCGCCGCACGCATGACCCGCGTCGCCCATCCAGCGATGGTCGCCCGCATGGGTGGCGACGAGTTCGCCATCGTCCAGGATGCTGCCGCAGGCGTTGGTTACCCGGGCGTTGGTTACCCGGGCGT
>Ga0123339_10002154_pt1 | contig 13380 bp, 23 predicted proteins | sample lystaG_FD_89956 | JGI IMG/M metagenome (GOLD analysis project Ga0123339, IMG submission 89956) | Glacier valley bacterial and archeal communities from Borup Fiord, Nunavut, Canada, to study Microbial Dark Matter (Phase II) -... | ecosystem: Environmental > Aquatic > Freshwater > Ice > Glacier ... | reverse complement strand
GTTTCCGCAATGTTCACAAAACTTCGCTGTCTCTGTTACATCTCCGTTACATCTCGTACATTTCATAAATTTTCCTCCTATGGTTTTGTTTAATTAATGCCTTAATCTAAATACATATCCCCTATGTTTTATATACTTAGAGCAAGGCATTAACCCTGCTTATAACAATACAGCTATTTCTTCAATAACTTTAAGTCCTAAACCAACAGCCTCTACCCCTAATTTAATTGCCTGTGAAGCCAAGTCTATAACTGGAATTACTAACCTCTCTTGTTCAAAACCTCTCATTAAATCTGTTAATGATGCCCCTTTTAGTGAATCAATGATAAATGTTAACATAACTTTCTCTCCTTCTAATTTTTATTAGTTTTAAGGATTAAACTGTAACCATCTTATCATTAGTTCACCATAAATCATTATTCTATATTTTTGATTTCATTCAATAGTTCATATTCAAAATAGTGCTTATGAATTGTTGCTATGATGCAATCCATCATTCCTTCAATTTCATCTATGTATATTTCATTTCCATTATGTTTAAGTATCATAATTGTATCTAACTTACATTTTATAACTAGTATTTCACCCATTAATTGACAATGTTTTATCTGCTTTATACCTTTTAATTCTTTTTCCAAAGATTCTAAAGAACTTGTATTACATGCCTTTAATATGTTCTTTATAAATATATAGTCTTCATAAATGTATTTTGTTACTTTATTATCTCTGTATTTCTTACTAATTTATTCATTTCTTCTTTAATTTTATTAATAGGTGCATTATACATATCACTGTCATCCTTTCAATTACATTTTTTATTGTAATTTTATTATAACATAAAACCTAACCTTTGTCAAGACTTTTTATAATAATTTTATTAAACTTTTTTAAACTCGTCCTCTAATCTTTTTATCACTTGTCCGTAAATACTATCTCAGATTTTCCTAGTATTTCAAATAGTTCAGTTATTTTTAATTCTGTATTATTAAACATTTACTTTCTCTTCATTATAAATAAAGTTATATATTTTATTTACACGTGTATTTTTGTCTTTAACCACGTCTGTTTCCCTACATTATTCAAATGTACTTAGTATTAATTCAAAATTTAATCCACTACCTATTATATTTAATGGTCTGTTTTCTTTATGATTTAGCGTAATTATAAACCCTAAATCGTCTATACCATACCTTTCTCCGTAAATATCAAATCTTCTGCTGTATTCTTCATATCCTATGTATTCAAGTAATTTAATCAATTTATAAGTGTTTAAATCTGTATTTGAAAAATCTTTTGTTAGTTCTTCTTCTGATTCTTCTGCTCTCTTAATAAATTCTTTAACTTCATCTAAATACTTATTTACATTTTCTTTATTCAAATTATCTTTTAATACTATATTTATCATTTCTTAAGCCCCTTTCCCTATTTAATAACGCCTTGATTATATTTATATGTCTAACCGAGGTGTCTTTACTTTTATCCTTAATTCGTCATTTTATTATAGCTTTAGATTTTCCTATCGCTGTTAATCAGTCACTTCTAAATGCTTCTACAGCTGTTTAGTTACTGTTAATACTGAAATAATTTTCTTTGTTACTGTTCTATCTCTTCTTCTTTTTCTTTTATTTTAAATACATATTTTGAATTGAGTGTGTACACTCTAAATTCATCGTTTTTAATCTCTACTGATTCTATTGTTGATGTTCTTATTCCCCAACATTCAGGATTATCTAAATAGTCTATAGGTTTGTCAAACTCTATAAACAAACATCCGCCTGCATAATTTAAGTATTCTTTACCCATTGGACTGTATATTTCTGCTTCTACCCCTTTTACAGGAAATTTCAACCTTTTCTTTGTTTCCAATGTCATTCCGTAAATTAACTTAACCTTCGCTCTTTCAACCATATTTGTTGTTCCTCCTTGTATTTGTGTACTATACTTGTCCTTTTCTTCAAAGTGTTTATTTACTAATATTTCAAATTATATATTATACCTAAAATAAAACTATTTTAATTTATACTTATTTGACAGCTGTTACTGACTTTATAAAATAATTTCAACTCTTTATGTAACTAAATTCCTTACTCTACCTACTATCCCTTTAGCATAGTCTATATTGCTCTCTATGTGCATTTTATCACAACCCATTATCTCATTTTCTAGTTTGTTACTAAAACTATTGTTTACATAATTCATTGTACCGAATAGTATGTTTATTGCTACAACTACTTCTATATGACAACCATAATCTGATATACTCTTACCATTAGAAACATTGCTTAATGACATTCTGTTAGATTCTTTTGTTAATGTATTTAATACATATTCTTTAAAATCTATGACCTTACCTATATCATTAAATATAACAAGTACATTCTTATTTTCAGGTTTTCCATTTTCTATGTATTCACTGTATTTCTCACTACTGAATTTTTCAAATCTTCCTATATTATTCATAATCAATGTATAATCAGGCTCTAATTTGAATACGTTACTTATTCTCTCTTTATATTCATTGTAAATTTCTCTTTTTTTCATGTAAGTATTTTTACTTTGTAATTTACTAACTTCTTCGTTTAATCTCTGTAAGTATTTGTTTATTACTTGATTTTTACTTACACTCAGCTTATAATTATTTACTTGAATCATAAAATTTATGTATCCATCAATACTTTTGAAGTTTATGTTTTTATTTAAGTAATATACTTCTTTTCCGTTCATCTCTTCTGGTTCATGTATCTTATTATACCAAGTTATCATATTTTAGTCCCCCATTATTTTATTAGTTTCTTCTATATCTTTTTCTATTTATTTCATTTTGTAATGAATTGTGTGACCTTATTGATTCTTTTAGGCACTGTATAGTTATCTTTAAATCGTCTATTTCATCTAAATATCCAAATGCCTCAAGGTTTAATTTTTTAACATCTTCTTTCAATAGTTTGTTTTTTTCTGCTAAGTTATTCATTTCTTTTTCTCTATCTTCTATATCTTCTGTCATATCATTTATTATATCCCTAAGTTCATATACATATGTTTATTTTATATAATTAAGGATATGTAACTTCTGTTAAATGTTCTCCGAAATAATCTGTTATTAAATTATACTTTTGTATAACCTTACTTTTAATGTCTTTTCAAATTCCCATCTTGTATTTATAATTCTGAAGTAGCAATTTGTATGTGCAATAATCTTTTCTTTCTCTCATTATTTTTCTGTCTTCAAGCATATTTAAGATGTCTTTTATGTTTTACCCACCAAGTTTAATGTCTAACCATTTTAAATCGTTTGTTCTTTTTGTCATTATTACTTTAATCATGTCTCTCTTTTCTACTTTAGTTTATAAATATCTTATTAACTATATTATAAACTAATTTTAAACATTTGTCAAGACTTTTTTTAATAATAATTAAAAATTTAATTAAATAAAAAAATAACCGTCAATTAATTGGTGGTTATTTTACTTTAGAAACATTTCCTATCGCATGTTTTACATTTAAATTCACAGTTTCCTTCAGCCATTCTTGAATATTTATACATTCTGTCTTTTAATATAAATCTTAGTAATAATCTAATTACATCTGTATTTTCTACCAATTCTATATCAAAATCACTTTCTCCTGTATAGTAATTTAAACAACTTTCGTAAAGTTCTGCTGATTCACTTCTATCAACTAATTTTATTGTGTTTATGTAAGGTAGTACCTTCATTAACACCTGTCTAGGTATAAAATATGAATTTAAATCATTAGGACATATGAAGTCACCGTATATACGTCTGTCTGTTTTAAATAAATGTTTATCCATATTCATGCATGCAGGATTACAGTGGTGATTACATAAATAAACTAAGTTTACTTTCTTACTTGCTTCTCGTAAATATTCTTCATCTAGCATTTTATGATATGCTACAACTATGCTATCAAATCTTTCGTCTATTTCTTCATTATATGAATTTCCCACTATACTTCTATGAAACTTCAATCCCTTGTATATTGATTTTAATTTATAGAATTCATTGTCCCATTTAGTCACCATAAATCCTCTTACACCTAATTCACAGTATTTTTTTATTACATCTATATCCCCCTTAGGATATGTAATTACTATAGGTTTATGCACTAATATTCTTTTTATCAAATTAAAATATTCTTCTCTATCATATTTATATAGAAACACCCTTCCAGACAATCCATCAGTACCATGTACTGGCATATATACTGATTGTATATAATCAGGATTTAAGTACTGTTCATTATTTGTTATGTTATCGAACAGTACTTCCTCACCTTCAAATGTTAAAGGTATTTCAAATATTTCTCTAAAGTCTTCATTAAATTTTTGTCTCATTTATATTTCCCCTTTAGCAATGTTTTAATAACTCTTCTTTTGTGTTATCTATTTCCTCGTTTATTACCATTTCAAGTAATCTGTTTAATGTTTCTCCTATTTCTTTACTTGGTTTATATCCCTTTTTAATTAAATCATCTCCGCTTATTGCTAAACTTTTTAACGTAAAACTTAAATCATCTAATTCTAAATTATCAATCATTTTTTCAATTTCATCTAACATATTTAATCTTTCTTCAGGTCCGATTACACCTTGCTGACCTTTTACATCAGCTCTATTTAACTTTAGGAGTTTTCTAAATGTACTCTCACCCAATTTATTTATCATTCTTTTTATAAACTTAGTTGTGACTGAAAGTTGAATGTCATGATATTTTATTAATGTTATTATTTCTTCTATTTCTTTATTACTAAATCTAAGTCTGTTTAATATCTCTTCTGCTAACCCTCTTGAAACTTCAGCGTGTCCGTAAAAATGCCCTATATTTTCCACTGGTTTTTCTGTATAACAATATGGTTTACCAACATCATGCAATAATGCTGCTATTTTCAATATTCTATCGTTTTCTGATTCTCTAACTACTTCTATAGTATGTGTCCACACATCATTCTTATGATAAGGATTGTTTTGCTCAAACCCATCTGATTTTTCCAATTCAGGTATTATTTCGAATATCACATCTTTAAACTCTCTTAATATTCTACTTACCCCTTTACCTGTAAGTATTTTGCTTATCTCTACACTTATTCTTTCAGCTGACACATTTTTTAATTTGTCTTTAAATGTATGAATAACTTCTGCTGTCTCATTCTCTATTTCAAAATCTAATACTGAAGCAAATCTCAATGCTCTTAGTATTCTTAAACTGTCTTCACCAAATCTTTCACAAGGACTTCCTACACATCTTATTATGCCTTGTTCTAAATCTGACTTACCTCCAAATATATCTATTAAGCCATCCTTTTCAGAATAAGCCGTTGAATTAATAGTAAAGTCTCTTCTACTTAAATCCTCTTCTATTTTATTCGTAAATATTACTTCATCAGGGTGTCTACCATCTGAATAATCACCATCTATTCTGTATGTAGTTACTTCAAAACCTTCTTCACCTAACATAACAGTAATAGTTCCGTGTTTCAATCCTGTTGGTATCACTTTGTATGACTTAAACACTTTCAGCATCTGTTCAGGTAATGCGTTTGTGCATATATCCCAATCTTTAGGTTCTTTGTTTAACATACTATCTCTGACACATCCACCTACAACGTATCCATCAAATCCTGCCTTATTTAATTCATTTATTATTTTAACTGCGTTCCCGTTTAGTTTCATTATTTCACTTCCTTATGTATAAGTATGTACTTCTTTCAAAATGTAAATCACCTATTATTTCTTCTAATTTATATTTTCTAGGAAATTTAGGAATATTTTTCTCAACATAACCCATTTCTTCTAAATCCTTTATAGGTGTTCCTATGTACATATAAAAATGTTCTCTACCCAATTTTATTGATGATTTCATCATTTCCTTTATTGTCTCTATCCCCATATTTTCTAATACAAATATAGAACATTCATTAGGTATTTTACTTATTTCCTCTAATATATTCATTTTGTCAATTTCAATTTTAAATATATTGAAATTGAAATCATCTTGTAATATTTTATTTAAGTCTATATCTTCACCCATATTTGTTAACATGTAAGTCTCTTTGCATATTCTACCTATAAAATCAGATATGTATATTATATTATTATCGTTAAATATTTCTGAGTTATACCCCACATCTTTATTGTCAAATATACTTGTTTTAAATTCTTTTAAAGTTCTTTTAATTGTTCTCAAATTTCCTCACACCCTTAATAAAAATGTCAGATGTAATTTTAGACAAATCACACCCAACACTTCTATACAATTATGTAATATTTATTCGTAAATATTACATTCTATCCAATATTCTGTAAAATTCATTTACTTGTTCTTCAGATAATAACTCTGATACTCCACTTTCAATCCAATTCTCAAATTCTTCTCTAGGTGTCTTTACAACTAATTTCTCAGATTGAAATTCTTCAGCCTTTTTAATTATTCTTGCTTCACCCTCACTAACCATTACAGGTTTTCTTCCTGCTTGAATTGCACAAGTTAATTCGTCTTGATTTTCTACTGGAATACTGTTCTCTCCATGTTCTTCTTTGAATGAATTATAAGCCATAGAACTTAATACATCATCTTGTACATATGGGTACATATCTGTTATATACTGTGTATCCATTGCTTTTTCTTTAATTAGTTTAAGTGCTAATTGTCTGTCTTGACTAATTACACTTTGCCATAACATAGATGTCTGCCAACTTAAATTAAAACTGTCAACTAACTTTCTATCTCTGTCTAATTTAATTACTTCAGGATTAAAGTCATATCCGTAAACTAATCCTTGATGACTATTTACATACAACCCTTTTACAAATACTTTTCCTTTGTATTTTTCGCTTAATAATATTCTTCCTGTTTTACCTACATAAACTTCTCCAACTTCTTGTAAATGTAAGTTACTCTTTACTATTCCTTTGTATTCTTCAGGTGTAATTCCTTCTATCTCTATCATTAAATCATGACTAGGAATTTTTGACCGTATTGAAGTTTTTTCTACTATTATTGTAGGCACTAAACTATTTGCAAATCTTCTGCTTTTAACTAATTTTGTATTCCAAATTTCCTTTGCCCCGTAGTTATAAACTGTTACTTTTTTATCTTCTCTTAGAAGAACCATAAATGCTATCTTATAACCTTCTCCATGTTGTCCTATTGTTCTGTCGTCATCTCTTTTTGAAGAACTTCCCAATAGTAATGTATCAAGTGTTAATATAGAAGTCTTATTTCCTATTCTTAAAACCTGTTCTTTTTCATCATATCCGAAATACATTTTATTTTCTGGATTAGTTGTTTCATTGTCTATTGCATTTTGAAATAATTCCCTTATTGCATCTACATAATTCCAATTTAGTACATAATCAGTTGATATTGTTAATTCAAATTTACTTGTCATAATTTACACTCTCCCTTTAATTTTAGTTTGTTTTTAATTTAACATAGTTACTAGTATGTACTTTTACTTACTGTTCAATTTCTGTTTAATTACTATCTTCAAGTTATGTTTACATCTTCTGTCATTTCTTTAATTTCTCTTTCCTTTATCTTATATACTCATTATATACTAAATAAATCATTTTGTCAAGACCTTTTTTAAACTTTTTTTAATAATTTTCAAAATAAAAAATCATCTTAATAAGATGATTTCTATAACATTCTTTTGATATTCCTTTTAATTAAATGTTAAACCATAAACATCCTTCGTCTCTTTGCTCAAATCCATGTTCTATATACCATTTATGTAATTCGCTAAAACTTAAGTTACTGTAAGGATTTATTTCGCACATCAAACTCACATCATTTTGTTGTACTATATTTAGTAGTTCATCTAATAATTTACTACCTATTCCATTGCCTCTAAATTCTTCTGGTACATTTATTCTATTAAAGTAATATATCTTGCTTTTATTTATTTTACCTTCGTAAACATCTGTTATATTACTAGCTTCTGCCAATGCTAACTTGTTTCCAATTTTTTCATATACTGTTATAGTTAAATCATTAATGTTACTTTTCATATAATCCCCCTATTTAATTTATAATGATTTATTTTTCTTAATTGAATTTCTAGTTATCAATGTTTGTAAAGTCGTTTTGCTCCTGTTTAAATATTTAACTATAGTATTCCAAGATTTTATTCCGTGATATTTCCTTATGTATTCTACACATTTTTCTTTTTCTTCTTCTGTCATGAATTCGCATTTCTTATTAGTTTTTTGCACTATTCTAATTTCATTTAAATAGCAATATCTGCTTATTGTATTACAATTTACTCCAAATTCTTCTCCTAAATCTAATGTACTTTTAGTTTCTAACTGTTTTCTTATGTAATCCACAACATCTTCTTCTTTATCAAATTTTTCATCTATGACTTCTTTTATTATGCTGTGTAATTTACTGTTTTTATTTTCTCTGTATTCCTCTAGAAAATCTAACAGTAATTTTTCATCTATACTCATTTCGTTAGCTAACTCTTTTTTATGTTTAAATATATTATTATAAATGTAATTTATTTCTTTTTCAGACAAATCGTATTTATCTACATAATAATTTATATCCACACTTTTATATGTTATAACAGTATTTATTTTATTTATTTTACAATATTTTTTTATATCTTCTACGTTTACTGCTATGTCACTCGCTATTTTTAATGGTGTTCTTTTACCCATACATTTTCTAATGTATTTTTCTTCTAATTCTGTAAATTCCACTTTTCTACTCCTCTAGTTTTTAAATTTTTCCATTACTCTATTAAAAGAACTTTTCCACTCTTTATCATATTCTACTTCTTCTCCCACTATAAATTCTGTTAATTTTCCTATTTCTACATTTTCTATGTCCTTTATAACTCTAAAGTATCTTTCAGATACTTCTATATATCCGCCTTCTCTTAGTTCTTTGTACATCTCTTTAATTTCTTCTTTTATGTTATTAGATACGTTTTTTGTAGGTATCAATGAGTTTTTAAGTATTTTTATACTTTCGTTGTACTTTTTGTATTTACCTATAACTATTACACCATTTTTATTTAAAAATACAGCTCTTTCACCATTTTCATAATCTTTAATATCTATATTAGTTATTTTTTTAATTTCATCATAACTTTTAATTTGAGAATAATCATATGTGTTTTTATTGTCTTCTTCAATTCTTCTGTTTATTTCTTCTTCTGCATTTTTCTCAATTATTTTTTCTATTTCACTATCTACTGTATTGTCTTCTTTTGTTTCTATTTCTATTATATCAGCTTTACCTTTCGTTTCCTTTTGTACTTCAATTTCATTTGTATTGTTTAGTATGTTACTAATTATTTCAGCGTCACCTATCAATTCTTTTAACTCGTTAAATTTTGACTCTTTTACTAAATTAAATATCTTCTCATTAATTTTGTTTCTTACTTCTTCTATCACTATTTTCTTTTCATATACTTTGGTATGTATTAATATCGTTCTCAAATCTACTATGTTTTTGTTGTTTGTGTTTATATTTCTTAGAGCGTCTATTGTTTCATCTTCAAATAGTTTGTTTAATAACTCTTGTTTGTATTCATTTAATTGTGAAAACTTATTACCCATTTCTAGATTGTATTTAGTTACTATTTCTTTTAATATCTTTTCCATTTTCTTCTTCTCCCTTAGTTTATCTTTTGTAACAAGTCCTTAATCTCTATAACTTGTCCTTATTTTTAATATATCTTATTATACCACAATATAAATTATTTGTCAACTATTTTTTTGACTTTTTAACTAACTTTTTTAAATTTAAAATTTTAATAAAAAAATAACTACCTTTAAGGTAGTTATTTTTCATTATGTATTTTATCATTCACTGTTAAATTACATATATTCTTTTGGAATATCCCAGGTTTATCTAAATATACTCCTGCCACATATTTATCATATTCTTCAGCTATAAGTCCTGGAAATGGATGTGTTATCCTACCAACTATTCCAACCATGTCTTCATCATCACTATCTGTAATAACCACCATTGTTCCTACTTCAAAATCTGTTTTACCTGCTTTCATAAATGTTCTCCTTATTATCCGAAATACATTAATATATCTGACAATACCAATTCACCATTTTTAAATATTAAGTCCTCTTTAAAATAATGTTTAATTTTATTTATGTTTACTTTAAATATATTGTCCATCTCTTCTTTAAATTCTGACACTATTTCACTACCATTTTTATAAACTATATGGTATGTTGTACTATTAAATTTACAGTCAAACATAAATTTCTCCTTATCTTATATGTCGAAATTCATTACTTTATCTAAAAGTGTTGTTCCCTTAAATAATACTTTAAGCTGTTTAATAAACTCTTCTTTCCCTATTTTTTCTCCGTTTTCTTTTAATGTACTAAATTGTACTCTTTTAACTGGCGCCCCTTGTTTTATTAGATATAATACACATGTATCTTTAATGTTAAAATCCATATTCATACTGTAGTAATCATATAATGTATAAATTCCCCATTTTTTCCCTGAACCCACTGTTTCTCTTCTTTTATGTGTTTCAGGTGTTGCTACCTCAGCGTCTTTCATATTCATTTCCAAACAATTTGCCATGTAATCCGTAAATTTTTTCATAATTTTTTCTTATTCTCCTCTTATTTGTCTTAATAAATATGGTACTCCATTTGCCTTATCTTCATAGTCATTTAAGTATTCTATGTTTCTTATATTTGACCAATCTATTCCAGTTAGATACATTAATTCTTTCATATTACTACCAAATTTGCTGTAATAATTTCTTATCACATCTATATCATAAACACCTGTTATGTATTCTACTGGAATATCTTCTGTAAACATTATGTATCCTATAGGTGACCTACTATTTCTACATTCTATACATAAGTAATAATCTAAATCATTTGTATTAAAAAGTATGCCTATATTATATTCGCTACTAAACAACCTTTTTAGTTCTGTTGGTAATGTATAAACACCTTTCCCAAAGTTATTTTCATCGGCTGTTTCTTTGCTTGTCATTATTCCATTTTCTCTTATACTACTTATATTATTTTTATCTGTAAAATGCACCATTTCTCTGTTTGTGTTTTGTTCTACTAGTATATATTCTTTATCATGACCTATACAAAATTTCTCCAAATTGTCTATGTTATTTTCATACTCTTCTTGTGATATTACCACACTATAAGGTATTTTATTTAAATTCATCTCTACCTCCTTAGACCATTTACCTCTGCATTAGATTCATGTTTAATATATTCTACACATTCTTCTTCTGTATCAAATTCTATTAACACGTTTCCACTCTTTAAATTACCGTCTGCATCCCATATTCCAGCCCATGTTATTGGTCTTACGTAATACTTACCGTTTGTCCTTTTACCAAGAATTAAATGTTCTTTCATATTATCTCCTATGTTGTAAATCTAATTATTCCCCAATCTATAAACTCTAAGAACTCACCTGTTCTTTTTCCATCTTGTAGTCTGCTTCTTGCTTCTGTTTTTGTGCAACCTACTTCATCACACCAATCACTACAGAAGTCATCCCAATCTGAATAGTATGCACATACATTAGGTTCTATTCTATGTTCTTTACAATGTTTCAATATTTTTCTAATCTTTATTTCATCTAATGGTTGATACCAATCTGGATAGCCTATCTGCTCCAATAATTCTGTTTTCATTCTTCCCCACTCCAATTAATTTATTATTTTATATATTCTTTAATTTCTTCTTCCGTAAATTCTATTCCTTTTAATGTGTATCTTACTGCTCCTTGTAATCCTTCTGTTTTTACCCATTCCCTATTTTCATATGTGTTAATCAACTCTAAATCTCTTCTTAACCATAGTTTACATCCTGTTTCGAAATTATAAAATAATCTGTATTCATTTACTAATGTGTATAATCCTCAATCTTTTATGTATTCTGATTTCTCTTCTAACTCTTTAACTAAGTATTAAAATAATCTTTCCATATCTCCTAATCTTCTACAACATCACTTTCATTAGTTCTCCAAATATAATAACATCTTCCTGCAAATATCTTGTTGTAATCTCCATTTTCTATTCTTTCACACAATGTTTGATATGCTTCTTCTGCTGTGTTTCCTTCAGATACTGTTTCAATTACTTCTATGTCACTTTCTTTCCAATTATGTGATACATCTATAAATATTTTATATTTTTTCATTTCTGTATCCTCCGTTAATATTTTAAATTATTCCCCTTTATATACTTCAAACTCTTCATTTATTAGTGAATATATAAATGTTCCAGATACTACCCACATGTCTCCAAAACAATCTGCTTCTACTAATCTACCTCTGTCATCTACCCAATACTCTGTTTTAGATATTTTTTCTCCGAGTTTAACTTTAAATATCTCGTTAGTATCTACTCCGAGTATTTCGCATATCTTGAATTTACTTTTACTCATAAACATTCTCTATATCTTCGTATCTAACGTTAAATAATGATTTATCATCATTTATCTCGTAACGTATTTTTCCTATTACCTTAAATTCATCTCTAATGCTCTCTAAATTATATGTTCCTGTATCATTACTGCCATCATACATCATATAAGTATCATATGTTATATTAGTACCGTCTTCAAATCTTATTTCTAACCAATTATAATCTAGACTTTCCAAAGGTTTTACTTTATTTAATATGAAGTTTATATAATCTTCTTCCGTAAATTTCATGAATTGTTCTTTACTTATATCATCTATGTAAGCGTATCTTTTAGTTTCCTCATATGCTTTAAACAGTTCTGTCACAGTCTCAGTTTTTTCATCTGTCTTAATTTGTATGTCTTTAAACATCTGTTCATCTAACTTTAAATCTTCATTTAATTCACTGTTCCAATTAAATTCTAAAGGATATTTTTTCTTTTCCTCTACTGCTATTTTTAACTCTTTATCTAGTTCTTCTTTTAGTTTAGAATCTTTATTTGATACCTGCATAAATCCTACTGCTAAAGCTATACACAGTAATGTGAATAACACTAAACCTAGTTTACCTTTTAAATCTTCGTTCACTTCTTACCTCCATTTTACCAACTAACAGGATATCTATCTAATATCTCTTGATTATATAAATATTCTCCGTTATTATAACTAACTACATCTTCCCACCATTTTATCCCGTAAGTTAATCTTATAACTGCCATTCTTTCTATATCATCATCATGTATGTAAAATATTAAATCGTGTCTTCCGCCTTCTTCGTCTCTTTCAACACTTCCGTTTGTTATTACTTCTTCACAGAACTTAATTCTAATATCAAATTCACCAAACATAAACTGTTCAAACTGTTTTTCTGTATTATCTCCTAACATTGTAGCAGGCCATACACACAGTTGATTAAATTTATCCATG
>Ga0123339_10002153_pt1 | contig 13386 bp, 13 predicted proteins | sample lystaG_FD_89956 | JGI IMG/M metagenome (GOLD analysis project Ga0123339, IMG submission 89956) | Glacier valley bacterial and archeal communities from Borup Fiord, Nunavut, Canada, to study Microbial Dark Matter (Phase II) -... | ecosystem: Environmental > Aquatic > Freshwater > Ice > Glacier ... | reverse complement strand
CCCTCGATTCCGTGCACGGCGGAGACCTGGTCGACCAGCGATTGGCCGGCGGTAAACCGGTGATGGGTATCTGCGTGGGAATGCAGGTGCTGTTCGGACGCGGGGTCGAACGCGGCGTCGAAACTGCGGGCCTCGACCAGTGGCCCGGAGTCGTCACGCAGCTGAAGGCACCGGTCCTGCCGCACATGGGCTGGAACACGCTGGAGGCACCAGCTGATTCGCTATTGTTCGAGGGCATCGCCGAGGAGCGGTTCTACTTCGTGCACTCCTACGCCGCCTCCGAGTGGAGCCTCGACGTAATGGCGCCGTTCCCCCAGCCGAAGCTCACCTGGGCAGAGCACGGAACCAGATTCCTCGCCGCGGTGGAGAATGGCCCGCTGAGCGCTGCTCAATTCCACCCGGAAAAATCGGGGGAGCCGGGCATCCGGTTACTTTCGAACTGGCTCAAATCCTTGTAAAACGTTTACCGCTTTCGTCCCCAACAGAAAAGACCCGATGAGCGATCTCTCCACCACCCCGAAACTCGTGCTGTTGCCCGCGATTGACGTCGCCGACGGCCAGGCCGTGCGCTTGACCCGGGGCGAGGCCGGTAGTGAGACGAGCTACGGCGACCCGGTGGATGCCGCAGGTGACTGGACCGCGCAGGGAGCCGAGTGGATCCATCTCGTCGACCTCGACGCGGCTTTCGGTCGTGGAAACAACCACGAAGTGATCCGTTCGGTGATCAAGCGGGTGGGATCGGACGCCCTCATCGAGTTATCTGGCGGCATTCGCGACGATGCGAGTCTGGAGGCCGCCCTCGACGCGGGCGCCACCCGTATCAACCTCGGAACGGCGGCGCTGGAAAATCCGGAATGGGCAGCCCGCGTGATTGCCAGATTCGGTGAGCTCATTGCTGTTGGCCTCGATGTGCGCGGCACGACTCTCGCCGCGCGCGGCTGGACAGAGGAGGGCGGAGACCTGTTCGAAGTTCTCGACCGGCTCGAGACGGCCGGTTGTGCGCGTTACGTTGTGACAGATGTAACCAAGGACGGCACTCTTCAGGGCCCGAATCTCGAGCTGCTGCGATCCGTCGCCGAGCGCACCGACCGACCGGTCGTCGCATCCGGTGGTATCTCCAATCTTGGGGACATCGCGGCGCTGCGCGCTCTCGTGCCGCTCGGTGTCGAGGGGACAATCGTGGGAAAAGCGCTGTATGCGAAGGCTTTCACCCTCACGGAGGCGCTCTCGGTCGCGTCCGACTGAGCCCGTCGAGAGCCCCGTGTCCGATTCCGCTGGCGTGCCCTTCGAGGGGCGCAAGTTCGAGCACGCTCCGGCCTCGGCTGACGATGGCTCGGCTCCCGTCGAGCTGATCCGCGCTCTCCGCCTCTTCCGGGAGGCCGGAGCCCGGGAGGCCGGAGCCCGGGAAGCCGGTACCCGGGAGGCCGGAGCCCGGGAAGACGGGATCGGGGAGGCCGTAGTCGTCGATGCCATCAGGGACTCGCGTCTGCTGATTCCACTTGTGGCCCACCTCGGCGAATCGGGGATCGACACACATCGTCACAGCGGAGACAAGACTGCGGAGCTGTCGATCGTCACGGTGTCCGGCCCCGATGGTCGCAACGTCATGCCCGTCTTCAGCTCAGTCGACGCCATGCAGCGCTGGAAGCCCCTGGCGCGACCGGTGCCAGCGAATGCCATGCGGATCGCTTTGGCCGCCGCGAGTGAGGGCACGGAGCTCGTGGTGCTGGATCCGACTTCGCCGACCGAGTTCGTTATCCGTCGCCCCGCACTCTGGGCGATCGCACAATCCCAGCCGTGGATCCCAAGCTATCTCGACCCCGAAATTCTTGATGAATTCCGCAATTCGGCAACATCCGAACCCTCTGTGAAATCCGTGACCCTCGAGCCAGGGGACCCGGATGCCCGGCTGGTCGGACCTGAAGTCATCGTGCTGCTCACGCTCGCCCCGGGGCTCGCCGGATCCGAACTGCATGCCATGCTGGAGCGACTTCAGTCCCGGTGGACCGTGAGCGAGCTCATCACCACGCGGGTGGATTCGCTGAAGGTGAAACTGGGCACCTCAGGGGCGTGAGATCGACTGAACTGGGGTAAGCCCCGAACCGTTTTCGGCAGCGCTCCTCCGGTAAGCTGTAATCCCGTGGTCGACAAACAAAGCGCGGAAGTAACCAAACATATTTTTGTCACTGGTGGGGTCGTTTCGAGTCTCGGTAAGGGACTCACGGCAGCCAGTCTCGGGAACCTCCTCACCGCTCGAGGTCTCCGCGTCGTCATGCAAAAGCTCGACCCCTATCTCAATGTGGATCCGGGCACGATGAACCCCTTCCAGCACGGTGAGGTCTTTGTCACCGATGACGGGGCCGAGACCGACCTCGACATCGGCCATTACGAGCGATTTCTCGACATCAACCTCAACCAGGCCGCAAACGTCACCACCGGCCAGATCTACTCGACCGTGATCGCGAAGGAACGCCGTGGCGAGTATCTCGGCGACACGGTACAGGTCATTCCTCACATCACCGACGAAATCAAGAGGCGGATGCGATTACAGGCGAGTGACAGCGAAAATTTGAGCTCTGGCAAGCCGGATGTGATCATCACCGAGGTCGGCGGCACCGTCGGCGACATTGAATCCCTGCCATTCCTCGAGGCCGCGCGGCAGGTGCGCCACGAACTCGGCCGAAACAACGTCTTCTTCGTGCACGTGTCTCTCGTGCCATACCTGGGCGCCTCAGGCGAGCAGAAGACGAAACCCACCCAGCATTCAGTTGCGGCGCTGCGCTCGATCGGTATCCAGCCGGATGCCCTGGTGCTTCGATCCGACCGCCCGGTCTCCGAGTCCAACAAGCGCAAGATCGCGCTGATGTGCGACGTGGACGAACAGGCCGTCGTCAACGCGATCGACGTGCCGTCGATCTACGACATCCCGACCATGCTGCATGACCAGGGACTCGATGCGTACATCATCAACCATTTCGGGCTGGCAGCCGAAGACGTGGACTGGTCGTGTTGGAGAGATCTTCTCGCGGCGGTGCATCAGCCGAAGCACGAGGTCACGATCGGACTCGTCGGCAAATACATCGATCTGCCGGACGCCTATCTGTCCGTGACCGAAGCCCTGCGCGCCGGCGGTTTTGCCCAGCAGACGAAGGTGCTCATCCGCTGGATCCCGTCTGACGAGTGCGAGACGCCAGAGGGGGCCGCGCGGTTGTTGTCTGACGTCGACGGAATCTGCGTGCCGGGAGGTTTCGGAGTGCGCGGCATCGAGGGCAAGCTCGGGGCGCTGAAATTCGCGCGCGAGAACGGTATCCCGGTGCTCGGACTCTGCCTCGGACTGCAGTGCATGGTGATCGAATACGCGCGCAACGTTGTCGGGCTCACCGGGGCATCCTCGTCGGAATTCGACCCGGAGACCGAATTCCCCGTGATCGCGACCATGGCCGAACAGGTGGATATCATCGCCGGGGGAGACCTCGGCGGCACGATGCGCCTCGGCCTCTACCCGGCCGACCTGGCTGCCGACTCGATCGTTGCGGATGTGTACGGCTCTGGACGGGTCGAAGAGCGTCATCGTCATCGATATGAGGTCAACAATGCCTTCCGCGAGCAGATCGCCGCGGCGGGACTCGATTTCTCCGGCGTCTCTCCGGACGGGCATCTGGTCGAATTCGTGGAACTTCCGAGAGACGTGCATCCTTTTTACGTGGGAACGCAGGCGCACCCGGAACTGCGATCGCGGCCCAACCGCGCTCATCCGCTGTTTCAGGGCCTCGTCGGCGCGGCGCTCGAGCGCCAGGAGGCGACGCGGCTGTTCACGGTGCAAGACGCGTGAGCGTGCCCGAGCAGTCGATGAACGCCGAGCAGTCGATGAACGCAGAGCAGCCGCTCGAAGTGCTTGCCGACGAGGTATCGCCGGTTACCGTGAGATCGAGCGAGGTCGTCTACGGCGGCATCGTTTGGGATATCCGTCGTGATGTTTTTGAATACGGGGATGCGGACCCGGTCAAGACGATCACCCGAGAATACGTCGATCACACCGGTGCGGTCGCGGTTCTCGCTCTCGATGAACAGGATCGAGTGCTGCTGATCCGCCAGTATCGGCACCCGATCGGCGCGCGCGAGTGGGAGATTCCGGCCGGGCTGCTTGACATCGACGGGGAAGCGCCGGTACTCGGAGCACAGCGTGAGCTTGCTGAGGAGGCGGATCTTATGGCCGCCGAGTGGAATCTGTTGAGTGACTTCTACTCGACTCCCGGCGGCAGCAACGAGACCATTCGTATCTACCTGGCTCGCGGATTGAGCGCCTCGGGTGAAACCTTCCCGCGAACCGACGAGGAGTCACAGATCGAGAAGCGCTGGGTTCCGCTCGATGAGGCTGTCGCCGCAGTGCTCGCTCGCACGGTCGGTAATTCGATTCTCTCCATCGCTGTGCTGACCGCCCAGGTCTCGCGGGCCGGGGGCTGGGCGAGTCTTGGACCGGCCGACGCACCCTGGCCGCGCCATCCGAAACTCCGCGGCCGTGACTGATAGCTCTTCACTGGAGGGAGCCGTCGACCGGTACTTGCGGCATGTCTCGATCGAGCGGGGGCTGTCGGCGAACACGGTGGCGGCCTATCGGCGCGACCTCGCAGCGTACCTGCAGTTGCTTGAGGCCCGGCAGGTGACGACCGCGGAGAGTATTTGCCTCGCCGATGTCTCGGCCTTTGCGCAACACTTGCGCATCCGAAGCGAGAAGCCGCTCATGGCATCCTCAATGGCTCGGATGTTGTCCAGCGTGCGCAGCCTGCATCGCTTCCTGCTTGATGAGGGGCTGGTCGATGTGGATGTCGCAGCCGACGTGACACCGCCGAAGCTCGCGAGTCGGCTGCCGAAGGCGATCACGATCGAGCAGATGGCAGCGGTGCTCAACGCGGCAGCGGGCGACGACTTGCAATCCTTGCGCGACCGTGCCCTTCTGGAATTGTTGTACGCCACCGGTGCCCGTATCTCCGAAGCCGTCGACCTCAACCTGGATGACGTGATCGGCACCGAGGGCACGGCTGTGGATGTGGTGCGGCTGTTCGGTAAGGGAGGCAAGCAGCGAATCGTGCCGCTCGGCTCCTACGCGCAAGCCGCCATTGACGCCTACCTGGTGCGGGCGCGGCCGACGCTCTCCCCCCGCGGTAAGACGACCCCCGCTCTGTTCCTCGGCATCCGCGGCCAGCGTGTCTCTCGGCAGAACGCGTGGCTCATCATCCGCGCCAGAGCGGAGCAGGCGAAGCTCGGCTTCGAGATTTCACCGCACACCTTTCGACACTCGTTTGCAACGCATTTGCTTGCGGGCGGCGCGGACGTGCGCGTGGTGCAGGAGCTGCTCGGTCACTCCTCCGTCGCTACGACGCAGATCTACACTCTGGTGACCGCAGACACCCTCCGGGATATGTATACGACCGCTCATCCGCGCGCCCGCTGAGCTTTGCCAGCTACTGAGTATCGCCAGCTGCTGAGTATCGCCACCCGCTGAGCATCGCCACCCGCCGCCGGCTCTTCCGGTGGCCAATCTCCCGCGTTTCACGGTGAACGAGGCGGGTCGACCCGGCTGCACTGATGCAGATCGGTAGAATCATCATCAATCGGCAGCGGCCGATGACCAAGGGTAAGGAATGTCGGGATGACAGCAAAGCGGGACAAATCGGCTGAGGCACTCCCCGGTTTTGAACGCCTCGTCAGCGGTCCGACCGGTCGCCCCGTCACCGTCTTTGCCGAACCGAAGCCGCTCGCACAGCTCGGTCCTGCCCGCATCATCGCACTCTGCAACCAGAAGGGTGGAGTGGGCAAGACCACGACCGCGATCAGCCTGGGCGCATCGCTTGCCGGATACGGACGCCGCGTTCTTGCGGTCGACTTCGACCCGCAGGGAGCGCTGTCCGCCGGTCTCGGCGTTCCGAGTCACGAGGGGTCGAATATCTACGACCTCATGCTCGGAACGGTGAAGGACGCCCATGAGACGATCCGCACGACTTCGACGCCCGGTCTCGACGTGATCCCCGCCAACATCGACCTTTCTGCGGCGGAGGTGCATCTCGTCAATGAGGTGGCTCGCGAGCAAATTCTCTCGCGGGTACTCCGTCAGGTGAGCGGCGAGTACGACGTGATCCTCATCGACTGCCAGCCCTCCCTCGGCCTGCTCACCGTCAACGCGCTCACCGCCGCCCATGTGGTGCTGATTCCGCTCGAGTGCGAGTTCTTCGCCCTTCGCGGAGTCGCGCTGCTTGTAGAGACCATCGAAAAGGTCAAGGATCGTCTCAACCCCGCACTGCTGCTCGACGGCATTCTCGCCACCATGTACGACTCGCGCACGCTGCATTCCCGCGAGGTGCTCGAACGGGTCGTCGAGACCTTCGGCGATCGCGTCTTCGAGACCGTCATCGGACGCACCGTGAAGTTTCCGGATGCGAGCGTATCCGGCACCCCGATCACCCAGTTCGCTCCCGATCACCAGGCCGCCGTCGCCTACCGTCAGTTGGCGAGAGAGTTGATCGCCCGTGGCGCGGTCGCCTGAGACAGCATTGTCGCCCAGGGGAACACGGGTGCCGGCGCAGGTGCTCGCTGCGCCGGAAAACTCGGAGGCTGCCGGCTTCTCGGTGAGCCTCAGCAACTTCAGCGGCCCCTTCGACCTCTTGCTCTCACTCATCGGCAAGCACGAGCTCGACATCACCGAGATCTCGCTCAGCATCGTCACGGGCGAGTTCATCGCCTACCTCAAGCAGCTCGACACAAACACGGAACTCGACCAGGCGACGGAGTTCCTCGTCGTTGCCGCAACGCTTCTCGACCTCAAAGTGGCCGGACTCCTTCCCCAGGGCGAGCTGGTGGATGCCGAGGACGTGGCGCTGCTCGAAGCGCGTGACCTTCTCTTCGCGCGACTGCTGCAATACCGGGCATTCAAGGAAGTGACGACCTGGTTTTCTACCCGGTTCGATGCGGAGTCCACGCGTCACGTGCGCACAGTGCGTCTCGAGGAGAAATTTCGCAAGCAGACCCCAGAGCTCGTCTGGACGGTCAGCCTCGAGGATTTTGCGACCCTGGCCGCACTGGCCTTCGCCCCGCGCGTGTTGCCGACCGTTGGACTCGATCACCTGCACGCGCCGCTGGTCAGCATCCGGGAGCAGGCGGCGCATGTCGTCGCTCTCCTGCGCCGAGGCCAGCCGATGACGTTTCGCCAGCTCATCGCCGGCGTCGAGCAGAAGGGCGTGATCGTTGCACGCTTTCTCGCCATCCTTGAGCTATATCGCGGGGCATCCCTCGCCTTCGAGCAGCTCGAACCGCTCGGCGAGCTCACTGTGCGCTGGACGGCAGAACACTGGTCGGAAGAAAACCTCGCGAGCCTGGGATCAGACTATGGAAATTGACCTGTTGAACACGACCCTTCAGAGCGCGACGATCGCGCTGGATGTCGAGCGCTGTCTCGAAGCGATCCTGATGATCGCGGACGAGCCGCAGACTCTCGTCTCGCTCGCCACCGCGCTGAGTGTGCCCGTCGCTGAGGTGCGGCAGTCGATCGAGCGGCTGGTCGCCGACTTCGATGGCCAGGGCATCGGCGCTGGCGGGGGCATCCGTCGGGGCTTCGAGCTGCGCGAGGTCGGCGGCGGATGGCGCATCTACGTGCGCGGCGAATATGACGCTGTCGTCCGCGACTTCGTGCTCACCCAGAACCCGACACGACTCTCGCAGGCGGCTCTCGAGACCCTCGCGGTGATTGCGTACAAACAGCCGATCACTCGGGGAGCCATCGCGTCGATTCGGGCGGTGAATGTGGATTCGGTGGTGCGCACGCTACTCGGCCGCGGCCTCATCATCGAGGCGTTCACCGAGAGCGAGACCGGTGCCATCCACTACGCCACGACCGACCTGACTCTCACCCAATTGGGAATCAACTCGATCGATGAGCTGCCGGCGATCTCGCCGCTACTCTCCGACGGATCGGACGGCTTCGCCGATGTCCTCTGATAATTCCTCTGGATCCGCATCGGCGGCAACACCCGCCTCCGACGACGGCGTACGCTTACAGAAGCTCATGGCCGCCGCGGGCGTGGCGTCGCGTCGCGTCTCGGAGAACATGATCGAGGCTGGCCGGGTCGAGGTGAACGGCGAGGTCGTCACCGAGCTCGGCCGACGCGTGCAGGAATCAGATCTCGTATCGGTCGATGGCGTCGCCATCCAGCTCGATACTTCGCGCCGTTACCTCATGCTCAACAAACCCGTCGGAATCGTCTCGTCGCTTCAGGATGATCGGGGACGCCCCGACCTCCAGCGCTTCGTCTCCCGCTTCGACGAGCGGCTCTTCAACGTGGGCCGGCTCGACGCACAGACCTCCGGCCTTCTCATCCTCACCAACGACGGAGAGCTCGCGCACGTGCTTGCGCATCCATCGTTCGGGGTGATGAAGACCTACATCGCCAAGGTCGAGGGTCGGGTTTCCCCCCAAACCGTCGCGCAACTCACTAGCGGCATCGACCTCGAAGACGGCCCGATCGCGGCCGACAAGGCGCGCATCGTCGGCCAGGCTGGGGCTCGCGAGACGATCGTGGAGATCACCCTTCACTCCGGGCGTAACCGCATCGTGCGGCGAATGCTCGAGGAGGTGGGTCACCCGGTGATCGATCTCGTGCGCCGCCAGTTTGGTCCCTTGCATCTCGGTACCCTCGCCGCCGGGGACATCCGCGACCTCACGAAGGCCGAGCTCGGTGCGCTATTGACGATCTCGCGAGAAGCGACATCCGCTCCCGACCAGAGCGACGCAGAAGGCACGGGCGACTGATGGCAGTGCGCGCCATCCGCGGGGCCGTCCAGATCGACCGCGATGACCGGGACGAGGTGATGCATTCCACCGCCGAACTGCTGTCGAAGACGCTCCACGCCAATGAGATCGATACCGACGCGCTCATCTCGGTGATGTTCACCGCGACGCCGGATATCACGAGCGAGTTTCCTGCCCTTGCGGCCCGCGAGCTCGGGCTCGGCGACGTGCCATTGATGTGCGCGGTGGAGATGGATGTCGCGGGCTCGATGCCGCGCGTCATCCGCCTGATGGCCCTCGTCGAGACCGAAACGCCGCGCAAGTACATCGTGCACACCTACCTGCGTGGCGCGATCGCGCTTCGACTCGACCTCGCCCAATAGACGCGACAGGATTTTCGGAACATGAATGGAAGCCGCATGATCGGCCAGGTGCGCGTTGTGGGCACCGGCTTGCTCGGAGCGAGTGTCGGTCTCGGCCTTCGTGCCCTCGGCGTGGACGTGATCGTGCACGACTCGTCACCCGCGAATCTCAGCCTCGCGATCGACTATGGAGCCGGTCGGGCCGCTCGCGACACCGACAATCCGCGCCTCGTAGTGGTGTGCGTGCCGCCGGATGTCACGGCCCGTGTGATCGCCGATGAGCTGGTTGCCTTCCCGGATGCCCTGGTGACGGATGTCTCGAGCGTCAAAGCGGCAGTGCTGACAGGGGTGCGCGCGGCAGGGGCCGACCTTGGCCGCTACGTCGGCTCGCATCCGCTCGCCGGTCGCGAACGCGGCGGACCGATCTCGGCCCGCGCCGATCTCTTTCTCGGGCGTCCGTGGGTGATCACTCCGCAGGAGGGCATGCCGGCGGCGCAGGTAGGAGTCATCGAGGATCTTGTGCTCGACCTCGGCGCGGTTCCGGTGATCATGACCGCCGAGCAGCACGACACGAGCGTCGCCCTGGTCTCCCACGTGCCGCAGGTGATCGCCTCGCTGTTGGCCCGGCGACTGATCGGAGGCAGCGAATCAGCGCTCTCGCTCTCCGGACAGGGACTGCGCGACACCACCAGGATCGCCTCGAGCGATGCCGAACTGTGGGTGCAGATCCTCGGAGCCAATGCCGCAGCGGTCACTGCCGTGTTGCGGGAGTACCGCGCCGACCTCGACCGCGCGATCGATACTCTCGGCGCACCCGAGCTGCCCGGCGCACGGCGTGCCCTCGCCGAGCTACTCGCCGGCGGCAGTACCGGAGTGTCCCGCATTCCGGGTAAGCACGGCCAGGATCGACGCTTCAACCAGATCGTCGTGATGGTCGACGACAGGCCGGGGGAGTTGGCACGGTTGCTCACCGAGATCGGACATATCGGGGTAAACATGGAAGATCTGAGGCTCGAGCACTCGCCGGGGCAACAGATCGGACTCGCCGAGATCTCCGTGGTTCCCGATGCGGAGGCCGGTCTCGTTGCCGATCTCGAAGCTCGAGGCTGGCGCATCGCGCAGGTCGGCGCGTGAACGGCGCACCAGCCAGTGGCGGTCGAGTGGTGGTGGCCATCGACGGTCCGGCCGGAAGCGGCAAGTCGAGCGTGAGCCGAGCATCCGCGCGCGCGCTCGGCTTCGACTACCAGGACAGCGGCGCAGCCTATCGGGCGCTCGCCTGGTTCGCGCTCGAAAACGGCGTGGACACCGCGGACGCCGACGCCGTGACAGCCGCGCTCCCCGCCTTCGACTACGAGATCGGCATCGATCCCGACGACTATTTCGTGCGGGTCGGCGGAGTGGATGTCACGGAGGCGATCCGTGACCCGCGCATCTCGGCCGTCGTGAGCGAGGTCGCACGGATTCCGGTGGTACGCGCCTACCTCGTCGACCTGTTTCGCGAAGTCATTGATGGGAGCGAACGACCGGGCATCATCACCGAGGGGCGGGACATCACCACCGTGGTCTGCCCGCACGCCGACACCCGGATGCTGCTCACGGCATCCGAAGAAGCTAGAATGGCGAGGCGTTCCGCTGAGTTACCGTCGGAGTCGGCTGCGGCCGTCGCCGAAAAGCTCAGTTCTCGAGATGCCCAGGACTCTCGGGTTGTCGACTTCATGAACGCCGCCGAGGGTGTGACCACCCTCGATTCAACAGATCTCGACTTCGACCAGACCGTGCAGGCGGTCATAGCCTTCGTCGGTCGAGAGGGCCAATAGTGGCTTTCTCGAGACCACAGACCAGGAAACCCCCATGCCAGACAACAACGACCAAGAACACGACGAATACGGCGATCTCGATCCCAAGCTGAGCGAAAAGCTCGCCGTGCTCGACGAGTCCGATGCGCTCATGCGCTCCAACGCTCTGCGTGCGGGCCTCGAGGACTATGACCTCGACGAAGAAGACCGCGACCTCCTCGACTCCGCGTCGGATGATCCGGATGCCGTCACCTATCTGCCGGCCCTTCCCGTGCTCGCGATCGTCGGCCGCCCCAACGTGGGCAAGTCGGCACTGGTCAATCGCATCCTCGGCCGCCGTGAAGCCGTGGTGCAGGACACCCCGGGAGTCACCCGCGACCGGGTCACCTACAAGGGCGAGTGGGCCGGACGCCGGTTCACCCTCGTCGACACCGGCGGCTGGGAGCCGGATGCCAAGGGCATCAACGCTTCCGTCGCCGCCCAAGCCGAGATCGCGATCGACCTCGCCGACGCCGTACTTTTCGTGGTCGACGCCAACGTGGGCGCCACCAGCACCGACGAGCATGTCGTGCGCATGCTGCGTTCCACCAACAAGCCCGTGATCTTGGCCGCCAACAAGGTGGATGACGCACGCCAGGAGCCGGAAGCCGCCGGCCTCTGGAGCCTCGGCCTCGGCGAGCCGTGGCCGGTCTCCGCCCTCCACGGGCGCGGCGTTGCCGATCTGCTCGACCACGTGCTCACCATCCTCCCCGAGGTCTCGACCGTTGCGAAGGAAGAGGTGGGCGGACCGCGTCGCGTCGCCATCCTCGGCCGGCCGAACGTCGGCAAGTCCAGCCTGCTCAACAAGGCCGTTGGCGAAGAGCGGGTCGTCGTGAACGAGCTCGCCGGAACCACCCGCGACCCGGTCGATGAGCAGGTCGAACTCGGTGGCAAGGTGTGGCGCTTCGTCGATACCGCGGGCATCCGCCGTCGCATGAATCTTGCCCAGGGCGCCGACTTTTACGCCTCGCTGCGCACCAGTGCCGCGCTCGAAAAAGCCGAGGTCGCCGTCGTCGTGCTCGACGTGAGCGACGTGATCAGCGAGCAGGACGTGCGCATCATCGACCTCGTACTCGAGTCCGGGCGCGCGCTCGTACTGGCCTTCAATAAGTGGGACCTGATGGATGACGACCGCCGTCGCTACCTCGAACGCGAGATCGAGCAGGACCTCGCCCACGTGGCGTGGGCTCCGCGGGTCAACATCTCCGCAAAGACCGGTCGACACCTCGAGAAGCTCGTTCCGGCGCTCGAACTCGCTCTCGCGTCGTGGGATACCCGCATCGCGACCGGCAAATTCAACGCCCTCGTCGCCGAACTCGCATCCGAGCATCCGCACCCGGTGCGCGGCGGCAAGCAGCCACGCATCCTGTTCGGCACCCAGGCGGCGACCCGTCCGCCGACCTTCGTATTGTTCACAACGGGATTTCTCGACCCGGGCTATCGTCGTTTCATCACCCGTCGTCTTCGCGAGATCTTCGGCTTCGAGGGAAGCCCGATCAACGTGAACATGCGCGTGCGCGAGCGCCGTAAGCGCACCTGAGTGACCGAGTCGTCGGCCATTCCTGAACTCCGTGGCGGCAAGTCGCTGGTCTCGATTCAGGTGGCCCGTGGTCTCGCCGCCCTCGCGGTCGTCGCCTACCACGCGTCCCTCACGCAACCGAAGTACTTCTCGGGTGTGGATATTCTGCCGACCTTTTTCAGCCACGGAGCGGCCGGTGTCGATCTTTTCTTTGTGATCAGTGGATTTGTCATGGTGTTGACAACCGCGACAAAGCATCGGCAACCCCGGGAAGCGGGCAAATTCCTGTGGAATCGTTTCTTCCGCATATATCCGACCTACTGGGTGTATCTGATCGCCCTCGTACCGGTCTATTTTCTTCTTCCCGGCTTCATCAATTCCTCGGAGGGTGGCAAAGTCGACCTAGCCACGTCATTCTTCCTCCTGCCAGCATCCACTCTTCCCCTTCTTCTCGTTGCCTGGACTCTCACGCTCGAAGTGTGGTTCTACATCGTCTTCGCTGTGATCTTGATGTTGCCGAGAAGGTTTCTCGTACCCGCTCTCTCGGTGTGGCTGATTGCCCTGGTCGTGGCGAATCTGCATGGCGTCGTGGCGACAAACCCGTTCGCCCAAGTGCCGCAAAATCCACTCGCAATCGAATTCATCTTTGGTGGAATCGCCGCGTTGCTGTACTGCCGCGTGAATCGCATCATGGCGGGTGTCCTCGCGGTCGGGGGAATCGCGATACTGATTGTCCTCGCAAATGAGAGCCAGACCACCAGCATCTATGGCGGCCCCGGCCTGATCCGCCCACTCACCATCGGTTTGGGCTTTGCTATTCTGCTGCTCGCCGCCACCGCCTTCGAGAATCGCGGCGGAATCGGCATCGTCGGTCGGCTCAAGGTGCTCGGT
>Ga0123339_10002152_pt1 | contig 13387 bp, 14 predicted proteins | sample lystaG_FD_89956 | JGI IMG/M metagenome (GOLD analysis project Ga0123339, IMG submission 89956) | Glacier valley bacterial and archeal communities from Borup Fiord, Nunavut, Canada, to study Microbial Dark Matter (Phase II) -... | ecosystem: Environmental > Aquatic > Freshwater > Ice > Glacier ... | reverse complement strand
GCCGTCGACGTGGGCCAGGAGCCCGGCGGTCCCGGCGGCGTCGACGATGGCGGTGTGCCACCGGTCGTGCACCACCGACCACCCCAGCGTGACCGGATCCTGAGCCCACTGGGGTCGTCCTCGTCGGGTCTCGTCGATCCCGAGGACCTCCACCGGTGGCAGCGGCTGCGCGAGGGTGTCGCTGACGTGGGCGACGAACGCGGCGTGCGCGATCGGCCAGCTGACCTGGTGGTCTGCGGCCGCGGCCGACACGCACGAGAACCCTTCGGCGATCCCCGCCCCGCAGGCCTCTCGCAACCGGGTCGTGAGCCTGGCCCGGGCCGGCACCGCCGGCAGGGCCGGCAGGGACTCGGTGAACGAAGCCCGCGGACAGCGTGGCTCCCGGCAGCGCCACCGCCGCTTGTGCCACACCAGCCGAATCGGGTCGGGCCCGTAGGGCAGGTCCCGCGGCCGGGTCGTCGCTCGGCCCTTCGGCGCGGTCGACACCGTCCCGCACGAGGGACACGCGGCGGCGCCGTCGTCGCCCGTGACGAGGTGCACGACCCGCCCCTGCTCGTCGTCCTCACCGTCCTCACGGTTCTCGAGGACGACCCCGAGCACCTCCAAGCCCTCGATCCCCAGCAACAGAGTCGCGCCCTGCTCGATGTCGCGCTCCGAAGCAGGCGGCAATTGCGTACGCTGAACCACGCCCGTGACCTCCCCTTCGTGATCATGAACTGCGTTGACAACAGCCATGATCACCGAGGTCACGGGCGCCGCGCTGTCACCACGCGGGGCCCGGTTGCCCGCCTAAATTCGAAGAGCCATCTTGCTTCGCCGAGTCGCTAGGTTGCGGGCCATCCTGATGACGTGGGTCGAATCGTTTAGCAACTAGGCAACGCGCTCGCTGCAAGTCCGCTCCCTGTGTCGGCAGACGTCCGGGCGCGCTATCGCGGCGGAGTGTGACGGGCCGCTATCGCGGCGGAAGGTGGTAGATCCAGACGAGGTGCCGGCGAAGGGGTGAGGCGGGGCATCATTCGACTGCGCTGCGTGCCTCAAGCGGGCATTGTCGGCTGGCACCGATGACCGGCGTTGAGCGGTCGGATCTTCGGCAAGTCGCGCAGCACGGGAGTGGCGCCTGCCGAGCCAAGCGCCGATGCGCGGCCAGCTTCACACCCAGGGGTCTGGAAGCGCCAGCAGTATCGTCGCCAGTCTCGCAAGGTCCTTGTGGACATCGCCGGGTGTGGTGTCCAGGAACTAGATCGCGTCGGGGACGTCGTCAGCGTTGACGAGGTCCAGCAGAACCTGGGGGCCGTCGTGTCCGATCGCCCGGTGAGCCCAGCTCGTCAGTTGCCGGTCGCTGATCTCGGTTCTCTGCCACCGGCGTAAGGCAGCCTGGGCCGCCAGCACCGTGGTCATTTCGGGATCGAGCGGGTTCATGCCCAATTCGGCCCGTGCGTCAGCGACGAGCGCGTCCATCTCGAAGGAACTCGTCAGCGGTGTCACGACCTGCCTTGCGAGGGCGACGAGCTCCTAACCGTCAGCACCGTCCACGAGCAGGTCAGTCGCCGCGACCACCATGGCTCTCGCCTCGGCCGCTCTGATGTCGTACATCGCGAGCGAGTCCGCGAAGCGCAGCCTGGCCGGGGGCTCATCCAAGGTCACCGCTTGAGGATAGGTCGAGGACACGTCTGCGTTTCACTTCATTCTGCACGCCGTTCCGTAGCGGAAGGACACCGCTCTACGCGGCTGTGTGTCGCACAGTCCAGGTGCGTCCGGCCCTGATGCTGCGACTACGGTGAGCGGGTGCAGGTGCACCCCGTCGCCGACGATCAGTGGTTGGTCCTGGCATGGCTCTGGCAGAGTTTCAAGAGCGACCTTGCCCCGATTGTCGGCGCCCTTCCGTACTCGGACGGTCGGTACAACGCGGGGGGGTTGCCGACGGGCCCGGACCCCGACGTTGCGGCGTATCTGGCGTGGGATGTCCACCCGAACACTGGTGGTCTCGCCCCGGTCGGCTTCGCCGTTGTTGAGGGCCTCAGTCGACCGGCCCGTCTGATGACCGCGCTGTGGGTGGCCCCTGTGGCGCGGCGACGCGGCGCGGGCGTGGAACTGGCGCTCGACGTCATCGCCTGCCACCGCAGGCAATGGCAGATCCCCTTACAGCACGACAACACGTCGGCCGCCGCTTTCTGGCGAGTCGTCGCCGAGCGAGCCTTCGGACCTGACAAGTGGACCGAGGAGCGCCGCCAAGTCCCCGACAAGCCCCATGCGCCGGCAGACCACTGGATCATCTCGGCAACCGAGTAGGGCACCCTCAGGCATCAGCCATAAGTCAGAAGGCGGAGCCCAGCGCCGCGCGCTACGCGGCGATGTCGGACGGCCGCACTCACGGCGGTTTGGGACGGCCGCACTCGCGGCGGTGTGGGACGGCCGCACTCGCGGCGGTAAGACGCGGGCGAGAGCTGTCCCACTCCATGCACGATGGGGTGGCTCGTCTCGGCGTGTCCGGTCGAGCGCACGACGGCATGGGCAGAGGTGACAGGACCAGCCTGCCGTCAACCGGTCAGAATTTGATGCGGCCGGCGTCGAAGGAGCCGTTCCGCTTGACACAGCCCGCCCATGCCTATTCGATGATTTCTGCTACAAGGAAGCACGGGTGGGTGCAGAGTGTTGACAGGGGCAGCAGTTATGCGGCGGGAGGGGTCATGTCCGAGTTGTTCACCGGGGAGGGCACGTCGCTCGTTGCCGCGTGCACAGCAGCGGCCGCGCACCGGCGGGATCACCACCATGCGGCGACCGCGCCGTGTCATCCGCACGCGGTGGAGGTGGTGCATCTCGGCGCCCGGGCCGTGGTGGTGTGCCACGATTGTGGGTCCGATTCTGGATTCCTTTGGAAGCGTGAGGCGGACGCCGTCGCTGCGGCTCACCGGAGTGGGACCGTCGGCGGCGGCAGCCCGGCTCTGCGCCCTGCAGTCTGACCGACCCTTGGGTGGCGAAGTTGGTCGGGCGGTGCGGCGCTTCGCGGGGCCGCGACCCTTGCTCTTTCTCCGTGGTGCCGAAGAGGTCGACTGGGGGGACATCGCTGGTTGGCGTGCTTTTCGGCGCGGGAGTGAGTTACCGCCCTGGCGCCTATTTCCGGTCCGGTCCATCCGACACTCGATGCGGCTGCTCCCCTGTGCGAGGGAAGGACATCACCCGACCTGTGTCACCCCATCCTGACGCACAGGGTGCGACCGTGCCCACAGTTAGGTATGGCCGCTCACGGGGTCCGTAGGTCGATGTACAGGGTTCGGATCAGGGTTTCGTCGTTACGACAACGAGGACAGGGGTCATCTGCCTCGGGGTCGCAGGGGGACGCAGGGTGGTGTGAGCTGGTAGTAAGTAGCGGCCTCCACCGTTGGCGACACCGCCGCGGGATTCAGCTGCGACCGACGGAGCGCTTGGTTGTGTCGTCCTCGTCCGTATTGTTGATGATGATGTCGCGGGAGGAACGGAGCTGGTAGGGCACGGAGGTGACCATGACCCCAGGCTGGTAGAGCAGCCGGGTCTTGAGCCTGAGGGCGCTTTGGTTGTGCAGCAGGTGCTCCCACCAGCGGCCGACGACGTACTCCGGGATGAAGACGGTGACGACGTCTCGGGGGCTTTCCCGGCGGACGCGTCTGATGTACTCCAGCACCGGCCGGGTGACCTCCCGGTAGGGCGAGGAGAGGATCGTCAAGGGGACGTTCATCCCCCGGGCGTCCCAGTCCGCGTGCAGCTGACGGTCGGTTTCCTCATCGACGGCCACAGTGAGCGCAATGAGGTCGGAGGGCCGGGTCGCCTTAGCGTAGGCCAGGGCTCGCAGGGTCGGGGCATGCAGCTGGGAGACCAGGACGATGGCGTGGTTGCGGCTGGGCAGGATGTCCCCTTCCGGCTGGGGCAGCAACTCGACGGACACCGCGTCGTAGTGGCGGCGGATGCCGCGCATGAGGAAGAAGAGGACGACCATGGCCCCGATCGCCAGGTACGCGCCGCCGAGGAACTTGTAGACCACGACCAGGATCAGGACCAGCGCGGTGACGACGGCGCCGGCGGCGTTGATCAGCTGGGAGCGGCGGATCGCTCGCCGGTGTTCGTGGTGGGTGGTCGTCGTCAGCTCGGTACGCCAGTGCCGGACCATGCCTAGCTGGGAGAGGGTGAAGGAGGTGAAGACGCCCACGATGTAGAGGTGGATGAGCTTTTCGATGTTCGCGTTGAAGCCGATGATCAGGACCGCGGACACGCCGGCGAGGAGCAGGATCCCGTTGCTGAACGCAAGCCGGTCGCCGCGGTTGCGGAGCTGAGCGGGGAGGAAGCGGTCCTGCGCGAGGATGGAGGCCAGGGTCGGGAAGCCGTTGAACGCCGTGTTGGCGGCGAGAATGAGGATTCCGGCGGTGGCGGCCTGGAACGCGAAGAAGAGGACACCGCGGCCCCAGATGCTCTCGGCGACCTGGCTGATCACCGAGGGATCGCCGTCGGGGTAGGCGCGGGCGTGGGTGGCGAGGGCGAGGGCGGTGACCCCGGAGAACATGGAGATGGCCAGCGCCCCCATGATGAACAAGGTGGTGGCGGCGTTCTTGCTCTTCGGCTTCTGGAACGCGGGGACGCCGTTGCTGACCGCTTCCACTCCGGTCAGTGCGGTACACCCGGAGGCGAACGCCCGCAGGCACAGCAGCACCGTGAAGACGCCGCCGACGTGGGCGGTCTGTTCTAGTTCGAGGTGGGCGCTGGCCGCCTCGGGGATGCCTCCGGTCAGCGCCCGGAACCCCCCACTGGCTAGCAACAGGAACGTCAGCACGACGAAGGCGTAGGTGGGGAAAGCGAATGCCGTCCCAGACTCCTTCACCCCGCGCAGGTTGGTCAGCGCGAGTAGGACCACGAACCCGACCGACAGCGGCACCGCGTAAGGGCCCAGCCAGGTGAAGGCGGAGGTGATCGCCACCACGCCGGAGACAACGGAAACGGCCACGGTCATCACATAGTCGACCAACAAGGCAGCAGCCGCAGTCAGTGAGGCGTTGCGGCCTAGGTTCTCCTTGCTGACCACGTACGCGCCGCCACCGCTGGGGTAGGCGTGACACGTCTGCCGGTAGGACGCGACCACTACCGCCAGCAGCACCGCCACCGCGACCGCGATCGGTGCGGCCAGCCCCAGGAACGAGGCCACCCCGGCGGTACCGAGGACGAGCAGGATCTGCTCCGTGGCGTAGGCCACTGAGGAGATGGGATCTGAGCAGAACACCGGCAGGGCGATCTTCTTCGGCAGTAACGTCTCACCCAGGCGGTTGCTGGCCAGCGCCCGCCCGAGCATCACCCGCTTGAGCGCGTCGGTCGTTCCAGACAAGGGTGCTCCTCAATGCTCAGCCGACCGCAAGAACAGGCGGCGGTCAAGGGACCGTGCAACGAAACGGGCGCCAGGTTCTTGAGACTTGGCCTATGGCCCGGCAGCAATCTGAGGCCAATCACCAGTGGTCCGCTAACGGCATGCTGCACACCTCCCGATCGGCGACCACCAAGGTCGCCCCCCTGAAGACGCCCTCGACGTCGGCCACCCAGTAGGGCCCGGCCAAGCGGGTCACCCCCGCTTCGGCCGAGCTGCGGAACCGTAGGGTCTCCGACCCGAACCGCACCACCGCCCCGGCCGGGGGCTCGACGGCCCCAAAGGCCAAGCCCCAGCAGATGGCATGAACCCTGCCGATGCTGGTACAGCCGGACAGTCCCTCCAGAACCGGGCGATGACCTAGCGACACGACGAACGACTGGCGAGGGTCAAGACGGCTGCGAACCTCCAGATACGGCGGCTCCCGTTCTTCGTGGACGCGAACGGTCAGACGAGACCGAGAAAGCGCGACCGGCGAACCGACCGCCAGCGACGACGCAAGGCCCCCGAACGTTGCTGGCGGACACTCAGGCATGCAGTCAGAATGCACACCGTCGGCAGCCGACTCGACGGTCTTAACGCAATCTTGACGGCTCGCCGCTCCGGACGTCCGGGTCCAGATGCACGACGCAGGTGCGCGCGCCCTGAACGCCACCTGACGATCATCGTCGTCGAGCTGATCCTGCTGGGGGCTGGCATCAGCATCATCACGGGGCATCAGGTGTTAGCGAGCCGCGTGCTGGGCCTGCTCGCCCTCCTCGGCGGGCTCCTCGTCCTGGCCGCTGTCACCTCCTACTTGCTGCGTCCGACGACTCCGCGACCGCCCGAACCCATCCTGCGTGACGGCCTCAGGAAGCTCCGGCGCCGGCTGCATCCGTGATCGATGGGCCCGTGCGAGGCTGCCATCTACGAGTGGCCCCCGCCGACGGCGTGGTGTGTCGTTCATGACGATGAGCGCGGCCCTCGCAGTCGTCAGTGGCGAGGTGGAGGCCCCCAGCCCACGCGGTGAGACAACCACTGGCGGTCGGGCCCACGGCGGTGAGCGTGACGAGGACCGCGCCGACGCCCGTGAGAAGCACGCCCGCGGTGCCGGTCACGTTGACCCCCGTGTTAGCTCTCCCCGACACGGGGGTGCTGGTGGGTGTGCCCACTGCGCTGCGGGTGTCGAGGACGTGGGTCGGTGAGGTCGACGTCAGTGTCCCGGGCTCGGACGGTAGGCCGTCGAGCACGTGACCGACCAGGTCGATGACGACCTCGACGGTCGCGTCGGACCCGTTGCCGGCTGCCAGGGCCCCGGTCGCGCCCAGCGGGACCACGGCGAGGTTGGCACGGGTCTCCCCGCCCACCCAGTTGACCGTGGACGTCGGGGGTCGGCTGGTCCCCCACGGGTGGCGAGGCTCGACGCCGCGCCCACCGGCCCTGCCGATGACAAGAGGGCCGACGCCAGTGCTAGGGCTGCGGCCAAGCCCAATCTCCGATGTCTTCGCCGTTGGGGCCCCACCGTCATCACTGCGTCCCGATCCCCCTTGCCTACAGTGTGTGCTACATACCGACGTTGATGTCGGGTGAATGGGGCATCTCCAGGATCGAGGAGGGCCTTCCACCCGAGGAGGCACACGACATTCCGTCCGACCACCGGGTTGCGTCCGGCCGCGCACGTACCTGGTCTTGCCAAACATGCCCCATGACACCTGGCCAGGCCGTATGACGTCTGAGGCTCACCGCGCATGTTTCAAGTGACCGCGCGGACCGTCCAACACCGGGTGCTTCATACGGGCGGGCGTCGGGCCTGCTCGAGGTTCGACTGGTGGGGCCCGAGAGCCACTCCTGAGCCAGGCGGGCCTCGGCCGGCTCGTCGCCTGGCCGCAACGCGTCGAGGTTGGCGCGGTCGGCTGCCAGGCGCGCCGCCACCTCACCGCCCGTGGCGACCGAGCCGTGGCCGGGCACGACGACGTCGACGTGCCGGGAGGCCTCCCCCAGCTGGTCGAGAGCCGCCTCGTAGGCGGCCACCTGGCCGGGGCGGCGGGGGTCGAGCAGGGGGATGAGGACGTCGGAGAGCATGTCGCCCGCGAGCAGCACGCCACAGTCAGCTCGAAGGACCGCGGCGTGCCCGGGGGCGGGGGCCTGGTGCTCGACGACCGTGCCGGGCACGGGAGCGTCGCCCGCCAGCAGCGAGGTGACGGGCGCGACCAGGTCGAGAGGGACCCCCGGTGCGCTCTGCGCCGCCATCGCCTGGGCCCGCCCCCGGGCCTCCTGCGCCGTGTGGGCATCGTCACCGTCGAAGCCGCCTCCGGTATGAAGTCGGCGCGCCGGTGTGACCCGCGTCATCGACCGCCCGGGCCGACCTCTCCCCGCCGTACGCCTCCCGTGAGGAAGGTCTTACGGTCGCGCAACGGCCCGACATCGGTCCCACCCCCGCGCTTGGTCCACTGGTCTTGCCTACGCACCTGCCTCCTCGGCGTGCGGCCCGTCGCCGCTGACGACCCGCAGCAGCCGCGCGCCCCACAACCCGGAAGGAACCCCCCATGTCCCACCTGTTCTCGCCGTTCACGCTCAAGGGCGTGACGCTGCGCAACCGCATCACCATGTCGCCGATGACGATGTACCGTTCGGTCGACGGCAAGTTGGACGGCTACCACGTCTCCTACCTCGGGGCCCGCGCCGCCGGCGGCTTCGGCCTCGTCTTCCCCGAGCAGATCGCCATCACCCCCGAGGGCCGCACGACGGTCAGCTGCGCAGGCATCTACGACGAGAGCCAGCTCGAGGGTCTCGAGCGGGTGTGCTCGATCATCAAGAGCATGGGTGGCGTCGCCGCGATCCAGCTGGGCAACACCGGCCGCAAGGGCAGCCTGGTCACGCCGTGGGAGGGGAGGTCGGCATCCCCGTCGCGGCGAGCTGGAACCTCGGCAAGCCCGAGAGCGCCGACGCGGTGGTCAAGGCGGAGATGCTCGACATCGTCATGCTCGGCGGCCCGCCCTCACCAACCCGCACCGGCCGGTGTGGGCGGCCCGGGAGCTCGGCTACGACAACCCGTTCGGTCTCGTGCCCGACGACTGGGGCCACTGGCTGCGCAACTTCCGCGGTACCAGGACTCGGTCGGATTCCCGGCCGTCGAGCAGGCCTTGGCGGGCGCCCCGGTCGCCAACGCGACACCCACGGCAGGCTTCCGCGTGGACGACCTCGGGGTGGACGCCGAGGCGCAGGACGATCAGGTGCCGGAGCTCAAGAGCGCCTGACGACCGTCGCGCGCCCGGCACCCTGCCGCACCAGCTGTGGCGGGCACGGGGTCGTCGGGCAACGTGCAGGTGTCGCTGCCGGACGACCGCGTCCGCCACGCGGTGCTCGTCCCTGCGTCACCACGAGGGCGCGAGCCCGGCGGCCCTCGTCAGAGCCTCGACGGTTGACAACAGCGCGCGGAGTGCCGGTTTGGGGCGCCTGTGGCAGCGTGGGCGGCCCTGGAGCGAGACGGAGCAGGCCTCCCCTCCCCCGGTAGATCCCGAGACCACCCGATCTCCTCCGGGCCGCTGGGTTGCAGTGACGTCGCATCATGTCGACCTCAGCCGTACAAGGTGTCGTCGACGTCGGGATCGGCCGGGTTAGCGTAAGGAGCATGGACACCTTCGCCCTCGGCTCCCTACCCGTGCACCGCGTCGGCTTCGGTGCGATGCAGCTGCCTGGTCCCGGCGTCATCGGGCCCCCGCGCGACCACGATGCCGCGGTGGCCGTGCTGCGGCGCGCCGTCGAGCTCGGCGTCGACCACATCGACACCGCTCAGTTCTACGGGCCCGATGTGTCCAACGCCCTCATCCGCGAGGCCCTCCATCCCTACGCCGACGACCTCGTGCTGGTCTCGAAGGTCGGCGCCTTCCGCGACGAGGAGGGCGGCTGGCTGCCCGGGCAACGGCCCGACCAGCTGCGTTCCGCCGTCGAGGACAACCTGCGCAGCCTCGGCGTCGAGCAGCTGGGCGCCGTCAACCTGCGGCTGATGGATGGCGAGCACGAGCTGCCCGCCGACCAGCAGGTCACCCTGGAGGACCAGCTCGCCGAGATGGTCGCGCTGCGCGAAGAGGGCAAGGTCGCCGGCATCGGCATCTCCACCGCGAGCCTCGCCCAGGTCCAGCAGGCCATCGACCAGGCTGGAATCGTCTGTGTGCAGAACGCGTTCAGTCTGCTCGACCAGAGCGACGCCGGCGCGCTCGACCTCTGCCGTCGCTCGGGCGTCGCCTACGTGCCCTACTTCCCGCTCGGCTCGGCCTTCCCCCATCTGCCCAAGGTCAACGACAACCTCGTCGTACAGGCCGTCGCCGCCAGGCGGGGCGCCACTCCCGCCCAGGTCGGCCTCGCGTGGCTGCTCCGGCACCGCGACAACGTGCTGCTGATCCCGGGCACCTCGAGTCTCGCGCACCTCGAGGAGAACATGGCCGTCTCCGATCTCGAGCTCAGCCTGGACGACGTCGCCGAGCTCGAGGGGGTCTGACGCGGCAGTCTGAACCCGGTAGCGCGAGGCGAGTAGCGTTCTCGGGGTGACCGAGCAGCAGGCTTACGACGTTGTACGGACGTATGAAGAGTTCGAGCTGCGGCGCTACGCCCCGTACGTCGTCGCGGAGGTTGTCGTTCGAGGGACGTTCGAGGATGCAGGCAACACGGCCTTCCGGACCCTGCTCGGATACATCAGCGGCCAGAACCGATCGGTCAGCAAGATGGCCATGACGGCGCCGGTCATCCAGCGTCATCTACGGCAGCGCGATCCGCAGCAGCTGCCGCTGACCGAGCCCGCCCAGCAGCGAGAGACCACGGCGGGTGAGTATGCCGTGGCGCTCGTGTTGCCCTCGGCGTACACCCTGGACACTGCACCGGTTCCGACCAGTCCTGAGGTCCAGCTTCACCAACGCGCGGCCGTGCTCGTCGCCGCGCGTCGGTACCGCGGTCGCTGGACCCGGGCCTCGTTCGAGAACCACTGCACCGAGCTGCAGAGCGCGGTGAGGGAAGCCGGGCTGACGCCGGTGGGTTCGCCCCGGTGGGCGCGCTTCGACCCGCCGTACGTGCCAGCGATCCTGCGGCGCAACGAGGTCGTCCAGGACGTCGCCGAAGGCTGAGGACACACGGATGTCGCAAAGGTGTCGCCGTCAGCGACGGGTCAGGAAGGGCACCGCCTCGGCCAGTGCCGCGTCGGTCAGGTCCGGGTCGTGGCGCGGGCCGATGTCTCGCATGAACGCGTGCTCACCGCCGGCGTACACGTGCAGCCCCACGTCCTCGGACCCGGCTGCATACAGCGTCGTGAGGACCTGGAGCCGCGCCTCCGCCGGGACGTGCGGGTCCCTCGTGCCGAACACGACCATCATGCGGCCGCCGACGTCTGCGGCCCGTCCGAGGGTCCCGCTGTCCGCATCCGCGCCGAGCTGCCCGTCGTGCAGCCCGGTGGGGTAGAAGCACACCGTCGCCGACACCCGCTCGTCGAAGGCGGCTCGGAACGCGAGGTGACCGCCGATGCAGAACCCGACGCAGTAGACCTCGCCGACGTCGGGACGACCGACGAGGTGGTCCAGCAAGGCGACGCGGTCTGAGTCGAACTGGGCTGTCGTGGTCGCCGCCGCGCCCGCCATCCCGGCCACCTTGTCGGCGTCGTCGAACTGCAGCGCGACCCCGGGCAGCTCACGCGGATAGATCTCCGGTGCACAGACTGCGAAACCTACGACGCCAGTCGGCGTGCGGTGCGCAGAGTGGACTCGGTGAGCTGGAAGATGTCGCTGTAGAACAGCACGGCGGGCCATGGCCCCTCGCCGACGGGACGGATCACGATGGAACGGATCTCGCAGTCCGGCGCGGCGACCCGCACCTCGTCCTCCAGCAGCTTCATGTCGAGTGACCCTACTGGAAACGGGATGTTCCACCCCGACTGCGTGGCCGGCTTCGAGCGATGCTGGACGGCTACCTGATCGGCCACCGAGATCTTCTGCCCAGGATCTACCGCAGCCGGCTCCGAGGCGTTAAGGTCAAAGATCTAGTCCATTAGCCATTGGAGTGTCGGTGCTTGACTTCAGAGACCTGGACGCAGCGATAGACGAAGCCTCGGAAGAGTCCTTCGCCTTCCTGTCGCGGCTGGTCTCGACCCCCAGCACCCTCGGCCGCGAGGCCCCGGCGCTCGACCTGTTTGCCTCCCAGCTTCGCGAGCTCGGCTTCGCCACTCGCAAGGTGGCCATGACGAACGATCTCGCCACAGACCCGCGGGCTGGCGTCCTGCAGAAAGTGGTTGGTGAGCGCTACAACGTCGTCGGCACGCTCGGCCCCACCTCAGGGCGATCCCTCTTGTTGAACGGCCACATGGACGTGGTGCCGGCCGAGACTCCCCACCGTTGGACCTCGCCGCCGTTCGAGCCCCGCCGCGAACACCAGCGACTGTTCGGTCGCGGTGCCGGGGACATGAAGTGCGGCTTCGCGATGGGCTTTCTCGCCCTTCGCGCCCTGCTCGCGGTCTATCCCGAGTTCCTGACCGGCCCCTTGCACTTTCTTGCCGTCATCGAGGAGGAGTGCACCGGAAACGGGACGCTCTCCGCTGCAGATCAGGGCATCCTCGCGGACGCAGTGGTCCTGCTCGAACCCACCGGCCTGGACATCATGCTCGGGGGCATCGGGGTGCTCTGGTGCGACATCGACGTCGTGGGGCGCTCGGCCCATGCTGAGGCAGCGCACCTGGCCGTCAACCCCTTCGACCTGCTGACCCGTCTGGTCGAGGGGCTGCGCGAATGGGCCGGCCGCCTTCAGACCGACTACCCCGACGACATGCTCGTCGACTCAGAGAGCCCCTACAACCTCAACGTCGGTGAGATCCGCTGCGGTGACTGGCCCTCGAGCGTCCCTGTCGACGGCACGGTCCGCGTCAGGATCGGCTACCCACGAGCATGGACCCCCGACGCGGCCGAGCAGGCCGTCCGCGAAGCGGTGACCACCGTGGTCACTCTCCATGGCGGCTTTCCCGCCGCCCCGGTGGTTCAGTTGAGCGGCTTTCGTGCGCCCGGCTACCTCCTGTCCGACGACCACCCGCTCGCCCGCACCCTCGCCCGGGCGCACCAACACGCCCACGGCACCGCGCCGGCCACGACCAGCATCGGCAGCACCACTGATGCGCGCACCTACCTGACCTACTTCGACACCCCTGCCCTTTGCTACGGACCCAGAGCATCGAACATCCACGGTGTGGACGAGTCGGTCGATCTCGACACAATCGTGGCCGGCGCGCGCACCCTGGCCCGCTTTCTCATCGAGTGGTACGCAGCGCCCCAAGCCAGCAGGTCGCCTCCATCCTTCGCGCAGGTGGTTCACCGGTGAACGGCGCACTCGACATCGACCCGTTCGGCGAGCTCGAGCGCGATGCCGGCGAACCGCTGGGTAGACGAATCGTCACCCGCAACGTCGCCGACCAGATCGTCGACCGGATGGTGACCGCAGTGGCGCTCGGCGTGTATGTCCCCGGACAACGGTTGCCTTCCGAACGGGATCTGTCCGAGATGCTGCAGGTCTCGCGCACGGGGGTCCGAGAGGCCTTGCACCGACTGGCCGAAGCTGGCTACGTGGAGGTACGTCGCGGTCGCCAAGGCGGTTCCTTCGTCCTCTCGGGCTGGGGCCCCAACTCCGCTGAGATGGTGGGCCGGCACCTTCTGCCCAACTGGGACCGGTTCGAAGCGCTTTTCGATGCGCGCCGTCTCATCGAGCCCCTGATCGCCAGGACCGCCGCCGAGCGCCGTACCCGCACTGACGTCAGGGCGATCCGCAAGGCACTCGACCTCTACCGGCAGGCCGGCGACCGTGAAGCCTCCCGGCAGGCGGACGAGCAGCTCCACCGGTCTGTTGGAGAGGCCTCACACAACCCCGTCCTGCTGGGCATCTCCACCCAGATCCGATCGCGGGTCAGCTTGAACCTGGGGGCCGAGCCATACACCGAGAAGGTGCGCAAGAAGGCCGCGCTCCAGCACGAAGCCCTAGCCGACGCCATCGATGTCGGCGATGGCG